>Ga0310811_10006994_pt1 | contig 14426 bp, 12 predicted proteins | sample YCmetagenome_FD_207642 | JGI IMG/M metagenome (GOLD analysis project Ga0310811, IMG submission 207642) | Soil microbial communities from experimental microcosm in Duke University, North Carolina, United States - YC | ecosystem: Engineered > Artificial ecosystem > Soil microcosm > Unclassified ...
GTATCGGCGAAGTACGGGCCGTACTTCACCTGGTTCGTCCAGGGTCTCCGCGCGGAGGGACTCCACCTCCTGATCGCCACCCTCAGGCGAAACGTCGGTTCGTCGTTCGCGATCATCAAAGCGCTGTTCGCGCCAGTCGGCGGACCGTGGCTCGCGATGCTCTTGCTCGGAGCGCCGGGCATTGCCGCGGCGTGGCGACTGGCGAAGCGTACACCGGTCGTGTTCATGGCGGTGCTCGCGCACGCGGCCATCATCCTGATCTGGCCCTTCGAGCCGCAGCGATTCATCTGGACGAGCTGGCCGTTTGTCGTTCTGTGGCTCTGCGCCGGCGCCGCCGAGCTGTGGGATCAGGCGCATCGACTGAACCCCCGCCGTTGGAGCCCGACCCGGATTCTCGTTGCGGCCGACTTCGCGCTGCTCGGACTGGCCGCGGTTGGAACCACAGCGTTCATGCTTTCGACGGGCGCCTATCGCGCGATCGCGCGAGGTCAGGCCAAGCGGATCACCCCAACGGTGGCGTGGGTGCAACAGCGCACGCCGCCCGAAGCGCTGGTCGCAAGCGACGATGAGACCGCGGTCTTCCTCTATACGGGCCGCCGCGCCGTTCCCGTGTCGAGCTTCAGCGCGGCGGACTACGCGCATGGTGAAGGCTGGAGTGAAAGCGCGTTGGGCGCGGTTGTCACGAGCTACCGGCCCGACATCGCGATCGTCTCGTGGAACAAGTCGGTGGACGCCGCGATGCGGATGTCGAGCGGCGCTCAGCCCACGCTTCGCCCGATCGATCGAACGACGAGCAGCGTCATCTTCGCGCGCGTTCGCTCCGCGACCGAGGGTCCGATCGCCGCGCGTTCGCGATAAGCGTGGCTGTCATCCCGAGGGATGACGAGCGCTATCCGGCTTTCTTTCGTCGCGCCCCGACGAGCGGCCGCAAATACTGGCCCGTATACGAGGCGTCGATGCTCGCAACATGCTCCGGCGAGCCCGTGGCAACGAGTGCTCCGCCGCGCGTCCCGCCCTCCGGCCCGAGATCGATGATCCAATCGGCCGTCTTGATGACATCGAGGTTGTGCTCGATCACCAACACCGTGTTCCCGCGGTCGACCAGGCGATGCAAGACATCGAGCAACACGCGCACGTCCTCGAAGTGCAAGCCGGTCGTCGGCTCGTCGAGAATGTAGAGCGTTCGGCCGGTATCTCTCTTCGAGAGCTCGGTCGCCAATTTCACGCGCTGCGCTTCGCCGCCGGACAACGTCGTCGCGCTCTGGCCGAGGTGGATGTAGCCGAGTCCGACGTCGACCAGCGTTTGCAGCTTCTGGAAGATGCGCGGCTGGTTTTGGAAGAACTCCAGCGCGTCGTCCACCGTGAGCTCGAGCACATCCGAGATCGACTGGCCGCGAAATCGGACTTCGAGCGTCTCTCGGTTGTACCGCTTGCCCTTGCATACTTCGCACGGCACGTAGACGTCGGGGAGGAAGTGCATCTCGATCTTTACGAGACCGTCGCCCTGGCACGCCTCGCACCGTCCGCCCTTCACGTTGAACGAGAACCGTCCCGGTCCGTAGCCGCGGATCTTCGCCTCGGGAAGTTCGGCGAACAGCTCGCGAATCGGCGTGAACAGGCCGGTGTACGTCGCCGGATTCGAGCGCGGCGTACGGCCGATCGGGCTCTGGTCGATATCGATGACCTTGTCGATGTGCTCGAAGCCGGTGATGCGCCGGTGCGCGCCGGGGATCACGCGAGCCCGGTAAAAATGCCGGGCGAGCGAGCGATGCAGAATGTCTTCGATCAGCGTCGACTTGCCGGAACCAGAGACGCCGGTCACCGCGACGAACAGCCCGAGGGGAATCTCGACATCGAGGTTTCGAAGGTTGTGCTCGCGCGCGCCCTCGATACGGATCGCCTTGCGATCGTCGGGGATGCGCCGCTTTTTGGGCGTCGCGATCGACATCTCACCGCTCAGATACTTCCCGGTGATCGACGCTTCGTTGCGCGCGATCTCGTCCACGGTTCCGAACGCAATGACCTCGCCGCCATGCTTGCCGGCGCCGGGGCCAAGATCGATGACGTGGTCCGCCGCGCGCATCGTCTCTTCATCGTGCTCGACGACAATCACGGTGTTGCCGAGATCGCGAAGCTGCTCGAGCGTGGCGAGCAGCCGCGCGTTGTCGCGCTGGTGTAAACCGATCGACGGCTCGTCGAGGATGTACAGCACCCCGACGAGGCGCGATCCGATCTGCGTGGCGAGGCGAATCCGCTGCGCCTCTCCACCGGACAGCGACTCGGCCGCTCGACCAAGCGTCAGGTAGTCCAGGCCGACGTCGACGAGGAAGCGCAGGCGTTCACGCACTTCCTTGAGAATCGGCCCCGCGATCTCGGGGTCGAGCCCCGGGCGGCCGTCCTGACGAATCGAAACGCTCTCGAAAAACCCGAGCGTCTCGGTGATCGCCCATTCGACGACCTCGCCGATGCTCTTGTTCTGCACCGTGACCGAAAGCGCCTCGCGTTTGAGCCGGCGTCCGTCGCATTCGTCGCACGGAACCTCGATCATGAACTCTTGAAGCTCGAGGCGAATCGTGTCCGAATCGGATTCCTCGTACCGGCGCTCGATGTTGTTGAGCACCCCTTCCCACTCGGGCGCGTCGGACGTCGCGCCCGAGCGCTTGCCGCGCGAATCCTTCGTCGTGCCGTACAGAATCGCGTCGCGCACCGACTTGGGGAGCGCTCCCCACGGCGCGTTCAGGTCGAACTTGAGCTGACGGGCGAGCGCCGGCAAAACGATCTTCCGCAAATAGCCGCTCGGCTCACCCCAGGGCAGAATCACGCCCTCGAGTATCGAGATGCGCGGGTCGCCGAGGATGAGCTCTTCGCTCACCTGCCGCCGGGTGCCGAGACCGCCGCACTTGGGGCAGGCGCCGAACGGTGAGTTGAACGAGAAGTGGCGCGGCTCGAGCTCGGGGAGCGAGATGCCGCACGACGGACAGCCGTAACGCTCCGAGAACATCTCCTTCGCGCCGGACTGCGCGTTCACGATCTCGACGACGCCGTCGGCCAATTTCAAAGCCGTCTCGATCGAGTCGGCGACGCGGCCGCGATCTTCGGTGCGCACCACGAGGCGATCGACGACGACCTCAATGGTGTGGTTCTGACGGCGATTGAGCTTGGGCGGCGACGCGACCTCGATCAACTCACCGTCGACATAGGCGCGAATGAACCCTTGCTTGCGCACCGACTCGAAGAGCTCCCGGAATTCGCCCTTTCTGCCTTGCACGAGCGGGGCGCGCACCTCGATCCGCGTGTCGCGCGGCCAGGTGAGGACGATGTCGGCGATTTGCGCCGCGCTCTGTCGTTGCACCGGACGGCCGCAGTTCGGACAGTGCGGCGTACCGACGCGTGCCCAAAGCAGACGGAGGTAGTCGTAGATCTCCGTGACCGTGCCGACGGTCGAGCGCGGGTTGTGACCAGCGGTTTTCTGTTCGATCGATATCGCGGGCGACAATCCTTCGATCGAATCGACGTCCGGTTTTTCCATCAGCCCGAGGAACTGACGGGCGTACGCCGACAACGACTCGACGTAGCGCCGCTGGCCTTCCGCGTAAATCGTGTCGAAGGCGAGCGAGGACTTTCCCGAGCCGGACAAACCGGTGATGACCGTCAGTTTGTCGCGCGGAATCGTGACGTCGAGGTTCCGAAGGTTGTGTTCCCTCGCGCCGCGAACAATCAGCGAATCTTCTGCCATAGCCAGGGAAAGCTGCGGATCGGACCGGGTACAGACAAGTCGCTATATTGGGCCATGCCTCACACCGACGCCGTCGTTGTCTTCACTACGGTCGCTTCCGATGAGGAGGCGGTGAAATTCGTCCGTACGCTGCTCGAGCGACGTTTGATTGCCTGCGGCACCTTGGTCCCCGGCGCCCGCTCCCTCTACCGCTGGCAGGGAAAAATTGCCGATGAGCGGGAGGTAGTCGTCATGTTGAAGACCCGGTCGGCGCGGATCGAGTCGCTTCGCGTCGCCTTCGCGGAGCTCCATCCCTACAAGGTTCCCGAGCTTCTCGCGCTTCCCGTGGAAGCAGGCCTCGACAAGTATCTCGAGTGGATCAACGGCGAGACCACGCTAGCCCTCACATAGAGTCGCTGCACACACATCAGAGCGGTATTCGTGCTCGCACCGGAGCCGTAACCCGGCGCGCCCTGCTCGGCGGCGGAATTGTCGCCGCCTGGCTGGCCGGCCTGGTTCTCCTCGTCCAGCGCGAATATTTCCGTCCTCGCGCCGAGCGGCTCGCCGCCGCGGCGGCGCGTGTCGCGCCCGGCGTCGTGTTCTACGGCGTCATGCAGGGCCAACGTCAGGTCGGATTTGCGTCGTCGACGGTGGATACGACGCAGCTGTCGATCACCCTCAACGACTATTTCGTCGCCGATCTGCCGGTCGGCGGCAAGCCGCGGCGCGCGACGGCACGCACGAGCGCGACGCTCTCGCGCGCCCTTCGCCTGACGAGCTTCGATCTCTCGATTGAAAGTGAGGGCGCGCCGATCTCGGCGACTGGCACCGTCGAGGGCGATACGGCGCTCGTCCTCACCATCACGTCCGGCAACGACAAGCCTGAGGTTCGGCGAGTCCCGCTCGCTGGATCGTTGCTGCTTCCGACGCTCGTTCCGATGGTCGTGGCGCTCGTCGAGCAGCCGAAGGTCGGAAAGCGGTACGTGTTGCCCGTATTCGATCCGGCATCGATGGCGCCGAAGGACGTGGCGTTCAACATCCGCGCAGAATCACTGTTCGTTCTGGCGGATAGCGCGGTCTTCGATTCGACGACGCGCCGGTGGCACGGGGTTCGGCCGGATACGGTGCGCGGCTGGAATGTGGTGTCCGAGTCCCCCGGCGCCTTCACCGGGTGGGTGGACGACCAGGGCAGGATTCTCCGAACGACGGAGCTCGGATTTCGCCTCGAGCGACTGCCGTACGAAGTCGCGTTCGAAAATTGGCGGACCGACAGCACGCGGCTTTCCGTTACCGACGATCGGGACATTCTCGAGACGACGGCCATCGCCGCGAACAAGCGGCTCGACCGCCGGCTGGACGCGCTCGCCGTGCGCCTACGCAACGTCGACTTATCGGGCTACGATCTGGACGGGCAGCGACAACACCTCATTGGCGACACGCTGTTCATCCGGCCGGCGCGCGACGCGGCACTCGTCGCCGACTATAAGCTTCCTGGCGGCCACCTACGCGACCCCGAGCATACGCGATCGGAACCGTTGATTCAGAGCAACCACCCCAAGATCATCCAGCTTGCATGGCGGATCGCCGGCGCGGGAGCGTCTCACGATCCGAGCGCCCGCGACCCTTTGATTGTTGCCCAACGGATCAACACGTGGGTGCACGACTCGATCAAGGATCGCGTGACTTTTGGCGTCCCGAGCGCGCTTCGGGTACTGCAAACGCGTGTCGGGGACTGTAACGAACACACCCAGCTTTTCGTCGCTTTAGCACGCGCGGTGGGCCTGCCAGCCCGTATCGCGGCCGGCCTCGCGTTCGTAGACGGCAAGTTCTATTACCACGCCTGGCCGGAAGTCCTTTTGAACGATTGGGTTGCGGTTGATCCGACCTTCGGCCAGTTCCCCGCCGACGCGGCGCATTTGCGCTTCGTCGTTGGCGGCCTGGCTCGACAAACCGAGCTGCTTCGCCTGATGGGAAATCTCAAGATCGATGTACTGTCCGTGAACGAAGCAGTTCGCCGCTCGGATGAGGTTGGGACTGTGGGCGGGGGGAGCCAGCGATGATCAAGCTCACCAACCTCACCAAGCGTTACGGCAGCTTCACCGCCGTCAACTCGATCAATCTCGAAGTCCCTCGCGGGGAGCTGTTCGGCTTTCTCGGTCCCAATGGCGCCGGCAAGACGACGACCCTGCGGATGATCGCCGGCATCCTGCGTCCGACGGGCGGTACGGTGGAGATCGGCGGCGTCAACGTCGTGAACGAACCTGTCGCGGCCAAGAGCAAGCTCGGGTTCATTCCGGACCGCCCCTTCATATATGAGAAGCTGACCGGCGCCGAGTTTCTGCGTTTCGTCGCCGGCCTCTATGGCCAAAAAGGTCCTGAGATCGAGCATCGCGCCCGTGAGCTGCTGGCACTGTTCGACCTCGAAGAGTGGCGCGACGAGCTCGTCGAGAGCTACAGCCACGGGATGCGCCAGAAGCTGATCATTTCGAGCGCATTCGTTCATCGGCCGGAAGTCATCGTCGTCGACGAGCCGATGGTCGGGCTGGACCCGAAGGCTGCCCGCATCCTCAAGGATCTCTTTCGCGAATACACGCGCCGCGGACACACGGTGATGATGTCGACGCACACGCTCGAGATCGCCGAAGGGATGTGCGATCGCATCGCCATCATCCAGAACGGCGTCATTCGCGCCGCGGGAACGATGGCCGACCTCCGTGCGACCGCGGAATCCGGCGCCATGGGTCTCGAGCAAATCTTCCTGAGGCTCACCGGCGAGAACGCGGCGCGCGAGCTGGTCGATGTCCTCGACGCCTAGCGCGCTGCCGGCGCTCGGCGTCGTCGAGCGCAACAAGTCCCACGGACTCCCCGATCCCTCGACCGCGCACCTGCTGAGCGTGAAGTGGATCACGGCTCGCGCGCGGAACACGATGGGGGAAAAGGGCCGCGGCCTACGCGTGTTCATTCTCGCCGCGTTCGGCCTTGGCTTCTGGACGTTCGTGTTCCTGATGCTCTTCCGCCTCCTGCGGTATTTCCGCGGCGTGGCCGAAATCGGACCACTCATCGCCGGAAAGCTGCTCGGGCTCATTCTCGCCGGCTTCTTCTCGATCTTGCTGTTGTCGAACGTCATCACCGCGCTGTCGAGCTTCTTCCTGGCGCGCGACCTCGACCTGCTCGCGTCAGCGCCGGTCGATTGGTTCAAGCTCTATGTGTCGAGGTTGGTCGAGACGCTGGTGAATTCGAGCTGGATGGTGCTGCTCATGGCAGTACCGATGTTCGTGGCGTACGGCGTCGTCTATTCCGGGGGCCCGCTCTATCCGTTGATCGTGCTGGCGACGTTCGTCCCGTTCCTGGTGATTCCGACGGTGATCGGCAGCGCGATCACGCTGTTGCTCGTGACCGTGTTTCCCGCCCGGCGCGCTCGCGACATCCTCAGCGTGATCGCCGTACTTGCCGCCGGCGCGATCGTCGTGCTGTTCCGCCTCATGCGGCCGGAGCGGCTGGCCCGTCCGGAAGGCTTCCGATCGCTCGTCGATTTCATCACGATCCTGCGCGGCCCGACGTCGCCGTTCCTGCCGAGCGAGTGGATGCAGCATGCGGTGATGTCGTGGCTCAACGGTCGGCCGCAGCTTCTTCCGTATTATCTGCTCTGGTCTACCGCGGCCGCGGCCATCGTCATTGGCGCCGCGATTCACCGGCTCTTTTACGCCTGGGGATTCAGCAAGGCCCAAGAAAGCGCTCAGCGATTCGCCAGGCGGGGCGTGATGGCGCGCGTCGGCCACTTCATGCTGTCGCCGCTGAGCGTTGTGCGGCGGGAATTGGTCCTAAAAGAAATCCGCGTGTTCTTCCGCGACAGTACGCAGTGGTCGCAGCTGATCCTGCTCGCCGTGCTGGTGGTGGTCTACGTCTTCAACATCCGGTTCCTCCCCCTCCGCGGCGAGGGAGTGACGTTCTTTTTGGTGAACGTCGTGCCGTTCCTGAACCTCGTCCTCGCCGGCTTCGTGCTCGCGTCGATCGCCGCCCGATTCATTTTCCCGGGCGTCAGTCTGGAGGGGCGCACCTTCTGGCTCCTGCGATCGAGCCCGCTCCCGATGCGCGAGTTGCTCTGGTCGAAGTTCTGGGTCGGCACGCTGCCGCTGCTCATCCTCGCACTCGTGATCGTCGGCGTGACCGACTATTTGCTCCAGGTGAGCGAGTTCATGATGATCGTCTCGGTCCTGTCGATCACGTTGATGACGCTCGCCATCGCCGGGTTGGCCGTCGGGTTCGGGACGCTGTTCCCCCAATTCGAGACGGAGAATGCGGCGCAGATCCCGACGTCGTTCGGCGGTCTCGTGTTCATGATGAGCGCCATCGCCGTGATCGGCGGCGTGGTGATGCTGGAAGCGAAACCCGTTTACTCATACCTCAGCGCGCGCGCCTTTGGTACCGACGCCGACCCCCTGGAGATGACCGTGGGATTCGTGCTGGCGGGAGCGCTTTGCGCGACGGCGACTGTGGTCCCGATCACAATTGCCCGCCGCCGTTTGGAGCTTTTGGAGCGCTGAATCGGCCGATGTGACGGCCGGTCGATTGCCCGGGTCGTTCATGCCGGATTCCCAATGCGCCTCGGGATCCGTTCGTTCGCACAGCAGGCTCGCTCGACGGAGTGAGCGGGCAGACCCAGGGGCAAATCCCCACCTCCGGAGGACGTTCCAAATGAAGCGTTTTGCATTCGTCGCGGCCGCGTTGCTACTGGTCGCCGGCACCAAGCTCCATGCGCAGGGTGCCACGAAGGACACCACCAAGAAGGCCGCCGCGACCGCCAAGTCGGCCGCGAAGACCGCCGACAAGGCCGCCGCCGGCGCTCAGCAGGCCGCGAAGTCGGCTGAGAAGTCGGCCGCCACCGCCAAGTCCGATGCGAAGACGGCCGACAAGGCCGCCAGCACGGCCGAGAAGGCCGCGTCGAGCACGGCTCCGAAGAAGGGCTCGGGCAAGAAGGGTGGTAAGAAGTCCGCCATGAAGAAGGACACGACCGCGACCAAGAAGCCGTAAGTCAGGCCAATCGGTTTCCGCAGGTCGAGCAGTAACGCGCGTCTCGCGCGACGACAGGTGTGCCGCACGCGGCACACCTGTCGTTTTTTTGCTCCCCGCTCCGATAGGCCCGAACGGCAGCTTCGATCTCTTCGTCAACCGTCGCATCGACGATAGTCGCGTCGTCGACGACCCCGGTCGCCGCCGGTCCCTCGGGCCGGCCACCGAAAAAAATCGGATAGAGCACGTAACCCAGCGCGACGACCGCGAGCGCCGCTCCGATGACGAGAGGGATCATGCGACAGCGTACTCTGTGTGCGTGCCTCGCCGCGCGCCATGCGGCCACAGGACGATCAGTCCGCCCGCGGTCATCACGAGACCGCCAACCCACAGCCAGACGACGAGCGGATTGAAGGCAACCTGCAGCCTGGCGATGTCTGATCCCTCTTCGCGCCGAATGTCCGCGGGCGTCACATACGTGTCGAGGCCCGCGGAAGAGTGCACGCCGACTTCGACGCTGGGCGGAAAGAGCTGATTGCCCTGGATGTCGCGGTAGGTGCGACGTTCACTGGTGATCAACCCGACGCGCTTGCCGTCGCGGTAGGTGTCGAGCGCGAGGATCGCCACGACGTGATCGGGACGGTCGAATTGCGAAACCCCTTGGCTGACGAACCGCCAGACGTGCCCGTACGGATCAGTCGCCTGATACGATTCTCCTGTCTTCAGTCGGGCGTCGTACTCTCGTCTGAACGGCACGGCCGCGATTGCGACGAGCGATATCACGAAGCCGGCGTGCACGACGTACTCGCCGACCCGCCGCCGGTTCTGCGCCGTGCTCTCTGCCTCCGCGCCCGCCGTCGCCTGAAGATCGCGAAGACGCGTGCCGATGAGATACACGGTCATCCCCGTCGTCAAAAAAAAGAACGATGAGAACCACGTTCCGATCGGCGACGGTGCCAACGTGGTTTCATCGGTCATCGCGCCGCCGCGTGTGACGACAACCGCGAGGACGGCAAGCAGAAAGCTCGCGGCGAAGAAAACGACGTTCCATTTGCGCCGGTCGGGGAGCCGCGTCCGAGCGAAGATCGAATGGAGGGACGCCGTGACCGTGAGCCACGGAAAAACCGACCAGTCTTCCACCGCGTTCAGCGCCCAACCGGCGCCGCTCGTCGGCTTCAGGTACCCCGAGCGCATTCCGAGCACGATGGCACCCGTGAGAAAAACCCACGATACGACGGTCCATCGCCGCGCCACGTCAAACCAATTCGCGTCGAGTCGGCGCCCCAGCAATGCCGCGATCGCGAATGCAAACGACACCGCGGTGGCGACGTAGCCGATGTAGAGCATCGGCTGGTGCAACGCCATCGCGGGATTCTGAAGCAGCGGGTTCATACCGCGGCCGTCGAGCGGCGTGACTTCCGAGCGCGCGAACGGATTGGCCGCGAAGCAGGTCGTCGCCAGAAGGAACAGGAGAATGGCCGACAGCGTGCCCGTCGCCCAAGGAACGAGCTCGCGACTACGGCGCCCGCTCGCCGCGACCACGACCGTTCCGCACAGCGACAATATCGTCGCGCAAAACAGCATCGATCCCGATTGCCCGCTCCACAACGCGGTGAATGCGTAATGGCGGGGCGTGTTCTGACCGATGTTCGCCGCCACGTACTCCAACGAGAAGTCGCGCGCCAGGAGCGCCGTCCACAATCCGACCGACGCGAGCGCGGCCATGACAAATGTCGCATAGAGCGCGCGCGCACCACTCTCGACGAATTCCGCCAGCCGCAGCGCGCCGCCCGCGTACGAGATGGCGGCGGACCATGCCGCGAGGAACAGGGAGGCCCAGAGGGAAAGCTCGGCGATGAGGATCATCGCGGGTCACTTGGTGTGTTCCGACAACGCCGCCCCCGCCGCCATACCGAGTCCGTCCCATGTGAGATCCTTGATGCTGAAGACGCCGCCGGCGCGGCGATCGTGGAGCTCCTTGCCGATGCTCACGCCGGCCGTGAACGCGGCAGCGCCGGCGAGCGATGAGGATTTCGACATGCCGGTGGCGCGCAAGCCGCTGAACGAAGCACTCTGGACGAAGGCCGCGACAAAAAAGTGCTTCATCTTGTCGGCGGCAAACCAACGGTCACCGCCGGGGTGTTCGTCGCCGAAGTGAAGGGTGAACAACAAGGCAAGACCGCGCATCAGGCAACACTCCTCGCTCGTGGGCCGCTTCCAATTCCCAATCGCTCCAGCTCTCGGCCAATCAGAACCAGCGCGCGGTCGAGCAGACGCGGATGGTCCCCTTCGTGAATCCAACTGCTCGCACCGGACGGATGCGGCAGCGGGATCGCCATCGAACGGCCGCCGACATGCTGAACGTCGTGCGCCTCGCCGATCAGCCGGTCGAGCGGCTCATTCGGAAGGAAGCGCGTGATCGCCAGCCGTCCGACCGGTATCAAGAGTGTCGGGCGCACGATTCGCAACTCCGCGTCGAGCCAGACGGCGCACGCGTCCTGTTCGGCGGGCGACGGCACGCGATCGCCGCGGCCACTCGGGCTTGGGCCGGGATAGCAGCGCGTGACCGCCGCGATGTAGATCCGCGCGCGCGCCGTTTCTTCGTCGACCCCGGCCCTTTCGAGCCAGCGAAAGAGCGTTTTGCCCGCTCGACCAGCGAATGGTCTGCCCCCCGCGGCTTCGACTTTCCCCGGCGCTTGTCCGACGAGCATCGCCTTCGGCCGGCGCGCACGGGACAGGATCGGCGTCACACCCTCCGGATGACCGCACAGGCGACAATCCGCCAACGCCCTGCAGTGCGCGTCCAATCGCGACGACATTAGACTGGTGCCGCCGTGTATCGGGCCCAGCCGATCGCCGCGCGAACGGCGCGGTCCCACCCGTGCAGCAGCGCTCGCGCCGTGTCGCGATTCATTCGCGGCTCGAAGCGCGTGAATCGTCGAGTCGAAAGAAACTCGTTCGTATCGCGCCAAACTCCCGCGCCGAGGCCGGCCAGTCCGGCGGCGCCGAGCGCCGTCGTCTCCACCATGTCCGGTCGCTCGACGGGAACGCCGAGCACGTCGGCCTGGAATTGCATCAGCCAGTCGTTCATCGTCGCTCCGCCGTCGACGCGCAACCGCTCGAAGTGCGTTCCGCTCGCATCCGCCATCGATCCCAACACCTCCGCCGTTCCGTACGCCATCGCTTCGAGCGCGGCGCGCACGAGATGGGCACGACCCGTTCCGCGCGTGAGTCCCACGATCGTCCCGCGCGCGTTCGCCTCCCAATGCGGCGCGCCGAGTCCGGTCAGCGCGGGGACGAAATACACCCCGTCGGTGGACTCGATCGAGCGCGCCAGCGCCTCGGTCTCACCGGCGCTGTTGATGATGCCCAGCCCGTCGCGGAGCCATTGCACCGCGGCGCCGGCGATGAAAATCGACGCCTCGAGCGCGTAGACGGGCGCGCCGCTCGCATCGCACGCGATCGTCGTGAGAATGCCGGGCGCGCCGGCCGGTCGAGTACGTCCCGCGTTGAGGAGCAGAAAGGCACCGGTGCCATAGGTGTTCTTGCCGCTCCCGGGCTCGTAGCATCCTTGACCGAACAACGCCGCCTGCTGATCGCCGGCAACGCCGCGGATCGGCGCTTCGACGCCGAGCAGGTTGGCGCGCGCGACGCCGAAATCGCCGAGTGACGTGCGAACGTCCGGCAGCAGCTCGCGAGGAACGCTGAACATGTCGCAGAGCTCCGAGCTCCACGCTCGCTTGTCGATGTCGTACAACATCGTACGCGACGCGTTCGTGGGGTCCGTGGCGTGAACGGCGCCGCCGGTGAGTTGCCAGATGAGCCACGCGTCGATCGTGCCGGCGGCGAGCTCCCGGGGCGAGTAGCGCTGCAACAGGCGCTCGTGCTCGATGAGCCACTCCAGCTTGGTGGCCGAAAAGTACGGGTCGGGTACGAGACCGGTGAGCTTGGCGATCCGGTCAGCTTGCGGTGCGAGCCCAGCGCATCGCTCGGCGGTCCGACGATCCTGCCAGACGATTGCCCGGTGCACCGGCTGGCCGGATTCGCGCTCCCACACCACGATCGTCTCGCGCTGATTCGTGATGCCGATGACGTCCGGTCGCGCATCCGCGCTCGCGATTGCCTCCCGAGCCGCCTGCTTGACGCACTCGAGGATCTCCATCGCGTCGTGCTCGACCCGTCCAGCCTCGGGAAAATACTGCGGTATCTCGCGATAACCGCGGCCCGCGACGCGGCCGTCTTCGCCGATCATCAGACACGTCGCGCCCGTAGTGCCTTCGTCGATCGCGAGGACGTGTCTCATAGTGTGAGATGTCTAAAGTCGTACGGCGCGCGGTGGACGCCGCGGTCGCTGACGATCGCCGTGATCAATTCGGCGGGGGTCACGTCGAACGCGGGGTTGAAGACGCGCGCTTCGTCGGGAGCCGTCTGCGTGCCGAAGCCGCGTCGGATTTCATCGGCCGACCGCTCCTCGATCGTGATGCGACCGCCATTGGGCGTCGACGGATCGAATGTGCTCCACGGCGCGGCGACGTAAAACGGAATTCCGTGATAGTAGGCCGCGACGGCGAGCGAGTACGTGCCGATCTTGTTCGCCACATCGCCGTTGGCGGCGATGCGATCCGCGCCGACGATGCACAGGTCGACGCGGCCAGAGCGCATCAGCGCGGCCGCCGCGCCGTCCACCAACACAGTGACCGGAACGCCGGCGCGTTCCAGCTCCCACGCCGTGAGCCGGCTTCCCTGAAGCAGCGGACGCGTCTCGTCGGCGTACACCTCGAGGCGCTTTCCCTGACTCTTTGCGGTGTAGATGGCCGCGAGGGCCGTCCCCATCCCCGCCGTGGCGAGCGCTCCGGTGTTGCAATGCGTGAGGATGCGGCTTCCCTGCTCGATCAGCGACGCCCCGTGCTCGCCGATGCGGCGGCACATCGCCTGATCCTCGGTGAGAATTCGCGACGCTTCGTCGCGCACGACCCGTCGCAAACCCGAAACGTTCGTCGCCGCGTCCGATCGTCGCACCACGCGATCGAGCGCCCACGCAAGATTGACCGCCGTCGGCCGCGTTCCTCGCAGCCGCTCGGCCGCGACTCGAAGTGCCTGCCGGGCCGTCGCGAGATCCTGCACGCCGTCCGAGAAGGCGAGCGAAAGCGCCATCGCGGCGGCCACACCGATCGCCGGGGCGCCGCGCACGGAAAGGGTCGCGATCGCGCTGCACACCTCGTCCACCGTTCGCAGCTCTCGGTATACCTCGCGAACGGGCAGGCAGCGCTGGTCGAGAATCCTCACCGAGGAACCGTCGGCTGACCACGCGACGCTCTGAATCGGTTGCATGCGCGAAACGTAGGAATCGCGGCTCGCGGGCGTAAGCGACGCCGTCAGTCCTCGGTGCGGACGCGTCGGCGGCGCTCGGGAAAATGGCGGTCGAGGAAGGCAATCAGCGCCCGCTCCTCCGGCGAATGCGCCTGGCCGCGGTTCGCCGCCGTTCGACGCCCTCGAGGGAGCGGAATCGTATCGTTGTCATCCAGGTACCGCGCGATGACGATCGGGTGGACGTACGACTTCCGGCAAATCGTGGGCGTATTCCCCAGCTCCGAGGAGACGAGCCGCATCGCCAGCGCGACGTTCCGCTTCGCCTCGCGCTCCGAGTGGGCGGGCCCGAGCTCCGCGAGCACGGTGGCGGCCCGCAGCGTACCGCCCCACG
>Ga0310811_10006997_pt1 | contig 14424 bp, 8 predicted proteins | sample YCmetagenome_FD_207642 | JGI IMG/M metagenome (GOLD analysis project Ga0310811, IMG submission 207642) | Soil microbial communities from experimental microcosm in Duke University, North Carolina, United States - YC | ecosystem: Engineered > Artificial ecosystem > Soil microcosm > Unclassified ...
CATGGCGCCCCCCTTTTCGGGATCGCCCAGCCGCGCAAGAGCGGCGGACAAATTGCAATAGAGGTCGGCGCTGTCAGGATACGAGCGGAGCGCACGCTCCAGGACGGACGCCGCTTCGCCAAGGCGGGCCATCTTCATCAGCGAAAGTCCCAGACCTGCGAGAGCCTGCTTGTCGTCACCGTATCGCGATAACGCCAGCTGAAATGTCGATTCAGCCTCCTCCAGCCGCTCCGCACCCAGCAGCAGCTGTGCCTTGTCGAGGACAAGTTCCCTGGTTCGCGGCGCGGTGTCGTAGGAGCGCAGGAACGCCGCTTCTTCTCCCAACCGGTAGTGCAGATCGCCAAGCGCCCGGTGCGCCGCCCCATTGATCGGGTCATGATCAAGGACCCTCTGGTACGCCTGTTTTGCGCCGTCATAGAGGCCCAGCTTTTCCAGGATCTTGCCCCTGTCCAGCTCCAGCCGGACGCGGCCAGGATCGCATGCCAAGGCCTGCTCAAGATGATCAAGGGCCGCTGGTTCGTTGCCCTGCGCGTGCTTGGCAGCCGCCAGGCCCTGATGCAGATCAGCCAATACCCGGGTGTCGGCCGTCTCCTGGAGGGCGCCGGCCAAGATCGCTTCGGCCTCCGCCGGCTCTCCGGCCGCGACAAGCGCGGTGCCCAGCAACAGCCTGGCCGGAACATGGGCCGGATTTATCGCGACGCAGCGCCTGAAGGCGGCAATCGCGCCGGCCAACTCGCCCATGGCTTGCAGCGCCTTGCCATGTCCAAACATGGCTTCGATATGTTGGGGCTCCAGCGCCACCACCGATGAGAAAGCGTCCGCCGCCTCGGGATACCGGCCAAGCGCCGCCAGCACCTTGCCGTGGTTGAAATGCGCCTGCGCCTCCTGCGGCCGTGCCGCGACGGCCCGGCCAAGAACGTCCGCGGCTTCGGGAAGGCGGCCCTGGCGCACGCGCACCAACCCCATGAGATGCAGCGCGCTGGGGTGATCGGAAATCGGCTCGAGCGTGGCTTCCGCCGCAGCTAGGTCACCGTGCTGATAAAGAGCGAAGGCCTGCTCCAACAGCAGTCGCGCGGACGATGTAGTTTTCACTGCGAGCAGCCCGGAAATTTCACGCAAGGGGGTCGCGCCTGTTTCATGCGCGACCCCTTGCTATTCGGCGCCTGTTATACCAGCTCAGAGCCGGGCGCGCAGACCAATCGTGAAGTAACGCCCGATGGCATCATACTGGGTTGTCACCACGCCCTGTACGCCCATGTAGTACAGGTCGGGGGTGCTGTTGTTATTGGTGGCGACCGGGAATTTGACATTCGCGATGTTTTGCACAGTCAGATAGGCATCCAGATCGGTATCATCGATCGTGAACTTCTTGTCGATGGTCCCGTCCACATAGTTATAGGCGCTGACCCGCGGATTCACGTAGACGTCGGTTGCCAGGGTCTTCCGGCTCCAGCTGCTCAGCCAGCGGTCCTGCAGGGTGAGCGTCCAGCTTCCCACATTGTAAGAGATAAAGGAGGTCAGGTGCCCCTTCGGGAAGGCCTGGAACGATAGCGGGGCGCCGGGGAACTGCGCCGATTCATTGACCGGCTGATAGTTCGCCAAGAAACGAAGATTAAATGAGCCAGGAGCTGAATCGATCACGTCCGCCAGCTGGAATCTGTAATTGACCTCGAGGTCCCATCCTTCCGTTTTCTGAAACGCCGTGTTGAGCGCTTCGTTTATGAGCAAGGTTGGATAGTTCGCGACCGTCGTATTCGAATAGGGGAACGGTCGGACGTAAAGCGCGCACAAGGGCGATGTGCCACCGGACTGGTTGCACAGCTTTTGCACGGTTGTATTGGACGCGCCGATCGTGCCGATCGCGTTCGTCATGTTGATCGAATAATAGTCCAGAGATGTCGTCAAACCCGCTATCCCGGTCGGCGTGAACACGATGCCGGCCGTATAGGTCCGCGCGATTTCCGGAACGAGGTTGGGATTGCCCTGGCTCTGAACCGGAATGGTCTGCGATGAACCAGTGAGAAGATCGGTATAGCCCTGATGGTTGAGCAGGATCGGCGAGAAAAGATCATTCAGCGTGGGCGCCCGAATGTCGATCGAGGTCGTGCCACGCAGGCGGAAGTCGTCGTTGAGGTGCCAATCCAGACCGATCTTCCAGGTGTCCACCGGACCTGAGGTGCTGTAGTCAGTGTGCCGTCCGGCGATGTCGGCTGAAAAGCTTTGAACGAGCGGCAGATCCTTCAGGATCGGGATGCCGATTTCCAGCGCCACTTCCCAGACGCTTTCATCAACCGGCGCGAGCGGCGTGGCCGTGTTTCCTTGCCAAAGCGAGACCGTGTTGTTGCAGATGGACGACAAGCCGGTGCAATCCACCGTGCCTGGCGCGCCGTTACTCTGGATATCAAATCCCATCCAGCGCACTTCACCCGAGAGCGCCGCCTTGACGGGGCCAGCGGGCAGATCAAAGACGGTGCCGGACACGCTGCCGCTGAGATCGTCGAGCTTGTTGGTCTGTGTGTAGTAGGTGTCCCGGACGTAATATTTCCAGGCATCCAATGTCAGGGATGTCGGACCGAACAAGTTCAGCGGCACGCAACCGGGGTAAAGATTGGCCTGCGGGGTGGTAGAGACAAAGCAGACCGGATTGCCCGAGGAATTGAGGCGCACATCCTCCGCGGCGGTCAGATACTGGTTGTTGATGTTGGTCGGATCGTCTTCCTTCTGACGATCCTCGCCGTGGTTGTAATAAAGGTGCCAGTCGTATTTCCCGAAGAGCGATCCATCCAGACCGGCAGAAACGCTGAGGACGCGATCCGTGCCGACGGACTTGAAGGTGCTATTTCCGTAGCCCAGATTCATGTTGTATTTCGACATCTGGAAGGTGTTGGACGTACCGCCTGCCAACAGGGCCTGCGCTGCCGCGGGCAGATAGGGATTGTTCTTGAAAAAGACGTTCGGGACATTGCCGGTCTGAATATAGGACTGAACGAAATTGGCGCGATTTTCCGCCTCCGAGCCTCTGGCGCTCATCCAGAATGTGGTGGAGTCGTCGACGTTATAACTGAACCTGGCATAGGCCTGGGCCAGTCGCGCGCTGGCCGTGATGTTCGAATAGAGATTATGGGTGCCATCGCCCCCCGATGAGATATTCGCGGTGCCGGTCGGGGTTCCGGGATTGAACGGCCCGATCACGCCATCGCGAATGAACTGCATGCCATTGGCAGCGCACGGATTGGCCGTCGTTCCCGCACAGGTGATCTTGCCGCCATAGGAAAATACCGCGAGATTTCCGTTCGGCGTATCGACAAAGGGGTTTGCCGTCGTGCCCGCGCCGGTGAGAATCCAGTCACCGTTATTGCCCGCCTCTGGACGGTCAAAGTCATATAGAGGATCGGAGTGGAAATAGTCCATCGATCCTTCAAGGTGTCCCCGGCCGCCAAAAAGGTCCGTGCCCGCCGCGGCGGCGAATTTATAAGTCGCGGCATCGCCATAGGTTGAAATGCCGCTGTTCGCGTTGATCTTCAGCCCGTTGAAACGCTTGTCGAGGACGAAATTGACGACGCCCGACACGGCATCGGAACCATAAACGGCCGAGGCGCCGCCGGTTACGACGTCAACGCGCTGCACGAGCATTTGGGGCAGCGTGTCGACATTGACCGTGCCGTTCGTGTTCGACGCGACGATGCGCTGCCCGTCCAGCAGGACAAGGGTGCGCTGCGCGCCAAAGCTGCGCAGGTTAAGGACGTTGGCGGCACTGTCCGAGCTCGCATTGTTGACGCTGCGCGAGGTCTGGGAGCCGATGAACTCCGGCATCTTGTTCAGGCCATCGGCGATGTTCGTAGGCGTCGTCACCTGCAGATCTTCCACCGGCAGAACCGTCAAAGGCGTCGGTGACATGGTGGCGTCCGAAATAACCCGCGAACCGGTAACGACCACCGATTCCACATTGGCTTCCTGGGCGCGTGTGACCGACGTCAGCGCGAGAATACTGGCGGTGCAGAGCAGCGTTCCGCCGATCTTGGATTTGAAGTTCATTTTCCTATCCCCTAATTGAATGTTGTTGTTGGTTAAGGCGTATTTTCCGTTTTGCTCGAACTCCTGCCGTCAGCGCACGCAAAATTCGCACACAGCGCTCTTTCCCTGAAAGAGCGCCGCGCGCGTTGACGATTCCGATTGCCTGACCGCCTGGCTAGGACAGATCAGGGATCGCTGGATCTTCCGTCGGTGCTTTTCCCCTCTTCATTGCGAACAGTTTGCTGTTCTTTGTCTTTTGGTGCTGGAATTTCGTCGTCGTCGCCCTGCTTCCGCGGCGGATCAGGAATGATGGTAGCGGTCAGCGAAGCCTTCCGGAACAGCGCCCGGTAGATGGGCGCAGACTTGCTGCTGAGAGGCTCGTTTATGGCCACCGGCCGCGAAGAATCCCGCACATAGGCTCGCACCCCGGTCAGTCTGAACGCGGCGGATATGCCCATGTTCTGCCCGGTCTTGGGATCTGGCAACCCATCTGCATTGCGCTTCAGCGCGTAATATTTCGCAAGCTGGTTTTCATGATAATAAGTCTCACGCGTGCCGGCGCTCGAACTCGTATCAAATGTGTCGCGGCCATAATATTGGCGCCAGTCGATGTAGCCGCCGACAAGACCCGCCAGGGAGGTATCGGGATTCATGCTGAGCTGAAGGCGGGCTTTGTAGAAGGTTATTTCGCCGCGATTGTTCTCGAACCAGGAGAAGACCGGCATGCGAATGTCCGGCCCGCCAACGGTCTCGATCACGCCGTTCTTTATACGGGCGTTCACTTTTGTGTATTGGGCCGCCTTGGCGATCCGGTACGAATAATCGGGCACCACCTTGCCCGCCGCGTCCTTGATGATGCGCTCGGGCGTATAGCCGATCTCGATGACCGCATTGTCATCGTTCACGGGGTCTTTTGTCCCCGATACCCTGATCACAATCCCGAAGAGCCCTTCTAGCATCTTGTCGTTGGCGCGGGTGCCCAGGTAGGACGAGAAGGGCTTGCCCCGATAGGCCATGCCGCAACCCATGACGCGATAAAGATTGTTGTCCACGCCCCTCTCGCCGGTGGGGCTGATAAATCCGGTCTTGGGGTTGTTATCGAGGTCGAACCCCTCCGCGATCTTGCCGGTCACTTCCTGCATGCCCGGATCGGGAGCGGCGAAGGGATTGACCCAGGTATCGATATCCCTGCGGAATCCGCGATAGCGCAGCGCCGAACTGAGCAGGAATTCCCGGCGGCTATTGAACGTGCCGTCGATCTCAAGCGTGGCAGGTTTCAGGACCTTTGCGATCTCGGCATTGGACCGCCATGCCGTCTTCAGCAGTGCATTGTAATCGTTGTCGGGTGTCGTTCCTTTCGGGCAATCCGTACCCGCTTCCATAGTGCCGGCCTTCGCGCCGTAATAAAAAGCGGGTTCGTACTGATCGACGACAAAGCCGCGCACCCAGGGCGCCGCAAAAGCGGGCGTGGCCGCGACGGCCATGACAGATACGAACGCAAGAGCCCGCGCTCTCATTCTCACACCAATATCTCCGTGATCGGCTTCTTGGTTTCCATCGAGGCCTTTCCCCAGCCTTCCACCGACAATCCCATCGCCTGTTGCACGGTAAGGCCGACCCGCGTGACCGGCCCGCCCTCGCCGGCGATATGAAAGCCGGTTTTGATCCGTCCGCTGGCGGACCCCGCCAGCAACATCGGAATCGCCTCCAGCGTGTGCAATTTCGCAAAGCCGGTGTCCGTATAGGCCATCACCAGGCTGTGATCGAGCAAGGTCCCGTCGCCTTCCTTGATTTCGTCCAGCGCCTTCACCAGCTCGGCAAACATCTCCATGCTGCAGGTACTGAAGTTGGACGTCACCGGCTGATAGCCCAACGCCGGGTCGATCGGCTCTTCATGTGTCGCCTGATGGAACGGCTTGGAATCGCCGGGCATGAATATCGTGGAAGCCGGCTCGGCCAGCGCCACATTCACCACGCGCGTCTGATCCGTCGCCAGCCCTAGCGCGACCAGCTTGGCCATGACGGGAACAACCTTGCGAAGAGTCGGCACCGATTTGTTGACCGGCATGTCTCCCGGCGCCTGCGGAATGGTGACCTGCGCCACGATGTCCGGCCGCTGCAATTCGGCCGCCATGGTCTGCTCCAGCTCGCGGACCGAGGTGAAATACTGTTCCAGCCGGGCCTTGTCGCCGGCCCCGACACTCTGCATCAGGTTCTTGCGGTCCTCATCGACCACCGAAAGCGCGCTCTGTTCCAGCAGGACCTTGGGATCCGGCTTCCAGTCGCCTTTGGACGGGTCCTGAAACCCCGGACCGAACAGGCGGGTATAGAGTCCGACCGGGCTGACTTCCGGCGGATTGGTGTTCGGGCCACCTAGACTCGAATAGCTTTCATTCTTGTTTCCGGAACAGGCGACGGCGATGGATTTGAATCGGGTGCCATGGCCGATGGCGCCGGCAATGGTCTGGTCGATCGTCTGCGTCTCGAACTCGCGATCCTTGCTGGGCGCCATGCCGGTGCTTATGGCCGCAACGCCGGTCCAGTGCTGGATATTGGGATTGTCATCGGCAAAGGCGCGCAGGCCCGAAATCAGGTTGATCTTCTTCTGATAAGCCGCCAGCGACTTGAGCTGGGGCGTCATCTCATAGCCCTGCCCCGCCGCCTTGGGCAGGTAAAGCTCCTTGGTCAGCCCGCACCCCCAAAAATAGGTGCCGAACCGCGTAGGTATCCGCTCAGCCGTCGCTGCCAGAGCGACGCCATTGCCGTCCAGGAAGCAGTCCAGGAACGGCAAAGCGACGGAAACGGCGCAGCCCTGGGAAAAACCACGAAGAATGCTACGGCGACTGAACCTCATGTCATGGCTCCTACTGCATCGCCATCTTCTCCGCCGGCGGCGGAGCGGACACTTTGAAAAATTCCGGGCTGGTTGCGATGGCCTTCAGCAGATCGCGCAACCGGTAACCCTTGTCCGTGAAAGTCTTGTACGCAGCCTTGAAGCTTGCGGCGTCGACATCTTCGCTGTTGGCGCCCACACCGTAGGAATAGAGCTTGCGGGCAAAGCAGGCGGTAAATTTGGGATCGTCATGCAGTACCTGCCCCAGCCCCGCGGCGCCATCAAAGCTCTTTTTGTTCAGCTTTCCGGAAACATCGATCGGGGCGCCGTTTTCCGTCAGCCGCTCGCTTCCGATACTGTCGAAATGCTCCAGGGAAAGACCGATGGGATCGGAATGGGTATGGCAGGAGGCGCAGGCCGGCGTGGTCGCATGGGCCAGCAGCCGCTCGCGCACCGTCTTCAGGGGACCGTTCGCGTTGTTGACGATGGAGAAGTCAACATTGGCGGGTGGCAGCGGCGTCGGTTCGCACAGCAAAATATCCATCAGCGCAACGCCGCGCTTGGTCGGCGAAGACCGGCCGGGATGGGAAAACATCGACAACATGCTGACCTGAGTCAGGATGCCGCTGCGCCCGGACTCCTTTGAGAACTCATAGGGCATCCATTCGCCGTCAAAATCGAACGGAACATTGTAGATCGCGGCAAGCGTGCGATTGATGGTGGTCTTGCGCGTCGTCATCAGGTCGCGCACATCGCCGTTCGACTTGAGGGAAAGGTCGATTGCCGTCCGCAATGTCTCTTCCGTCGCGGAAGGCCCGAACTGGGCGTTGTACTTGCGATAGATCAGCGTGTCCTTGACCGTATTGTCGAACGTGTCCAGCTGCAGCATGTCGGCGAAGAAGGCCCGCATGCCGGTCTCCAGCCTGGGTGAGGCCATCAGGCGGTCCACCTCTTTTGCAACACCGGCGTCTGTCGCGAACTCTCCGCTGGCTGCTGCGCGCAGTAGCTCCTCATCGGGCGTGGTGTTCCACATCAGATAGCTGAGGCGGGATGCCCTGCTATAGGCATCGAGCGTCAAGTCTTTGCCGGCCGGAACGGCCCGCTCATTCTGGAAAAGGAATTCCGGCGCGGCCAGCAGGGTGACGGCCAGGGCATAACGAAGACCGGTGTAAAAATCGTTGGACGAGGCCGCGATCTTCGCGGCCAGCGCCACGCGCGACTTCAACTCATCGCTTGAAAGAGGCCGGCGGAACAGGAGCCGCCCGTACCGGCCTATGAACTGGCTGGCGCAGGCATCATCGGGAGACGAAGCCGATTTGGGCGTGCACTTGATGTATTGGGCTCGCTTCGCAGGCGCCGTTACCTGGTCCGCAATGCTGCCGGCGGTCTTCGCATAGCCTTCGAAGCCGGCAGGCGTCACGGACAGGACATTGCTGCTGGCCGCAAGCAGACCGCCGATGCGGCGGCCGGGTTCGAACCGCCCCTCGACCGCGATCTGCGGCCCGAAGATATCGGCGATGGAATGGCGATATTCGCTTTCGGTCAAAAGCCGGAAGGAAAGGGCCGGCTCCGGCGCCTTCGCCGCCAGGGCATGCGCGCTAATCAGCAGCCCACCGATGCCGCCGAGAATCGCTAAACAACTGGCAACACGTTTCCTGTTCATGACCGTTTCCTGCCGTCCACGTCGTCTGCGTGGTTTAGGGGGTAGGGTCTGCCGTACCGACAGCGCTGTCAAGGCTGATTTATATGGGCCAAAGCGACTTTGGGTCTTTTTGTCGCCCGCCTAGAAGACACCCGAAAGTTCCCCACTGATGGCCCCCTTTCTGGCGACGATCTATCACTCTGCGAGAGACCGGATTAACCGGGCCGCCCGGCGCCGTGTCGGTGCGGCGCGGCTGGGACTAGACTGCCAAGGGGGACGATAGCCGGAACACGCCTTCGTGGCGGCTTCGCGCATGTCTGGGGTGGAGGTGTGAAACCAAACATACTGATGTTCCCGGTTCTGGCGTTCCTGGTTCTTGCGATTGGCACGGTTCCCTTCCATGCCGCTCTTGCCCAGGTCGGCCCGGGAACCGAAGCCGCGCGGCCCGCGCCGAGGCCGGTGGCCCCAGTCACGATCAAGCAGTTGCGCGACAACGTCTATGCCGCGCTCGGCGGCGCCGGAGGCGTCTCCGGCGTCGTGGTCGGCGACAAGGGCGTGATCGTCATTGACGCCAAGCAGACTCCCGACAGCGCCACCCAGACCATCGCGCGAATCGGCGAGATCACACCGAAGCCGGTTACCACGATCATCCTGACCGGCAATGGCGGTGAAGGCATTCCGGGCCTGGCAGCCTATCCGGCAGGGCTGAAGATCATCGCCCATGCCAATACGCAAAAAGCTCTGGAGAGGCTGGCGTCGGAAAATGCCCGCAACAAGGCGCCGGCGGACAGGATGCCGAACCTCATTATCAAGGACGACCGCAAGCTGCTGAACCTTGAAGGCGTTCGAATGGTGTTTCTGCACATCGCTCCCTCCCATACCCTGGGCGAATCGTCGGTCTATCTGCCTGACCAGCGCATCGTCTTCACCGGTTATGTGGCGCAGGCCCGGCCCGACTTTCCCGTCATCCATCCCGACCAGGATGGATCGGCGGCAGGGTGGCTCAAATTCATGAGAGCGCTGATCAACGTCGACGCCGATATCTATGTGCTGGGGCCCGGCGACATCTGGACCAAGGCGCAGATGGAACAGCGCCTGGCGGCGCAGCAAGCAGTCTATGAGCAGATCAGAGGTCTGGTGGCGGCGGGCAAGAGCCGGGACGAGATCCGGACAACGCTGCACAGCGGCCTCAACGGCCGCTATCCGAACTACCTATTTTCAGAAGTCGCCTATGACGAAATCGTCAAGGCCGGATCATCCGCCAAACCGCAATAGCCCGCGGGTTCTCAAGGCGCCGCAGCATGCCAAACCTGGCTATTGCCATCGCCATTCTTATCGCCGGGCTTCTTGTCCTGGTAAAAAGTATAGAGAGGCTTGTCCTTGTAGGCCCATTGTTTGGTCCCCTCGGGACGGGAAATCGGCGTCCAGCTGCCGACGGGCTTGGCATCGGCAGTGGCGGTAAGCGCGGGCCATTGGGTAAGGCAATCCGCTGTGCACACGGACTGACCGGGCTGGGTGTCATAATCGAAGGTATAAAGCGTCATGCCCCTGGCATCGGTCAGAACGCCGCCCGCCACCTTGACGCCATCCGGCATGGCGTTCTGCGCGATACCGAATGTCTGTGTGGAGACCAACAGAACACCGGCCAGCAACATGCCACCAGAAATGCGCATCAGTTGGTGGCGACGTGGGTTTTCAGACCCATCGCCCGCTTGAAGGCATCGGTGGTCTGGGTTTCACGCACGATCACCTTGCCCTTGTTGGCGCCTTCCAGGCCGATGCCATGCGGACCCTCCTTGTCGTGCATGAAACGGAACTGCTCCTGCTCATCGGCAAGCTGCAGCGCCGTCTGGCCCAGGCTGTTCTTGGCGTCCAGCGGCACACCCTGCTGGGCCAGATATTCGACCACATAATTGGCGCCGGGAATGGCGGCGATGTGCAGGATCGTCTCGTTGCCGCGCGGATAGGCATCGGCCTTCAGGGGATCGGTGCCGGCAACCTTGTCTACCGGATTGTAGATCATCTTGAGATCGGCGCCGTGGGCCACCATCGCCTTGACCACCGGCAGATCGTTGGACATGACCGCCAGCGAGAAGGGTGTATGGCCATCCTTGCGCACGAGATTGGGGTTGGCGCCATGCGCGGCCATCAGGTCGATCAGCTTGGTGCTGTGCGCAAAGGCAGCCAGATGGAAGGGCGTGGAGCCGGTAGATGCCGGGTTGACACGCAGCGCACCCACCGGTCCCGGAGTCGTGTTCTTGGTCTCCGCATTCGGGTCGGCATGGAGGTCCAAGAGCCGCGCGACAAGCTTGAGACCTTCGGCCTCGTTCTTGGGCGCGACCGGCGCCGGCGCGTCGGGCGTGGAGAGCTTGGTGGGTTGGAAGCCGATCTGGGGCAAGCGTCCAGTACCACCGGCCACCAGCACCAGCACCGCGCCGTGTAACGGCGTGTAGCCGGCGCGGTCGCTGACATTGATCTGGGCGCCACGGTCCAGCAGCAAATTGGCGATGGCGGGGCTGGGCGCATAGCGTAGCCCGCGGCTGGCGTTCCTGCCCGCGCCCATGCCCGCGCCAGTGCTGAAGTTGTACAGAGAGGCCAGGAGGGGGGTGGTGCCGTCGGCGGCCGCCTGGTTGATGTCGGCGCCGGCGGCGATCAAAGCCTCGACGGATTTCAGATCGCTCGCCTGGATCGCGAACAGCATCGGCGTGGAGCCGCCCGCCTTGCCGGAATAGGAGCCTTCGTTATTCCAGGGAATGCCGGTCGCCCCCAGGGTGGAAGTCACGTTGACATAATTCACCGTGCTGGTTTCCCAGCTCTTGGTTGCCGCACGGAAATCCGCGCCGTGGGAAAGAAGCAGCGTGGTCAATTCGGGATGGCCCGCCGCCCACATCAGCGCCGTCTGCCCGAATTGCTTCTCGCGGGCGTTCACATCCGCCTTGCCGGCGAGCAGCATCTGCACCATGTCGAGCGAACCGGCCTGCACCGCATGCATCAGCGGGGTTTCGCCGTCATCGCGCGCCAGGCTGGCGTTGGCGCCATTGGCCAGCAGCAGCTTGACCAGACCCAGCGCGTTGCTGTCGATCGCCAGCAGCAGCGGGCTGACGCCGTTGGCGTCGGTCCGGTTCGGGTCGGCATGGGCCTTGAGCAGCCGGGCCGCGACCTCGTCCTTGCCGCGCATGACAGCCCAGGCCAGCGCGGTGGCGCCGGCGCTGTCCGTGGCGTTGACATCGGTATGTTTGGCGATCAGCGCGTCCAGCTCCGCCATCAGGCCGTCCTGGGCCGCGGCGATCAGACGGTCGCCGGATGGCGTAGCCGCCGCCGGCAGGCCGGCCAGGATCAGGGTGACGGAAGCGGCTGCCAGCAGATGAGCGCGATACGTTCTCATGATATTACTCCCCTCGAACGGCCTAAATCGATGCACGATCCAGTTTCAGCGGACCCGTAGAGTCGCCGATCTTGTCGGTCGGCACGCCGAGCTTGTCCAATATCGTCAAATGCAGGTTCGACAACGGCGTCAGGTCGCCCGGATATTGGACAAGACGGCCTGTCTGCAGATTGCCGGAAGCCCCACCCGCCAGCATCACCGGCAGTTTGCGCTGACTGTGCACGGTCGGGTTGGACAGGGTGGAGCCGAAGAACATGATCGAATTGTCGAGCATGCTGCCGCTGGGTTCCTTTATGGCGTCCAGCTTGTCGAGATAATAGGCGAACAGTTCCGACTGGTTGATGTTGACGCGATGCAGGATGTCGAGCTTGGGCTGCTCGTAATTGTGATGCGAGGCCTCATGATGCTGCATGGAGATGCCCAGATGCGGGAATGTCATCAGACTGGCTTCACGCGCCGTCATGATGGTGGAGACCCGCGTCAGGTCCGCCTGGTAGGCCAGGACCTGCAGATCGAACAACAGCTTCACGTAATCGGGCCAGGCATCAGGCGCCCCCACTGGCCGGTCGAAGCTGGGGAGATCCGTGGTCTTGGTTCGCGCCGCGACCTGGATCCGGCGTTCCACGTCACGGATGGAATCCAGATACTGGTCCAGCTTCTGGCGGTCCGAAGGCCCCAGCCGTGACTTGAGGGCCGCGATCTGGGCCATGACGCTGTCCAGGGTGGATTGATCGAGCTCGTTGCGCGCGGCCATCGCGGCGGGATCGATCTTGGCGCTGTCGCCGAACAGCCGCTCGAACAGCTTGCGCGGGTTCGTCTCGGTCGGCAGCGGCGTTTTGGGGTCTTTATAATTGGGATAGCGGCCGTCCTGCGGCTCTTCGCAACCCATCTCCAGCGACGCGAACTGGGTCTCCTTGCCCAGATGCGCCGCGGCATACTGGTCGACCGAAGTTCCCACTTCGACCCGGTCGCGGTGCATTTCCATACCAGTCAGCCAGGAGGCCACGGCGCGGTCATGGAAATCGGCCTTGCTGCGGTCGGGATCGGCCGACAGACCGTCGATCACCAGAATCTTGCTCTTGTGGCGTTCCAGCGGCGCCAGCCCTTCGCTGAGCTTGAAGTTCGCGCCCTCGCCCGATGGCAGCCAGCGGTCCGTCGCGCCATGCGGATAGTAGACGATACCGAAACGCTTGATCGGCGCGGCAGCCGTCAGCCGCTCCGCGGACAGGGCCGGGTGCATGGCATCCAGGAAGGGCAGCGCAATCGCCGCGGCACCGGCGCCGCGCAGCAGCGCCCGGCGGGAAAGATGTCTTTTGGAGACATACATCATGACTGACCTCCTGCCGCCGTCCTCATCGTGAACGGGTTGGAATGCACGATCGCCTGGACGATGTCGTCCATCTTGTAGCCCGGAGCCGTCTTGCGCACGATATCACGGACGACCGGCATTTCATGCGGGTCAACGGGCCGGCCGAGCGCATAGGTCATCATCCGGGCGACGGTGGCGCCGACGAAGATTTCGGGTTTGTCGGCCAATATCTTGCGCAGGCCCTGGGGCCCCTCGAAGGTCGTGCCGTTCACCAGCACCGACTTGGCATCGATCGGCCCGCCCTGGTCCTTGGCGCGCCAGCGGGCCATCACGTCGAAATTCTCCAGGCTGAAGCCATACGGATCCATGCGCGCATGGCAGGTGGCGCAGAATGGATTGGCGCGGTGCCGCTCGATCAGTTCGCGGGTGGTGAGCACCTTGCCATTGGCGCCAGGCGCCTCGCTGAGCGCCGGCACGAAAGGCGGCGGCGGCGGCGGCGAGTTCAGCAGGTTGGTCAGGATCCATTTGCCGCGATAGATCGGCGAGGTTCCGGTGGTGTGCGAATTGGGCATCAGCATCGCGCCCATGCCGAGGATACCGCCCCGCGGTGAATCCGGCGGCAGCTGGACACGGCGGAAGCCTGGCCCGGCTACGCCGGCTATGCCGTAGTTCCTCGCCAGCCTGTCGTTTACAAAGGTATAATTGGCGTTGACCACGTCCACGACACTGCGGTTTTCACGCAGGATGGAGCGCAGGAACAGGCGCGCCTCGGTCTCGAAGCCGTCGCGCAATGAGACATCAAAAGTCGGATAAACCTCGGCGTCGGGCTTGAACTCCGTCAGATCATGCTCGCCGCCCCGCAGGGTCAGCCACTGCGAGCCGAAATTGTCCATCAGGGCGGCGGATTTCTCGCTGGCCAGCATGCGGCTGACTTGTTTGCCCAGCACTGCCGGATTGTGCAGCTGGCCCTTGGCGGCAACATTCAAGAGTTCGTCGTCGGGAATGGAGCTCCACAGGAAGAAGGAAAGCCGCGAGGCCAGGTCGACGTCACTGACCCGATAGACCTGTCCCGGCTTGACGTTCTTGGGATCGAATTCCAGGCGGAACAGAAAGCCCGGCGATACCAGAATATCGCGCAGGCCGACCGCGACGGCCCCGGCAAAGTCGCGCTTGGCCCGCGCCTTGGTAAAGGCCGCCAGGAACGGCTTCACATCTTCTTTGGTCACATCGCGGCGCCAGGC
>Ga0310811_10006998_pt1 | contig 14424 bp, 10 predicted proteins | sample YCmetagenome_FD_207642 | JGI IMG/M metagenome (GOLD analysis project Ga0310811, IMG submission 207642) | Soil microbial communities from experimental microcosm in Duke University, North Carolina, United States - YC | ecosystem: Engineered > Artificial ecosystem > Soil microcosm > Unclassified ...
CAGGCGGTGATTGTCATCTGGAGAATATCGGCGTGCTCCATATGGGCAATGTGGGCGGTGATTGTCACATTCAGGGAAGTGCCAGTGCTGAAGTGACGCTGGGAAGTATCGGCGGCGATATTGTTGTCGTCGGAGCAGCCAGCGTGCGCATGGGCAGCGTGGGCAGCGATAGCAATTTGCGCGATATCCAGGGAGATGTCATGATGGGCAGCATCGGGGGCGATCTTACGCTGCTCGGTGTGGCTGGCAATCTCAATTCTGGCTATGTGGGTGGCGATGCTGATCTGAGAGGTGTTAACGGCAATGCGATGCTGGCTGGTATCGGGGGCGATCTCCAATTGCGTGTCGATCTGGTCCCTGGGAGTTCCCTGCGTACCAGTGTTGGCGGTGATGCGCAATTGCTTTTGCCTGCGAATGCGAATCTACAGATCTCGGCAACGGTTGGGGGAAATGTACGGGGACAGAATATTGTCACGGGTTCGGGCGGAAATGTGATCAATCTGGTCTATGGGGATGGTGCGGCCTCACTTGCGCTCAATGTCGGGGGAGATCTTCAACTACGTGGAGATGTATCGCCGCGCAGTAGCTCAAGTGGTGTTGGTGGGAGTTGGGGGGGAAGTTGGAGCACCTTCGGGGTAGAGATGGGCCGCCTGGGTCAGGATCTTGGACAGAGCATCTCTTCTGCTTTCAGTGGGGCCGCATCATCTCTGGGAAGTGAGATGGCGCGCAATGCCGAGGAGATGGCGCGTCGTGCGCAAAAGCATGCGGAAGAGCAAGTTCGCCGCGCCAAAAAGCATGCGGAAGAGCAGGCGCGTCGTGCGCAAAAGCATGCAGAGGAGCAGGTGCGGCGTGCTGAGAAACATCGCATGCGCGAGGAAAAGCAGCATCGTGTGCATATGCGCATCAATAATCGCGAGTGGCGTATGGATTCCGATCGCATCGATCATCTGATCAATGAGGCCCAACGTGCCGCGGCTGAAGGTATTCAGGGGGCACTTGAGGCGGTAGAGCAGGCGCTGAGCAACATGCAAATTGCGCCTCCTCCCGCGCCGCCGATGCCGCCGACACCGCCGAAACGACCGGCGTCGCCTGTGAGTCCTGACGTTTCAGAAAGTATTCCACCGCTTCCGGATTTGCCAGCCTCGGAGCCGCAAGCGTACTCTGCTCAGCAGGGTAATGAGGGTCGTAGTCCGCTTGATATTGAAAAAGAGCGTGAGGCTATCCTGCGTATGATTGCCGAAGGACGTATTACGCCGGAAGAGGGGGATCTTTTGCTGGAGGCTCTTAGCTAAGAGAAGGTCGGGTGGGGATGCGCGGATTGGCAGAAAGCGCAATCAATACGCATCAACCGAAGAAAGGATGAGGTATTCGAGAGGGCCGGAGGAGGTGCGGATCGGCAGAAAGCACGATCCCGACTCAGCCTTTCTTCGAGGGTTTGGATCATGGTTACCCCCTTGCCCGCAAACTCCCTCACCTCGTCAATGGGATCAGTAGTGGCACGGTGGAGCCGCAGCGGAACTGTGCCTGGGAACTCGCACGATCCCGCAGGCTCCGCAGGCGAGTCAGGCTGCCAAAGGGAGAGCGACCGGCTTTTTCGCGCCCGCAGTCGGATGCGAAGGCCACCGATCCTGGCGAGTTCCTGCGGCGGAGCCAGGGGAATCGTGCGAGTTCCCAGGCACAGTTCCGCTGCGGCTCCACCGTGCCACTACTGTCACCAAAGGCCCACAATGGGTTTGTTCCTGCCCGCGTGCCCCACTGGCCCTCTCCAATGGCTCAGCTATTCTTAGGTTGATGCGTATTGGATTGGCAGAAAGCGCAATCCCTACCTCAGCGTGAGGCGGAGATGGCAGGAGGGGGGACGCACGGATCGGGACGAATTCGATCTCAGGTTGTGGAGATTAGGTAGATGCTTTTTGTGTGTTCTGGTATACTGAAAAATACGTAATTGCTCTAGAAAGAAGATGCGCGCTAGCTTAGCTGAAGCGCAATTGGGGAGGAATAGTATGTCCTGGTTGGCAGGTCTCGCTTTGACGCAGATTATCATTGGCCTCTACTGGCTGATAACGCGCTGGATACATCTGGGTCCCTGGAATGCAGGTGAAAAGGTTAGTTTACGTATGTTGTCTGTAGAAATGTTGGTGAATGGTCTTCCTCATTTTGTTTTTGCTTATAGCTTTATGCGCATGATCTATCCCCTTATGTTGCTGTCTCTGGTCTATTACATTGTCTGGATTACCTTTACTCTGCGCGCAATTATGCGCAGGCAGGGAAGATGTGGCGTTATGCTGAATCAATTATAGTGGAACGAAAGAACATCGCTTTGATACTTGACAAGACGAGATGTATCGTATAGTATTGTCTTATGCAAACGAATGGATCGAAGGAAAGTCTCAGAGAGCAAATTCTCGTGGCTGCCAGGGCGCGTTTCGCTCAGGGAGTCGCTCCCTCTCTTGCAGAGGTTGCTCAAGCAGCGGGCATCTCGCGTGCGACGTTGTATCGTGCCTTCTCCTCCCGAGAGGAGCTGCTGCGAGCACTGGCCTTTGAGCCTGAAGTAGAGAGCCGTGAACAGCTCCTGGGAAAGGCCCTTGAGATGATTGGTCAGGAGGGTCTCGCTGCCCTCTCTATGGATGCATTGGCCGATGCCGCTGGCGTGTCACGCGCAACCGTGTATCGCCTCTTCCCAGGGAAAGCGGCCCTTTTCCGCGAGGTGGTGAAGACCTATGCACCATTTGAGCGTCTCGCGCTGCTTGTTGAGCAAGTCGCCGATCGTCCCCCAGAGGAAGTGATGCCACAGGTTGCTCAGGTCGTTGTTGAACTGTTCGCGACACGAGCGGGCCTGTATCGGACCCTCGCCTTCGAGATCAGCAGCCAGCGAGAGGATACTCAGGAAGCCGCAGCCTTTGTTCTGGAGCGTGGCATCGGGTCCTTGCTGGACTACTTACAGCATCACATAGATGAAGGTCGATTGCGCCCAATTTCGCCAATTGTGGCGTTGCAAGCCTTTTTAGGGCCACTTTTCATCCATATACTCGCTCGTCCTCTGGCCGAGAGAGCATTGGGACTTACCCTTCCTATGGACGAGGCCGCGGCGCAATTTGTCGATTTCTGGTTACGCGCTATGCAACCGGAGCGTGCCGATACATCGTATTGAGAGAAAATCACGAGATGCCACATAGTGGAGTGCGCAAAGAAGTGGCGAAGAAAGATAGCAGAGCAGTAGTATGACCGGACAATAGTATGAGTGTATGAATTGAACGCGACACAGGATGCAAGTACATTCTGGAGGATGTTCTTATGCAACAACAAGAAGAGGTCAAAGACACCCGTGAGATGAAGTCTATTGAACAGACGAACTGTTGTATCGTTGGAGGGGGGCCTGCCGGCGTTGTGCTCGCGCTTCTATTGGCACGGCAGGGGGTTCCTGTCACCTTGCTGGAAGCCCACATGGACTTTGAACGCGAGTTTCGAGGGGATACCATCCATCCTTCGGTCATGGAGATCCTGGAGGAGATTGGCCTGGCTGATCGCCTCCTGCAACGCCCCCACACACAGGTGAGTCAGTTGACCCTGCTGACGACGGCTGGAGCGATTCGCATCGACTTTGCTCGCTTGAAGACGAAGTATCCCTACATTACGGTCTTCTCGCAAGCTCGCTTCCTGGACTTCCTGGTCGCGGAAGCCAGGCGCTTCCCCACGTTCCGTCTGGTGCTGGGGGCGCAGGTCAGTGAACTGGTCGAGGAACACGGCGTTGTGTGTGGCGTGCGCTATCACGGGCAGGATGGCTGGCATGAAGTCCGAAGCCCGCTGACTGTGGGGGCTGATGGCCGCTTCTCACGCTTGCGACGTCTGGTGGGTTTTGAACCTATCTCCACTTCCTCGCCACTGGATATCCTCTGGTTCCGCCTTTCTATGAAGGAGCATGATAAGCGAGTTGGCGTCGTTGGTCGCGTCACTGCCGGGCGTATCATTGCCGTGATTGACCGCCTGGATTACTGGCAGATTGGCTATACCATTGCAAAAGGAGGCTATCAGCAGATTCGTGCGGCCGGGCTGGAAGCGCTGCGCCAGAGCCTGGCGCAAGCCGTGCCGGAACTGGCGGACCGGGTGAGTGAGTTGCAAGAGTGGAAGCAGATTTCCGTGCTCTCCGTCGAGTCTTCTCGTCTGGCCCACTGGTCTCGTCCGGGTTTGTTACTCATTGGCGACGCGGCCCATGTCATGTCCCCGGTTGGGGGAGTCGGGATCAACTATGCCATCCAGGATGCGGTCGTGACCGCCAATGTGCTGGGGGAAAAGCTCAAAGTGGGGACTGTCCAGACCTCTGATCTCGCCGAAGTGCAGCGGCAGCGCGAGTTGCCGACCAGGATCATTCAGCGCGTTCAGACCTTTCTCCAGGATCAAATTTTTGCCAGAGTGCTCAAGGCGAGCCCGGACAAACCATTCAATTTTCCACCACTCGTCCGTATGATCCTGCACACGCCTGGCTTCCGAACCATTCCCGCGTGGCTAATGGCCTTTGGTCCCCGGCGCGTTCGTCCCAGGAATCCATAAAGTGCAGAGGAGGGAAAAACAAGGATAACTCTTTTTCCCCCCTCATTCCCGGAGCAAAAATCTGCGGCGCACCTCTGCTTCTCTCCGACAAACTGCCAGGGCCATTGCTGCCAGAGAAAGGCGAAGACGATGCCAGGCCGGTTCATCTAAATTCGGGGTGATCCATGCGCTATATTTCTTATGCCTTCAAACTGATTGGTACATGCTTGAGTCCATAAATATCAGGTTTCGGCTTCACTTCAAGAGGAAGCGTGCGAATGCGTTGTAGTGCCGAGAAACGTTCGAGGAGAGCCTGGAGAGCGATACGGACCTCTAAACGTGCAAGAGAGGCCCCCAGACAGAAGTGAATACCATAGCCAAAGCCCATATGCCGATTAGGAGTACGCCGGATATCAAAGGTCATGGCATCGGGAAAGTGTGTCTCATCAAGATTGGCAGAGGCAAAAAGGGGCAATACCCAATCCCCAGCCTTAATCTCCTGGTCATGCAGCGCGGTATCAGCCAGGGCAACACGGGACATGGAATGCACGACAGAACGGTAACGCAGAACCTCTTCAATTGCGGCGGGCAAGAGTTCTGGTTGTGCTCTCAGTTCTTGCATGGCATCAGCATGCTCATCGAAACAGACTACTGCGTTACCGATCAAACCTGTCGTTGTCTCATGCCCTGCAACTAATAGCAAGATACATGTGCCGATAACATCGAGTTCCGGGATCTGCTCCCCCTCCACTTCTGCACGAAGCAACTCCGAAATCAGGTCTTCGCGAGGCTCCCGACGACGTTGCTGAATTAAAACCTGGAAATAGCTGGCAAGTTTCTTTAAAGCGGCAATGCGGATCGTCAGCTCCGCACCCACGACCTCAGCCGAACACTGCCGAAAGAAATCTCGATCGGTAGTCGGGACCCCAAGTAGTTCGGACATGACCAGAAGCGGGAGAGGAAATGCCAGATCATCAATGAGGTCCATTTCACTTTTTCCATGAAACGGTTCCAGCAGCATCTGCACAATCGCGGTAACACGTGGTTCCAGAAGCGCTATAGCACGTGGAGTAAAAGCCTGGGAAATCAGCGCACGTAACTGCCGATGATGTGGCGGATCCATCCCTAAAATGCCGCCTCCGGTGATTGGATCGGCCGTCCCATCGAGATTTGGAGAGCGTAGAGATGAAAAAGTACGTGTATCCAATATCACCTGCTGCACGTCATCGTAGCGGAAGATGAGCCAGGAAGCACGGGCCTTATCAAAATAGACAGTATGCGATTGCTGCATTGTATGATACCAGGCGTAGATATTCGGTGTCAGGGGAACGGAAACTTGTTGACTGCGGCGTTGCCTGAGAGATTGAACCCAAATAGAAGGGGAATTGTCCACACATTTCTCCTTATTGGATGTCATGCAATGAAATAAATAATCCTACTTATTAAAATTCTTCAAGCTCTTTAAATAATTTTACACATTTTACTTACAAAATACCAGTGTCAGAATCTTTTTTTTAGTAAGGATATGCATTGGAGGCGAGGTATGAGGGGAAGGAACCGTGTTTTTTGTAGAGGCGTTGTTTGTTTGCGTCGGGGGCGTCTGGTTGAAATGCCCGGCGCAGACAAGCAGCGCCTCTACCATGATGGCTAGAGGCGGTGAAGGGCTTCGTGTAGCCGCGAGATCTCCGCTGTTGTATTATGGTGAGCGAGGCCGACGCGTACTACGCCGCCCTGTTCTTCAAGACCGAGACGCTCTATTACGGCCAGGGCATAGAAATTGCCGTTCCAGACGTAAATATTTTCCTGGCCCAGGGCTTCGGCGATGGCCTCCGGGTCTTTCCCGTGCAAGGTAAAAGAGAACGTGGGGACGCGTTCGCTCATACGCGCAGGATCGGTGATACCCCAGATGTGCAGGCCCGGCACCGAATTGAAGGTGTTCAATAATGCCGTATTGATGTCGATCTCATACGCTTCGATCGTGGCCATAGCCTGCTTCAGGGCCAATCCACGCCCGCTGAAGCGCTCTTGATAGCGTGGAATGTACTCTTCCCCAAAGGTTGTGCCCAGCCAGGAGAGATATTCGAGTGCGCCCAGCGTACCGGCGATCGATTCAAAACTTTGCGTGCCAGTCTCGAATTTATCGGGTAGCTCATTGCTGGCCGGGCGAACTTTGTAGGCGGTCAGGCGATCGAGCAGCTCATATTTGCCGTAAAGAATGCCGAGATGCGGCCCGAAGAATTTATAGGCCGAGCAGGCGAGAAAGTCGCAATCCAATTCTTGCACGTCAATGGTGCGATGTGGGGCATATTGTACGGCATCGATGAAGCAGAGTGCGCCTACACTATGCGCAAGCTGAACTGCGCGTCGAACATCATTGATCGTCCCAACGGCGTTCGACGCGTAGCCGATCGCCACCAGTTTCGTGCGTGAGGAAAGCTGGCGTTCCAGCTCTTCCATATTGAGCGTGCAGTCCTCGGGATGGATATCGACCCAGCGAATCTGGCAGCCGCGATCTTCCGCAATCAGCAGCCAGGGAGCGATGTTGGCATCATGGTCGAGCCGGGTCACGATAATTTCGTCCCCCTCTTTCAGCAAGCGAGCGATGCTTCGGCTGATATGCAAGGTCAGGCTCGTCATATTCTGCCCAAAGATAATCTCTTCAGGACGAGCGGCATTGAGAAAATCGGCCATTGCCTGCCGCGACTCATGCACGACAGCATCTGAAGAGCGGCTGGTGTAGAAGCTGCCGCCGTGGTTGGCATTAGTATGTTGATAATAATGTGCCATACGTTGAATAACTTCTTGCACTACCTGAGTACCGCCAGGGTTGTCGAAAAAGATAGCACCTGAGCCCAGGGCGGGGAAATGTGCACGGACCATCTCTGAATTCAGCATTGAAACCTCCGAGGGAATAGAGTAGCGGATTTGTTTGTTATTACAGCTAGCTTGGTAAGCATGCCTATGTCAGCCATTGTACCACGTCAGTTTTCCCTTTGAAATTTTAAATCCCTAATATTATGCGCTAATGTCAGGGATTGTCACCTGCTGTTCACATGGTACGTGTAAATGGAAAGGTAAGCATACCTGAGTTTTGATGAGAAAGGTTTTAGCTATGAAGACACGCCGACTTGGCAAAACAGATATGGACATTACCGTTATTGGCTTCGGAGCCTGGGCGATTGGTGGGGGAAACTGGGAGTTTGGTTGGGGCGCTCAAGACGATCAAGAATCTATTGCGACAATCAAACGTGCCCTTGATATGGGGATCAACTGGATTGATACCGCCGCAGTGTATGGGTTGGGTCACTCGGAGGAAGTAGTAGCGAAGGCGATCAAAGGTCGTGAGCGGCCCTATATCTTTACGAAATGCTCAATGATCTGGGATAACAAGCGTGAGATAGGTCATAGCCTGAAAGCGGATTCTATTAAGCGCGAGGTTGAAGCCAGCCTCAAGCGTCTCGACATAGAGACAATCGATCTTTATCAGATTCACTGGCCCAATCCCGATCCCGAGATCGAAGAGGGCTGGAGCGCGCTGGCTCAGCTCAAAAAAGAGGGAAAGGTGCGCGCCATTGGTGTCTCCAATTTCAGCGTCGAGCAGATGAAGCGTGCGGAGAAAATTGCTCCGATTGATTCGTTGCAGCCTCCCTACTCGCTGGTGAAGCCAGAGGTAGATAAAGAGATTCTGCCTTACTGCCTGCAAAATAATATTGGCGTGATTGTGTATTCGCCGATGTATTCCGGCTTGCTGACCGGGGCTATGACCAGAGAGCGCGTGCAGAATATGCCAGCCGATGACTGGCGTAAGAACGATGGAGAATTCCAGGAGCCACGCTTCACGCGCAACCTGGATCTGGCGAAATTGCTGGGTGAGATCGGTTTCCCGCATAATCTGACTGCCGGTCAGGTGGCAATTGCCTGGACACTCAAAAATCCTGCGGTGACTGCTGCGATTGTTGGCGCACGTCAGCCGCGGCAGATCGATGAGATCGTGGGCGCTGCTGAGTTCCGCCTGGAAGATCTGGAACTGGAGCAGATCAACAAATTCGTGCAAGAGCATCCCTAATTTTAGTACTCTTCAGAGGGAGAATAGCGAAATCCTAAAGCTGTTTTCCTTCTGCTGGATTGCTGGCAGGTGAAGTATAGCAATGCTTCACCTGCTTTTTTTTATGTGCCTCATGCTCTATTTTCAGTTTCTTCACGTTTATCTTCCCCTTTGTGCGTGCATGATCTGCTTTTATTTTTTATCTCAACTGGTCGTATGCTTTGCTCTGCTTGCACTATGAAACCTCATGCTCAGGTTTCATAGTGAAACCTTTATTTTTCGCTCATCGTGAACAATAGATACTATCCCACAATTGGTGGCGTAACTTTGCGCGGAAACACCTGTTATCGTACACCAACGGCTTCATTTGCCGCATTTCTACAGGGTCTGGTTCATTTCGGCCTGAATAAGGAGTGTGATATGTCAACAAACATGCCTCCAGTAATTGGAGTGTTTAATGAATCAGCGATGGCTGATCGTGCTATTGGTGCTTTGAGCAATGTAGGGTTTAGCAGTGAGAGTATCAGTTATGCTGGCGTGAGCTATGGAGGCGGGTTTTTAGCAAGTCTGAAGAGCCTGTTTATGGGGGGGGAAGAGAGAACGACGCATGTGCTGCATGATTTGATGCGTATGGGTGTGCCTGAAGAGCAGGCAAGGTATTATGCAGGTGAATATCATGCCGGTCATCCGCTGATAGCGGTACGTGCGGCTGGACATGAGCAAGAGGCGATGCAGGTAATGCGCTCAATCGGTGGATATGACTATAACTCACGTCCGGGCCTTGTCAGAGGTGCCGCTGCTCCAACTGGCTATGCTCAGCCTGAGAGGGCGTATCAAGATCGCGATCGTGCGCGCGGTGGGGATGTCGATGTGGGCGGAAATGCGACTGCTACCGATCGGACTGCCTACGAGAATCAGATTGGTTCAGAGCGTGCCTCTCAAGCAGAGAGAGAGCGTGCTACCTATGCGGAGCAACAGCCGCATTTTGGTTATTCTGGTCCGGCACCAAGTCAACCGCAACCCGGGCAACCAGTGAGTCCCCCACCACAGACGGGCTATCCGGGTCCGGCAACAGGGCAGCCACCACAGACGGGCTATTCGAGCCAGGTAGCGGGTCAGCCACCACAAACTGGCCAGCAGCCCCCCCTGGCCGGTTACCCGAGCCCGGCAACAGGTCAGCCGCAGCAACCCGGCCCGGTAACAGGTCAGGCACCGCACCCCGGTTATCCGAGCCCGGCAACAGGGCAACCAGCGCAAACCGGCTATCCGAGTCCAGCAACAGGGCAACCGCAAGCAGGTCCGGTAACGGGTCAGGCAGCGCAAACTGATTATCCGAGTTCAACGATAAGCCAGCCGCAAACCGATTATCCGAGTTCAACGATAAGCCAGCCGCAAGCAGGTCCGGCAGCGCAGCCCGGTCCGGCCACAAAACAGCCACATGCAAAGCATATCGATCGTACTGATATGGATACTGCTCCAGGTATGAATCAAACTGGTTATCCCGAGCAGAGTGGCGGCACGGATATTGATCGCCCGTATCCACACGAAGATTCATCGAGGTAATATCGGCGTCGTGAGCAGCATCCGCAGGGGAGAATTCTTCCTGGCGGATGTTTTTTTGGCAAGAAAATCAATATACCGTTTGGGGTACCAATTGCCGGTTATATGCTGAAGAGAAAGAATAGATGATTGTGAGCCGCGATAGAATCGGCTATACTGCCTGAATATAATAGCGTTGAAGAGGAAAATTGTATGTTGAAAAATCTTCCCGAGAGCTGGCAACATCTTCTTATTGAAGAGTTTGAGCAACCCTATTTTCAAAAGCTGGAACAGTTCGTAGACAATGAGCGCACGCAGAATACGGTCTTTCCCCCGGAAAAAGATGTTTTCAATGCCCTGAACTATACGCCTTACGAGAATGTCAAAGTGCTCCTGCTGGGGCAAGATCCCTACCATGACGACAATCAAGCGCATGGGCTCTGTTTTTCCGTGCGTCCTGGTATCAAGCCGCCCCCTTCATTGGCCAATATGTATAAAGAACTGAATACGGATCTCGGCATTCCTGTCTCGAACAATGGCTGTCTGGTGCCATGGGCTCAGCAAGGCGTCCTGCTGCTCAATGCTGTATTGACGGTTCGGGCTCATATGGCAAACTCGCATAAGAATAAGGGTTGGGAGAAGTTTACCGATGCGGTCATTCGCAAAGTCAATGAAAAAGCTGATCCCGTCGTTTTTGTGCTCTGGGGTGGGTACGCTCAGAAGAAGAGTAGCCTGATTGATACCTCGCGCCATGTTATTGTACAATCTGCGCATCCTTCCCCTCTCTCGGCTCATCATGGTTTTTTCGGTAGCAAGCCTTTTTCCAAAATCAATGATGCGTTGCGTGCTGCTGGCAAGACCGAGATTGATTGGCGGATTCCATGTCTCTAAAGGGAAACAAATCACGTCGTGATCTCATAGGTCAATGTAGTCACGACGTGATAGACTGAAAGGCATGGAAATAGCAGAAATGTGTGGGCAGTTGATGGTTTTTGCAGATTTCCAGAGCACGAAATTTAGAGACTGAGAGAATTTGTATGACAGAGAACACGAGCTCAATGATTGCGGATAGCAACTTGAAGCCACCTTATGTGCTTGCCCTGGATGTTGGAACTTCCTCGACACGAGCGTTGCTTTTCGATGCTAGCGGTGCTGCTGTGCCCAATCGTGTTGCTCAACGTACCTATGAGCTGACGACGTCCAATGAGGGCGAGGTTTCGGTCGATGCTGATACATTGCTGGCGGTGGTAGCGGAAACGATTGATGATCTGCTCAAACAGATGGGGGCGGAGGCGCAGAATATTGCAGCCGTCGCCCTCGATACTTTCTGGCATAGTCTGCTGGGTGTGGATGCGAATAATCGGGCTCTGACGCCTGTGATTACCTGGGAAGATACGCGACCGTTCCAGGCAGCGAACGATCTACGCAATGAGCTGGATGAGCGAGCGGTCCATAAACGGACGGGAGCACGTTTTCACGCCTGTTACTGGCCTGCTAAATTGCGTTTCCTCGCGCAAAGCCAGCCTGAAGTGTTTGAAAAGACCTCTCAATGGATCTCATTTGGCGAGTATATCCATCGTCGCTTCCTTGGCAATGCTATTTGCAGTCTTTCGATGGCTTCCGGCACTGGTCTGCTCGATACGAAAAAGCGCGTCTGGTATGACGAGCTTCTCCATTATTTGCATATTCGTCCCGAACAGATGCCCATGCTGGGCGACTTGCAGGATAGCGTGCAGGGTTTGCGCAAAGAGTATGCTGCTCGCTGGCCCGCGTTGGGGCAGGTTCCCTGGTTTCCGGCGCTCGGTGATGGCGCAACGGCCTGCATTGGTTCAGGATGCTCCACGCCAGAGCACTGGTCTTTAACAATTGGCACCTCCAGTGCCTTGCGCGTCGTTGGTGAATTTAATGACGTGACACCTCCGCCGGGACTCTGGCTCTATCGCATCGATGCCCGGCGCTATGTGCTGGGGGGAGCTTTGAGTGAAGGTGGCAATCTGCTGGCCTGGTTAGATACGATACTGAAGGTGCCTGCGCTGAAAGATGCCGAGCCTCTTATTTCGCAGCTTGCTCCCGATGGACATGGCCTCACGATTTTGCCGTTTGTCTCCGGTGAGCGTAGTCTGGGCTGGCATGCTGGCGCGCGTATGACGATCGCTGGCCTCTCGATTCACTCTTCAGCGGCAGATCTACTGCGTGCTGGCTATGAGGCGCTCGCGTATCAGCTCACGGCAGTGTATGGGGAGTTGCTCAAGACGCTGCACATGGCCGATACACCTCCCCGGCTTGTCTGTAGTGGAGGCGCACTTCTCAGCTCAGAGATTTTGCAGCATATTGTGGCCGATGCAATGGGTAACGCGCTCTATCCCTCTACCGCCCATGAAGCCTCGGCGCGTGGTGCCGCGCTTCTGGCTCTGGAAGCGATGCAGCTTATTCCTGACGTTGCCAGTTTGACTCCAGAGCTGAAAGCGCCAGTAGAGGTCAATGCAAGTCATCACGTGATTTATGGCAAAGGCTATGAGCGGCAGCGAGATCTCTATCAGCGTCTTCTCTCATAGCTCTGCTGCTTGCTTGCGCTTGTAAAAGAGGATATCCAGCACAAAATGGTCGGGTCTGAGCAGGAGCCAGCCACCACGAGCGCGTCGGGCGATCCTGCTCAGTGTTCGTTGTCGATCAATTATGGTGATGCGCGCTGTTGCTTGTTGGAAAGAAGCGGCCTGTGGTTCAGGGGCGATAGCCAGATGGAGAATCTCTCCGACAAGCGCTCCGGCTTTTTCGCTGAGCCGCAATAGCGAGAAGCTATGCCCCAGCAGAGCGTCGAGAAGAATCGTCTCCCCATCCTCAGTGACAACCTGAGCCTGTGGAAGCAGTATTCCGAGCACCTCCTGTGCCGAATTTATGGTCAGCAGACGTTTCCAGCCGCTTTGATAGCTGGCGACCGGCTTCACACGCATCTCATTGAGACTCTCTTTGATGGGCGGGATGCGTGTGAGGCTGCGCAAAATGAGATCGCGAGCAAGCGCTATGGAGCGCTGTGTGGGCATAATCATCTGTCCGAGCTGAGAGGAGAAGCGGATCATGCGTGCCACATGCGGGGCGCGCTCCTGCTCATAGCTCGCTAAAAGCTCATTTGACGTGTGCGTTTGCAGCACATAAGCGAGCTTCCAGCAGAGATTATAGGCGTCACGTAGACCGCTATTGAGCCCCTGACCACCAAATGGTGGCATCAGGTGCGCTGCATCGCCAAGCAGGAAAACGCGACCCCGTGAAAACGAGGAGGCGAGCAGTGCATGAAACGTATAGATTGCCTGCCGTAGTATCGTTGGCTTATCGTCTGTTGAATTGTGCATAAAGCGCGTTTGCCGTACCAGACGATGAAACGTATCTGCACGCAACATCTCTTCTTCATGTTCGCCGGGAAAAAGCATAAATTCCCAGCGCCGTGTCTGGTCGGGCGTGGGAATGGTCACGGCTGGACGCGCAGGATTGCAGAAAAAGATAATTCTCTGCCGTTCCGCCGTATCCGTATCTGCTCCATCCACCACCAGCCAGCGTTGCGTAGACATTGCAGCGTTTTGGGGGAAGAACGGGAACGGCGTGATTGGGCGCATCGCGATATTGAGCGCATGGCGAATCGCGCTTTTCCCCCCATCGCAGGCGAGCAGATATGCGCAGGTGAGCGAGCAGCGTTCGCCATTTGCCATGTGTACCTGGAGCGTAACCCGGGCTGAGGTCTGGGCAAATGCTGTGAGCGTATGCCCGAAACAGACCTGCACACAGGGGAAGCGTGCCAGGCCGTGCAACAAGATGCGTTCCAGGGCAGGTTGATAAAAAGTTGAGACCAGAGGATAGCCGTTGGGCCGATTGCGGGGCGTCACCAGCGCAAGCGATTGTTTGCCGGAACGATATTCGACCGCGAGATCGAGTCGTACGTGACGCAGAATCTCTTCTTGCAAGCCCAGCGCCTGACAGATGCGTAGCCCTTCGTCATCAATCGCGACCGCTCTGGGGAACGTACTCAGGTCAGGACATCGCTCCAGGAGTATCGTCTGAATGCCATAAAGACCAAGCAGATTAGCAGCCGCGAGACCCGTTGGTCCTGCGCCAACAATAACGACCTGCGTATTGCGGGACTTCTCCGCATCCATACAATTACACCTTTCGTAGTGCCAGCGCGACATTGCTTCCTCCTACACCACGTCCCCCGACCAGCACCGCTCGTGCGTAATCGTGCTCGAAAGATTGGGCCTGCTGGTGAACAAGTCGCAAGGGGTAGCGAGGATCTGGTTGTTCACAATGGATCGTTGGAGGAATGC
>Ga0310811_10006999_pt1 | contig 14424 bp, 11 predicted proteins | sample YCmetagenome_FD_207642 | JGI IMG/M metagenome (GOLD analysis project Ga0310811, IMG submission 207642) | Soil microbial communities from experimental microcosm in Duke University, North Carolina, United States - YC | ecosystem: Engineered > Artificial ecosystem > Soil microcosm > Unclassified ...
ATCAGCCCGAAGTCCACGCCGTCGGGCAGCCCGGCCGGCTTGGCCAGACCGTGCGCCACGTCGATCCGGAATCCGTCCACGTCGCGGTCCAGCCAGAACCGCAGCGTCTTCTCCAGATCGGCCCAGACCTCCGGGTTCTCCCAGTTGAGGTCGGGTTGCTCGGGGGCGAACAGGTGCAGGTACCACTGACCGAGCTGACCGTGCGGCTCGATGATCCGGGTCCAGGCCGGTCCGCCGAACTGGCTGGGCCAGTTGTTGGGCGGTTCCGTCCCGTCCGGCCCCCGCCCGTAGCGGAACAGGTAGCGGTCGCGCTCAGGGCTGCCCGGGGCGGCACGGACGGCGGCCTGGAACCAGGCGTGTTCGTCGGAGGTGTGGTTGGGGACCAGGTCGAGGATCACCCGGATCCCGTGTTCGTGGCTGGCCGCCACCAGCGCGTCGAACGTGGCGAGGTCACCGAAGAGCGGGTCGATGTCGCGGGGGTCGGCCACGTCGTAACCGTGGTCGGCCATGGGGGAGGGGTAGCACGGCGTGATCCACAGGGCGTCCACGCCCAGCAGCTCCAGATAGCCCAGGCGGCTGAGGATCCCGGCGAGGTCGCCGACCCCGTCGGCGCCGGCGTCGGCGAAGGAGCGGATGTAGACCTGGTAGCAGACGGCGTCGGACCACCAGGGGCGGTCGATGCGTGAACTCGACTGCTGCACGGGACCTCATCCTGCCAAAGGCAATCATCGAGCACGGTGTGTGGTCCCGGGCCGGACGGGCTCGGGACCACGGCTCATCCGAACCGGCGCCGCTCAGAAGGCGCTGTTGACCATGCTCTCCGCTGCCATCTCCAGGTACCGCCACAGCATGGCGCGGTGCGCTTCGTCCAGACCGGCCTCGTCGACCGCGATCCGCATGCAGCGCAGCCACGAGTCCCGTTCGATCGGGCCCACCTTGAACGGTGCGTGCCGCATCCGCAGCCGGGGATGTCCGCGCTGGTCGGAGTAGGTGCGCGGGCCGCCCCAGTACTGCTCCAGGAACATCCGCAGCCGGTCCTCGGCCGGGCCGAGGTCCTCCTCCGGATACAGCGGCCGCAGCACCGGGTCAACGGCGACCTCGGCGTAGAACCGGGACACGATCTTGTCGAAGGTGGCGGCGCCGCCCACCTCCGCGTAGAAGTCCGCCGGCGAGCTCATGAGGCGCCCGTACCCTTCGCTGAGTCGTTTGATGTCGTGTTCTTCAGCGGCGGCACCAGCGCGACCGCCGGCACGGTCGGCGGGTGCGGCCGGGGGATGCCCACGTTGTCGAAGCCGTCGGTGATCGCGGCGTTCATCGCCCGCTGGACGGCGAACTGCCGCCCCGGGTGGACCTTCACCGTCAGCCGCAAAGTCATTCCCTCCGCTGTCACGTTCTCGATTCCCAGGACCTGCGGGGGCTCCATCACGTCGGCCGCCACGTCGGGACGCGCCGCCACCTCGGTCGCCACCCCACCGGCCAGCTCGGTGGCCTGCGCGATGTCCGCGTGGTGCGCGAGCGGCTGGTCGATCACGGCCACCGCGTACCCGTGGCTCTTGTTGCCCACTCGCTGGATCTCCCCGTTGCGCACGTGCCACACGGTTCCCCGCACGTCGCGCAACGTCGTGATCCGCAGTCCCACCGCCTCCACGGTACCGCTGGCCTCCCCGAGGTCAACGATGTCACCGACCCCGTACTGATCCTCGAGCAACATGAACATCCCGGACAGGAAGTCCCGGACGAGGTTCTGCGCACCGAAGCCCAGCGCAACCCCGACGATGCCCGCCGAGGCGATGATCGGGCCGAGGTTGAGCCCGAACTCGGCCAGGATCATCACCGACGCCACCGAGAGCACGACCACCGAGGTGATCGACCGCAGCACCGAGCCGATCGTGTTGGCCCGCTGGGCACGGCGCTCCGAGAGCAGCGGGGCGGCGATCACCCGCAGCCGCTTACGGCGTCGCAGGACCCCGGGGACCCAGACGCGACCCGTCGCCGCGCCCTGCACGAGCCGGTTGACGGCCCGGTGCAGCATGGCCCGGAGGAGGACCGCGAGTACCACGATGAGCAGCACCGCCAGCCCGCCGTCGATCACGCGGTCGGCGGAACGGGCCAGCAGGTCGTTATGGGTCCAGTCGTAGACCGTCGCGCACCAGGTGCCGCCGTCGGAGGCGCAGGCGGGACGGTCGGGCACCGGTGCGGGGGCCGCGTACGGAAGGCCTGAGCTGACAAAACCCGAGCTGAGGAACCCCGGGCTCGGAGACCCCGGGCCGGAGAAGGTTTCGAAGACGAACACGGTGAAGAGTATCTCCGTAGCGCGACACGCAGGCGTGAGGCGTTACACAGGTGCGATCGCGCTCGGATTGTGGTCGACTGTGCGCAACTTAAACCTCCGAGGAGGTGGCCACGTGCGCGAACGACAACCTGGTCACGCCTGCGCCCCCGGGATACCCGGCGCGGCGCATCGCTACTCAACGCGCCCAGGCGCGGGTCGGTAGGGCGGCGTGGTGACATCGCGGGTGCTGTTGCTCAATGCGACATTCGAGCCTCTCGCGGTGGTCACCGCGAAACGCGCGGTCCTGCTGATGCTCAGCGGAAAAGCCGAGTGCGTGCAGGCGGCCCTCGAGGGTGGCGCGTTCAGATCGGAGAACCTCAGCGTCGTGGCGCCGTCGGTGATGCGGCTCTCGCGCTACGTGCGGGTGCCCTACCGGTCCTCGGTCCCGATGACCAGGGCCGGGGTGCTGCGGCGTGACGGGCGGGTCTGCGCCTACTGCGGCAAGCGCGCCGACACGATCGACCATGTGATACCGCGCAGCCGCGGCGGAACCCACAGCTGGGAGAACTGCGTCGCCGCCTGCCGGGGCTGCAACTCGCGCAAGGCCGACCGTCTGCTGGTCGAGCTGGGCTGGACGCTTCGGGTCCCGCCGGGCCCGCCGCGGCGCGGACACGGCGGAATACTGGCACTGAGCGTCGAGCCGCACCCCACCTGGGAACCCTGGCTCGAAGCGGCCTGAGGAACAGTCCCGGAAACGCGGCATGCCGCGTGCGGGAACGATGTCCCCGCACGCGGCACGCGCTGTGATCAAGCCGGACGAGCTACCAGCCGAGGGCGAGGTAGTTGTCGCCGGTCCGCCGCGTCTCGGTGTCGGGCAGGCGGACGAGGTCGACGATGGTGCGGTCGCCGGCCTTCTCGAGCACGTCGAGCACGGCCTGCTCCTTGGTGCCGATCACGCACACCTCGGCGTGGTCCATCACCTCGTCGACGTTGTCGGTGAGCACCACGTTGAGGTGCTTGAGGCGTCCCTCGATGTACTCCCGGTTCGCGCCGACCAGTCGGGACAGCGTGACGTTGCTGTCGTAGATGCGCAGGTCATAGCCCTTGCCGAGCAGCCGCTCGGCAAGCTCGACCAGCGGGCTCTCCCGCAGGTCGTCGGTGCCGGGCTTGAACGACAGCCCGAACAGGCCGATCTTGCGCTTGCCGGTGGAGGCGATCAGCTCGTAGCTGCGCTGCAGGTGCGCCTCGTTCGAGGGCAGCACGTGCTCCAGGATCGGCACCGATACATCGGCCCGACGGGCGGCGTGCACCAGGCCCCGCAGGTCCTTGGGCAGGCACGAGCCGCCGAAGGCGAACCCGGGGCGCAGGTAGGCCGGGGAGATGTTGAGCTTGGTGTCGGAGAGGAAGATGTCGATCACCTTCCAGGAGTCCAGCCCGAGAGACTGCGCGATCGCGCCGATCTCGTTGCCGAAGCCGATCTTCAGCGCGTGGAAGCAGTTGTCCACGTACTTGCTCATCTCCGCGACCGCGATCGGCGCCCGGAAGACGGGGCCCGGCAGGCCCTCGTACAGGCTCAGGACGGCGTCACCGGTGGCGTCGTCGATCTGCCCGACAACCGTCTTCGGCGGGTTGCGGAAGTCCCAGACGCTTGTGCTCTCGCGCAGGTACTCGGGGTTCACCGCCACGCCGAAGTCGGTGCCGGCCTTCTTGCCGGAGGTGCGCTCCAGAATCGGGATCAGCAGCCGCTCGCACGTCCCGGGCAACATCGTGCTGCGGAACACCACGGTGTGGCGGGAGTCCTTCTGCCCGATAGCCTCGCCGATCTCCTCGGCGGCCCGCTCCAGGTACTCGGTGGAGAGGCTTCCGTTCGGTGCCGACGGGGTGCCGACGCACACCAGGGACAGCTCGGTGTCGGCGATGGCGGACTTGGCGTCGGTGGTCGCCCGCAGCAGGCCCTTCTCGTGTACCTCGATGGTGAGCTCACCGATGAGTTCCTCGATGACGGTCGACTGGCCCTTGTTGATGAGCTCGACCTTCGTGGGGCTGACGTCCACCCCGATGACCTCGTGGCCACGGTCGGCCAGGCAGGCCGCCGACACGCTGCCGACGTAGCCCAACCCGAAGATGCTGACCTTCACAGTGCCTCCTACACGCAGTTTTGGCTCGTTGGCGCCTGGGGCTAACGCTAGGACCCCCCACGAAGGTTCCATGCAGGTGGGGGTCCGTGTTCGTCTGCCGGCTACCTCCCGGACATCGCTGACCGGGGTATCGTCTCGCCGGGCCGATTCGGTACGCGGCCGTCCGGAGGTCACACCTGGGCTGATTGGATCGGCCTGTGCAACCCCACGATCTGACCGCCGTCGAGCAGGCCGCCGCCATCCGCCGCGGCGACCTCGACCCCGTCGAGCTGGTCGACCACACCCTACGTCGGATCGAGAGGCTCGACCCGGCGGTGGCGGCATTCGTCACCGTCACCCCCGAGCGTGCGCTGGACGCCGCCCATGCGGCCCGCGAACTGCTGACCAGGGTTGATGACCCGGACAGGTTGCCGCCGCTGCTGGGAGTACCCACCGCGATCAAGGATCTGGCGGCCACCGCCGGGGTACGGACCACGTACGGATCGGCCGCCTACTGCGACCACGTGCCGGATGTCGACGACGACTCGGCGCGCTTCCTGGCACTGGCCGGCGCGATCAGCGTCGGGAAGACGGCCGTACCGGAGTTCGGCCTGCCCTGTTACACCGAGCCCGCCGGGAGGGCCCCGACGGTCACGCCCTGGGACCTCGGATCCCTCGCCGGCGGATCGTCCGGGGGAGCGGGCGCGGCGGTGGCGGCCGGCATGATCCCGTTCGCGCACGGCACCGACGGTGGTGGCTCGATCCGGATCCCCGCCTCGGCGTGCGGCCTCGTCGGCCTCAAGACCAGCCGCGGTCTCGTGTCTCGCGGGCCGATGGGCGGTGACCCGCTGGGATTCGCGGTATCCGGCCCGCTGGCCCGCACGGTGCTCGATGCCGCGGCGATGCTCGACGCGCTGGCGGTCCCGGTACCCGGAGAGCCCTTTCCCCGGCCGGCGGTGTCGCTGGGTGGGGCGGACTCGTTCGCCGACGTCGTACGCCGGGCCGACCCCGGACGGCTGCGCATCGGGCGCTACTGCCGGCCGGTCGTCGCCGGCGCGACCGTCGATCCGGCCTGCCTGGCGGCGTGGGAGCGGGCGAGTGTGCTGCTCAGCGGCCTGGGCCACGACGTCGAGGACGCCGATTTCGGGGACGTCCTCGGCCCTGAGGCGGCCGCCGGGTTCGTCGGGGTGTTCGACACCGTGTGGTCGGTGCTGGCGTACGGGGACCCGGTCCCCCCGGGAGCTGAGGAAATGCTGACCCCGCTCACCCGGTGGTGGCGCGAGCGCGGAGCCCGGGTGAGCGGGCCCGAGTTCATGGCGGCGGCATGCTCGGCCCAGGTGGCCGCCCGGTCGGTCGTCGCCGCCCACGCCCGCTACGACGTGGTCCTGACTCCGACGCTGGCGCTGCCGCCCCGGCCTGTGGGCTGGTTCACCGATGGCGGCGACCCGGCGGTCGACGTGGCCCGGCAGCAGGTGTTCACCCCGTTCACAGCCCTGTACAACATCACCGGCCAGCCGGCCCTCACCCTGCCCCTGGGCTGGACCGACGGCTCCGACGGTCCGGTGCTGCCCGTCGGTGTCCAGCTGGTGGCCGCCCCGGGAGCGGACGCGCTGCTGCTCGAGCTCGGTGCGACACTTGCGGCCGCCGCGCCATGGGATGATCGTCACCCTCCGACCTGGTAGGCGGGCAACGGGGTGAACGGACTACCCTGCAGGTGTGAGCGTGTTGCAGACCGTGTTGGTCTTCGTCCTGGTGCCACTGGGGCTGTTCGTGGTGATCTCGCTGCTGGCGGCCGGTCGGCGGCGTCAGCGTCCGTCCCGTTACCGCCCCGGCGAGCCGTGGCGTCACGAGCCGGTCTGGTGGACGGCCAACCCGGCTGGCGCCCCGTTGCCGGAGGAGCCGGAGCACGTGGCGAGCGCCGGTAAGGGAGGTGCCGAAGGTGGCTGGTGAGCTGACCCATTCCGGGCACCACGCCCCGGAGGCCGACGAGCTGCCCTCGGGCGCGGTGGTCACCGGATCCGGGCGTGTCTCGGCGGCGCGGGACACAGCGACCGCACCCGCACCCGACGGCCCCTTCAGCACCGTGCAGCTGGCCCGGCTGGACGACGCCCTGACCCTGGTCAGCCGGCACACCCGGCTTCGCTTCTCGGTCTACCTGGGCGCGCTGGACGGTCCGGTCCGCGCGGCCGCCGAGCGCCTGCACGACGAACTCGGCGGTTCGGGCGCGGATGCCGTCCTGATCGCGGTCGACCCCGGTCGTCGTGAGATGGCGATCGTCACCGGATCGCATGCCAAGATCCGGCTGCCCGACCGCGCCTGCAACCTGGCGGTCATGAGCATGGCCGCCTCGTTCTCCGAGGGTGACCTGGTGGGTGGGCTGCTCAGCGGCCTGCGCATGCTCGCCGACCAGGCGGGCTCGCCCCGCTGACGGACCCGGACGGCGCCTGACCGCGGGGCGCCGGTGCCCGTAGACGACCCGGAGTGAGCCGCTGGACGATCAGCGGCGTGGTCGACGACGCCGGTTCAGTCCCCAGCCGATCGCCGCCCCCAGCAGCCCGCCGATGGTGTTGGCGACCAGATCGGACACCGCGCAGACCCGGCCGGGGATGAGCGTCTGGGTCAGCTCGACGGTCAGCGGCAGCAGCGGGGAGATCAGCAGGGCGGGAAGCAGCCTGCGGGTCGCCATCACCATGCTGAGGGTCACCGGCACGGTCAGCAGCACGTTCAGCCCGTCCGCGACGATCCCACCGCCGGTGTGCAGGACCGACCGGCGAAGGTCCGGCAACGTGCGGGGGATGCACTCGCGCAGGCCCGTGTGGTGCAGATCGTCACCCGGGGTCAGGGTCAGGGAGAGCACCACCACCAGCGAGATCCAGGCGATCAGCGTCCAGCGGCGCCGCCAGCCCCGCCACCGGGCCAGCGGACGCCACAGCGGAACGGACGGCGCGGCCCCGACCAGCAGCGCCGCCACCGTCCACCAGGACAACGGGACGTGTGCGCCCCACACGTCCACGCGCAGGCTCCCTCTCGGGTCCGGCCGGCCCTCAGGCCCGGTCGAACTCCCGCGCGGCCAGCGAGCGGACCACCCCGGCTCGTCCCTCGGTGACCAGCCGCCGCAGGGCCGGCGGGTGCGATTCGTCGGCCAGGAACGCGTCGGCCGCCTCGACGGTCGACTCGTCGACCGCCCACGCCGGGAACAGCCCGATCACCATCGACTGGGCGCGCTCGCTGGTGCGCCGGGCCCATACGTCGGCCACCTCGGCGAAGTACTTCTCGGTGTACCCGGTGAGCAGGTCGCGCTGCGCGGGGTGGGAGAAGCCGTAGATGATCGAGTCGCTGACCGCGTTGGGCAGCTCGTCGTCGTGCACCGCGCGATCCCAGGCCCTGGCCTTGGCCTCGGCGGTCGGGATCAGTGCCCGGGCCTGCTCGGCCTGCCGCTCGCCCTTGGACGTGGCGTCGCGCCGGTGCTCGGCGGCGATCTCGTCCTCGCCGGCCCGGCCGTGCGCCACGAGCGCGTGCAGTAGCCGCCACCGCAGGTCGGTGTCGACCACCAGGCCGTCCAGCACGTCGGATCCGTCCAGCCAGCCGGCCAGGATGTCCAGCGTGGCGTCGTCCAGGACCGCACCGGTGAGGGCGTTCACCGCCACCAGCTGACCGTCCGAACCGGGCTCGGCGGAGCGGGCCATCTCCAGCAGGGTGCCGGTGAGCGCCGGCCAGCCGTGCTCCGCGGCCCAGGACGGCTCGGCGTACGCGCCGACGGCGGTCTGGGCCTGCATCAGCAGCCGCTGGACCACACCGGTCTCGCTGTCGCGCCCGACGCCTCCGGCGACCAGGGCGGTGAAGTCGCGGGCCTTCATCTCGGCCTCGCGGGTCATCTCCCAGGCCGCCGACCAGCACAGGGTGCGGGGCAGCGGCTCGGTGATGTCGGCGATCCGGTCGACCACGACGGCCAGCGAGTCCGGGTCGAGCCGCACGGCGCCGTAGGTGAGGTCGTCGTCGTTGACCAGGACCAGCTTGCCCCGGGGCACACCGACCAGGTCGGGCACCTCGGTGCGCTCGCCCTCGACGTCGATCTCCACGCGGTGGGTGCGGACCAGGTTGCCCTCACCGTCGTCGTCGTAGACGCCGACCGCCAGGCGGTGGGTCCGCAGCTCACCGGCACCGGGGCGGGCGCCGCCCTGGAAGACCGTGAACGTCTCGAACGTTCCGTCGGCCGCGACGGTGAACTCCGGGCGCAGCAGGTTCAGCCCGGTGGTGCGCAGCCACTGCGCCCCCCAGTCGGACAGGTCGCGCCCACTGGACTTCTCCAGCGCGCCGACCAGGTCGGAGAAGGTGGCGTTGCCCCAGGCGTGCGCCTCGAAGTAGTCGCGCAGGCCGGCCATGAACGGCTCGAGACCGACGTAGGCCACCAGCTGCTTGAGGATCGAGGCGCCCTTGGCGTAGGTGATGCCGTCGAAGTTCACCTCGACGGCCGCCAGGTCTGGGATGTCCGCGGCCACCGGGTGGGTGGAGGGCAGCATGTCCTGGCGGTAGGCCCAGGACTTCTCCACGTTGGCGAAGGTGGTCCAGGCGTTGGTGTAGTCGGTGGCGCCGGCCTGGCAGAGCACCGAGGCCCAGGTGGCGAACGACTCGTTGAGCCACAGGTCGTCCCACCAGCGCATGGTCACCAGGTCGCCGAACCACATGTGCGCCATCTCGTGCAGCACGGTCTCCGCGCGCCGCTCGTAGAGGTAGTTCGTGACCCGGGACCGGAAGACGTACTCCTCCAGGAAGGTCACCGCACCGGCGTTCTCCATCGCGCCCGCGTTGAACTCGGGCACGAAGAGCTGGTCGTACTTTCCGAACGGGTACCGGACGCCGAAGTTGGCGTGGTAGAAGTCGAAACCCTGCTTGGTCTCGCGGAACAACCGGTCGGCGTCCATGTGCTCGGCCAGCGAGGCCCGGCAGTAGATGCCCAGCGGGATGCCGTCATGCTCGTCGTGCCAGTCGGCGTACGGCCCGGCGATCAGCGCCACCAGGTAGGTGCTGAAGATCTCGCTGGTCTCGAAGCTGTGGGTGACCCCGCCGCCGGCGGCTTCGGAGCTGCTCTCGATCGGCGCGTTGGAGATGACCTTCCAGTCCGGCGCGGCGGTCACGGTCAGCGTGTAGCGGGCCTTGAGGTCGGGCTGGTCGAAACAGGCGAACATCCGCTTGGCGTCGGCCGTCTCGAACTGCGAGTACAGGTAGACCGATTCGTCGACCGGGTCGACGAACCGGTGCAGGCCCTCGCCGGTGTTCATGTACCGGCCCCGGGCGCGCACCACGAGCTCGTTGGACGCGGCCAGGCCGGGCAGGGCGATGCCGTCGTCCTCCCGGTAGCCCGAGACGTCGAGCTCGGTTCCGTTCAGCACGGCGCTCTCAACCGAGGCCGCCACCAGATCGATCCAGCTGGACGCACCGGGTTCCGCGCAGCCGAAGCGCACTGTGGTGGTCATGCCGAACTCACGCTCGCCGGGACGGCCCGAGCCGTCGGTGAGGTCGAGCTCGATGCGGTAGCCGATCGTGGTGCCGCTCACGGTCAGCAGCGAGGCCCGCTGCTCGGCCGAGGTGCGGGTCAGGTTGGGGGCGGCCATGTCGGTGCCTGGATCTCCCTGTCGGTCCGGGGTGTGCGGAATGCTCGTCCGCGATCAAACCACGTACCCGGCCCGGACACCGATCGCGATTGCGGCGCGGAACATCGGGCGGCCCGGGTGTGTTGAACCGTTGGAGTACTTAGCCGATCGCACGACTTACGTTGGGAGTGCTGTGACCAGCAACGCCGGTACCGAGAAGGCCCGTGTCGACTTCTGGTTCGACCCGCTCTGCCCCTGGGCGTGGATCACCTCTCGGTGGATCCTGGAGGTCGAGCAGGTGCGCGACATCGACCTGAACTTCCATGTGATGAGCCTCGCGGTGCTCAACGAGGGCCGCGAGCTGCCCGAGCAGTACGTCGAGCTGATGCAGAAGGCGTGGGGCCCGGTGCGGGTGGCCGTCGCCGCGGCGAGGGAACGCGGCCCCCAGGTTCTGGAGCCGCTGTACACCGCCATGGGCACCAAGATCCACAACGAGGGCAACAAGGACTTCGAGATCGTCATCAAGGAGTCGCTGGCGGAGCTGGGCCTGCCGGAGTCGCTCGCCGACGCGGCCACCAGCACCGAGTTCGACGAGGAGCTCAAGGCCAGCCACCACGCCGGTATGGACCCGGTGGGCCTCGACGTCGGCACCCCGACCATCCACGTCGACGGGACCGCCTACTTCGGCCCGGTGCTGTCGCGGATCCCGCGTGGCGAGCAGGCCGGGCAGATCTTCGACGCGGCGCGGACCCTGGCGGACTACCCGCACTTCTTCGAGCTCAAGCGGACCAGGACCGAGGATCCCGACTTCAGCTGATCTCCGGGTCCACGCCGTTCGGCGGCGTCTCCGCGCCGGCGGGCCCCGGTCCACGGGCCCGCCGGCACGGTTTGCGGTGATCAGGACCACGCCATGGCGGTTGCCGGGAGATTGCGGGCGGGCCAGGTCGCGGTGAACGTGACTGGTGGGACATGGTTGCTCCGTTCGGGGGATCCACGTGGCCCGGAGACCGTCGTGAGCTGCGTGGACCCGGGTTCGAACCGGGGTGCCGCCGCGAGTGGATCGGCCGGTGACGTCGCTCCCAGGCCCGCGGGTGGTCTGTGGATCCGCTCAATCAGAACCGGGCGACACGGCCCGGGGCGGTTAAACTGGCCGCGATGACCTCGCCACGGAATGCTCACCAGTGACCGACACGGTTCTCGTCAAGCGCTATCGGCTCGAGGAGCGGGTGGGCGCCGGCTCGATGGGCGCCGTGTGGCGGGCCACCGATGAGCTCCTGGGGCGCACCGTCGCGGTGAAGCAGCTGTTGCTGCAGCCCGGCTCGCCCGGGTTCGACCCTTCGGACCCGGAGTACGAGCAGGCCCGCCAGCGGATCCTGCGCGAGGGCCGCCTCGCCGCCCGCTTGCAGCACCCGCACGCGATCTCGGTGTTCGACGCGGTGGTCCACGACGACGCCCCGTGGCTGGTCATGGAGTACCTGGAGTCCCGCACGCTCGGCGAGGTGCTCGTCGCGGAGGGCGCCATGGAGCCCCGCCAGGCGGCGGAGATCGCCAGCCGGGCCGCCGACGGGCTGGCGGCCGCGCACGCCGCGGGGATCGTCCATCGCGATATCAAGCCGGGCAACATCCTGATCGGTACGGACGGCGTCGTGAAGATCACCGACTTCGGGGTCTCGCGCGCGAACGACGACGTGCAGCTCACCCGCACCGGGATGATCGCCGGCACGCCCGCGTTCCTGGCCCCCGAGGTCGCGCGCGGGGAGACCCCCACCGCCGCGTCGGACGTCTTCGCGCTCGGCTCCACCCTCTACGCCTGTGTCGAGGGTGAGCCGCCGTTCGGGCTGGACGAGAACGCGTACGCCCTGCTGTACGCGGTCGGCCGCGGCGAGGTACCCGTGCCGACCCACGCCGGCCCGCTGACCGCGACCCTGATGTGGATGCTGCACTCCGACCCGATCCGGCGTCCGTCGGCGGCCCGGGCGCGTGACGAGCTGGCCGCCATCGCCGCCGGACGGGGTTCGGCCGCGTCCGAGACGCCCGAACAGGCCGGTGCCCGAACGGTCGGTGCGCGAACGGCGTCCTGGGCCGGCACCCCCCGGTCCGCAGCCCCCGCATCCGGGGGACCGGCGTCCGAGACTCCGGCGTCCGAGGCCGCCGCGGCCGGGGCAGCCGTGGCGGGAGGTGCGGCAGCCGGGGCCGCGGCATCGCAGGGCGCGCAGCCACAGTCGACGCGCGCCGGTTCATCGCAGCACCCGCCAGGGTCGGCGGACACCGTCCGCTCCGCTCCGGTGCCTCCGCCCAGGGGGCCTTCCGAGGCACCCCGAGAGCAGGCCGGGCCGCCGCGAGGACCATCGGGTCCGCCGTCGCGCTCGCCGAGCACGATGATGCTGCCGCCCCCCGGGTCCGGGCCGGCGGGAAGTGGCGGAGGCCCGTCGAAGCTGGCCGGGTTCGGCGCGGCCGCCGGCTCCGGCCTGGGCCGGCTCCGATCGTCCACCGGCGGAGCGCGGGGCAAGCTGGTAGCGATCATCGCCGCCGCACTCGCGGTGCTGGTCGGTGTGGGTATCGCCGTCGCGTCGCCGAGCTCGGACGTGGCGCCGATGGCCAAGTCGCCGGAGACGGCGCCGTCCGCGCCGCAGGTGCCGGCCTCGACACCGCAGGCGCTGCCCTCCGAGCCCTCGACGCCGAGCGCGCAACCGCCGGCGCCCAGCACGGAGGCCTCACCGCCATCGGAGAGCAGCCGCAGCGGCCAGCCGTCGCGTTCCGACATCGAGCAGTTCGTCCGCAGCTACTACTCGCTGCTGCCGGGTGACCCCGACAAGGCCTGGAAGATGCTGGGCGACACGGCCCGGTCGGAGTCGAACGGCTCGTCGAGCTACAACCGCTTCTACGACTCGATTCGCAAGATCAGCTTCGCCCAGGGGCCCAGCGCGGTCGACGACAGGACTGTCACGGCGGCGCTGATGTTCGAGACCAAGGACGGGCGGACCAGCGGACCCGAGCGTTACCAGTTCGTCGTCCAGCCCAACGGCGACGGGGACCTGCAGATCAGCTCGTTCAGCCGCTAGTAAGCAGCCTCTGCCCGGGGCTGTCGAGCAGATGCCCGGACAGCCACCGGACGACGGCCTGGACGAACGTCGCCCGGTTGTCGATGCCGTGGATCTCGTGGCCCTCGTCGGGGAACAGCAGCATCCCCGGCCGGGCCCCGCGATCACGCAGCGCGTCGACGACCTGCCGGGCCTCGATCAGCGGCACGTTGGTGTCGTACCCGCCGTGGACCACCAGCAGGGGGGCCACCAACCGCTCGATCCGGTGCAGCGGTGACAGCTCACGCAGCAGCACCCCGTCCCGCCCGGGATCGCCGTACTTCGTGGTGGCCGCCGCCGCGATCCAGGGTTCGGTGTTGGCGAAGAAGGTCTCCAGGTCGGACATCCCGCAGACGTCCACCCCGGCGCGGAACAGCTCCGGGTAGGCGACCAGCGCGGCCAACGTCAGGTACCCGCCGTACGAGCGACCCGTGCAGCCCAGCCGGGCCGGGTCGGCCAACCCGGCTCCGACCAGGAAACGGGCGGCCGCGGCCACGTCGTGGATCGCCGCCCAGCGACGCTCGTGGTTGTCGGCGTTCACGAACTTGCGTCCATGGCCCGAGGAGCCCCGCACGTTGGGCGCGAAGACCCCGATCCCCGCCGTGGCCAGACCCTGGAGCAGCGGGGCGAAGGTGGGACGCTCCTCGGCCTCCGGGCCGCCGTGCAGCCACAGCACGGTCGCACCGGGCCCGGCGGGCGGGCTGGCCGAGCCGCCCGGCTCGTACCACCAGCCGGACAACCGCAGGCCGTCGTCGGCCTCGAAGTGCAGCAGCACCGGCTCGACGAGCCCCTCGAAGCCGTCGAACGCCCGCGCGGGCAACACCGGGATCGCGCTGGGTTCGGCGTCGCGCAGCCGGTAACGGACCAGGTGCGGTGGCCGGGCGGGGCCCTCCGCGCGGACGAGCAGCCAGCTGCGGTCCCCGGCGAACGACACGGAGCGCACCACGTCGGCCGGGGGGCGCAGCGGCTGGTGGACGGGCCCGCAGGGCTCCCGGTGGGGCTCGATGAGCTCCAGTTCGCTTCGCCCACCGACGTTCCAGACGGCGGCGAGCGTGGTGCCGCAGACCGCGAAGGCGTCCAGGTCGGCGTCGCGGCGGGAGGCGATCACCGCGTGGCGGGGGTAGTCGTCGCGACGGGGGCCACCCCGGTCCCAGGGCAGCGCGAGCAGGGCTGGGCGCCTGCGGCCCGCGTCGGTGTGCACGTACATCCGCGAGCCGTCGACCGAGAACCGTGCATCGGCGACGGTGGCACCCTTGTGGGCGCCGGCGCGGGGCAGCAGCGGGGTGGCGCGCCCGGAGCTCACGTGCACCACCATCAGCTGCCGGTCTCCGCGGCGGCCGACCCGGACCACCGCGAAGTGCCCA
>Ga0310811_10007000_pt1 | contig 14424 bp, 5 predicted proteins | sample YCmetagenome_FD_207642 | JGI IMG/M metagenome (GOLD analysis project Ga0310811, IMG submission 207642) | Soil microbial communities from experimental microcosm in Duke University, North Carolina, United States - YC | ecosystem: Engineered > Artificial ecosystem > Soil microcosm > Unclassified ...
GCCAGAGATCCGTCGCGCTGGCGCCGATCGTCGGCGCGCACGCAGGCACGAGCAGCGCGGCGATCAGTGCGCTCGCGAGCACGGGGCGCAGGCGGCGGCGGCGCGGCGCGGCGCACACGCCGAGCAGGCTCAACAATGCGCACGCACCGAGCACGAACGTCGCGACGATGCGCGCGGACATCGCGCCCGCCACGACGCCGTCCGACGAGGTCGCAACCGCGTTGTTGTAGTGGAGGTGGACGCGCGCGACGATGCGGTCGCCGACGCGCACGTACTCGTCGTAGTCGCCGCCTTGCTCGCGAACGTCGGGCGTCATCCAGTGTTCGGCGACGCCGCCGAGGTTGTCGGTCGCGCCGATGCGAAGGCCGTCGTAGCCGTACGTGTACGCGACGTGTCCGCCGCCCGCGAGATCGACCGCGGCCAGTTGATCGAGCGCGTTGTAGGTCATTCGCGTGGCACCGTCGGTGATCTGGCGGCCAGCGTCGTCGTACGTCATGGTCGCGACCACCGTCGCGCCGTTCGACCCGCACGAGGTTGCGGTGCCGGTGACCACGCTGGTCAACTGTCGCGGTCCCGCCCCGTTCTCGCCGTAGCACTGGACGCCGCCGTACTGACCGAGCGCGCGCGGGCCCTGCGGCTGCTGTCGGCTGATCATGTTCTGCAGCCCGTCGTAGGCGTAGGTGAACCCGAACCGACGATCGAGCTCGCCGCTCTTCGGCGCGCTGCCGAGGACCGCCGAGGTCAAGCGGCCGGCCGGGTCGTAGTCGAACGTCGCCGAGTGATCGAGGCCGACGCCATCGCCGTCGACGGCGCTCGTCACCGCGCCGTACGCGTTGCGCGCCAGCGTGACGTCGTACAAGGACGTGCCGCCGGCGCTGCGCTGCACGCGGACGTGCGAGACTTGTCCGTTGTCGTCGAAGCCGTACGAGCCGACCACGCCGTTGCCGAACTTCTCGGCGGTCAGTCGCCCGGCGTCGTCGAAGCTCGTCGCCGTCCACAGCGGAGTCGACACCGGTCCGGCGACCCCGTCGACGCGCGTGACTCGCCCTGCCATGTCGCGCGCGAGCACGTACTTCCAGTCGCGCACGTAGCGCTCGGCCATGAGCACGCCCGACGCCGCGTAGACCATGTCGTGGAAGATCGCGACCGATCCGTTGGTGCGAACCTCGTAGTTCCGTCGGCCGAGCTCGTCGTACGTGAACTTGACGATGCCCGTCGGCTCGACGACGTACCAGAGCTGACCGGGGTGCTTCCCGCCCGCGAAGTCGACGTCGTAGTGGTACTCGAACTTCGTGCCATCGTCGGCGCGCCGCAGGACGAGCCTCCCCGCCGCGTCGTACGCGAGGGTGAGGCCCTGCCCCGCGCCGTTCACGTGGCGCACCAACCGGCCGGCATCGTCATAGGTCATCTGGCGAAGGCCGACGTCTGGGTCGTCCGCCTCGACGAGCCTGCCGAAGCTGTCGTAGCGAAAACAGTGCGATACGCGCGCGTGCGCGGGATCCATGGTGCACGGTGCCGGCAAGCCGGGATCTCCGGGGCGCTGCAGCTCGAAGGCCGTGACGCGATCCGCAGCGTCGTAGCTCGCGTCCACGCTCTCCACCGTCGTGCCGATCGCGCGCTCGGTGTGGAGCGCGCGGCCGAGCCCGTCGAACCGCGACGTCACCGGCGCGAGGCCGTCGACCGCGACGCTCGTCTCGAACGCGCGATACGATCGCTGCGTGCGCGCGCCGCTCGGCAGGATCTGCTCGACGACGCGATCGAGCGCGTCGTAGTGGATCTGCTGACGCCTCAGCCCGGGCGGCGGCGCCCCCGGCAGAGCCGGCCCGGTCGACGTGAAGGTGTCGAGGAGCTCGGAGACCCGCCCGCGCGCGTCCTTGCGCTTCCATCCGCTGATCAGCCACGTGTTCGTCGCCAGCTGTCCTCCGCTGTACAGCGTCTCGCCGGACGAGTCGGCGACCGTGACGGTGTGTCGCCAGAACGCGTAGTGATCGGTCCGCTGCCACTGGCTTCCATACGCGGGGAGCGCGCGAAGCTCTCCGTCGTAGATGTAGCTGAACGTCCGCGGCCGCGGCGCCGACCAGTCGTAGACGTAGTGCGCGTGCGCCGGCCACGCGTTCTGCGAGAGCGACGTGACTCGCCCGAGCCCGTCGTAGCTCACGTGCGTGATGTTGCCCATCGGATCCGCGACCTCGGTGGCCACGCCGAGCACCGGATCCCAAACCGCGCTCCACGTGATGGTCGTCGTCGGCGACGCGATCGTGCCCTCGGTGATCGGGAACAGACCGGCAGGGTCGTAGCCGAACCGATGCACGACGCCGACGCCCGGCGGGCCGTCGACGCGCTCGATGACGTTGCCGAGATGATCGTACTTGATCGTCCCGGTCGTGACCCAGCGCGCGGGCGTCGACGACGACCACAAGAGCGCCTCGTCGGCGCGCGGCCAGCCGAAGCCGACCTGTCCCAGCGGCAGCGGATCGCCGGCGTCCCCGCCGAAGTAGTGTCGCGTGTGCGAGACGAGCGTCGCCGCGGAGGTCCCGATGCCCTGATATAGCGCCTCGTCGATCACACGGTCGCGCACCCACGTCGTGTCGTCGCTCGCGAACTGCCGGGTGGTCGTGCGTTCGTCGCCCGCGAGATCGAGCCGGCCGTACTCGCGGTCCTCGATCGGGCGCGCCTCCATGTCGTAGACGTGATCGGTCTGCGTGACGATCGGCGACGACACGCCCTCGTAGTTGCTCGTGACGACCGAGAGCAGCTCCGGGCGCGCGAGCAACGGATTGTCCGGGTCCGTCGCGCCCGCGAGACTCGCCGGGCGAACTGCGGCCCAGGTCGACGAGGCGACGGCGAAGATGCGGCCACCACCGTCTTCTGTCCGCACCTCGGCCGGCTTTCCGCGGAGCACGCGTTCGGCGCCGGTACCCGCGAGGAACCGCGAGATCTCGACGCGCTCGTCATTCGGACTGTCCCCCGGCAGCGTCGCACGCGCGCCGAGGAATCCGCCGAAGCGGCGCTCGCCCCCATCCCAGAAGCCGTCACGCGCGGCGCTGTCGACGACGCGCGACGGCGTGCCATCGGCGTACGTGGTGTCCTGTCGGACCGGGATGGCGATCGCACGCGGCACGAACGAGGACCAGCGCGCGCCGGCGGCCTCGTCGAACCAGGCGAGCTGCGTCGAGGTCCCGTACGAGATCGTCGTCAGCTCGCCCATGCCGTCGTCGATCGTCCGGATCATCGAGCGCGTGGTGCCGCCCGCGAGATCGAGACTCCACATCGTCGCCAGGTTCGACCAGACGACATCCTCACTGCCGTTGCCATCGACGTCGGCGAATGTGATGCGCACGTCGGTGTCGCTTCCGGCCGGACGATCGAGGACCCGCGGGATCGCATCGAACGTGAAGCCCGCGCGACCGGCGAACCAACGCACCTTGCCTGCATCGACGCGCACGAGGTCGAGCACGCCGTCGCGATCGAGATCCACCAAGTGGATGTGATCGAGTGGAAACGCGCCGGCCCCCCACGGGTAGAGGATCTTGGTGAACGCGGCAAACGTCCCGTCGCCGCGACCGAGGAACACCTTCATCCAGCCGTCGGTCAACCACACGACATCCGCGATGCCGTCGCCGTTCGCGTCGAGGAACCGGACGTTCTGCGCTCCGGGCGCGACTCCGACGTCGGCGGCGCTGATCGGTGGCGCATACCACGATGGCCCGAGGCCGAGCGGCACGCCGAGGTGGATGCGCACGCCACTGGTCACCGCTTCCACGACATCGGTTCGCCCGTCGCCGTTGATGTCCGCGAGGACCGAGTCGGCGCCGAACAGCGGCACGGCGCGCGTGCCGGTGAGGGCGCGCCCGGGGCCGAGCCCGTCGCCCGCGATCGAGTACGCGCGCCACTCGTCGTCGACGACGCGCACGACCTCCGGCCTCGCGTCACCGTCGACGTCGAGCAGACGGATCTGCGACAACTCCACTCCGTCAGCGCCGGAGAACGTGCGCTCGGTCTCGAAGGCGCCGGCCCGGTTGCGCCGCCAGGCCGTCGAGCCAGGCTCGAAGCGGACGAGGTCGTCCGCACCGTCACCGTCGACGTCGAGCAGGGTCACGCCTCGCTGCTCGAGCACCCAACCTCCCGCGGCGATCGCCCAGGCGCGCGGCGCGTCGGGGACCGTGTACGTGAAGTGGAGCGGCGGCATCGTTGCGCCGGGTTGCAGCACTCCCTGCGCGTCGCGCCGACCGGTCATCGTGACGTCGGTCAGACGCGACAGCGGACCGTCGTCGGCCGGATCGCTGTTCTGGTCCGCGTAGCCGAACGTGTAGCGCGAGAGCTCCTCGGGTTGCGCGCCCGGAAGTACGACCGACGACCTCAGCTCGGCGATACGCCGCGCGACGGTCACCTCGAAGCCGGTCGCGAAGCTCGTCGCGGTGTCCGGACGCGCATCGAGCAGCACGTCGAGCCGATATCGTTCGTCCGGCCCCCACACGACGCGGTGGAGATAGACCTCGCCACGATCGGTGACGTACTCGAACCGCGCCTTTTCGCCGGCGAGGTCGATCGCCTCTTCGAGGTACCACGCCGCGATCCGAGTGCCGTCGAACTGCCGCGCCGCTGTGGTGTGTCCGAAGTAGTAGCGGGTGCCGTTGCTGTCCGTAACCTCGAAGTAGTTGCCGAGCCGCCGCACGCGCATCGCTCCGCTGCCCTCGAGCAGGTACCTCTCGTCACCGATCGGCACGAGTCGACCAGCCCCGAGTCCTTCTATCGTCAGCTCGTCGCTGTCGTCGTAGTGAGGGACGCCCTTTCGCAGCGACCTGCGGATCGCAGGAGTCGTCAGGCTCCACCCGATCCCGAACGGGCCGTTTCCCAGCGCGCCCGAGTACGAGAGTGAAATCGATGGCGACATCCCGCCGCCGGAAGGCAGCTTGATCGGCACGCTGTAGCCGACCTGCGCGGAGAACAGATCGAGCTCCGCCGGTCGCCCGAGCCCCGTGACCGAGCCCGGCCCGCCGGGCAGCGTGATCGCCGTCGGCGCGATCGCGCCGGTCGGGGGCGATTGCGCGTGCCCGCCCGTCGCCGCCGCCGCGACGAGCACGACAACCGCCGAGACCACGCTGCCGCGCCTCACTGGCCGTCCTCGTCGGGCGCAGTGCGGTTGCTGACGCTCAGGTTGTCGACGGACAGGTAGTCGAAGCGCAGCAGCACGTCCTCCACCTTCCCGAGCGGGAACCCGTCGCGCAGCAACCCCTCAGCCGGGAACAAGAGCACGTAGTCGCCGTACAGGCCGCGGCCGGCGAGCTCCTGCGAGGCACCCTCCGCGTACGCGTCCCGGTAGAAGTCGCTTCGCGGCACGTTGAACCACGGCGCGATGCGCGCCGTCACGTACTGCCGCACCGCAGCTTCGGTGCCGCCCCGATCGTCGGGATGGAAGAGCGCCGAGGGCGGCTGCACCGACGCGGTCTGCATCGACGAGCCATCGCCCTGCCCGCTGCACCACTGGCTCGCGAACTGGTTGCGCTTGAGCAGCATCACCGATGCGCTCGGCGCGAGCGCGCTGAGCCCATCGCCCTGGACCGTCGCCGTGACTTGCCAGAGCTTCTCCGCGCACGCGTAGGTGAGCTCGCCGTCCGGCACAAGCGAGAACGGGATGCCCTGGCCGAGGTACACGCCGTGGTCGTCGTAGATCGCGTACTGTGGCGACCACAGGCGGTGCTGGAAGCGCTCGAGCTTCGACCAGTGACGCTCACCCGCGCGCGTCGGGTGCTGGTCGTCGAGCCCGAGGACGTCGCTGACCAAGCTGCGCACGAGGTGCGCGTCCTCGGGTCGGCGCCCGTGGATCGTGCGGGAGATCTGCGTCTGCTGGATGGTCTGCAGCGCGTCGAGCAGCTGATCGGGATTGGTCGCCTGCAAGATCTTGCTGCGAAGCCCGAGGCTCTGCTGGTACTCGTACTCGACCGCGAGCAGCGACAGATAGGTGAGGGACTTCGCCCACGCGAAGTCCTTGTGGAAGCGATCGACGCGCTCGTCGAGCCAGTAGTGGAACGCCAGCGTCGGCGGGTTGCGGCCCTGCTCGCGAACGAGCGCCGCGGTGCCGTCGGCGACCAGATTGTGCGCCTTGCTCTCGAGGTCGCGGAACGCGACGGTGTGTTGATCCGCCTGCGCGATCGCGCCCTCGATTGCGGTCGCCGCGTTGTCGATGCGCAGCTTGCTCTTCTGGGCCTCCTGATAGCAGGCGTAGAGCTCCTGCTCGCCCTGGATCAGCTGCATCTTGCTCTGGTACTCCGCGTTCGCGTCGGCGATGGCGTCGCCGAACGCGACCGTCTGGAGCGTGAGGTCGGCGGAACCGATCGCGCCGATCGGGTCGCCGGAGGCGACCGACGATGCGAACCCGAGCAAGCCCCCGGCGATCGTGCGCGCCGCGTCGAGCTTTTGCATGATCTTGTTGTGCTTCTCCGTGAGCGTCGCCTCCGAGATCTTCCACTGCTTGAGGTGATCGCAGTACTTCGCGCCGATGTCGTAGAGCTTCTGCGCGTCCCACCAGTCCATGAGCGCGAGCTGGACGTTCTTGCGAGCGCCCATCGTGCCGAGGATCTGTTCCCCGAGCTGACCGCGGAAGCACGACGCGTAGCTGGCCGCGTCGGGAACGTACGGCGGATCGTCGGTCTCGCCGTCCAGCTTGTCTCGACAGATCGCGTCCGCGGCGGCGAGCTCGACGGGTGCAGGCTTGCGCTGCGGAGCGAACGTCGTGAGGTAGGTGACGTCGGTCGCCCACCGGGTCTGCCCAGCCGACGTGATCGACGCGATCAGGCTAGGGCAGCTCGCGTACGTGCTGAAGCCTGCTGTCTTGTATTCGGCGACGAAGCTGTGGAGCGCCGCCTCCTGCACGTACACGTGGGACCAGAGCTCGTTCGCGATGCACATGCCGAGCCGGTACTCGCGTTCTTTGGGGCCCGCGTAGCAGTGATCCGGCGTGGTGGGGTTCGGTGGTGGCGGCGGAGTGGGCTGGCCCGGCGGAACCGATGGCGACCGCCCCAGCGCTTGATCGACGTAGCGCTGGCACTCGTCTGCGGGGCTCTTGATGAAGCACGTCTCGGCTCGGAGCGGAGAGTTGCTCGTGAATCGACCGAGCGCGCTCGACGCGGGGACGCCTTCGAGACCGCACAGGTCGACGAGCTGCTGGCCGTACACGGTCGAGATCGCCTCGCGTCGACGGTCGGCGTCCTGATCGGTGAGGAGCTGCTGATTCTCGCTGTTGCGCTTCTCCGCCCACGCCGTCCGCGCGGCGTCGAGCGACGCCCGCGCGCGATCGACCGCCGGCAGCGCCCAACCGTTCACGAGATAGTCCGACGACGCGAAGAAGCGGCTCGAGCTACCCGTCACGTCGCCGAAGTAGAGCGGGATGCCGTTGACCTTCGCGGGCGGTGCACCATCACCCCGCGACTCGTCGACCCCCAGTGGGTTCTCGCAGGTGCTCAACCCCACCGCCGCGGCGATCGCCCGCTGACGCGCGGCCAGATACTGCGTGCGCGCGGCGTCGAAGCGCGCCTGCCATGAGGGCGTCGCCGGCTGGACGTTGCTGAGGTCGAGCCCGCAGAAGGGGAACTGGAATCCGATGTTCGGCCAGTTGCCCGCGCCGGTGCACAAGTAGTAGCGCTGCTGCGTGCTGAGCACCGGCAGGTGGCTGGTCGCGCGCTCGTAAGCCCACATCGCGGCCGACTCGGCATGCGCGGTGTAGCGAAGCGCGCGACCGGCCGTGCGGAGCGCCTCGACACCGTCGGCGGACGAGCCGCTCGCCTTGCACTCGTCGTAGGTCGCGAGCTGCGCGTCGCGCAGATACGCGGTCGTGACGTCCAGGTGCAGCGCGGCCGTCTCGAGCACGTTCACCGGCAGACCGACGTCTTGCTCGCCGCCCAGCGCGCCCGCGCGGTAGTCCGGCGAGAGATACGTTCCATTGAGGAGCGTATAGAGCTCGCGGTCTGCGAGGACGACATCCCACCCTCGCTCGAGCTCGCGCATCACGTCCGTGAGCGAAGGCGTCTGCGTCACCGCGGCCGCCTCCTGCGGATCGAGATCGTTGGCGGCACCGACAGCATTCGCCATGCCGCCGGCCTGCAACGCCTCCTTCGCGACGAAGGCGTGGATCGTCAGCCACTGCGCGAGCAGCCGGTGCGCGAGCTTGTTCGCGTTGATCTTGTCCGTCGGATCGGTCAGCGGGTTGGTCGCGTCGAAGGCCACTCGCCTGAGCGCACCGTAGAAGTGCGCCGGGCTCATGCACGTGTGCGCCGCCAGCGCATCGTGGAAGAGGCCTGCCGGATCCACCGAGCCAAGCGGGGGCTGCGCGACGAGATCGGTCATGCACGCCGTGAGCATCGTGAGAGACGGCGTGCCGCTCATCGATCCGTCGAGTAGCGCGCGATCGGAGTCGAACACGAGATCGGCGCCATGCGGCACGTGCCCGTCGGTGCACGCCAGGTCGCCCGAGACCGGCATCACGTTGTTCGCATCGAGATCGTCCGGGGGCGTGTTGGGCGAGTCCTCGGCCTGCACACACATCACCCGTCCCGCACCGGAGGACCCGTTGCCGAAGCTCGCACCGGTGGCATCGCACGGACGCCAGCTGCAGAAGCCGGGCACCACCGCAGCCGTCTTCAGCCCATCCGTGCGCAGCCACGACGCCCATCGATCCACCGCCGTGTCCTTGAACGTGATCGGGAAGTTGCCGTCATACTTGGTGCCGTCGAACCACGCATCGCCGGCCTCGCACACGCCCACATCCGTTGCGCACGTCTCGCTGGCGGAACAACCCGCGCTGCACGCGCTCGACGCACCGACACGCGTCAGCTCGAACTGGATGCCGATCAAATCCGCTCCCTGGCGAGGTGTCACGATCACGAAGCCGTGCAGCGTGCCGGTGACGGGATCAAACGAATCGATCACCAGGACCGTCTTGGCTCGGTACCCGTTCGAGTTCTCGGACAGCGGCGGCGCGAACTCGTCGATGAAGGAGAGCCAATCGGCGTAGATGAAGCGTGTCGACGACGCGCGTAGCTTGCCGCTGTCGGCGAGCGTTCGGGTCGCATCGAAGAAGTCGAGGATCTGCTCGCCATTGGCGCCATCGATCGCCCAAGCACGCACGGGCAGGGTGGCTGGCATCGAGGCAGTGCTCTGATCGGTCGCGAAGTGCAGCGTCCCGCTCGCATCGATCGTGAACCAGTCCGTACCGAGCAGCGTCAGCGTCCCGGTGTACTCGCCGGCGAACGGCGCCGCTTCGGGCGGGCTCTGTGTCCCCGATGGAGTCGCGCTCGAGAAGCTCGCCACCGCCGGTGAACCGCTGACCTGGTCGCTCGTGAAGGTCACTTCTCCGGCCAGCACGGCGGCGGACGCCGGCTTGACCCAGACGTATTGCGCCGCGGTCTGCGCGGAGCCCACGTCGATGAACGTCCAGGGCGCGTTCAGCACGCAGCTCGCACCGAACGCGCTATTGGCCGGAACGTGCTCGCTGCCGCACGCGACGAGCAAGCCCGCGGACGCTTGCACCCGCACGTCGGCATCCTTCGCGGCCGCCGCAGCGGTGGAGCTCTGCGCGAGGAGCGACGCCGTCAGGCGCGCCGGCGCCCACGGCGTCGTGTTGTTGATCTCGATCACCGGCGACTCCGTCGGCGTGACGGTCAGCCGCGCGGCGCGATCGCCCGGCACGGTCGGAGTGGTGCCCGGTGTGACGCAAGCGCCCATGCAGTCGCATGCCTGACCCGAGGCGCAGTTCGCGTCGCTGCTGCAATCGTACCGGCACGCATGGGTGGCCTCATCGCAGCGCGAGCCGTCGGGACATTGATCATCGAACTCGCACGCACGAGGCGCGACGACCGCGCAGGTCCCCGCGTTCACGTCGCAGGTCGGTCCGCCGCAGTCCGCGTCGCTCGCACACGTCTTCGCCGCGCACTTGCCACCGGAGCAGCGCGCGCCCGCCGGACAGTCCGCGTCAGCGGCACAGGTCGCCCCGACGACGCACGCGTGCGTAGTCGAATCGCACGTCAATCCCTTGGCGCAATCGCCGTTGCTCGCGCAGCTTCTTGCCGCCGCGCCTTGGAGCAACGTCGCGTTCCGATCGCACGTGACGGATCCGCCGCTGCCGTTGTTGCCTCCCTCGCAGCGACCATCACAACTACACAGCGATCCAGATCCGCATGCCTGATCCGACGTGCACTCGAAGTCGCACGTGCCTCGCTGCGTATCGCAGTAGGAACCCGCGGGGCACTGAGACGGTCCGACGCACGCGACCGGATGCGCGAGCAGATCGTTCAGCGCAGCGAGGTCCCGGGGGCAGATGCCCGCGTCCGTGCTCCCGAGCGCGTTGTTCTGACTAGCTCCGTCGTTCGACGAGCTGCACGCTGGCAGACTCATCATCACGGCGAGCGCGACCAGGGTCGTGGCCGTCTTCCATATCGCGGTGCGCACCATCATCGGATCTCCATGGAGTGCTGGTTCCGTGGATCCCGGAATGGTCCGGGACGTTGGCGCCGATATCGGCGGCCTCCGTCTCCGGTTGCTAAGAAATCGCCCGCGACGAACGTCGCGGCGAGATCTCGTCGGTGCGGACCGCGCGCTCAGCCGCCGCGTCGAGCGACAGCGAGGCCACGCGGTCTCCGCGGGCAGATGTGAATCGAGTCGAGGTCGCTCGGGCGGTGATCGACCGGGCCGAGCGACCTCACTCGTTGCGAGCGATCACTCCGCGCCGGAGCACGGGTCGGGCGCCATGCCCGAGCCGCCGCCCGAGGCGCCGTTGCACGGGTTCATGCCGGAGCCGCTGCCGCTCGCGGTACCCGAGCCGGAGCCCATGTCGCCGCCGGCGTTGTTCATCGTGTTGTCGGGGTTCGCGGGGGCCTTCTTCGAACCGCCACAGGCGGCCGCACCGATCAGGCTCAACGCGAAACAAGCACCAAGCAGCTTACGCATCGTGTCTCCTCCGAAGATTGGGACGTTGATTACATCGCATCGCCGGGCGAATTTCTACTTCGCGGGCAGCTTGATCTGATCGGGGCCGATCATGGCCTTCGCGGCCTGCGCGCATTTCGCAATCATCCCGTTCTCCACCATCGACGGACCGCCGCGGACCTCGACCACGCAGCGCGTGTCCTCGTCGAGGAACTTGTAGACGTTCACGTCGTCCGCGCCCTGCGCCACGACGTGCACGCACGCGTACTGGCCGATCTCCTGGTTGTCCTCGTCCTTCACTTCCTTGCAGTGCTCCTCGAAGTGCTTCTCGTTCTCGAGCAGCGAGCAGAAGGTCGTGATGCTGCAGATCGTGTCCCCGGCGAGCACGCCGAGGCGGCGCGACTTCTTGAGCAGGGCGTCCATCTCCTGCTTGGACGGACGCTTGCCGCCGCGCACGACCGAGCAGGTCGAGGTCGAGTCCTTGTTGGTCTTCGACTGATCGGTGATCGTCACCGGATCCTTCTCGCCGAGCGCGGCCTGCATCGCGGCCGGATCGAGGAGCTGCGTGCACGGCACCTGGATGTCCATCGGCACCGGGAGTCGCTCCGACTCCTTCTTCGCCGGATCGGGAGGAGGCGGCGGCGGGTTCTTCCGCGCCTCTTCCTCCTGCTGCTTCTTCGCGGCCTCGAGCGCTTCGTCCTTGCTGCTTCCGCACGCGGCGAAGAAATGGATCACGAGCACGATCGCGAGCGCGTTTCGCATCATCCCTCCAAGAGCGCGCGCACGATAACACCACCGAACGCTCCCGTCACACGTGTCGCCGTCGCCGACACTCACACGCGATCGACGCACGCGCGCAAACGCGCGCGGAGATCGATCGCAGCTTGATCTCAGCTTGTTCACAAGCGTGTCGTCCCCTCTGACATTCGCGTTTGGAATCCGGACGTTGTCGATCGCCGAGTTGCGCGCGATCTGTGGATGGCACGCCGACTGCTAATAAGAGTTTCCGTTCGGCGGTCGCAACGGACCGCCCGACAGAATGGTGGACCTCGCGGGGGAGAACGGCGCAAGCCGGAAGAACCGCAGGTCGGAAAGCTCGAACGGGAGGGACATCTAGGGATAGAAGTCCGGGCTGGTGACGGAGACACGTTGAGGATCATCGCGGCGGGGCACACGCAGCATCGCAGCGAGAAGATCGTGAACGGAGGCGACGGTAACTACGTCGTCGAGGTCATCAGAGCGGAACCCGAAGGAGCAGGAACGCACGAGGGGACACGGACGTTCGTCGGCGGTAACACGACGGCGAGTGTTGCGGATCCCGGGTCAGATGAAAGCTTCGAGGTCGACGCGTCGCAGGCTGGCGTCGGTAGCAATACCGACAGGAAGGCGGCGCCAACGGCGAGGGAGCAACGGGTCTCGACGAGAGATCGCGGCTGACTCGGGGGAGGAAACCCCTGAAGCGCGAACCCTGGACACGGTAGCGGGATGAAACAAGCTCGCAAGGCAGTCGGAGGAGGAAACCGTCGAGGTCGTGTGAAACGACGAGGACGGAACGAAGGTCGGGTTGGGATCCCGATCGGACTTGTGGACTCCGAATGCTGACATCGTGAAGAGGGACGAGACCCCACGGGAGGTGCTCCGGCGCGAGTCGGGGCGGGCGAGAACAGGAAGAACTCTGGAGGAGAACGCAGCCCACGAGAGGATGAACCCGGTCTTTAACGAGGCACGGGGGCCGGTATCGAGGAAAGACCGTAACGGTCCGTCGGAAACGACGAGGCATTGACGGGAACGGGGTAACTCAACAGCCCCGATACTTCGGTACTCACAACACTCTGTAGGGTAGCCAACTCCAAGAGAGGCGCGCAGCGACCCGGCGACGAGCCGCTGCTAGGCACTGTTCGAGTCTCACACCTTCGAAGGGGAGACACCACGTCGGGCGGCCGGTTGGGGCCGCCGAACCTATTTTCGGAACGCGAACGCGAGACGTTTGTGGCCCGACATCGAGATCGTGCGCACGACGCGCATGATCAAGGTTGCGTCGACGCGGCGATCTCCGACGATCGCGATCGAGAGATCGGCCGCAGGCGGCGGCAACGCACGCGCGAGGTCCGGAATCAGGCCGAGCGAGCTCGAGGTCGACGCGGCGACGGGTTTGCCGTTGAACGAGATCGTCTCGGCGTCGACGGAGACGACCGCCATGCGCTGCGTGGTGACGTTGCCGGCCGAGGCCTTGGCGTCGAGCGGCCGCGGCATGTCGTCGCCGACGATGCGCGGATCCCGCGGCGGTGGCGGCGTGGCCGGGCACGCGGCCGGCGCGACGTCGCGCGCGGTGGGCTCGTCGGGGAACGCGGCGGCGAGCTCGGCGTTGCCGGACATGCCGATGCGCGAGAAGCCGGCCGCGCGCGCGCTGTCCGAGGAGGCGAGCAGGTCTTCGAAGTCGGCGCCGGGCGCGCCCCCGATGTCGACGGTGGGCGGGCAGTCGTCGCGGATCGCGAGGCGGAAGGCCTCGAGCTCGTTCGCGGTGGCGTCGACGTCGATCGCGCGATCGCAGCGCGCGATGAAGCGGCGCGCGCTGCCGAGGGCGATCCAGGTGCCGTTCTTGGCGGCGACGATCGAGACGTCGCAGGCCGGCGGGTTCGACTCCGCCCTCGCTTCGCTCGGGCTTCGCTCAGGACGAACGGGGGCGTCACTGCGTCCGCACGCGGCGATGATCAGGAGCAGCGCGGCCCTCCGCACGAAGCCAGGATATCAGGGGCAGCTGGTCGGCGTCGGCTCGTCGCAGCGGGCGGGCGCCGGCGTGCCGTTCGGGGACGCCGTCGCGCCGGTGCCGATCGCGAGGCGCGTCACGCCGGCGCGCTTCGCGAGCTCCATCAGCGACACGACCTCGCCGTGCGCGACGTTCGCGTCGACGCGGATGATCATCTGGCCGTCGCACGCGCGCGCCTTGATCGCGTCGCAGAGCTGGAGCGCGAGCGCGGTGTGATCGATCGAGGTGCCGCACGGCGCGATCGCCCGCGCCGCGGCGCCGTCGCCGACCGACGCGCCGTCCTGCGCGAGGGTCACGATGATCACGGGGCACACCGTCAGAGGAGGAGGGACGCGACGCGGCGGCGCCGGCTTCGTCACGATGAGGTCCGGCGGCTTGTGCCGCGGCGCATCGCGCTGGTTGCACGCGACCAGCGCGAACCCGAGCGCGAGCGCGAGCCGCTTCACTTGGTCTTGATCGCGAACAGCACGTTGTCGAAGCCGGCGGCCTTGCCCGACAGGATCACGCGGTTGATCACCGCGGCGTCGGTCGTCTTGTCGGCCTGCAAGACGAGCGGGCCCTTGTCGGTGATCGCCTTCAGCGCGGTCACGAGCGGCGCGATCGTGCCCTTGCCCTTCGCGAGCGACTTCACGGTGCCGAGCGACTTGCCGTCGAGGGTCACCTCGGCGGTCGTGATGATCACGACCGGCGCCTTCGCGAGATCCGGCTTGGTCGCCGGCGTCGGCGCGGACGGGATG
>Ga0310811_10007001_pt1 | contig 14423 bp, 12 predicted proteins | sample YCmetagenome_FD_207642 | JGI IMG/M metagenome (GOLD analysis project Ga0310811, IMG submission 207642) | Soil microbial communities from experimental microcosm in Duke University, North Carolina, United States - YC | ecosystem: Engineered > Artificial ecosystem > Soil microcosm > Unclassified ...
TGAACGCCGCGATCGAAGCCGCCCGCGCCGGCGACTCCGGCAGGAGCTTCGCGGTGGTGGCCGCCGAGGTGAAGAACCTGTCGGCGAAAACCGCGCAGGCCACCGGGCAGATCGAGACGACTCTCGCACAGCTCACGCAGCAGACCGAACAGCTGATCAACGAAGGCTCGGTGAACACCGCGCGGGCGCATCGCGTGCGCGAAGGCACGCGCAAGATCGGCGACGTCGTGCATGCAACGGGCGACGCGATCGCGCATCTGAACAACGAGGCCGGCCAGATCGCGGCGCTGACCGGCGAAATCGAAACGCAGTGCGACGGGCTCGAAGCGCAGGTTCTGGAAATGGCGAGCGGCGTCGAGGACTCGAGCGAAAACTTCGTGCAGGCGAAGGACCGTCTGGGCAATCTGCTTGGCGTGTCCGAGACGCTGATCGAGCTGACCGCGGCAACCGGCGTCGAAACCGACGACACGCGCTTCATCGAAGCGGTGCAGCAGGCCGCCGCAGCCGTAAGCAAGCTGTTCGAAGCGGCGGTGGCGCGCGGCGACGTATCGCTCGAAGACCTGTTCGACCAGCACTATGTGCCGGTGGCGGGGACCAGCCCGCCGCAGTTCCTGACACGCTTCACCGCGTTCACGGACCGCGTGCTGCCCGCGATTCAGGAACCTCTGCTCGACCTCGATCCGCGTGTCGCGTTCTGCGCCGCGGTCGATGCGCGGGGTTATCTGCCGACTCACAATCTGAAGTTCTCGCTGCCGCCGCGCGACGACGTCGTGTGGAACATGGCGAACTGCCGCAACCGGCGCATGTTCGACGATCGCACCGGGATTGCGGCTGCGACGCATACAAAGAAGTTTTTACTCCAGACGTACCGCCGCGACATGGGCGGCGGCCAGTTCGTGCTGATGAAGGATGCGTCGGCGCCGGTATTCGTCGGCGGACGGCATTGGGGCGGCGTGCGGATTGGCTATAAGGTTTGAACGCGGGCGGGCGTCGCGCGCCGCACTGAACGTGCGGTCCACGCGACGCACGTCGGTTTAGACCGCCATCACCGCACGCCTGCGCTCCGCGCGCTGCATGAAGTAGTTGGCCGCCACCACGCCAACCGTCACGACCGCGATGAACAGCGTCGCGAGCGCATTCATTTCCGGGTTCAGCCCGAGCCGAACGCGCGAGAACACCACCAGCGGCAGCGTCGTCGAACCGGGACCGGACAGGAACGCGGACAGCACCAGATCGTCGATCGACAACGTGAACGACAGCAGCCAGCCGGACACCAGCGCCTGCGAAATCAGCGGCAGCGTGATGAAGAAGAACACGCGCAGCGGCGTGGCGCCGAGGTCGAGCGCGGCTTCTTCGAGCGAAGGGTGCAGCTCCTTCACGCGCGATTGCACGATGATCGCGACATACGAAATGCAAAGCATCACGTGCCCGATCCAGATCGTGAAAATGCCGCGCCCCGCCGGCCACCCCAACCACTTCGCCATTTCGATGAACAGCAGCAGCAACGAGATGCCCTGAATCACTTCGGGAATCACCAGCGGTGCGTTGATCATACCGGTATACAACGTGAAGCCGCGAAACCGTCCCATGCGCGCGAGCACGAAACCGGCCCACGTACCGATGATCACCGACGCGAACGCCGTCAACAAGCCGATCCGCAACGACAGCCAGGCCGCCGCGATCAGTTCGTCATCGCGCAGCAACGCCGCGTACCAGCGCGTCGAAAAGCGCGTCCACACGGTGACCAGCTGCGACTCGTTGAACGAATACACCACCAGGCTCACGATCGGGATGTACAGAAACAGAAACCCGATCCCCAGGGCAATCAACTGCAAAATCCGGTTCGGCTTCATCAGCGCCTTTCCTCCATCGCCTTCGCTTGCGCGTGCTGGAACAAGGCCATCGGCACCAGCAGCAGCAACACCATCGCGCACGTCACCGCGGAGGCCATCGGCCAGTCGGCGTTGTCGAAGAACTCATTCCACATCACGCGGCCGATCATCAGCGTGTTCGCGCCACCCAGCAGTTCAGGAATCACGTATTCGCCCACTGCCGGGATGAACACCAGAAGACAACCGGCGATAACGCCGTTCTTCGACAACGGCAACGTGATCTGCCAGAACGCCTTCCACGGCTTCGCGCCGAGGTCGTACGCGGCTTCGAGCAGGGTCAGGTCCATCTTCACCAGATGCGCGTACAGCGGCATCACGAGAAACGGCAGGTACGAATACACCATGCCGATATAGACCGCGGTGTTCGTGTGATACAGCTCGATCGGCGAATGGATCAGCCCGATCGACATCAGGAAGTTGTTCAGCAAGCCGTTGTTCTTCAGGATGCCGATCCATGCGTACACGCGAATCAGGAACGACGTCCAGAACGGCAGCATCACCGCCATCATCAACACGTTGCGGCTCGCCGGATTCGAACGCGCGATGTAATACGCCATCGGATAACCGATCAACAGACACAGCACGGTCGAGATCGCGGCGACCACCACCGAATTCACATAGGTCGCGAAATAGAGGCTGTCGGTCAGCAGAAACGCGTAATGCGACAGGTCGAGCGTGATATGAATCGCGCCTTCCGCGAAGTTGACCAGTTGCGTGTACGGCGGAATGCCGAGCTGCGAATCGGCGAAGCTGATCTTCACGACCAGCAGGAACGGCACGAGGAAAAACAGCAGCAGCCAGACGAACGGCCCCGCCACCACCGCGCTGCGGCCGGTCAGATTAAAGCGCCGCACCGGCCAGCTGACGAACGCATTGAGCACGCGCTTCATGACGTCAGCACCACGCCGGCCGACGCGCTCCAGCGCACGTACACTTCATCGCCCCAGGTGGGCGGATCGATCTCGGTGAGCGCGAGGCTCGTCACGTTCGCGATCACCGTCTTGCCGCCGTCGAGCTTCACGTGATACAGCGAATAGCCGCCCATGTAAGCGACATTCGTGACGACGCCCTTGCCCCAGTTGTACGCGCCTTCGGGCGGTTTGCGCGTAAGCGCGATGCGCTCGGGACGCACCGAAATGGTCACCGGCATGCCGAGCGGCCCGGTGATGCCGTGGCTCACATACAGACGGCACGGCAGGTCGGGCGTTTCGATGAACACGTAGTCGGGTTCGTCCTCGACCGTATGGCCTTCGAACAGATTGGTCGAGCCGATGAACTCCGCCGAAAAGCGGCTGTTCGGATACTCGTACACTTCATGCGGCGTGCCGAGCTGCACGATCTGGCCTTCGCTCATCACGGCGAGGCGGTCCGCCATCGTCATCGCCTCTTCCTGATCGTGCGTGACCATCATGCAGGTCACGCCGACCTTGTCGAGAATGTTGACCAGCTCTATCTGCGTGCGCTGGCGGATCTGCTTGTCGAGTGCGGACATCGGCTCGTCGAGCAGCAGCAGCTTGGGCCGCTTGACGAGCGAACGCGCCAGCGCCACGCGCTGCTGCTGCCCGCCCGACAGCTGATGCGGCTTGCGCTTCGCGAAGCGGCCCATCTGCACGAGTTCGAGCGCGGTCTGCACGCGCTCGTTCAATTCGGCCTTCCGCACGCCTTCCTGTTTCAGACCGAAGGCGACGTTGGCCTCCACCGTCATATGCGGAAACAATGCGTACGACTGGAACATCATGTTGACCGGCCGGCGATACGGCGGCAATTGCGCAAGGTCTTCGCCGTCGATCAGGATCTTGCCCGAGGTCACGGTCTCGAGCCCCGCCATCATGCGCAGCAAGGTCGACTTGCCGCAGCCCGAACTGCCGAGCAGCGCGAACAGCTCGCCCTTCTTCACCGACAGGTTGACCCCTTTGACCGCCACGGTCTCGCCGAACTTCTTCACGACGTCGACGATCTGGATGAACTGGTCCGCGGCGTCCCCCGTAACGGCGTTCAGGCCCGCGGACGGCACGCCCGTCCCGGCCAGTGCGCCCGACTGGTCACTACTTATCATGATGCTGCTTCACTCCGGCGTTTGACGAACAAAGCCCCCGGTGAACACCGAGGGCTTCAGGATGATGCTTACCCGTTCTGCTGCCGCGAGTCAGCGGCCGGACTTGAACTCAGTCCACAGCCGCGTTTGCAGCCGCTGGATTTCCTGCGGCAGTGGCTTGAGCAGGAACAGGGTCTTGATGACTTCAGGCGGCGGATACACGGCCGGGTCGTTCGCCACGTCCTTGTCCACGTACTTGCGCGCTTCGAGATTCGCGCTCGGGTAGTAGACGGAGTTGGTGATCGCGGCATGCACCTGCGGCGTTTCGATGTAGTTGATCCACTCGAGCGCGGCTTCCTTATGCTTCGCATCCTTCGGGATCGCCATCACGTCGAACCAGACCGGCGCGCCGCCCTTCGGAATGAAGTACTCGATCTTGTACGGCTTCTTCGCTTCGGCCGTGCGATGCTTGGCGATCACGACGTCGCCCGACCAGCCGTACGCGAAGCACACGTCGCCGCCGACCAGGTCGTTGATGTAGCCCGACGAGTTGAACTGCGTGATGTATGGGCGGATCTTCTTCATCATCTCGAGCGCGGCGCGGTAGTCGGCCGGGTTCGTACTCATCGGATCCTTGCCGATGTAATGCAGCGCCGCGGCGAACATCTGGTCCGGCGCGTCGAGCACGGACACGCCGCAGGCCTTCAGCTTCGAAATGTTTTCCGGCTTGAACAGGATGTCCCAGCTGTCGAGCGGCGTGTTCTTGCCGAGAATCTGCTGGACTTTGGTGACGTTGTACGCGAGACCGGTCGTGCCGTACGCCCAGGGCACCGTGTACTTGTTGCCCGGATCGGCGCCGGCCACGAGCGCCATCAGCGACGGGTCGAGGTACTTCAGGTTCGGCAGCTTCGACTTGTCGAGCGGCTCGAAGATGCCCGCGGCGATCTGCTTGCCGGCGTAGTTGCTGGTCGGCACGACGATGTCGTAGCCGGAATTGCCGGTGAGGAGCTTGGCTTGCAGCGTGTCGTCGCTGTCGTAGTTGTCGTATTTGACCTGGACGCCGGACTGCTTGGTGAAGTTCGGAATGGTGTCTTTGGCGATGTAATCGGACCAGTTATACACGTTCAGTTGCGTATCTTTCGCTGCGGCCGTCAACCATGGCATCGCGCACAGCATCAGCGCGGCCACTTGCCCCACTACCCGTCTTTTCATCCTGTTCTCCGATCCTGACCGGCTCGCGCCGACCGTCGTCACTCAGACCGCGCCATCGCGCGCGGCTCCCCTGAAAAACCCGAAAACTACCATCAATTATTGCGCGCTCCAAAAAAAACGCCCGACTGTCGCGCAAACGGTACAGCTCAAGCCGCACCATTGGAAAATGCGCGCAATTTTAGCGGGTTATCGGCGCGTGTCTACCCGAAAAAAACGCGAGCGGCACTCGTGTTGTTATCTCGTTGTCAAGTTGGGGGGCTTGGGTGGTTGGTGGCGTGCTTGTACATGTGCTTGTGCTTGCCTACGGATTGCGGCCGATGTCTCCATGCAAGACCCGACGGCATTGCTCCCACCCTCGCCTGAGACGGGCATGAGCCGCCAGCCGTTCGACGGTGCACAATAGCCGTCAGGAGACTGACTGCCGCCACGCCGCCTATTGTGGCGCCGCACCGGCTCCGGGCCGCCCGCGCCGCGCACCAGCGCACGCTGGGCACATGGCTTGCGAGAGGATGTGGTCTCGAACCTCAGGCATAGATGAACACCAACCCGTTCGCGCTGCGACCCAACCGCCGCCGGCGTCTGCCGGACGGCGGGCCGACGCGTCCTGCGCACTGGTTTTCGTTCGTCGGCGCGGGCGCGTTGATCGCGGTCGGCTATATCGACCCCGGCAACTGGGCGACCGCGCTCGGCGCCGGCGCGGGCTACGGCTACCGCCTGCTCGGCATGGTGCTGCTGTCGAGCCTGATGGCGATGCTGCTGCAATGGCTGTCGTCGCGCCTGGGCGTCGTGACCGGGCGCGATCTCGCGCAAATCTGCCGCGAGCGTACCGGCCGGCGCGGCACCCTGTTCCTGTGGCTGACCAGCGAAGTCGCGATCATCGCGTGCGACGTCGCCGAGGTGGTGGGCAGCGCCGTCGCGCTGCAATTGCTGCTCGGGGTGTCGCTGACAGTCGGCGTGCTGATGTCGGCGGTCTGCACGTTCGCCCTGCTCGCGCTCCAGCAGAAAGGCGGCCGCAAGCTCGAAGCGGTGATCGCGGCGCTGATCGGCTTCGTCGGCCTGTGCTTCGTGGTTCAGCTGGCGCTCGCGCGGCCCGACTGGCACGCCGCGCTGGCCGGCACCGCGCCGAGCGTCGAGTTGCTGCGCAACGCGGGCATGCTGTGGCTGGCGGCGGGCATAGTCGGCGCGACGGTGATGCCGCACAACCTCTATCTGCACTCGGCGCTCGTCAAGCATCACGCGCCCGAAGGCAGCGACGCGCAGATCAAGGCCGCGTTGCAGGTGGTCAACATCGATACCTTCGCATCGCTTTCGTTTGCCTTCGTGATCAACGCCGCGCTGCTGATCGTGGCCGCCGCGGTGTTCTACGCAAGCGGCCATCGCGACGTGACCGATCTCGCCGACGCCCACCGCCTGATCGCACCGCTCGTCGGCACACGCTGGGCCAGCATCCTGTTCGCGGCGGCGCTGCTGGCGTGCGGGCTGAGTGCGACGGTCACCGGCACGCTGGCCGGTCAGGCGGTGATGGAAGGCTTCCTGCAGATCCGGCTGCCGCGCTGGAAGCGTGCGCTGCTCACGCGCGCGCTGGCGATCGGGCCGGCGCTGTTCGCGGTCGCGCTATTCGGCCAGCATGGCTCCAACCAGTTGCTGGTGGCGAGCCAGGTGGTGTTGAGCCTGCAATTGCCGCTCGCGGTCGTGCCGTTGATCCGCTCCACGTCGAACGCCGACCTGATGCACGGCTGGCGCGTGCGCGGCGTGCCGCTCGCGGTGGCGTGGCTGTGCGCTGGGTTCATCGTGGTGCTGAATGGGGCGTTGCTGTGGCAACTGGCGTTCGGCGTGTAGTGTTTGGCGCGTGGCTCGACCTTGCCGGCGCGTGGCCGTCTATGGAAGATCCGCCGCTTGCCGCTGACCGCGCACGAACAACGCACACTCGAATCTCGGCCCTGCTGCTCGCCTCCGCGCACCGTGCGCGCATCGGTTAACATAGCGGGACTTCGCTTCTCCGCTCCAAGGTTTCCGATGGCATCGAATCTCCACGATCTTCCCGACAGTCCGTGCATCGGCGTGTGCTCCACGCTATTCGACGAGGTTTGCAAAGGCTGCGGCCGCACCGCCGCCGAAGTGTCCAACTGGGTGTTCCTGAGCGACGAGGAAAAGCGCGCCGTGTGGCTGCGCATCGAGCGGGAAGGCACGGCCATGCGCTTTCAGAACGACAGGCTGTAGTCTTTCGCGCAGCGCCCCTATCGATGGATACGGGCGCTGCGCCTCAAAACGGCAAGCGACAAAAACCGCCGGGGGTGCAGCTGAAACTGAGCTGCCCCCCGGCGTTTTGCATGGCGAGCGCGGCTCGCGCCGCGCGCCAATCAGAACCGCATCCCCACGCCCAGACCGACGACCACCGGATCAATGCTCAGCCGGCCGAGCGGCTGGTCGCCGAGCGACGCATCCGTGTGCATCCAGATTTTTTTGATGTCCGCATTGACGAACAGCGACCTGGTGACCTGCACGTCCACACCGGCCTGCAACGCGGGGCCGAAGCTGTCATTGCTGATGGAGATTGGCTGACCGCCCGCGTTCAGCCCGTTGTTATAGAACAGCGTGTAGTTGAGACCGGCACCGAGATACGGCCGAATGCGCCCCGCGTGGTTGAAGTGATATTGCAGCAGCAGCGTGGGCGGCAACACGTTCACGCCGCCCAGACCGCCGAGGCTCGACGTCACCTGATGGCGCGACGTGGCGAGAATCAGCTCGACGCCCAGGTCGTCGCGAATCATGTAGGTCAGATCCAGCTCAGGCACGATGGCGTTGTTGACACCCACGTTGAGCGCCGACAGCGTGTGGTTGGTGTCCACGTTCGGCACGATGCTGATCGCGCGCAGACGCACCAGCACGTCGCCTGCGTGGATGCCGGTCAGCGCGTCGTCGCCGGCGGCGTGCGCGTGCGGCGCGAGCGCCGCCGCGCATAGCAGGCTCGCTGCAACAGCGGCGGCCTGGATTTTTTTCTGAACGAGTACTTCATGTGCTTCCCCGTGTGATGAATGGTCGATTTCGCGCGGAGATTGTCGAAGTTCCCGTCAGGCAGCGCGTTGCCCCGTATCAACCCAGCGAGAACGACCATCGCCCTGCGACAGCCGGCCGCGTCGCGCCGGTCAGCAGCAGTTCGAGCAGATCGTGGACGCTGCGAATCGCGGTGCCGAACGGCAACGCTTCGCGGCCGCGAAAAAACAGGCCGTTGGCTACGTCGCCTCGCAAGGCCGCGGCGAGCCGTGTGTCGATGCAGAAGTGGCCGAACTTCTCGACCCCGTCGCGCCAGCCGCACACGCTCAGGCATTCGAGCGCGGTCGGGCACGCGTGCTTGAGCGCGCCGACCTTCTCGCGGATCTTCGCTTCATGGCGCAGATAGCGCATCAGCCACGGCGTTTTCACGGCGCGCGCGGGCAGCCCCGTCACGCTGACGAATTCGACGATGTCGTCAGGCGTCGCGTCGGCCAGCACGCGCTTGAAGTTCGGATGCGCATCGCCCTCCTCGGTGACGGCGAACGGCGTGCCGAGCTGCACGCCGTTCGCGCCCGCGTTCAGCAGCTCGCGCACGGCCGCGTGACTGTTGATGCCGCCCGCGACGATTACCGGCACGTCCCGGCGCTTCAGGCCGAGCGATGCGAACACGGTTTCGAGCTCTTCGAGGATCCGCAGGAAGTCGAAGCGCCGGTCATGCATGTCGGCGAGATTGCCGACACCGAGATGTCCACCCGCGTGCGCCGGATGTTCGATCACGACCGCGTCGGGCAAGCGGCCCTTCTTCATCCACTTCTTCAGCACGAGCGAGACGCCGCGGCTATCCGACAGGATCGGGATCAGCGCGATGTCGCGGCCTTCGGTCATGTCCGGCAGATCGAGAGGCAGGCCCGCGCCCATCACGATCGCATCGGCGCCGCTCTCGCAGGCCACGCGCACATAGTCCGCCTGCGCGCTGAGCGCCTTCATCACGTTGACGGCGATCATCCCGCGCCCTTCGCTGACGGCTCTGGCCGCGCGGATTTCGCGCTCCAGCGCGATCAGGTTGGCCTGTTCGAGCGTCGCCGTGTCGGGCGACTGGCGGCACAGCTCGACGAGGTCGCGATGATGGTGGCGCAGATCGATGCTGGCGATGGTGCCGAGCGCACCCTCACGGGCGACGCTGCCGGCCAGCCGGTGGGCTGAGATGCCTACGCCCATGCCGCCTTGCACGACCGGCAGCAGCGAGCGGCCGCGGATCATCAGCGGCGGGAAGGAGTGAGTGTTGAGCATGACCGGCCCGATGACGAATTTTCAAGCCGTTGATGATCGGCTGTCGGGCGCGGACTGCTTTGCGTCAGGTCAAGGCGGTGGAGAATGAATGGGGCGCGCACATCGTTTGGTTGATGCCGGTCATATGAAGCGGATCTTGAATGCCATGCACGTTTGGGCGGGCAATCAAAAAAGCCCGCTTCGAAGAAGCGGGCTTTGCGGTGTAGTGCGACTGCTGCGTAAGCCGGGCAGCGTGTGCGTCGAGGACGCTTATTGCACGCCCTGGCTCAACAGGAAGTCCTCATAGTTCCCGCCGAAGTCGTTCAGCGTGCCATTGGTCTTCACTTCGATAATGCGATTGGCCAGCCCGCTCACGAACTCGCGGTCGTGCGACACGAAAATCAGCGTGCCTTCGAACTTGTCGAGCGCGATCTGCAGCGACTCGATCGACTCCATGTCCATGTGGTTGGTCGGCTCGTCCATCATCAGCACGTTGTGGCGGCCCAGCATCAGCTTGCCCCAGATCATGCGGCCCTTCTCGCCACCCGAGAGCACCTTGACCGACTTGCGAATGTCGTCGGCGTTGAACAGCAGGCGGCCGAGCGTGCCACGCACCATCTGCTCGTCGTCACCTTCCTGGCGGTAGCCGTCGATCCAGTCCATCAGCGTGACGTCGTCCGGAAACTCTTCGTACGTATCTTGCGGCATGTAACCGACGTTCGCGTTCTCCGCCCACTTCACGGTGCCGTGATCGAGCGTGAGCTTGCCAAGCAGCGAGCGCAGCAGCGTGGTCTTGCCCGCGCCGTTCTCGCCGATGATCGCGATCCGCTCGCCCGGCTGCACGCTGACGCTGAAGTCGTTGAAGATGGTGCGCTCGTACTTCTTCGAGATCTTCTCGGCCACCACCGCGATGTTGTGCAGCTTCTTCTCGTACTCGAAGCGGATGAACGGGTTTTGCCGCGACGACGGCTTGAATTCCTCGATCTTGATCTTGTCGATCATCTTCAGACGGCTGGTGGCCTGACGCGCCTTCGACTTGTTCGCCGAGAAGCGGCGCACGAAGTCCTGCAGGTCGGCGACACGCTCCTTCGCCTTCGCGTTGGCGTTCTGCTGACGCTCGCGCGCCTGCGTGCTGGCGAGCATGTAGTCGTCGTAGTTGCCCGGATAGACCTTCAGCGTGCCGTAGTCCATGTCGGCCATGTGCGTGCAGACCTGGTTCAGGAAGTGCCGGTCGTGCGAGATGATGATCATCGTCGAGTTGTACTGGTTGAGCACGTCTTCCAGCCAACGGATCGAGTTGATGTCCAGGTTGTTGGTCGGCTCGTCCAGCAGCAGCACGTCCGGCTTCGAGAACAGCGCCTGCGCGAGCAGCACGCGCAGCTTCCAGCCCGGCGCCACGTTGCTCATCGGGCCATTGTGGTCCTCGATCGCGATGCCGATGCCGAGCAGCAGCTCGCCCGCGCGCGCTTCGGCGGTATAGCCGTCGAACTCGGCGAACTTCGCTTCGAGTTCGGCGGCATGCATGTAGTCGTCGTCGGTGGCGTCGGGGTTCGCGTAGATCGCGTCGCGCTCGGTCATCGCGGCCCACATTTCGGTGTGGCCCATCATCACGACGTCGAGCACGCGCACGTCTTCGTATGCGAACTGATCCTGGCGCAGCTTACCGAGGCGCACGTTCGGCTCGAGCATTACGTTGCCCGAGCTCGGCTCGAGGTCGCTGCCCAGAATTTTCATGAAGGTGGATTTGCCGCAGCCGTTCGCACCGATCAGGCCGTAGCGGTTCCCTTCCCCGAATTTGACCGAAATGTTCTCGAAGAGGGGCTTCGGCCCGAATTGCATGGTGATATTGGCGGTAGACAGCACGGCGCGTCCCTTTGAATGTGATATCGGCGAAAAACCGAATATTTTAGCAGGTTATCTCGATTTCAACCCGCACGCACCTTGCGCTACCCGCCAGCGGCACCACGCGGCGTCTGCAGAACGTCGATGAAGGCCGACAGGTCGGCCTCGGCGAGCCCCATCGCCGCGCCCAGGCGCAGCAGTTGCTGGACCGTCGACGACAGCGGCATCGGCGTGCCGGTCTCGTACGCGGCGGCCGCGACCGTGTCGACGTCCTTCTGGAAGGTGCGCAACGCGCCGATCGGCGCGAGGCCGCTCTGGGTCATGCGCGGCACGAAGGTCTGCAGCAGCACCGAGTCGGCCCAGCCGCCGGCGAGACCCTCGGTGAGTTTCGCGGCGTCGAGGCCGCTGCGCTGCGCGAGGCTCACCGCCTCGGCAATCGCCGCCACCGTCGCGGTGACGATGGTCTGGTTGCACAGCTTCGCGGTTTGCCCCGCGCCGACCTCGCCCATATGTGTGACCCGCGATGCGTAGGCGTCGAGCAGCGGCTTGACGGCGTCGACATCGGCCGCGGCGCCGCCGGCCATCACCGCCAGCGTGCCGGCGTGCGCGCCCGCGACGCCGCCCGACACCGGCGCGTCGATCCAGCCGATGCGCGCGGCGTCGGTGCCGGTAGCGTCGCGAGCCACTGCGGGCGCGGACGGACCCCCAAATGAAGCCGCAAACGCCACCGCGCGCTGCGCGAACGCGCGCGTGGCGGCCGGCGGAATGCTGGAGTGGTCGACGATCCAGCGCAACCGACCCGACGCGGCGGAGCCTGCGCTCAAAAGCCCCGCTGCGCCGAACACCGTCTCTTCCACCGCCGCCGCATCCGCGACGCACAGCAGCACCGTGTCGCAGCGCCCGGCCAGCTCGCGCGGCGTATCGACCACGCTCGCGCCATCCGCCTCCAGCGCCTCGGCCTTGGCCCGCGTGCGGTTCCACACATGCACGGCGTGCCCCGCGCGCAGCAGATGCCTGATCATCGGTGCGCCCATCAGGCCGGGACCGCAAAAACCAATTTCCACTTTCGAACCTCGTCGGCTGTCAGATTGAGTTGCGCGGACATGATAACGGCCGCATGCCGTCACGGTCACGGCATACCGGGCACACGATGTGCGTCAGCCGTCGCGAGTGCAATGGGCAGGCGTCGCGTCGCGGGTTGCCTATACTTTCTGGACACCAACGAAGACCAAAGGAGGAAGTTCATGTCAGAGCACGTCTACAAACAGATCGAGTTGACCGGCTCGTCGACCGTGTCGAGCGACGACGCCGTCAAAACCGCGATCGCCAAAGCGTCGAAGACACTGCGTAACCTGCACTGGTTCGAGGTCACGGAAACGCGGGGCCAGATCGAAGACGACAAGGTGACCTACTGGCAGGTGACGATCAAGGTCGGCTTGCGGATCGAGTGACGCACGGCGGCAGCGCTTGTCGACGCGTCAGCACGTCATTCGTGGCGAAAAAAAGCTGCGTCCGTACTGGGCGCAGCTCCTCAAAGCAGCGGTTGCTGAGGCCGCCGCCTGGTCGATCATGAGTCGTTCAGCGTTGGCTGATCGGCATCGGTTACTTCGGCAACGAACCGTCCACGCCTTCCACATACCAGTTCAGACGTTGCAGTTCCGGGTCGGTCAGGGTCTTGCCGGCCGGCACCTTCACCGCGCCGGACTGATCCTTGAGCGGGCCGGTGAACACATCCCACTTGCCGCTCGCCAGTTCATCGCGCCTGGCGGCGACCTGCTTCTGCGCGTCAGCCGAGATCGCCGACGTGTTCAGGTCTTCCAGATTGACGGCCTTCTGCGGAATGCCCCACCACACCGGGTCGTTCTTCCACTTGCCGTCGAGCACCTGCTGGATCGCCGCCGTGTAGTAGACGCCCCAATGCGCGACCACCGAGCCGAGATGCGCGTCGGGACCGAATTTCTTCATGTCCGAATCCCAGCCGAACGCGTGCACGTGTTTCTCCGACGCAGTGGCGAGCGTCGCGCTCGAATCGGTGTTTTGCAGCAGCACGTCGGCGCCCTGGCCGATCAGGGTTTCGGCCGCCTGCTTTTCCTTGCCCGGATCGAACCAGCTGTTGATCCAGATGACCTTCGTGTGCACCTTCGGATTCACCGAGCGCGCGCCGAGCGTGTACGCATTGATGTTGCGGATCACTTCGGGAATCGGCACCGACGCGACGAAGCCGAGCGTGTTGGTCTTGGTCACATAGCCCGCTGCGACGCCGGCCAGATACGCGCCCTGGTACATGCGCACGTCGTAGGTGCCGAAGTTCGGCGCCTTCTTGTAGCCGGTCGCGTGCAGGAACACGGTATCCGGGAAATCCTTCGCGACCTTCAACTGGAAGTCCTGAAAGCCGAAGCTCGTGCCGATGATGATCTTGTTGCCCTTGTTCGCCAGATCGCGGAACACGCGCTCCGAGTCGGCCGATTCCGGCACGTTCTCGACACGCGTGATCTTGATCTTGTTGCCGAACTTCGCTTCCGCTTCCTTCGAGCCCTGGTCGTGCGCGAAGGTCCAGCCGGCGTCTCCCGGATTGCCGAGATAGACGAACGCGACACCCGGCGCGTCGGCGGCCTGCGCGGTTTGCGCGAGCGGCGCGGCGAGCGCGAGCGAGGCCGCGCCCCATGCGAAAGCGGTCAGCAGATTTCTTCTCTTCATGTTGGGTCCTGTGGTGTTAGCGAATGGCTGAAACGTGTGGTCGATGCCTGATCAATCGGTAGTCAATCAGCCCGCCGAGAAAAACGGCTTGCCCAGCGAGGCAGGTGCATTCAGGCGGATGGTGTTCGGATTGTGCGAGATCAGCACCAGTACGACGACCGTCGCGACGTACGGCAGCATCGCGAGGAATTGCGTTGGCACCGGCACGCCGATCGCCTGTGCGTAAAACTGCAGGCCGGTCACCGCGCCGAACAGCAGTGCGCCGATCAGCAGGCGCCCTGGCCGCCACGTCGCGAACACGACCAGCGCGAGCGCGATCCAGCCGCGGCCGGACGTGAGATTTTCCTGCCACAGATGCAGATTGACGATCGAGTAATACCCGCCCGCGAGCCCGGCCATGCCGCCGCCGAAGGCCACCGCGCCGTAGCGCACGCCGACCACCGGAAAGCCCACCGAGTGCGCGACCTGCGGCGATTCGCCGA
>Ga0310811_10007002_pt1 | contig 14423 bp, 16 predicted proteins | sample YCmetagenome_FD_207642 | JGI IMG/M metagenome (GOLD analysis project Ga0310811, IMG submission 207642) | Soil microbial communities from experimental microcosm in Duke University, North Carolina, United States - YC | ecosystem: Engineered > Artificial ecosystem > Soil microcosm > Unclassified ...
TCGAGCCGATCTTCCTCCTCTGGGACGGCACGGTCGAGGTGGACGGGCTCGGCGCCGCCGACCTCGCGGCGGAGGAAGGAGGCGTCACCTCGCGGCTCTGGCGTCTCGGGGCCGACTTCGGCGACGCGCTGACCGAGGAGGTCGCCGACGCGCAGCTTCTGATCGCCGACGGTCATCACCGATACGAGACGGCGCTCGCGTTCCACGAGCGCGACGGCACCGAGGAGAGCGCGTGGCTGATGGTCGTGATCGTCCCCACCGACCAGGAGGGGCTGACGATCTTCCCGACGCATCGCATCGTTCGCTCGGTCGACGGCGTCGCCGGCACGCCGATCGACCCTCCGGGCGACGCGTTGCCGGGGCTCGTGCTCTACCGCGGCGGGCGCTACGAGCTGCTCGAGAGCGACGGGCCCGATCCGGAGGCGGTCGACCGGCTCGCGCCCGAGGGCGTGCGCTACACGCCCTCCGCGACCGAGGCCGTCGCGGCGGTCGACCGCGGCGAGGCGGAGGCCGCGTTCCTGCTGCGGCCGACGCGAATCGAAGACGTCTGGGAGATTGCAGGCCGAGGCGACGTGATGCCGCAGAAGAGCACCTTCTTCTACCCCAAGCTGACGAGCGGCCTGCTCTTCCTGCCGTTGTGACCGACTGGCTCGGCGTCTGCCGCGCGTCGGTCTCGGACATCGGCCGCATCCTCGACGAGCTGCCGACGCGCGCCGAGCGCGAGCCGGTCGTCGGGGACGGGCTCGGCGGCGACGAGACGACCGCGGTCGACAGGGCGGCCGAAGACGCGATTCTCGCGCGCCTGCGCGACCTCGACGTGACCGTCGTCTCCGAGGAGGTCGGCCGGCTCGGGAGCGGGCAGACCGTGGTCGTCGTCGATCCGATCGACGGCTCGCTGAATGCGAAGCGCGGGATCCCGTTCTTCTCGGTCTCGATCGCCGTGGCCGACGGCGAGCGGATGGGCGACGTGCATTTCGGCTACGTCTACGACTTCGGAACCGGCGAGGAATGGGTGGCGCGCCGCGGCGAAGGGGCGACCGTGAACGGCGAGCGCGTGAGCGTGCGCCCGAAGGACCGGATCGAGATCCTCTCCTTCGAGGCGACACTGACCTCGCTCGTCGCGCGCGACGCGCCCCGGGTGGCGGAGCTCGCGTACCGCCTGCGGATCATGGGTTCGCTCGCGCTCTCGCTCTGCCACCTCGCCGCCGGGCGCGTCGACGGGGTCTGCTCGCTGAAGGGCGCCCGCTCGGTCGACATCGCGGCCGCGCAGCTGCTCGTTCGCGAGGCTGGCCTCGCGATCTCGCTGTTCGACGACCCGCGTCCGTTCGTCGAAGCCGAGCTCGATCTCGAGGGACGCTCACGCGTCGCGGCGGCCGGAACCGCCGACCTGTGCCGGGAGCTCGCCGACGCCCTGTCCACCTAGGCTGCTCGGGGGCCGCGGACGGTAGCGTGCAGGCATGAGCAGGCCGATCCTCGTCGCCGACGACAACCGCGGCTTCGCCGATCTGCTGCGCGCGACGCTCGAGGAGGCGGGCTACGAGGTCGTCACCGCCTCCACCGGCCTCGCCGCGGTCGCGTGCATGGAGAAGCACGACGTCGGCCTCGCGATCCTCGACGTGCTGATGCCGGGCATCAGCGGCGACGCGGTCGCCGAGCGGCTGCGGCAGATCGACCCGAAGCTGCCGGTGCTCCTGATGACCGGCTCGAGCGACTCGTTCACCGCGGGCAGCGGCCTGCCCGTGCTGCGAAAGCCGTTCCCGCAAGAGGAGCTCCTCGCCGCGGTGCGCCGCCTCGCCGGATAGCGCGTGAGCCACGAGGTCAAGCTCTCGAGCGCCGACCGCGTCCTCTTCCCCGACGACGGGATCACGAAGGGCGACCTCTTCGAGTACTACGACCGTGTCGCGCCGGTGCTCGTCCCGCACCTCCGAGACAGGCCGTTCACGATGAAGCGGTACCGCGAAGGCATCATGGGCGCCGGCTTCTTCCAGAAGCAGGCGCCGAAGGGGATGCCGGCGTGGATCGAGACGCGGCGTTTCACGACGCATCCGCGCGAGGGCGGTGCGCGCGAGGTCGATTTTCCGCTCGTCAACTCGCGGGAGGCGCTGCTCTGGATGGTGCAGATGCACTGCATCGACATGAACGCGTGGTACTCGCGCGTCGACAGGCCCGACCGGCCCGACTACGTCGTCTTCGATCTCGACCCGCCTGACGAGCCCGACGGGTTCGCGCAGGCGATCGAGGTCGCTCACCTCGTGCGGGGCCTGCTCGACGAGCTGGGGCTGCCCGGCTACGTGAAGACGAGCGGTGCCGACGGCATCCACGTCCTCGCCCCGATCCAGCGGCGCGCCACGTTCACGCAGACCTACGACTTCGCCGAGGCCGCGTCGAGGCTGCTGGAGGCGCGGCATCCCGGCACCGTCACGACCGAGTGGCTGAAGAAGAAGCGGAGCGGCGTGCTCGTCGACCATCGTCAGAACGGCTGGGGGAAGACGATCGCGAGCGTCTACTCCGTGCGCCCGAAGCCGGGCGCGCCGGTCTCGACGCCGCTCCGGTGGGACGAGCTGACCGCGGACGTGCGGCCGCGCGACTTCGGCATGGCCCTGGCGCTCGAGCGGGCCGAGGCGTACGGCGACCTCTTCGCTCCCGTCCTCGAGGAGCCCCGCCCCCTCGGCGCCGCAGCGAAGCGGCTCGCCGCGCTCACTGCGTAACCCGCTGCCGTCGTCCCGGTGACGGCGGGTTCCGTTACCCTCGGTGGGTGGAGCCCAGCCGTGAAGCGATTCTCGCCGCGCTCGAGCGGGTCATCGATCCCGAGCTGCAGCGCCCCGTCACCGAGCTCGACATGGTTCGCGACATCGAGGTCGAGGACGGCGTCGTCTCCCTGACCATCGTGCTGACCATCGCGGGGTGCCCCCTGCGCGACTCCTTCGAGAAGCAGGTCGACCAGGCGCTCACCGCGGTTCCCGGCGTGCGCGGCTTCTCCCTCTCCTTCTCCGTGATGACGCCCGAGGAGCGGCAGGCGCTCACCACGAAGCTCCGCGGCGGAGCGCCCGAGCGCGACAACGTGATCCGCCTGCCGCGCGACTGCCGCGTGATCGCGGTCGCATCCGGCAAGGGCGGTGTCGGCAAGTCGTCCCTGACCGCGAATCTCGCCGTCGCGTTCTCGCAGTCCGGCCGCCGCACGGGGATCCTCGACGCGGACATCTACGGCCATTCGATCCCGCACATCCTCGGGATCCACCAGAAGCCGGTCGCCGTCGACCAGATGATCGTGCCGCCGGTCAAGGACCGGCTGAAGCTCATGTCGATCGGGTTCTTCCTCGACGACAACGAGCCCGTCATGTGGCGGGGGCCGATGTTGCATCGCGCGCTCGAGCAGTTTCTCACCGACGTGCATTGGGGCGAGCTCGACGTGCTCGTCGTCGACATGCCGCCGGGAACGGGCGACATCTCGATCTCGCTCGGCCAGCTGCTGCCGCGCGCCGAGGTGATCGTGGTCACGACCCCGCAGAAGCTCGCGCAGGACGTCGCCTCGCGGGCCGCGTCGATGGCGCGCAAGACGAACATGCGCCTGCTCGGCGTGATCGAGAACATGACCGGCGAGGTCTTCGGCTCGGGCGGCGGCGAGTCACTCGCGTCGCAGCTCGACGTGCCGTTGCTCGGGCGTGTCCCGCTCGACCCGCTGCTGCGCCTCCAGGGAGATCTGGGAGAGCCGATCGTCTCGTCCCACCCCGAGTCGGAGACCGCACGGACGATCGTCGCGATCGCCGAGGCGATCGACGTGCGGCGCGACGCCGGCTCGATTCTCAAGTCGCTGCCGCTCGTCGGCTAGCGGGGGGAACGATGCCGGGCGCGAACGCGGACGCGGTCGAGCAGCTCTTCAAGCTGGCGCGGCGTGCCGACCATCGCGGCGTGCGCGAGCGGCTGCACGACGACGTCACCTGGCATCCGGCACGTGAAGGCGCCTGGAAGCCGTGCGACAACGCGGACGACGTCGTTCGGACGCTGCTGTGGCGGGCTCACGCGAACCGGATGCGCCCCGGCGAGGTGATCGAGCTCGGCGACCGTGTCTTCATCCAGCTCCGCGGCCGACGGCTCGAGCGCCTCGGGGCGAAAGGCTTCATCCCGCGCCTCTACCAGATCATCGTCCTCCAGCAGGGCAAGGTGACGAGCATCCGCGACTATTCGAAGCGGGCGGAGGCACTCGAGGCGGCCGGCATCGAGGCGTGAGCGGCGCCGCGTTCTTCGACCTCGATCGGACGCTGCTACGACGCTCATCGGCGCTCGCGCTCGCGCCCGCCTTCAGGGCGCACGGCCTGATCTCGCGCCGTCAGGTCGCGAAGGCAGCGGCGTGGCAGCTTCTCTTCATGGCGCGCGGGGCGAGCCACCAGGCGGTGCGTCGCGCCGCCGTCGACGGGCTCGCGATCCTGCGCGGCTTCACACCGGCAGAGATGCGCACGCTCGTCGCCGAGTCGATGGAGCTCGTGCTGCGGCCGCTCGTGTACGCGGAGTCGTTCGACCTCGTCGAGCATCACCGAAGCCGGGGCGAGCCGGTCTACATTGTCTCGGCGACGCTGCAGGAGATCGTCGAGGCGATCGCGGACGACCTCGACTTCGACGGCGCGCTCGGGACCCTGTGTGAGGTCGAGAGCGGCGTCTACACGGGCCGCGCGCTCCGCGCCCTTCATGCGGAGGAGAAGGCGCGCGCGATCGGAGAGCTCGGCCACGACCTCGCCGAGTCGACCGCGTACTCGGACAGCCACACCGATTTGCCGTTCCTCGACGCCGTCGGGCACCCCGTCGCCGTCAACCCCGATCGCGCGCTCCGCCGGATCGCCGCCGCGCGCGGCTGGCCGATCATGGAGTTCGCCCGCCGTGCAGCGTGACGAGGGACTGGAGCGGCTCGGCGCTCTCGGCTTGGACCGGGCCGGCGCCGAGCAGCTGTGGGAGCATTTCGACGACGCAGAGCGGCACGGAAAGCTCGGCCACGGCCACTCGCGCATTCCCTGGCTCGAGACGCTCGAGGGCTTCGACCCGGCCGCGCAACCGCTACTCGTCCAGGACGACCCGGGCGTTCAGCGCTGGCACGGCAACGGCGCGCTCGGCTACCGGGTGCTCGCGGACGTCGTCGCGCACCAGCTCGACCGGCCGCCCGCCGATGCCCGGCTCGTCGTCTGCGAGCGGACCTTCCCGACCGGGATGCTCGGCCATTACGTGCGGCGGCTCGCGCGCGCCGGGCTCGTGGGCGTGCTGACCGCGACCTCGCCGCCCAGGCTCGGCCCACCGGACGGCCCGAAGCTCGCGGGCACGAACCCGCTCGCGATCGGCATACCGAGCTCCGACGGCAAGCCGCTCGTCGCCGACGTGTCGATGGGCGCCGTGACCTGGGGCGACGTGATCGCCGGTCTCGCCGAACCGGAGCAGCTCGTGCCGTTCGGCGGGGAGCAGTGGCACAAGGCGCTCGCACTCGCACTCGGCCTCCAGGCGCTCGTCGACTCGCTCCTGCGCGAGCCCGGCTTCGGCGCCGTCCTGCTCGTGGCCCGGCCGGAGGCCGATCCCGTGCCCGCGTTGCGGCAGCGGGCGGAGGGGTTGCGGCTGCCCGGCGACGGCTAGGCGAGTGACGCAGGATCACATGCAGCGCGCTCAGTTCGCGACGAAGATCCTCCCTCTCATGGCGGGCAGAACGCCGCAGTCGAATTGCCAGCCGCCTCGCCGTCCGCGTCTCCGAATCTCAGCCGGCCCGTTCACGCGGGACACGCGGGGGGAGCTCGGCTCCGCTCGCGCTCAGCGGCCGACGCGGTAGCGCACGTGCGTCGCGAGCGGCGAGTGCATTACCTCGACCGGCTCGAGGCGGGGACCGGAGACGCCGTCGAACAGCCGCTCACCGGAGCCGACCAGGACGGGGACGAAATCGAGCACGAGCTCGTCGATCACGCCCGCGGCAAGGGCCTGGCGCACGGTCGACGCGCCGCCCGCGATGTCGACTCCGCGATCACCCGCCGCCTCCGAGGCGCGCGCGAAAGCGGCGTCGAAGCCGTCGCCGACGAAATGGAACGTCGTCCCGCCCGCGAGCTCGATCGGCTCGTGCTCGTAGTGCGTGAGGACGAAGACCGGAGCGTGGTACGGCGGCTCGTCGCCCCACCAGCCGCGCCAGTCGCCCTGCCACGGACCGCGGATCGGCCCGAACATGTTGCGACCCATCACATACGCGCCCCGTGGGCGCAGCAGCAGGTCGCGTGCGCGGGCGTCGGCGTCGTGGAGCGGCTCGTCGAGATGCCAGTGATGCAGCTCGATACCGCGACGGCCGAGAGGGTGCTCGAGGCTTTGGTCGGGCCCTGCGACAAAACCGTCGAGCGAAATGGACATGTGACAGGTGGTTTCGCTCATGCTGCTTCGACCGCGCCGATCCGCAGAAATCATCGGTGTATCCGTCACATTCCTAGCGTGCAGGCGGCACTCCGGGTCCTCCGCGTCGCCGTGCACCGTTAGTGGAGCCTTCCATCTCTCGGGATGGCCCTCGAAGCGGCCGGGGCTCGGGCCGCTCCCGAGGATGGCTGCGCCACATCTGCACCGGCGACCCTCCGACGTCTTTCGTCCGCAGAACATGCAGCTCGGCCGTCCGAGCAATCGGTTCACCCTCGCGCGGACCCAGGAATGCGCGCTCCGCAGGGCGAGCGTTCACAAATGACGCCCGAGGGGTACGATGAAATGCGGACAGTCCGGTTGCTTGTTGAGGTACCTACACAGTCCGGTGCTCTACCAGTTGAGCTACCCCGGGGTCGTGTCCGAGGTCTACGGGAGATCCGGCACAGCCACAAGGTGGCCGATCAGAACATGTTTCTCGGTGACGTGGCTCAGGCGTCGTGAATCCTGCGTGCGCGAGCGTTCGCGACCGTCCCCCGGCGAGTCATCGCCTTCGGATCCGGGCACGCCTTCGTGTCGGCGCGCGGTATTGTAAACCTAGATACAAACGCGGGTAAGCCTTCGCTCACGCCGCTGCTCTGAGGGTCGGCCCTGCCGAGCGTCGGTGAAGCCAGCGTCCTCTTTCTCGTGTGGTGCCCGGATGCAGGCCAATCTGAGCGCCTGTCCACTGATGGGAGGAAGAGATGAGGGTGTGCATCGTTGGGGCTTCTGGGAAGCTTGGGCAGTACATGGTCCGGCAGTCGCTGGATCGCGGTTACGAGGTGGTTGGCGTGTGCCGCGAGCAGAGCGTGGGGAAGCTCGACGCGTTCAAGGGGCGCATCAGTGTCATCCCGGGAGCGACCGACGACCGCGAGGTCATCAAGCGCGCTGTCGCGGGATGCGACGGGGTTCTCGTCGTGATGACCCCGCGAGGCGTCCACGGGTACTCGACGGGAACGACCCAGGCGGTGCTCGATTATGCGCCTCCGGGCGCGCGCCTGATCTTCTCGTGCGGATGGCATATCACCCTCGACGGCCAGGACGTGTACTCGCTGAAGCTCAAGACCCTCGTGAAGGTCTTCGGCCCGCTCGCGCGTCTCGCCCGCTTCGTCGATCTCGACGACCAGGTGGAGGCAGCCCGGCGGATCTTCGCGAGCGACAGGCGGTGGACCGTCGTACGCGGCAGCGACCTTGAGGAAGGCGAGAGTCAGGGCCTGCCCGTGTGGAGCAGGCACGTGGGTGATCCCATTCTCGAGAGCAACATCACGCGCCGCGTCGACTTCGCCCTTTTCATGGTGGAAGCTCTCGACAACGACGAACTGGTTCACGAAGCTCCCGCGATCGTGGGCCGGCAAGCGCCCTCGGCGCTCGCGTACGCCGACTAGCCCAGCGCACCCTCCGGTGCGCGAGCGTCCTCTCACTCGACCTCGACCGCTTCGGCGGTCGGGGTAAGCGCTGGCGATCCCACTAAGCGAGGAACCGTGGGTCGTCGCGGATCGAGGCGAAGTCCTCGTCGACCCTCGCGTGCTCGCGGTATCGCTCCGACCCGGCCACCGCGAGCGCCAGCTCGTCGAGCGCACGCTCGCGGTTTCCCGCCAGCGCCTCGATGCATGCGAGGTGGTAGTGCAGCGCCGGTGCGTCGCTCTCGGCGAGGCCGTCCTCCAGCACGCGGCGCGCTGCGTCGTAGTCGCCCGCCCGCAGCAGCGGCAGCGCCGGGAAGAAAAGCTCCCAGGCGGACGGCTCGTGCGCGCCGGGAACGCCGCCGATCGCCAGCACCGTCGTTCCCGCTTGCCTTGCGACGGCGTGCCGCTTCTGCGCGACGTCATCGAGGTAGACGAGCGTCCCCGCCGGCGCGTCGACCTCCACGCCGTCGACCGTGAAGGTCGCGTGCCCGCTGATCACGACGTAGATCTCCTCATGGCCGAGCTGCTCCTCGGTGTGCTCCTCGACGACCTCGTCCCCCGCCTCGGCCGCCGTGTACGCATTGATGCCGAAGGCCGTGACGCCGAGCGTCTTTCGAACGGGCTTCCAGACGAGCGTTCCGAAGACGGGGATGCCCTCGATCTCGTCGAGCCGAAGCGTCTTCACGCCGTGAGCTCGCGAAGCGCCTCGAGCACCACGGGATCGATCTCCGCGTCGCCGTCGACGCGGTCCTCGAGGTTCGCGACGCCCGCCCACGCCTCGAGCGAGTCGTAGCCGAGCTGCGCGAGTCGCGCCCTTACCTCGTCCTGGAGCTCGCGCTCGAGCGGCAGCCAGTCCTCACGCGGCGTCACACCGAACAGGCGGTCGTGCAGCACGTAGATCCGCCGCAGCTCGTCGACCGGGCGGGCGTGGTCGTCGACACGGAGGTCGACCGCGACGTCGGAGAGCTTCCCGTAGCCGCCGTCCCGCCGGGTCACGAGGAGCGCGGCAGACTGCTGGCCGCGCCGGTCGCCGCCGGCGCTTTGCGCCGCCGCGAGGCATTCGAGCAGCCGGACGGCGAGACGCTCGCGGGCCGTCGCCTCGAACGTCGCGGCGAGCGCGTCGACCGTCTCCGCGCCGACGAGGATGTTGCCCTGCGCCGCGTAGCCCGGGCCCGTCCGGTGCCCGGCCCAGTCGAGGCACTCCGAGCCGGTGTACGAGGCCGAGCCGCCGTGACGGTCGACGACGCCGAGCTGCCGGTGGTCCCGCCCCTCGTCCGCCGCGACGAGCCGCTGCACGACCTCGGCCGCGGGAAGGCCGTCACGGAGAAGTGCCAGCCCGTCCGGGCCGTAGGTCGGGTTCGCGTACGCCTGCGTCGCGACCGCGCCGGTCTCTGCCTGCGCCCACGAGACGACCGACCCGACCGCGAGGAACTTCGACTGCACGGCGACGCCCCATTCGCCCGCGTCGAGGTCGCAGGCCGCGATCGAGTACGTCGCGACGATCATCCGTAGGTCAGCTCGGTGAGGTCGAGGTCGAGCAGGTCGCGCCGCGCTGCCGGTACGAGAACCGACGAGACCTCGGGACGGGCGAGCGCCGCCTTGATCTCCTCGGCCGAAGACGCGCGCACGACGACGGGTGTCCCGGACCGGAACGCGTTGCGCAGCTGCTCGTCGTCGCGAACGTCGTCGAGCACGAGCGCCTGGGAGACGTCGAGCTCGCCCTCGACCGACACCTCCGAGACGCGACGCCCCGTCGCGCCGAACCAGCGCTCTCTCACACGGTCACCGCCCCGCCCGGCTCGAGGCGCTCGATCGTCACGCCGCTCGGCGCCAGCCGCTCGAGCTCGTCCGGCGTTCCCGCCAGGACCGGGAACGTGCCGAAGTGACACGGTACGCAGCGCTTCGCCCCGATCAGCTCGACCGCGACGGCCGCCTCGCGCGGGCCCATCGTGTAGTGGCCGCCGATCGGCAGGATCGCGACGTCGGGCTCGTAGATGCGGCCGATCAGCTGCATGTCCCCGAAGACGCATGTGTCGCCGGCGAAATAGAACGTCGTCCCGTTCTCGGTCTCGAGGACGATCCCCGACGGCTCTCCGGCGTAGGTGCCGTCCGGCGCGGCGCCCGAGTGAAACGCGTTCGTGAGCGTGAACTTCACGCCGTCGACGTCGACGGTGCCGCCCTTGTTCGGAGCCTGGACCTTCGACTCGTCGACTCCCTGTTTCCCGAGCCAGTCGCCGAGCTCGACGAGCGCGACCACCGTCGAGCCGTGCTGCTTCGCGAGCTCGACCGTGTCACCGACGTGATCCCCGTGCCCGTGCGTGACCGCGATCACGTCGACGCGCTCCGGCGTCCGCTCGCTCTCCGGGCATTTCGGGTTGCCGTTCAGGAACGGGTCGATGTAGATGCGCTTGCCCGCCGCGGTGTCCACCCGGAAGGCGGCGTGGCCGAGCCACGTGAGCGTCGTCTCCGGCATCGGTCTCCTTTCGCCGTGCTTTCGGCCGAGCGTAACCGGGGAGGACCATCCGACGCTGCCGCGAACCTTCCCGGGAGATGGGGTCGCCCCTCCTCCCGCTGGCGCTCGCGCTCTCCGCGCTCGGCGCCGACGCCGCCGGCCTCCACCGGCTCGCTCTCTACGTCGTGCTGCTCGCCGTCGTCGGCGCGGCCGCTGCGGCGTTCGCGGCTGCCGGCGACGCACTCGAGGGGAAGGGCTCCTGGCTCCGGGCCGCGTCGACCTGTCTCGCCCTCGGCCTGCTCGTGCTCGGCTCCGCGGTGCGGGCGAACGGCCCCGTGGGCGGGCATCTGCCGACGCTCGCGCTCTCGACGGTCGTGCTCGCGGTGGCGGCCTATCTGGCGCCGGTGCTCGCGTGGCTCGCCCGGCCGGCCGCGCCGAAGCCGGGGCGGGCGCGCGTGCGGGCGGAGCCCGCGGTCGAGCCCTAAGACGGTCTACAGCGGCAGCGCCGAGGCGGCGTGCTTCGCGAGGTCGATCAACGGGCCGACCGCGAAGAGCGACCCGACCGAGACCGCGAGCGCCAGGCCGACCGCGACGTGCAGGAGCGACTCGCGCGCCGGCGCGCCGCCGGCGACCGGGGCGACGCGCAGCTCGGCCGACGGGCGCATGAACATCGCCCGGACGACGGCGAGGTAGTAGTAGAGGCTCACGAGCGTGGCGATCACGCCGACCACCACGAGCCACGTCCAGCCGTGGCGATACGCGGCCGAAAGGACGTAGAACTTGGCGACGAAGCCGCCGCCCACCGGCAGGCCGGCGAACCCGAAGAGGAAGAGCCACATCGCGAGGCCGAGGAACGGCCGCTCCCAGCCGAAGCCCGCGAGGTTGTCGAGCGTCACCGCCTCGCCGAGCTCGCGCTCGCGCGCCGCGACGACGGCGAACGAGCCGAACGCCATCGCCGCGTAGACGATCAGGTAGTACATGAGCGCCCGGCCGCCGAGCGCGCTGCCGGCGGAGAGGCCGATCAGCAGGAAGCCGGCGTGCGAGATCGACGAATACGCGAGCATCCGCTTCACGTTCCGCTGCACGAGCGCCGCCAGGTTCCCGACCGCGAGCGACGCGACCGCGATGCCCGCGAATGCCCACGACCACAGGTAGAGCTCCTGGGGGAACGCCGTCCGCAGGACGCGGAAGGCGAGCGCAAAGGCTGCGACCTTCGTCGCGGCCGACATGAACGCCGTCACCGTGGTCGGCGCGCCCTCGTACACGTCGGGGGTCCACATGTGGAACGGCGCCGACGACGACTTGAAGGCGAGCCCTGCGATGATCATCGCGAGGCCGAGCACGAGTAGCGCGTCGTGCGCGAGGCCCTGAGCGCCGACGACTTCGGCGATCTGCGCGAAGCCGATCCGGCCCGTGGCCCCGTACACGAGCGCGGAGCCGAAGAGCAGCGCCGCCGAGCCGAACGAGCCGACGATCAGGTACTTCAGCCCCGCCTCGAGCGAGCCCTCCAGGTCGTATTCCACCGCGCACATCACGTAGAGCGCGATCGAGAACCATTCGAGCGCCAGGAACATCACCATCAGGTTCGCGGACCCCACGAAGAAGGCCATGCCGGCGACCGAGGCGAGCAACAGCGAGAAGAACTCGGCGATGTGGTCGCCCGTGCGACGTGTCATGTGCTCGGCGCCGACGAGGGTCGTCGCGAGCCCGACACCGCAGAGGACGATCTGCGCGAGCGCCGTCCAGCGGTCGCGGTAGAACGCGCCGGAGACCGCCAGGCTCCCGTCGGCGCTCGCGACATAGAGCCAGACCGATGTGACCAGCCCTCCGACGAAGCCGGCCGCCGCGATTGCGGCTGCCACCGGGCGGCGCGCGGATCGCGGCACGAGCACGGCGCTGAGCAGCGCGACGAATGACGCGCCGAGCAGCGCGAGGATCGTCGAGATCGCGAACCAGTCGACGTGCGGCGTGTGGATCACTTGAACTGCGCCTCCACCTGCTGCGCGGGCGCGTCGCCTGCGAACGAGTGGTGCGAGATGCCCGCAGGCCACACCGAGAGCGCAAGCAGGATCCCCACGAGCGGCACCAGCAGCGCGAGCTCGCCGGGACGCAGGTCGAGCGCCTCGTCGTGCACGGTCGGCCCGCGGGCCTCGTGGAGCACGGCCGAGATCAGCCGCAGCATGTACATCGCCGCGAGCACGACGCCCGCGGCGCCGATCGCCGCCCACCACCAGGCGCGCTGGAACGAGCCGGCCAGGATCAAGAATTCACCTGCAAACGAGGCGGATCCGGGCACGGCGAGCGAGATCACGCCGAGCGTCATGAGGAGGGTCGCGAGGGCAGGCCGGCCCCTGGCCATGCCGCCGAGCAGCCCGAACTGGTCCGTCGTCGCCCGGCGCTCGACCGTGCCGGCGATCAGGAAGAGCGCCGTCGAGATGAGCCCGTGCGCGACCATCTGGAGGACGGCTCCGTCGAAGCCGAGGCTCGTGCCGGAGAAGAGCCCGAGCGCGATCAGGCCGGACTGTGCAAGTGACGAGTAGGCGACGACGCCCCGGAAGTCGGGCGAGCGGAAGGCGAGCAGCGATCCGTACACGAGCGCGGCTGCGGCGAGTGTCAGAAAGAGGGTCCGGTAGTACGACGTCGGATCGGGGAACTTCGCGATCGCGATTCGCAGCATCCCGTAGGTGCCCGCCTTCGCGACGACGCCGGACAGGACCGCGGTCACCTCCGGCGGCCCCTCGCGGTACGTGTCGGGGAGCCAGCCGTGGAACGGGAAGAGCGGCGCCTTGATCACGAAGGCGAACATGAACCCGAGGAAGATCCAGCGGCTGGCGCTCGGCGGCCCGTCGACCAGGTCGAACGTCCCGACCTTGAGTCCGTAGACGACGATCGCGGCGAGCATCATCAACGAGCCCGCCATCGTGTAGATGAGGAACTTGACCGTCGCGCCGAGCCGGCCCGGGCCTCCCCACACGCCGACGAGGATGTAGAGCGGGATGAGCATCGCCTCGAAGAAGGCGTAGAAGAGGAGCAGGTCCTGGGCGACGAAGACGCCGACGGTGGCGCCGGTCAGGAAGAGCATCAGCCCGAAGTAGGCACGCGGCCGGTCCCGTCCGACCCAGAAGCCGTAGCCGATGCACGCGGCCATCGCGACGACCGTCAGGCCCACGAGCCAGAGCGAGAACGGGTACTCCCCGACGTGGTAGGAGACGTGCAGGTCCTTGATCCACGGCGTGTCCTGCGAGTACTGCAGCCCGCTCTTCGAGAAGTCGAAGCGCGCCGCCTGCTCGATCCAGACTCCGACCTCCGCGAGCGCGACGAGCACGGCGAGCGCGCCGGTCGCGTAGCGCGACAGCGGCAGGACCCAGATCACGAGCGCGCCGCCGAGCGGCAGCCAGATCAGGAGCGACGTGAACGACGAGACGGTCATCGCACCGCCAGGAAGACGATCGCGAGCACGGCCATCCCGGTGCCGAGGAAGAGGACGTACGTGCGCAGGAGGCCGGTCTGCAGGCGCCGGACGAGGCGGCCGGCGTCGAAGGCCGTCTCACCGAGGTCCGTGCCCGCGGCGAGCACGACCGGCTCCTCGATGCCGCGCCGTAAGAGCGCCGCGAGCGCGACGCCGGGCCGGTAGAACAACGCGTCGTACGCCTCGTCGAAGTAGAGCTTGTGCTCGAGCGCGCGCTGCAGCGCGGGCAGGCGCGGCACCGCGAGGCGGCCGCTGCCGTAGACGAGGTAGGCGACCGCGACCCCGGCGAGCCCGAGCCCGACGGCGAGCGCCGACGAGACCCCCTCCTGCCAGCTCGTCGGCTCGGCGACGCCGAGCGTGCGCGCCGCCGGCTCGAGCCAGGAGGTGAGCGGCGTCCAGAGCGGCGCGAACTGGATCCAGCCGCCGACCACGGCGAGCACCGCGAGGATCCCGACCGGCACGAGCATCGTCCTCGCTCCCTCGCGACCCTCGTGGGCATGGTGGTGCTCGCGCACGAACGCGCTCGGCTCGCCCGGGAAGACGATGAAGTAGAGGCGGAACGTGTAGAGGCCCGTCAGGAACGTCCCGATCAGGGCGACGACCCAGAGGATCACGCCGTACCAGTGCGCGTGCAGCGCGGCGGCGATGATCGAGTCCTTCGAGAAGAAGCCGCTGAACGGCGGCAGCCCGACGAGCGCGA
>Ga0310811_10007003_pt1 | contig 14422 bp, 11 predicted proteins | sample YCmetagenome_FD_207642 | JGI IMG/M metagenome (GOLD analysis project Ga0310811, IMG submission 207642) | Soil microbial communities from experimental microcosm in Duke University, North Carolina, United States - YC | ecosystem: Engineered > Artificial ecosystem > Soil microcosm > Unclassified ...
TTTCGTCCGTGACGTCGACCGAAATTCGAGATCGACAATTCGGTCCGTCCTGAAAGCAGATTGGCGCAGACGCCGGCCATTGGCTCGTTATGGATTGTTAGGCCGCGTTAGCCGTTGCGAGTCGTCGTAACGCAAGATCGGCTTCTGGCGTGGGATGAACTTCGCAAGATGTGAAACGCATCGCGGCGCGCAATGAGCCACCGCGCGCCGCGAAAGCCGATCTGGCTATTCACGCGAGCGCGTCAGGTCGGCAGCGGCTGGCCTGCCTGTTCGCGCACGATGTAGTCGGCATACCAGTCCTGCCAATCCTCGTCGTGCACGCCAGTCCGCTTCTCATGCTCGCCATGCGCCGCCGCCGCGCGACGCAGCGCGCGTGCAAGCTCGCTCGACGAGGAGAAGGTGGTGTCCGTCGCCTCGATGCGGCCGGGCAGTCGCGCGGTCACTTCCTGAAAGAACCAGCAATTGCCATCGGGATCCCTGAAAGAGGCAAACGAGCTGTAGCTGCCGCGCTTTGGATCGGCGCCGCTGAGCCTGATGCGGCCGAACAGATACGGCTCATCCGTCCCGGCGTGAACATCGCCGCCGCCGTGGAAGGGTTCGCTAATCTTGACGCCGCGCGCGAGCAGATCCTGTCGGGCCGCCTCGAGGTCGGAGACAATCAAATACAGGCCTTGCGCCGAGCCGGGCGCCGCTGATGTGACGTTCTTGCCGAAAATCACCGAACAGGCCGAGCCAGGCGGCGTGAACTGGATGACGCGCCAGCCGTCAGCCGAAGCGAAGTCGGCGTCCAGTCTCCAGCCAAGGCTCGCATAAAATGCCTTGGCGCGATCGACGTCCGATACTGGAATGACAATGACCTCGAGCTTGAGATCGGCCCGATGCGGCTTTGACGTTTTTGCTTCGACGTCGTGCTTTGTCTCGATGATCGTCATGTCGAACTCCCTGATTTGCCGTTTAGGCCGGTACAAGCGGCATCGCGATGGATACGCGCGTACCGCCCTGCCCGGCATCGCCGTACAAGCGGGCACCGAGGCTGCGCGCCAGACCTTCCAGGATCCGGCTGCCGGCCCCCTGAAGTGGCTTGGTCGCACCGACACCGTTGTCGACGACTGCGCAGAACCAGGAGCCCGCGCGGTTCGCCATCTCGATGCGGATCAGCGCACCCTTCTTGTTCGGAAAAGCATGCTTTGCCGCATTCGTGACCAGCTCCGTCAGCATCAGAGCGAGCCGATGGCACTGCCATGCCGGCAGTGTGCCGCTCGCAATCGATGCCTCGCAGCGGACGCCTGCTGGCTCCAGCACGGCCTCGGAAAGCGCACCGCACAGCTTTTCGAAGAAGGTCTCGACGGAGATTTCCGTGAGATCGTCATTGTCGGACAGCAGCTGATAGAGCCTTCCGAACGCGACGATCCGCCGCTCCAGCCGGTCAACCGCAACCGACATGTCTCGTCCACCCGCTCGTGTGAAGTCGCGACGGACTGACGCACCCAGCAGCGTCAGCGTGTTCTTCATGCGGTGGTGCGACTCACGCAGCACGAGTTCCCAGTCGCGCGAGACCTCATCCAGGTTGCTGACGAAATGTGATCGAACGCTTCTGTCGTCCGTCCGAGAGCTGATACCGGGCATCATAGCCTCCCCCGTTGGAAATAGGCCTAACTCGAAAGCTATACTGATGCAGACCGGCGCCTCACGCTCGTTAGACGTTGCAAGATTCTGTTATGATCGGATGGCGCGTGACATTCGCAGGCCGCGACCGATGCGCTGGTTCTGATACGCACTGCCGAACTTTCATGCTTTCCGCACAAGCCGTTCGCGTTTAAACAAAATTCGTTGCGTTTCAGCTCTGCTCTTTCGAGCCCGATCGCATGCCCGTTGCGCGATTTCGCCGCTTTCGGCCGGTTTACTCGCGGTCTCGTTCTGGTAGATCAAACGGACAGCAGCACTTTCCTTTCGCTGGAATCATCGCACGTGCCGGACAATAACGATCAGGACTCAGCTATCTCCTTCGGGGCCTTTCGGCTGTTTCCCCGGTCGCGACGGCTCGAGAAGGATGGCGTTCCGCTTCATCTCGGCGGACGCGCGCTCGATATCCTGGTTTTTCTCGCGGAGCGTGCCGGCGAGGTCGTCGACAAGCGGGAATTGGTCAAGCGGGTCTGGGCCGACGTGAACGTCGACGAGGGCAGCCTGCGCTTTCACATCACGTCGCTGCGCAAGGCGCTGGGCGATGCCGGTGAAGGCGCCCGTTATGTCGTCAACGTGCCCGGCCGCGGCTATTGCTTCACGGCGCCATTGCTCCGCGCCGCGCCTGCGGAGGCGCGGACGGGCGCGGCTGCTTCCTCGCTTCGGTCGCTGCCCGCCCAGCTTGCCAAGATGATCGGCCGAGACGACGCCGTCGAGAAGATCACGGCCGAGCTTTCTCTGCATCGATTCGTCACCATCGTCGGCCCCGGTGGCATCGGCAAGACCTCGGTCGCACTCGCCGTGGCGCATGGTCAGCATGCGGGCTTCGAGGGCCAGGTCTGCTTCGTCGATTTTGGCGCGCTGACAGACCCGCGGCTCGTTCCCGCCACGATCGCGGCAGCCCTCGGCCTGACCGTCAATTCCGGCGACCCGATACCGGGACTGCTGCAGTCGCTGCGCAGTCGCCGGATGCTGCTGGTGTTCGACAGCTGCGAGCATATCATCGACGAGCTCGCTCCTCTGGCGGAGCGCATGGTGCGGGAAGCCACGGGGCTGCATGTTCTCGCCACCAGCCGCGAATCCTTCCGCACCGAGGGCGAGCGGGTTTACCGGCTGTTTCCACTGGATTGTCCGCCGCAGGGCGACGGGCTGAGCATGGCCGACGTCCTTGCCTATCCGGCGAGCCAGCTTTTCGTCGAGCGGATTGCCGAGAGCCTGAACGAGTTCGAGCTCAGTGAGGAGGATGCGCCTCTGGTCGCCGATATCTGCCGGCGCCTGGACGGCATTGCGCTCGCGATCGAACTTGCCGCCGGACGGGTCAACGCCTACGGGATCGCCGGCACGGCCTCGCTGCTCGACAGCCGTTTCTCGCTGCTGTGGCGGGGCCGCCGCACCGCGATTCCGCGGCACCAGACCCTGAGCGCGGCCCTGAGCTGGAGCTACGATCTCCTGCCCGAAGCCGAGAGCGCGACCTTGCGCGGCCTGTCGGTCTTCGTCGGGCCATTCACGCTGGAAGCGGCGCTCGCCGTCGCCGCAAGCCAGGGCATCGACGAGGCGGAAGCGGTCGAAGCGATCTCGAACCTGCTGTCGAAATCCCTGATTGCGACGTCGCCCGCGGAACGGCGGCTGAGATACCGCCTGCTCGATACGACCCGCGCCTTTGTCGGCGACAAGCTCGTCGAAAGCGGAGAATCGGCCCGCGTCGCACGCGCCCATGCCGAATATTTCCGCGACTTCCTGCACGACATCTCCGTGAAATCGACGGGCATGCAGAGCGCGGGCGGCTTCCTGCCCTATGCCGACCATCTGTCGAATGTGCGGGCCGCGCTGACCTGGAGCTTTTCCGAGAGCGGCGACCGCGCGATCGCCGTGGACCTGGCGGCAGCGGCCGCCCAGTTCTTCCTGGAGCTCACATTGCTGACGGAATGCCATAGCTGGACCCAGCAGGCGCTCGCGTCCGCCGATATGGTCGATAGCCGCAAGGAGATGACATTGCAGGCGGCTCTCGGCGTCTCCGTGATGTTCACGCAAGGCAATACGGAAGGGGTCCGGTCGGCGTTCACGCGAAGCCTGCAACTGGCCGAAGGCCTCGACGATCTGCACTGGCAGCTCTGGCTGTTGCGCGGACTGCACATCTATCTCACCCGGGTCGGAGACTTTCACGGCGCGCTCGGCACCGGCGTACGGGGCGAAAGCGTCGCGAGAAAGCTGAACGACCCGACCAGCACGTTGAACGTCGAGTGGATGCTGGGCGTCGCGCACCATCTGATCGGCAACCAGGACAAGGCCGTCCAGTTCTGCGAGAGCGCGATGGTGCACAATCCAGGCTCGCAGCGGCTCAATATCGGCCATCTCGGCTATGACGACCGGATTGTTGCGCTGGTCGCCCTGGCACGCGGGCTCTGGCTCAGCGGACGGCCCGATCGCGCCATCGAGGCGGCGAGATACACCGTGAGAGAGGCCGAGCAGCTCGAGCAACCGCTGACGCTCGGCATTTCCCTGATCTGGACGATCTACGTATTTCTATGGATCGGCGATTGGGCCAGCGCCGAAAGCCTGATCGAGCGGCTGATCGACCACGCCGCGCGGCACTTCCTCGGCCCCTATCACGCGGTCGGCATCGGTCAGAAGGGCGAGCTCCTGCTCCGCCGCGGGGACATCGCCGGCGGCATCGAGCACCTTCGCCGCAGCCAGGCGACCCTGTACGCCACCCGCCACCGGATCATGACGACGGTGTTTGCAACGGCGCTCGCGGAGGGACTGGCGGCCCAGAACGAGGCCGATGAGGCCTTGCGCACGATCGAAGAAGCCATCGCCCAGATCGGCGACCACGGCGAATCCTTCGATATGCCGGAAATGCTCCGGGTCAAGGCGGACATTCTGGTCCAATCCGCCAGAATGACGGAAGCCGAAGCCTGGCTCCAGCAATCGCTGACCTTGTCGCGCCGGCAATGCGCGCGTGGCTGGGAGCTGCGGGGGGCGATGAGCCTCGCCCGCATCTGGCAGAGGGCCGGGCGACAGCGCGACGCGCAGGCCCTGCTCGCGCCCCTCGTCGGACAATATCAGGAAGGCCTGTCGAGCCGCGACCTGGTCGCCGCGAAGGGGCTTCTGAGCGCGCTGAATTAACAGCATCTTCAACGGGATACCGCCAGATCTGGCGCTTGCAACTCCTAACAACTTCTAACATGCCAAGCCGCATTGGTCCCGCCATGGTGATTCCAATTCATGGTGGATGCAGTGAGACATGGCACTTCTTGACGATGCGATCGACGCCTGCGGGGGCCTGGCCCGCTGGAATAGCCTGAGCCGGTTCACGCTGCATCTTTCCGTTGGTGGTGCCCTGTTCTCCGATGCCGGCCACGCCCGGGAATTCAAGGACGTCACGGCGGAGGGATCAACGCGGACGCAATCGGTCCGCTTCACCGGGATCACCGGCGGCGAACAGTCCGGCGCATTTGCACCCGACGCAATCACGATCGAAAGCCTTGACGGACAGGTGCTGCGAACCTGGCGCAACCCGAGCCTCGCCTTCCCGACCAATGGCACGCATGCGCTCGCGGACGAACTGCATCTGGTGTTCTTCTGCGGCGTCCAGATCTGGAACTATCTCACGACACCGTTCCTCCTGGCCCGCCCAGACGTCGTGGTCGAGGAGCTGCCGCCGTGGCAGGAGAACAACGAGACCTGGCGGCGCCTTCGCACACAGTTCCCGCCGAACCTGATCAACCTTGCGTCGGAGCAAGTGTTCTACTTCGACGGCAATGCCTTGCAGCGGCGGACCGATCACGATCTCCTGGGCGCAAATGTCGCGCACTATTCGTGGGCCCACGACAGCTTTGGCGGCATCGTGGTTCCAACCCTCCGGCGCACGTTGACGCGACAGCCCGATGGCACCGCGATTGCCAAGCCGGTGCTGATCGACGTCGAGATCTTCGACGCCGTCTTCGAGTAACGGCAAGCCCCTGAATTATCGGCCTAAGTACAGGCTCCCGCGACCAGCCGCCGCAGCCGGCCGGCTCCCACATAATCTAACAGTTCCTCATCACCCCTAACGGGCTTCCAGACCTGCTCACGCCTATCCTGTCAGCATACCGAGGGTGCGAGCCCACCGGTCGCAGTGAACGACGGTGAAGCGCGGAAGGAATAGACGATGCTGATCGAATTGCAGAGGACCCACGCCCGGATCGATCTTCCGACTGACCCGAGAGATCACGAAACTCCCTACACCGCCCAGGCCATCGCCCGGGAAAGCCAGTGGCGTCAGACGGCTTGCAGCTCGCAGGCCGCACTGGATGACATCGCGATCTCCCGATGGGAGGATTCGCGGGAGGTGTCGCGGCACGCCGCGACGACGCCAGCGGACCGATATTTCGTCGGCATCGCGTTGAAGACCACGCGCGCGATCCTGACCAGAGACCGCCAGGTCATTTTCGACGGCATCATGCCGTCAGGCACGCTGTATGTCAGCGGACCATCGCGACAGCTCAACGTGCAATTCCAGGCACCCTGCGCCTTCCTGCACCTCCACATCTCCGCCGATCATTTTTCGACGCATTGGTCGCGAGGCGGCGTCGAAGGACTGGACGATCTCGTCCTGCTGCGCGATCCGCTCGCCGCCGGGCTGACCAAGGCGCTCGCCGAGCAAGGCGACGCCGCAGGCCGCCAGTTTGCCCGTTGCATCGGCGAGATCCTTGCGATGCATCTCACGCGCCCCGAATTGCCGCGCGCCAAGGTCAACGCCCTGCCGAAATGGCGCTTGCGCCGCGTCGAGCAGCATATCGCCGCGCATTTCGAACGCAGCATCAGCCTGTCCGAGCTCGCCAATGTCGCGGGGCTGTCGAGAATGCATTTTGCCGCGCAGTTCCGCGCAGCGACCGGATATCGTCCTCGTGAATATCTGCTCAATCATCGGATCGAGCACGCCAAGTCGCTGCTGACGACGACGCAGCGGCCTCTGGCCGAGATCGCACTTGCAGTCGGCTTCAGCACCCAGGCGCATTTCTCGACCGTGTTCAAGCGCATCAGCGGCCAGACACCGGCGCGATGGCGCGCGGCCGCCAGGAACGAACGGCCTGGCCTCGAAACTCCTGCGCGGCGCCGGCTTCCGCCAGATACGGACTGGGCGATCAATATGCGTTACGCTGACGCGCGGTGAGACGCTCAAAAACCGCAGCAATTGTAGATCATGACGTCCATTGCGCGGCGGACACGGGCGGTGGTTTGACGCTCGTGCGCGCTCCCCGGCGACGAGCTCTCTCGTGTCTCCGTCGCCTCGCGCCATTGACCCGACCCTTGCATGTGTTGCCCATCAGGCAACGCAAGGGATTGTGGCTGACATCACAATGATACAATTCGTCAACGCGCGATGCCGGCGGAACTCTGGCCTTCGCTCCTGGTTGGTGATCTAAGCACACGCCTCTCCCCCGATCACGCGCTTGGTTTCCCTCCCGGAGCTTCACTCATGACATCAGCCGACCGGCCGGCGACGCGTCTCGCCACGCGCCTCTCGTTCCTGGTCGCCGGCTTTGGCATCGCGTGCTGGGCACCGCTGGTGCCCTTCGCGAAGCAGCGCCTCGCGGTCGACGACGCGGTGCTTGGCCTGCTGCTGCTTAGCCTGGGCATCGGCTCGGTCCTCGCGATGATCGCCACCGGCATCTTGAGCGCACGCCACGGCACCAAGCCGATCATTATCGCCGGCGGGATCGGTCTCGCATTGATTCTGCCCCTGCTGGTCGTCGCCGGCACGCCCGTAACATTGGCGTTGACGCTGCTCGCATTCGGCGCTGCGCTCGGCTCGATCGACGTCGCCATGAATATCCACGCGGTCGAGGTCGAACGCGCGGCCGGACAGCCGCTGATGTCGGGCTTCCATGCGCTCTTCAGCATCGGCGGGTTCGCCGGATCGGCGGTGATGACGGCGCTATTGTCGTTTCACCTTGGACCGCTCGCGTGCGCATTGATCTGCTCCGTGCTGATGCTGATCGCGATGGCGCTCGCCTGGCCGCGCCTGCTGCTGCGCCCGGCACAGGCGCAGGAGGGACCGCTGTTCGTGCTGCCGCATGGCATCGTGCTGCTGCTGGCGCTGCTGGCGGCCATCACCTTCCTGATCGAAGGTGCGATGCTCGACTGGGGCGCGCTGCTCGTCATCGGCAGCGGCCTGGTCAGCGAGGCGCAGGGCGGGATCGGCTACATCGTGTTCTCGATCGCGATGACCGTAGGCCGGCTTGGCGGTGACGCGGTCGTGGCCCGTGTCGGTGATCGCGCAACGCTGGTCGGGGGAAGTCTGCTCGCGGTCGCGGGCCTTGCGGTGCTGCTGCTTGCGCCCAGCGCGGCCGTCGCCATTGCCGGCTTCCTGCTCATCGGCCTCGGCGCCTCCAACCTCGTGCCGGTGCTGTTCCGCGGTGCCGCCATGCAGACTGCAATGCCCAGGGGTCTCGCGGTGGCGTCGATCACCACCGCCGGCTATGCCGGCGTTCTGGTCGGTCCCGCTGGCATCGGATTTGTCGCCCACGCCGTCGGCCTGCCGACGGCGTTCTGGATGCTCGCCGCGTTGATGTGCGTCGTCACGTTGTCTGCGCGCGCCGTGACCAGAAAATAGAAAGGCGCGCCACGATGTGCCGTGACGCGCCTTGCGATGGATGTCGCCCGTGCCTTACGCGCTCGCCTGGGTCACGAACTTGGTGTTGAGGTAGCCCTCGATCGCCTCGAGGCCGCCTTCGGAACCATAGCCGGAATCCTTGATGCCACCGAACGGCACTTCGGGCAGCGCCAGGCCGTGATGGTTGATCGAGACCATGCCGCTCTCGATGTCGGATCCGATCGCCTGCATCGTCTTGGTCGAGGTCGTGTAGGCATACGCAGCAAGTCCGTAAGGCAGACGGTTCGCCTCGGCCACGACTTCATCATAGCTGCGGAACGACGTGATCGGCGCCAGCGGTCCGAACGGCTCCTCGTTCATGATGCGGGCATCGCGCGGCACGTCGGTGATGACGGTCGGCTCGAAGAAGAAGCCCTCGTTGCCGATGCGCTTGCCGCCGGCCTGGATCTTGGCACCGCGTTGAACGGCGTCGGAGACCAGACCTTCCATGGCGTCGACACGGCGCGGGTTCGCCAGCGGACCCATGCGGGTGTCCTTGTCGAGGCCGTTGCCAACCTTGAGGCCCTTGGCGGCCGCGACGAACTTGTCGACGAAGGGCTGATAGACGCTCTCATGCACCATGAAGCGCGTCGGCGAGACGCAGACCTGGCCGGCATTGCGGAACTTGTTGGCCGAGAGGATCTTCGCGGCGTTGTCGAGGTCGGCATCAGCGAACACGATCGCAGGTGCGTGACCGCCGAGCTCCATGGTGACGCGCTTCATGTGCAGGCCGGCGAGCGCAGCCAGATGCTTGCCGACCGCGGTCGAGCCGGTGAAGCTGATCTTGCGGATGATCGGATGCGGAATGAGATATTCCGACACTTCCGGCGGCACGCCGAACACCAGCTGGACGACGCCGGCAGGAATGCCCGCGTCAGCATAGGCGCGCACCAGCTCCATGCAGCTCGCCGGGGTTTCTTCCGGCCCCTTGACGATGATCGAGCAGCCGGCCGCGAGCGCGGCCGAGATCTTGCGCACCGCCTGGTTGATCGGGAAATTCCAGGGCGTGAACGCCGCGACCGGGCCGACCGGCTCCTTGGTCACGAGCTGGGAGACGTTACCCATCCGCGGCGGCACGATGCGGCCATAGGCGCGGCGGGCTTCCTCCGAAAACCAGTCGATGAGGTCGCCGGCCAGCATGTCTCGCCCTGCGCTTCCACGACCGGCTTGCCCTGCTCCATGGTCATGATGGGGGCGATCTCGGCGGCGCGCGAGCGGATGATGTCGGCGGCCTTGCGCATCAGCTTGTAGCGGTCGAACGGCGAGGTCTTGCGCCAGACCTCGAAGCCGGCCTTCGAAGCTTCCAGTGCGCGGTCGAGGTCCGCCCTCGAGGCATGCGGCGTCTTGCCGATCGCCTGGCCGGTGGCGGGATTGAGGATGTCCTCGGACTTGCCGGAGGTGCCGTCGGTCCACTCGCCGGCAATGAACATCTGAACTTTCGGGTACATCCTTGGATCTCCTGCATGATTTCGGCGGCCCGATCGACGGCCGCCGCTTAGGTGGGCGCAGAGCTACACCGAAAGGCGGCCGGCGGAAAGGGATCAAAGATGCCGCAGCCACGCGCGGAAGGTATGCGCAAGGGGCGACACCGCCTCGCCGCGGCGCATCATAGGCCTGTCACACCAGGCTGGACTTGCCGCGGCCCAGCAGCTCGCCTGCGCCTTTGTCGCCGACGATCCTGCCATGCTCGTACACGACCCGCCCCCGCGCGATCGTCGTGACCGGCCAGCCGGTGACGTCAAAGCCCTCCCATGGCGTGTAGTCGGATCCGTGGTGCAGGTCGGACTGCCGAATGGCTTTCTTCAGCTTCGGGTCCCACAGCGCGATATCGGCATCGAAGCCGACACCGATCGAGCCCTTGCGGGGATAGAGCCCGTAGATGCGCGCGTGGTTGGTCGCGGTCAGCTCGACGAACTTCTGGCGCGTGATGCGGCCCTTCGAGACGCCCTCGGAGAAAAGGATCGGCAGCCGGGTCTCGATGCCGGGGATGCCGTTTGGCACCCAGCGGAACGACGTGCGGGCATTCGGCGTCAGCTTGCCCCTGGGGTCGTCATAGCGGAACGGACAATGGTCGGAGGAGAAGGTCTGGAACACGCCTGACGTGAGGCCTTCCCAGATCGCCTGCTGGCTCTCGACATCGCGCGGCGGCGGCGAGCAGACATATTTCGCGCCCGTGATGTCCATGTTGAGGCCCTTCATGTCGTCGGCCGTCAGCGTGATGTATTGCGGGCAGGTCTCGGCGTGAACAGGCAGGCCGCGCTGCTGGGCCCAACGGACCTGCTCCATCGCCTCGCGCCCCGAGACATGGACGATCATGATGGGAACGCCGATCACCTCGGCATGGCTGATGGCGCGATGCGTCGCCTCGCGCTCGACGGCCTGGGGCCGCGAGGCGCCATGATAGTAGGGCGCGATGTGGCCTTCGCGCTCCAGCTTGCTGGTGAGGAAGCGAATGGCGTCGTAGCCCTCGCAATGAACCATGACGAGCGCCTCCTCCCGGCGCGCCACCTCGAACACCTCCAGCAGCTGGTTGTCGCTGAGCACGAGGTCGTCATAGGTCATGAACACCTTGAACGAGGTGTAGCCGTCCTTCACCAGCGCCGGCAGCTCCTGTCCAAGCACCACCGCCGTGGGATCGGAGATGATGAGGTGGAACGCCACGTCAATGTAGCACTCACCTTCGGCGAGCTTGCGGTAGTTCTCGACGCAGGTGCGCAGCGACGTCCCCTTCTCCTGAAGCGCAAAGGGCAGCACCATGGTGTTGCCGCCGGCAGCCGCCGCGCGCGTCGCCGAGGCGAAATCATCAGCCATGACGACATCGGGGCCGGAGGCTTGCGAGATGTGGACGTGGCTGTCGATGCCGCCGGGCAGCGCCAGCAGCCCCGTCGCGTCGACCTCGCGCGCAGCACCTTCGATGCTATCGGCAATGCTGACGATTCGACCGTCGCGTATGCCGATGTCGGCGCGAAACTCGTCGCTGGCGGTCACGATGGTGCCGCCGCGGATGGCGAGATCGGGCTGCGTCACTGCTGTCTCCGTCATTTCACTGAAGCCTTGAATATTCGTCCCCACGATGCCAGCGCCGCGATGTCGCCGCCGGCGAGACTGAGGGTTCGCCACAGCGTAACCGCGACGGAGTCGAGCACCGCGATATCGAGCTCCCGTTCGAGCGACGCGGCAAGCGCGGCGCCGTCGAGATTCGTGCAAAGGATGACGACGGCATCGGCCCCCTGCGCCGCCACCGCGCGGATCATGTCCGCGATATCAGCGGGTGCGACCTCGCTGAAGGAGAAATTGTCGCGCAAGCCGAGATGGCGCTCCGCATGCGGTACGATGCCCTCCCCGGCCCAGACATCGCCGATCCGCCGCTGCACGTCCTCAGTATAGGGCGAGACGAGCGCGACGCGTCGGGCCCCAAGCGCGCGGGCGGCATCCATGCAGGCGAGCGTCGAGGTCGTTGCCGGTACGCCGGTGCGCGCCGTGATCGCCTCGCAAAGGCTCCTGTCCCTGTCAATGCCGAGCCAGCTTGCGGAGGTACCGTTCCAGGCGATGGCATCGACCTTGGCATCGGCCAGGAGATCCGCCGCCGGCAACATCACCGAGGCGTCGAACTGGCTGAGCGCCGCGGCATCAAGCGCGATCTCGGTGACGCGAAAGCGCGAGAAGTGCGCGGTGACGTCGGCCACGCCGTGCAGCATCGCGCTGGTGACCGGCTCGAGCACCGAATTGGAGGACGGCGTGATCATGCCGAGGCGCTTGCGCTGGATTGACATCGATCACGCTCCGTTGCGGAGGCGTGCGACGCCCCTCCGAAGGGATCATCCTCGCCCGTTGGCATCTGCGCAACCGGCAATTTGCCGGCTGCTTCTCATCTGCCACCGGGAATTTCAGCCAGCGAAGGTCGCCCGTAAACGCCGCCAGCCGATCACGATCCCGGTGACGGAAAACACCAGGCCCAGGGCGCAAAGCCCGACAATCAGCACATCGCGCAGGCGCGGATGCGCGATCAGGACCGGGAAGTCGAGCGTGTGCAGTGCGCTGTAGAACCAGCGATAGGCCCTGCGCGAGGCATCAAGCCGTTGCAGGACGCTGCCGTCGGCCCCGTCGATATCGAACCACAGGTCGCCGCAACGGGAGCGATAGACCGGCGCGCCGGGAACGATGGATTGGGCGGGATAGGAGTCGTTGCCGGCGAGAACAGATGCTGGACCGCAATTGGCCGAAAGACGCGTCGTCAAGCTCAGGACGTCGGGCTCATCCAGGAACATCCGCGGGGGATTGGGGACTGGCTCGTCTGCCTCGATCAAGGTCTGACTGCCAAGACCGGTCCGGTCACGTCGATAGACACTTCCATTGAAAGCGAACCATTCGACTTCATAGACTGAAGACGAAACGGGCCGCTGACCGAGAGATGGATCCGCCCTCCAATCGGGCACTACGTTCGTTATGCTAGTCTCCGCCGGGGTCAATTGCCCGCGCGAGAACAGCCGGCCGTGATCCATCGAGAGCCAGCCGCTGAATATCCAGGTCAGCACAAAAGCGGTCGCGACGAGACCGATGACGTGATGCAGGGCGTGCCAGCCGCGATAGGGCGAGCCGAGCAGCCCTCCCCGCGGCCTGATCCTGATGATCCCGAGCACTGCGCCGAACACCGCTCCGATAAAGGCCACCAGCGATGCAGTCCAGACCACCCGGTCCCACAGCGCCCAGTTGCTTCTCAGGGCCGTCGGATAGATCCAGTGCAGCACGCTGCCGGCAAGGTTCCAGCCTCGCTCTGACCGCGTCGTATCCAGAACGACCTCGCCGGTGCGCGACGAAACGTAGATCTCGGTCCCGGCCGCATCGTCAAGCGCAACACGAAACAGAGGCCGGTGGCGATCGAAGCCGTTCGGCACGCTCCATTGATCGTAATCCTCGCGCGCGACGATCTCTGCACGCGCGGCATCGAGCCCGCGGTTGCGGGCGTGATCCCGGGCAATGGCGAGCGCGACGTCCGGCGACGTGACCGATGCATCGGCTCCGTCGGATGCGCGGACCGCGCGCAGACGCGACGGTCCCGACACGACATAGACCGGCCCGTCGCTGCGCTGGATAAGCCGAACGCGCGTGGCGTCGGTGATCCCGCTGGCGGATACCGCGTCGGCCACTGCCATGATCGATCCTTGGCCCTCCGCCACCGCGAGCCCCGCAAAGCGTTCCGCTTCCGTCAGCGACGGAAACGGAACGAAGTGCATCACGATCCCGCTCGCGAACCACATCGCGAACAGGAGGCAGAACGCGATCCCGAGCCAGCGGTGCAACAGGACGATCGCGCCCATCATCGGTCAATGCCTTACCATTTGAACGCGGCCGAGATCTCATAGGTCCGCGGCGCACCCAGGAGGATCTGGTCGGGATAGAATGGGTCGCCCCAGATCGCGTAGCGCTTGTCTGTAAAGTTGCGCACCCGAAAGGTCAGGCGGGCCTGGTCGACCGCGTTGAAGACCGTCCTGGGAATGTCGACGAAAGCGTAGATATCACCAACCGTGTAGGCGTTCATGGTCACCGTGTTGGCGTCGCTGTTGTAGCGGTCGCCGACGTGGCGGCCGGTGATGCCGATCTCCACCGGCCAGGGCGTGAAGAAGCGCCAGGACGCGCCCGCATTCGCGACGATGCGCGGCACGTTCGGCGGCGTGTTGCCCGAGAACGAGCCGCCGGCAAAGTCGTAGTCGGCATAGCGCGCGTCGACATAGGCAATGTTGCCCCAGAGACGCAGAGGCTCGATCGGGCGGATTGCCCCGGCGAGCTCGACGCCTTTCGATTCCTGCCGTCCCGCAATGTTGAGCGTCTGACCACCGGCCGCCGCATAGACATTCTTGCGCACGATATCGTAGGCCGAGAACGACCACTCGGCCCTGTTGCCCCACAACACGTGCTTGACGCCGGTCTCGTAGGTGCGCGCGGTCGTCAGATCCAGGTTCTGGGTCGGCGCGAGCAGAAAGATGTTGTTGGCCGAGATGTCGGCGCCGGTGGCGTACTGGCTGAAGAAGGTCAGGCCCGGAACGGCTTCCCAGGTGTAACCGATGCGGCCGGTGACGGGCGCCCAGGATTTCGAGAACGGGAAAT
>Ga0310811_10007005_pt1 | contig 14419 bp, 14 predicted proteins | sample YCmetagenome_FD_207642 | JGI IMG/M metagenome (GOLD analysis project Ga0310811, IMG submission 207642) | Soil microbial communities from experimental microcosm in Duke University, North Carolina, United States - YC | ecosystem: Engineered > Artificial ecosystem > Soil microcosm > Unclassified ...
CGTCGGGCGATGCGCAGCACGATCAGGGTTCCGGCGGGGCCGCAACCGGCGAATGTGAAATCCTGCTTCAGCCGGCGGACCGCCCGCCGGTTGCGGCCCCGCCGGGTTCCTGATCGCCTCAGGTCGGCCGACGCCGAGAAACCACACCGCACCCCACCACCACCACCAACCCGGCCACCCCGCCAACCGCAGCCGGTCCCGTGGATCTCTTGGAGGAGCGGCCCGCCGGAGGCGATTTTCAGCCTGAAACCCCACCACCCACCCCACGCCACAAGCCACTGCGAAATCCTGCACCGCGAACCTACGCGTCGAGGACGACCGGAGGAGGCCTTGATGACGCCGCCTAAATTAAAAGGGGCCGAATCGAACGTCGGCGGCGTGCGCGATGACGTCGATCTCGTCGCCGAGGGACCACTCGGCCACGCGGGAGACCATTGCGTGCGGCACCATCTCCGCGAGACCTTCGACCGCTGGGATGTCGTAGGTCGCGTGCGCATCGTGCGGCAGTACCACCTGGTAGCCCGATGCCAGTGCTGTGCGCGCCGTCGCGGCCACGCACATCTCCGACATCACCCCGCACAGCGCCAACCGCTTGATGTCATGCGCGGCGAGGAGACTCGCGAGCTCGGTGCCGTGGAAGCCGTCATCGGTGCGTTTACGAACGACGATCTCGTTGTCGCGCTGTGTTTCGACAGGACGGAACAGCTCCCAGCCGGGCGAGCCGGGTTCGTCCACGGCACCGGTCGGTCCGTCATTCTGAAGATGAACGATGAGGGCATCTCGTTTGCGGGCTGCGTGCACAAGTTCGTCCACCGCTGCCAGAAGCTCACGCGCCGTGGGCACGGCGCCCGGCCCAGCGACGAATGTGCACTGCAAGTCGACGACGATCAGTGCCTGGACGTCGCGGTACTCGGCCATATCGGGGAGCGTACCTCCGTCGGACTACTGTCCTATCTGCCCTATCGTGGCGAGGTGAGCTTCCGGTTGGCGGCGTACGCCGTGTGCATCGACGACGGGCGCGTGCTGCTTGCGCGCTGGGTGTCACCGAGGGGAACGACGCACTGGACCCTTCCGGGCGGAAAAGTGGAGCACACGGAAGACCCGTTCGACGCGGTGATCCGGGAAGTCGCCGAGGAGACCGGCTGCGACGCGGTCGTGGAAAGCCTGCTCGGCGTGGACTCGAGGATCATTCCCGGCGCTGAGCGTTTCGAGCCCGGTCCGGTCCCGCACCAGAATGTCGGCATCTTCTATCGCGTCCGCATCACCGGCGGCCGGCTCCGGCCCGAGCCGAACGGCGAGGCAGCCGAGTCGGTCTGGACTCCGATTCCCGAGGTCGCTTCGCTTCGCCGGTCGTCACTGGTCGATGTCGGCCTCGCCCTGGCGCGGACCTCCCCGGCTACCGGACACGTCGCTTCCGTCCCGGTCGGTGGCCTCATCCAGCACTGAAGCACTGAGCGAGGCCACCGCGCACCGAGACGGCCTGCCGGGTCAGCGGGCGGGCGAGCGGTGGACGTACCGCCCCGTCGGTGAGCCGAGGACGCTGCCGGAGCCGAAGACTTGCTGGCCGCGCAGGAAGGTCGCGTCGACCGTGGCGCCGATCTCCATGCCGCGGAACGGGCTGTACTGCTGGGTGGAGAAGGAATCGGCCGGGTCGACCATCCAGGAGCGGTGCGGATCGACCAGTGCGATGTCCGCGTCGAAGCCCTCTGCGATGTCGCCCTTGCCCTGCACGCCGTAGCGGCGGGCCGGGTTCCACGCCGTCAGCTCGGCGATCCGGTTGGCCGACAGGCCCCGCTTGAGGCCCTCGCCGACCAGCCCGGGCAGCAGGTACTCGGTGCCGCCGAAGCCGGACTTGGCCGCGAAGACGTCCGCAGGGTCGTCACCGAACTTCGTCTCCTCCTTGCAGCAGGCGTGGTCGGACACCACCCAGTCGACCTCGCCGGCCAGCAGGTGCTCCCACAGCTTCTCCACATCCGCGCGGTCGCGTAGCGGCGGGTTGACCTTGCCGCCGACGCCGTCGGCCGTGGTGATGTCGGCCAGCAGGTGACCGACGGTGACCTCGCGGCGGAAGTCGACGTGCGGGAAGGTGCCGGCCATCAGCAGCGCCGCCTCCAGCGCCTTGGCCGACGAGAGATGCAGCAGGTTGATGGTCGGCAGGCCGGTCGCGTGCGCGAGGTAGGAGGCGATGGTCACGGCCAGGCCCTCGGAGTGCGGCGGGCGGGAGGCGCTGTAGGCGGCCAGACCGGTCAACGAGCCCTCCTGCTCGACCAGCTTGGTGTACGCGGTCATGATCTCGGCGGTCTCGCAGTGCAGCGAGAGCGAGATCGAGTCGGCGCGCTCGGGGAACATCTCCCTTGCGCGCTGCACACCGCGCATGACGAACTCGAAGTGGGCCAGGTCGTAGCGTTCGCCCTCGGGGATCATCAAGAAGGAGTTCTGATCCGCCGAGCGGCCGTGCAGACCATGACCGCCGTAAAACATGAAGATCTTGAACGAGCTGACCCCGTGCTTGTCGATCAGCTCGGGAATCTCGTCGATGTGCGAGGACTGCATCGGCGCGAGGTGGAAGCCGTAGTCGACGAACGACCTGCCCTCGGACGCGGCGAGCACCTCGGGGAAGACCTCGGCGTAGCTGCCGCCGCGGTTGAGGTAGTACTGCCCGGTGCGCATGTAGGTGAGCGACGTGGTCACCCCGCCCTGCGCACACGCCCGGCTCTCGCTGTCCGTGTCCTCGCTGAGCGGGTTGTAGATGCCCCAGTGCTGGTGCGCGTCCACGACGCCGGGGAACGCCAGAAGCCCGCCGCCGTCGTAGACCTCCACCGCCTCTTCGGCGGGGATCGCCGGCGCCACGCGGGCGATCCGGCCGCCGGAGACGGCGATGTCGGCGTCGATCAGCCCGTCGACGCCGGGCCGCACCACGCGGACGTTCTTGATGACCAGGTCGTAGGCGCTCATGTGCTGGGTCTCCCGGGTGGTGAGGCGATCTCGTCGTCTGTGAGGTCTGAGTTCTGGGTCGGGGCTCTGGGTGCTGCGTTCTCGGTCGCGTGTCGATATCAGGGTGGTGAGGACTGCTGGGACGCGGCGGCGTGGCCTGCGGCAAGGTACGCCAGGCCGAGCGCCGGGAGCAGTCCGTTGCCGGCCAGGTAGCCGCCGGCTCCGTGGCCGGAGATCCCGACCGCCGCGCCGCCCGAGGCGTAGAGGCCTGCGATGACCGAGCCGTCGCGGCGCAGCACCCTGGCGTTCCCGTCGACCCGCAGTCCGCCCTGGGTGTGGAAGAGCGCCGGCACGACCCGGACCGCGCGCAGCGGCGGGACGAGACCGGGCCCGAACTCCTTGCGGCCGAACCGGTCGGTCGGCAGCTTTCCCGCGGCGACGATCGCGGCTTCGGCCAGCTCCGCGGCCAGCACGTCCGGATCGACGCCGATCGCCGCGGCGAGCGCTCCCGCGTCCTCGGCGCGGTGGACCACGCCGGACTCCACGACCTGCGCATAGTCCGTGAAGGCGAGGCTGAGCTGGTGGATCCGCTCGTCGAACACCAGCCAGCCGGCTGCGCCGGGGCGCGCGGCGAGCAGTGCAGCGTATTCGGAGTAGCCGACGCTCTCGTCGCCGAAGCGCCGCCCGCCCGTGTCCACGAGGATCGCGCCGTGCATGACCGTGGTCCAGGTGACGAGCGTGCGCGCGCCCGAGGACAGTCCGGCATGGCCCTGATATGCGTCGAGGCAGCTGGTCGCCGCGCCGAGCCGCGCGCTGATCCGGAGGGCGTCGCCGCGTGAGTACTCGCCGCCGTGGTAGTCGGCCGCGGCGATCTCCGGCATGTGCTCGCGGACGAGCTCCGGATCGCCGCCGTAGCCGTTCGTCGCCAGCAGGACCGCACGGGTACTGATTCGCTCGGTCTCACCGTCGGGCCGGTGCACGACTGCCATGTATCCGCCGTCGTCCGGTATGGGTTCGACCGCGGCCAGCCGTGCGGAGGTGAGCAGCTGGATCTGATCGTTCCGCTTGACGCGCTCGACCAGGCGGCCGAGCAGCGCAGAGCCGTGCCGTCCCGGGATGGTGTGCACGCGCGGCACCGAATGGCCGGGATAGGTGAAATCGGTCGGCAGTTCCATGGGCAGGCCGACGTGATCGGCCAGCCATTCGACCAGTTCGGCGCTCACCCCGGCCAACGCCTCGGCCACGACGCGTTCGGCGCTGCCCTTGGTCTTGGCGACGATGTCGGCCATGAACGTCTCCGGCGAGTCGCTGATCTGCGCCTCGCGCTGGAAGCGGGAGCCCGCGCCGGGCACCATCGCCGTGCACATCGACGTGTTGTTGCCGCGCTGGAAGTGCGGATCGGCCTCGACGACGAGCACGTCGAGGCCGAGTTCGGCGGCCCGGAGCGCGGCGCACAGCCCGCCGCCGGCGCCGGCCACCATCAGATCGGTGTCGGTCAAGATCTGCCACCTCGTTCGCCCGGACCGGCGCCGCGCGCGGCGCGGCCCGCCTACATGTGAACCCATTGAGCATGACACGCCCGGCGGACCGGCCGCGGGGACGCCGGCACACGTCGGGCCCGTGTTCCGGTTAAAGGAACACCTGACTTTCCCAGACTGACACCCGGCGGAACACTGAGTCAATAGTTCGTTGCAGATCAGCATTGAGTCCAGCCCCGACTGCGTCTATCATCGCCATCAGTCGCCGGACTACACGATGACCTGTGTTTCTCTGAACGGAACAGCAAAGGCGCTCACACCGCCGGAAGGAGACACGGTGACGGAACAGACGGCCGGCACGGAGGCCGCGGCCAGGGTCGCGGACGTGCTGCTGGTGTTCACCGAGGGCCCCTCGACCATGGGCGTGACCCGGATCGCCCGCGAGCTGGACCTGAGCAAGGCCGTGGTCTTCCGGATCCTGCAGTCCCTGGCCGCCCGCGGCATGGTCGAGCTCGATCCGGCGAACCGGGAGTACCGGCTCGGCCCGGCCGCCGCGGCGCTCGGCGCGCGGGCCATGCGCGAGTCCAACCTGCGCACCGCCTCGCTCGACGTGCTGCGCCGGTTGCGCGACGACGTCGGCGAGACCGTGACGCTGACCTCGCTGGTCCCGCACGGGCGGATCTACCTCGACCAGTTCGAGGGCCTGCACGAGATCAAGATGACCGTGGATCTCGGCCGCCGCTTCCCGCTGCACGCCGGCAGTTCCGGCAAGTGCATGTTGGCGTTCCTGCCGGAGCGCCGGCGCGAGGAGCTGGTGACCGGCGACCTGGCCCGGCTGACCGAGCGGACCCTCGTCGATCCCGACGCGCTGCGCGCCGACCTGGACGCCGTCGCGGCGCGCGGCTACGCCGTGTCCGCGGGCGAGCGGCAGGCGGACGCGGGCTCGGTGGCCGCCCCGATCTTCGACCTGTCCGGCTCCGTCGTCGGCGCGATCTCCGTGTGCGGGCCGCGCTACCGCGTCACCGAGGCGTTCGTGGAACGCATCGCGCCGAAGGTGGTCGCGGCGGCGGCGGAGATCTCCGGGCGGATGGGCTGGTCCGGCGGCCGGAGCGCGCCCGGTGCGCCCGGTGGGGAACGTGCCGCGGGTGCCGCAGGCGCGGCAGGCGGCACGGCAGGCGCGACAGGGGGAGTTGCGGCAGGCGCGCGGGTGCGCGCAACGAACGGAAGCGAGGGCTGAACGTGGCGGAATCGATGGCATCGGCATCACAGGACCCGAATCCGGGCGGCGGGCGGGACGGCGCGCCGCCCGCCCTCGAGGGTCTCAGGGTGCTGGACGTCGCGACACTGTTCGCGGGCCCGCTGGCCGCGACGCTGCTCGGCGACTTCGGCGCCGAGGTGATCAAGGTCGAGCATCCGAAGGGCGACCCGTCGCGCACCCACGGCGCCCGCAAGGACGGCGTCGGCCTGTGGTGGAAGATGCTGGCCCGCAACAAGAAGTCGATCACGCTCTATCTGGGTTCCCCGCGCGGGCAGGAGCTGTTCCGGGCCCTGGTCGCGGACGCCGACGTGGTGATCGAGAACTTCCGGCCCGGCACGCTGGAGCGCTGGGGCCTGGGCTACGCGGAACTCTCCGCGATCAACCCGCGCCTCGTGCTGGCCCGGGTCACCGGCTTCGGCCAGTTCGGGCCGTACGCGAGCCGGCCGGGCTTCGGCACGCTGGCCGAGGCGATGAGCGGCTTCGCCGCGGTCACCGGCGAGCCGGACGGGCCGCCCACGCTGCCCCCGTTCGGGCTGGCCGACGGGATCGCCGCGCTCACCACGGCCTTCGGCATCATGACGGCGCTGCGCGCCCGCGAGCACACCGGCCGCGGGCAGGTGCTCGACCTGGCCATCATCGAGCCCATCCTCACCCTGCTCGGCCCGCAGGTGACCATGTACGACCAGCTCGGCGTTCTGCAGCCGCGGACCGGCAACCGGTCCACCAACAACGCGCCGCGCAACACGTATCAGTGTGCGGACGGCAGCTGGGTCGCGGTCTCCACCAGCGCCCAGTCCATCGCCGAGCGTGTCATGACCCTGATCGGCCGCCCGGACCTGGCCGCGCAGCCATGGTTCGGCTCCGGGGCGAGCCGTGCCGAGCACGCCGACGAGCTCGACGCCGCGGTCGGCGCGTGGATCGGCGGGCGCTCGCGCGAGGAGGTGATCAGCGCCTTCGAGAAGGCCCAGGCCGCGGTCGCGCCGATCTACACCGCCGCGGACATCCTCGCCGACCCGCAGTTCGCCGCGCTGGGCAGCATCGTGCAGATGCCGGACGACGAACTGGGCCAGGTCAAGATCCAGAACGTCCCGTTCCGGCTGAGCGAGACGCCGGGCCGGGTGCGCAGCACCGGCCCCCGGCTCGGGGAGCACACCGCCGAGATCCTCGCCCGATACGGCGTGGACGCGGCGGAACTCGAGCAGCTGCGCGAGGAGGGCGTCTCGTGAACGAGGATGCTATGAGTAAGGGTGCTGTCGCACTCACCCGCAGTTGGCTGTACGTGCCGGCGCATCGCAGGGAGCTGCTGCCCAAGGCCATGGCCGGCGCCGCCGACGCGATCGTGCTCGACCTCGAAGACGCCGTGCCGCCGGAGGCCAAGCAGGAGGCGCGGGACAACGCGGTGGCCGCGGTCGGACACTCCCAGCCGAAGCCCGTGTGGGTGCGCGTCAACGCGCTCGACACCGACTGGGGCCGCGCGGATCTGGCCGCGCTGGCCGCGGGCGGCGCGACCGGGCTGCGGCTGCCCAAGGTCGAGAGCCCGGACGCGGTCCGCGAAGCGGCGGAGCGGACCGGGCTCCCCCTGCACGTCGTGCTGGAGTCCGCGCTCGGCGTGGAGCGGGCGTTCGAACTCGCGAGCGCGCACCGGCTCGTCACGGTCGTCTCGCTCGGCGAGGCCGACCTGATGGCCGACCTGCGGCTGCGCGACCGCACGGCACTGGAGTGGGCGCGCCAGCGCGTCGTGACGGCCAACAGGGCCGCCGGACTGCCGAGTCCGCCGCACGCCGCGTGGACCGCCGTCGCAGACCTCGAAGGACTGGCCGCGGACAGCGAAACGGCCAAGGCGCGCGGCTTCTTCGGCCGCTCCGTGCTGCACCCCAGACAGATCGAGACGGTCAATCGCGTCTTCAGCCCGGACCCGGACGAAGTCGGCCGCGCCCGCGCGCTGCTGGATCGCCAGGCCGTCCGGCGCTCTGCCGCCTGGCTCGACGAGGACGGCCGGTTCGTCGACCCGGCCGTGATCGCCAACGCGCGCTGGCTGGTCGATCTGGCCGACGCGCTCGAAAACGGAGGGATCACCGTATGACCACCACCCCCGCCGGCACCGCGGCGCTGCTCGCCGCCGCCGCAGCCGGAATCCGCACCGTCGAGCTCGGGCAGCCGCTGTTCACCGGCATGCCCTGCTCGCCGAACCATCCCGGGTTCCGGATGACGCTGGCACGCCGGCACGGCGACATGACCCGGCCGGACGGCAGTTCCGCGGCCAACGAGGTGATCATCACCGGCGGGCACGTGGGCACGCACATCGACGCCCTGTCGCATGTGAGCTATCAGGGCAGACTCCACGGCGACGTCGACGCCGCGGCGGCCCAGACGGGCGGCGCGTTCAGCGAGCACGGCGTGGACCAAATACCGCCGCTGGTCACCCGCGGCGTGCTGCTCGATGTGGCGGCCGCGCAGGGCGTCGAGACACTGGACGGCGGCTACGGCGTGACCGCCGAAGATCTGCGGAAGGCCGCGGACCTCGCCGGTGTCGCGCCGCGGCCGGGCGACGTCGCGTTGGTGCGCACGGGTTGGGCGCGCAACTTCGGGAACGCGAACACCTACCTCGGGCACGAGACGGGCGTGCCGGGCGTCGCGGAGAGCGGCGCACAGTGGCTCGCGGATCAGGGGATTGTCGCGACCGGGACCGACACCACCGCGTACGAGCAGATCCCGGCCGGCGACGGGCACCGCCTGCTGCCCGTGCACCGCCTGCTGCTGGTCGATTACGGCATCTACATCATGGAGCACCTCAACCTGGAGGCCGCCTCGGCCGAAGGGCTGAGCGAATTCCTGTTCGTGGCGGCGCCGTTGCGGATCATCGGCGGCACCGGATCGCCGATCCGGCCGTTCGCGGTCGTGGGAGCGTGAGCATGAGTACGACAGCTGATACGCACGCTTCGTCCGGGGCGGCGCCGAGGACGCCCGCGCAGGAGCTGGCCGCTCTGGCGGCGCAGGTCGCGCGCAAGGGCCTGCCCCGGGAGCTGCGCGCGGACATGGCGGGCCGGGTCGTCGACCTGCTCGGCAACAGCCTGGCCGCCACGCGCGAGGAACCGGGCCGGATCGTGTCCGCGATGGTCGGCGCGTGGGCGGGCGCGCCCGCGGCGAGCGCGATCGGCATGGCCGAGCGGCTGCCCGCGCCCTCGGCCGCGCTGGTCAACGGGACGCTGGCGCACAGCCTCGACTTCGACGACACGCACCTGCCCTCGGTGCTGCACCCGTCCGCCGCGGTCATCCCCGCGGCGCTCGCGGTCGCCGAGGAGGTCGGGGCATCCGGTCCGGCCCTGCTGGACGCCGCGACCGTCGGGGTCGAGGTGACCTGCCGTCTCGGCATGGCCGGCTACGACTCGGCGGCCAACAACTCGGTGTTCTTCGACCGCGGCCAGCATGCGACCGCGATCTGCGGCGCGGTCGGCGCCGCGGTGGCCGCCGGCATGCTGCGCGGCCTGGACGAGGATCGGCTGACCTCCGCGATCGGCATCGCCTGCAGCATGGGCGCCGGCGTCATCGAGGCCAACCGGACAGGCGGCACGGTCAAGCGCGTGCACTGCGGCTGGGCCGCGCACGCCGGCGTCGTCGCCGCCGATCTGGCGCGGCACGGCCTGACCGGGCCGCCGACGGTGCTGGAGGGCCGCTTCGGCTTCCTGCAGGCGTTCCTGGGCGACCGGGTGGACCTGGACCAGGTCACCGTCGGGCTCGGCGAACACTGGGAGACGCCGGGCATCTTCTTCAAGCCCTATCCGTGCAACCACTTCACCCACGCCGGCATCGACGCGGCGCTGCGGCTGCGCGCGAGCGGGGTGAGGCCCGACGACATCGTGGCGCTGACCCTGGGCGTGCCGGCGCCCGTGCTGCACACGATCGGCGAGCCGCCGGAGGAGAAGGCGCGGCCGCGATCCGGGTACCACGGCGCGTTCAGCGGGCCGTTCACGGTCGCCGCGGCCCTTCTCGGCGGCGGCGGGCTCGGCGTCTTCCACGAGGACTTCACCGACGAGGCGGCGCGCGATCCGCGGCGGCTCGCGCTGGCCGCGAAGGTGCGCGTGGTCGCCGACCCGGAATGCAACGCGATCTTCCCGCGGCAGTTCCCGGCCGTGCTGACCGCGGAGCTGGCCGACGGCTCGCGGCGGACCGAACGGGTGCTCGCCAACCGGGGCGGGCCGGGCAACCCGCTCTCCCCCGAGGAACTGACCACGAAGTTCGTGCTCAATTCGCAGCGCGCCGTGGACGGGGAACGGGCCGAACGCATCGCCGGACTCGCCTGGGGATTGCCCGCAGCGGACTCAATCCGTGCGCTGACCGGTTCGCTCAGCGGAACAAATCAAGCGCGGTAAAGATCAGCAAAGAGATCGAAACAAATCCGCCTGACGAAAATCATTGACAACCACGGACGTCGGCGCCATATTTCCAGGAACCGAGGCAACACCTTGCCCTGTTCCTCCTGGCGAAACAGCAGAAATCCGAGGTGAGCACGAATGGCAAGAAACCTTCGTTGGCTGACGATCGCAACCATCCTGGTGCTGGTCGTGATCAATTACATCGACCGGAGTGCGATCGCCTACGCCGTCGGGCCGCTTTCCTCGGAATTCCATCTCAACAGCGACGAGTACGGCTGGGTCAGCAGTGCGTTCTCGCTGGGGTACATGGTTTTCGCCCTCGCCTCCGGGCCGCTGGTGGACCGCTACGGGCCGCGCCGGATCCTGATCGCCGGAGTGATCGTGTGGTCGGTGGCCAGCGCCGTCACGCCGCTGTCCGGCGGCCTGGCCGGGCTGCTGCTGATCCGCATCGTGCTGGGCATCGGCGAGGCGCCCGGCTTCCCCGCCGCCACCCGGACCGCGAGCCGGTGGCTGCGCCGCAGCGAGCGCGGCTTCGCGCTCGCGCTGATCGGCGGCGTCGCGGTCTCCGGCAGCCTGCTGATAGGCGGGCCGGTGATCACCCGGCTGATCGACGCGACCGGCTGGCGCGGGATGTTCTGGGTGCTGGCCGGCGCCGGGGTCCTGTGGTCGATCGCCGCGGTGTGGCTGCTGTACAACACGCCGAAGGACAACCCGCGGGTGAGCGCTGAGGAGATCGCGCACATCGAGGCCGACCAGCGAGAGGACGAGGTCGCCGGGTCCGGGGCGGCGGTGGACTGGCGGGGCCTGCTGGCCAACCGCAACCTGTGGATCGTCGGCACGGGCTACTTCGCCTGGGGCTTCATGTTCTGGGGCTTCCTGTTCTGGCTGCCGCAGTACCTGGAGAAGTCCTACAAGCTCAACCTGGACCAGGTCGGTTCCTTCTCCACCATCCCGTGGGCGGCCGGCATGGCCGGCGCCCTGGTCGGCGGCATCGCGGTGGACCGGGTCTACCGCCGCAGGCACCGGGTGCGCAGCCGCTTCGTCCTGATCGGCGTCGCGCTGCTGCTCTCCGGCGCCTCGCTGATCCCGGTGCTGGCCGCGCCGTCGCTGACCACGGCGATGATCTCGGTCTCCTGCGGCGTCGGCTTCGGCTTCATCACCGGCGGGATCTGGTGGGTGGCCTCGATCGACGCCGCGCCGAGCCAGCCGGCCACCGCGGCCGGGTTCGCAGACGCCTGCTTCGCCCTGTCCGGCATCATCGCCCCGTCGGTCATGGGCTACATCGTGCAGAGCACCGGGACCTTCAACAGCGGCCTGGTGGTGATGTGCGTGCTGGCGGTGGCGGCGGCCGTGCTGATGCTGCTGTTCACCCGGGAGCCGGCCGAGCGGCGCACCGCCGCCGCGGTCCTCGCCCCGGCCGTCCCGCGCCGGCTGACCACCACCGACTGAGTCGGCTCAGGCCGGCCACGAACCGCCGCCGAGAGGCGTCCGACACGCGACGCCCCTCGGCGGCTTCCACGGTGCCGGCGCATTCGACGCTGTCGGCGGTGACGACGGTCTCGACCGCTCCCGTGAGAGGATTCAGCCATGATCCGAAACATGGTGCTCGTGAAACTGAAGCCGGGATACGACCCGGAGGAGCTCGCGGAGATCCAGGACCTGTTCCGCAACCTGAACTGCCCGGGAACCCTCAGCTACACGCTCGGCGACGACCTGGGCCTGCGCGAGGGGACGTGGAGCTTCGGGATCGTCTCCGACTTCAAGGACGTCGAGTCGTACCGCGGCTACGACCTCGACGACGCGCACAACCAGGCGCGTGCCCGCCTCGCCCCGCTGGTCGAGGACATCGTCAGGCTGCAGTTCGAGCTCTGACAAGCGACGTGTGGATCACACGGGGGCCACACGCGGGTCAGCCGAGCTCGAGGTTGTAGACCCCTTCCTCGTACTTCCGGCCGTAGTACTCCTCGAGTTCCTCGAGGCTCCAGTCCTTGCGCTCCATGGCCTGGGAGATGCGGGCCCGCGAAGGCACCGCGTCCGGCGCCCAGGTCTCCGGCTTCCAGACGTTGGAACGGATCGCCGACTTGCCGCAGTGGAAGAAGACCTCGTCGATCTCGACGACCAGGGCCAGGGCGGGCCGGTGACCGCGCACCACCATGCGGTCGAAGAACGGCGCCTCGCGCACGAGGACGGCACGCCCGTTGATGCGCAGCGAGTCGGTGCGGCCGGGGATCAAGCTGAGCAGGCCCACCCGCGGGTTCGACAGTATGTTGCGAAAGCCGTCCATCCGCCGGTTGCCCTGGCGCTCCGGTATCGCGACCGTCGAATCGTCCAGCGGCAGCACGAACCCGGGCGGGTCGCCCTTGGGCGACACGTCGCAGCCGCCGTGCGCGGCACTGGTGCTGATCAGGCAGTACGGCGAGTGCGCCAGCCAGACGCGGTCGATCTCCGCCAACGTCGGGCGCACCTTGTCCCGCGCCGCCGGCATGGTCTCTCCGAACAGCTCGCGCAGTTCGTCGTCGGTGGTCAGCACATCGGCGTCATCCCAGTGCGTCGCCATCGCGAACCCTCCCTCTCCCCATCTTCCGACAGTGGATCGGTTCGATCATAGTCAACGATGCGGTGACTACGAACGAAGGAAACAACTCCACCGATCGGGCCTCTCACGGTTCTGTGAAGAACTCGATGAGCTTGCGGTTGAGGGTTTCCGGCTCCATGAAGGGGATCATGTGGTGGGAGACGCCGGGCAGGACCTCGACCCTCGCCTGTGGCAGGGCCCTGCTCGCGCGCGCGGCGACCTTCCCGATGTCATGGACCCGGCTGCGCTCGGCCGTGAGGACGAGCACCGGAATGCCGAGCGATCGCAGGGCCGCGGCCTCGGGCCGGCGCCCGGCGATGAGCTTGCCGGTGGGGACTTTCCCGGCGAGCGACTGCAGGGCGGACCAGTCCGGGTCGAGGCTCGCGCCGCCCGTCTCCCACCGCAGGTAGGCGTCGTTGCCCCGGCCCGGTCGCAGCATCCCCGGCAGCGCGTGCCACAGGCAGGCCGGGGCGAATCCGGCGAAGCACTGGGTGGGGTCGAGCAGGGCGAGGCGGCCGACGCTGCTGCGCGGCGCGCGCAGCGCGTGGGCCAGGGCGACCCAGGCGCCGAACGAGTGGCCGCAGAAGTCGGCGCGCGCGATCCCGAGCTGGCCCAGCAGTTCGGCGAGCCAGTCCAGTACGTCCTGCCGGGTGCGCATCGGACGGCCTGTGTTGCGGCTGCGGTTGGGATCACCCATCGTGTCCGGCGCGTAGACGCGTCTGGTCCGGGCCAGCGCGGCGGCGTTCGCGTACCAGGAGGCTGAGTTAGAGCGTCCTCCGTGCAGCAGCACCAGCGGTGGCGCGTCGCCGGGGCCGCAGACGTTGAGCCGGGTCGTGCCGAAGCGCGAGGGCACGTCGACGGCCTCCACCGGCACGGCCCAGCGCGCTATCAGAGTGTCGTAGGCCGCGTGGAAGGCACCGAGGGGGTCGGCCGCCGCGGCGGGGGACGATGAGGAGTCTGACCGGGACCGGGTGTGCGCGTCCATGCTTGCCTCGATCATCGATAGTATCGGTCAGTGAGTAACTCACTCATCGAGAGAATAGAGAGGCGGCCGATGCCACGCAACACGACCGGCGGCGGGGACGGGAGTCCGGACGATCCCGCCGGATACGGCGAGACGGCGGCCCACCCGCGGATGGGCCTGGTGCACCTGCTGCGTTCCATCGCGGTCGATCTCGACCTGCTGGCCGCCGCGTTCGCCGCCGGGCACGGCCTGCATCCCACGGATCTCCGTGCCCTGATCGCGCTGCTCGACGCCGAGCGCGCCGACGAGCCGATGACGCCGGGACGCCTCGGCGCGCGGCTGCATCTGAACTCCCCGGCCACCACCGCCGTGGTCGACCGGCTCGAGGCGCTCGGCCTGCTCGCCCGCGAACGCGACCCGGCCGACCGCCGCCGGGTGCTGCTCGTCGTGAGCCAGGAGGCCAAGAATCTCGGCTGGCGCTTCTTCGGGCCGGTGATCGGACGGGTCCTGACCGCCATGGACGGGCTCGACCAGGCCGACCTCGACGCCTGCGAACGCGTCCTGAACGCGACCGCGCGGGCGCTGCCGGAACCGTGAGACGATCCGGAGCCGAGAAGAGCCGAACGGCTGATCCGATGAGTGTGCAACCGAATCGGCGCGCCGGAAGTCTACTGGTCAGACGACTCGCGGAGGGCGAGCCCAGGCGTGGGCCGGACAGGCCCAAATGGGATGGGGAGCGAAGGGAATGTCAGGTCTCACCGACGTTCTGAAGAACGAGTTCACCGGAAAGCTTCTGGATGTCACCGGTGTGCGCAAGCCGCCGTTCGTCCCGGATCT
>Ga0310811_10007006_pt1 | contig 14418 bp, 11 predicted proteins | sample YCmetagenome_FD_207642 | JGI IMG/M metagenome (GOLD analysis project Ga0310811, IMG submission 207642) | Soil microbial communities from experimental microcosm in Duke University, North Carolina, United States - YC | ecosystem: Engineered > Artificial ecosystem > Soil microcosm > Unclassified ...
GTCGAAATCGGGATGCTGATCCTGGTCGGAATCCTGCACAACCGCCTGCCCGGGGTCGCCGGCACGCTTGGCATCTCCATGGTCGCCGCGATGCAGTCTTCGATCTTCACCAGGGTAGAAGGCTCGGCCTACAGTTCGGTGATGATCACCGGCAATTTCCGTCAGGCCATCGAGGGTGCATTCCTGCTGGCTTCGGGAGATAGGCAAGCAGGGCTGCTGCGAAAATCCTGTATTTTCATGGGCGTATGCGCCGCGTTCGGGACAGGCGCGGCCGTGGGTGCCTTCCTTACCGAACGGATCCCGGCGTTCACCCTGGTCTTTCCTGTTGCTGCGCTGCTCCTCGTCGTATGGCTCTGCAGGGAGCCGCGCCCAATTGAAGCGGGCAAACGCTAGAGGACCGGGATGAAACCAAACTGGACATTCCTTCCCCCGATCGGCTGGCTCGCAGGATATCGTGCTTCCTGGCTGCCTGCCGATATGGTCGGGGGCGTGACGCTCGCAGCCTATGCGATTCCAGTTTCGTTGGCCTATGCGACGCTCGCGGGTCTGCCGCCGCAGGTCGGCATCTATGGCTACATGTTGGGTGGCATCGGCTATGCGCTGTTCGGATCGTCGCGGCAACTCGCGGTGGGCCCGACCTCGGCGATCTCGCTCATGATTGCCGGCACCGTCGGAGGCCTCGCTGGAGGCGATGCGGTCCGATATGCGCAGATCGCAAGCCTGTCGGCATTCGCTGTCGCAGTGCTCTGCTTGATCGCCTGGATCTTTCGGCTCAGCCTGCTGGTGCGCCTGATCAGCGACAGTATTCTGGTCGGCTTCAAGGCCGGGGCGGGCCTCACCATCATCATGACGCAGTTGCCGAGCCTGTTCGGGGTTGCCGGCGGCGGACACAATTTTTTCGACCGTCTGATCAAGCTTGCAGGTCAACTCGGCGGCCTTCACTGGACGGTGTTGGCGATCGGCGCCGTGGCAATGGTGTTGCTCTTGCTTGGCGAGCGGTTTCTGCCGGGTAAGCCGATCGGTCTATCTGTCGTGGTTCTGTCGATCTTCGTTGCGACGCTGTTCGGTCTGCCTGCGTTGGGGATTTCCGTCACAGGAAATATCCCGAGCGGATTGCCGAACTTTGCCGTGCCGACGTTTGGGCTGCTGGAGTTTGACGAGTTGTTTCCGCTCGCCGCGGGGGTCCTGTTGCTCGCCTACGTCGAAGGCGTGTCGGCGGCGCGGGGCTTTGCCGCCAAACATGGCTATTCCCTCGATGTGCGGCAGGAATTTTTGGGACTTGGGGCGGCCAATCTCGCGGTGGCGCTGGGCCATGGTTATCCGGTCGCCGGTGGACTGTCGCAATCCGCCGTCAATGACCAGGCCGGCGCGAAAACACCGCTGGCTCTCGTTATCTGTTCGGTCACCCTGGCGATCTGTCTGCTTTTCCTCACGGCATACCTTACCAATTTGCCCAAGGCCGTGCTGGCGGCCATCGTCTTCACGGCGGTCTACAAACTGATCGACATCGCCGCGCTGCGGCGAATGTGGCGCATCAGCCGGATCGATTTCTACTCCGCGGCAATTGCGCTGTTATCCGTGCTGTTGCTCGGCATCCTGCAAGGCATCCTGCTTGCCGCGATTGCCTCCATCTTTCTGCTGCTGGCGCGTGCCTCGCAGCCGAACGTGGCGTTCCTCGGCCGCGAGCCAGGGAGCGGACGCTATGCCGACAGGGCCCGCAATCCCGACGTCGAGCCGCTTGACGGCGTCATCGCTTTCCGCCCCGAAGCATCGCTGCTGTATATCAACGCCGATTCCGTCATGGCGGACGTGCTTGCGACGGTCGATGCTGCGCCTGATACGAAAGTGGTCGTTTGCGGCCTTTCGTCCTCCCCCTTCATCGATCTCGCGGGTGCAAAGCTGCTGCATGATCTTCATGACGAGTTCTCCTCCCGAAACATCGTTCTCCAAATTGTCGGCGCTCGAGGGCAGGTCCGCGACGTCTTGCAGGCGGATGGGTTGGCGAAGAAGACCGACAGCGCCAACTGGACCCGAAGAATGGACAGCGTGCTCGGTGATTTGAAGGCCCGCTGACTTTGCTGCAGTGCGGACGTGATGAGGCGGGGGCAAATGGCGCCGGCGCGCAAAGCCGGCGTCCGTTGATTTGGATCAAGGTCGCTGCCCGGGGCGGAGACAGGGTTCCGCATAGACGCCACCCGCAAGCCTCCCGGAGATCCGACATGTCCAAGGACGCCAAACCCGCACAGAAGCGCATCGATCAGTTCCTCAACGGGCCCGGCGGACGAGCGGACGACTGGCGCGACCTGGTGGAAGGCGCCAAGGTGTGGGCGCGGGGCGGGGACCGTGCCAACTACGACGCTGCGCTGGCCGATCTGTCGGTAACGGAAGAGTTTCACGGTTATCCGGGCCCGCAGTTGATGGCGGCGTTGAGGGAGGCGGCCACAGCCGGCGATGCCGGAACGTCGCTCTCGCTTGCCACCCGGATCACGCAGGCCCTGACGACAAGGTCATTCCGTCAGCACGCCAGTGATTCGAGCCTGAAAGATGACGGCAACGGGGAGGCTCCCGAACTGGGGTCGCCGACATTCGGACAGCAAGCGACGCGCCGTCCCTATTTCGAAACCCTGATCGTGACCGGCCTCTCATCCGGCGAGTGGCCGGCGCTCGCGGCCGAATGGCGCAAGCTGCGCCGTCCCGTCGACGCCTTCGTCTATGAACCGGTCATCGTCGGAAGCCTGGAAGACGCCTTCTGCGCCGTGATGCTGAATCCCAACATCGCTTCCGTCATCATCAACGAAGGCTTTGCCCTTCGCTCCCGCCATAATGCGGCCGTGCTTCGCCCAATGATGACCGCCGCCGGCCTCAACGACGAGTCCGACGCTTCGGCGCTCCGGCTCGGCCACATCATCAAGCGGGTGCGCCCCGAGCTTGATCTATATCTGATGTCAAATCGCGACGTCGAGGCGATGGCCGGAAACCCCGATGCGAACGTGTTCCGTCGGATTTTCTATTCGATCGAGGAGCTTCTCGAACTTCATCTCTCCATCCTGGAGGGAATCCAGGATCGCTTCGAAACCCCGTTCTTCGACAATCTCAAGAAATATGCGCAACGCCCGATCGGGACGTTTCATGCATTGCCGATCGCACGCGGCAAATCCGTGTTCAAATCGGACTGGATCCGTGACATGGGCGAGTTCTATGGCCTGAACCTGTTCCTGGCCGAGAGCAGCGCGACCACCGGCGGCCTGGACAGCCTGCTGGAGCCGACCGGCACCATCAAGAAAGCGCAGGACAAGGCGGCCCGCGCGCTCGGCGCGGATCGCGTCTTCTTCGTGACCAACGGCACCTCGACGTCGAACAAGATGGCCGTTCAGGCGCTGCTTGCGCCCGGCGACATCGCGATCGTCGATCGCAACTGTCACAAATCGCATCATTACGGAATGGTGCTGGCGGGTGCGCAGCCGCTTTATGTCGAAGCTTTCCCGATGACGGAATATTCGATGTACGGCGCGGTACCGTTGAATACCATCAAGCAGGCGCTGCTGAACGCCAAGGCTGACGGCCGCCTTGACCGCGTCAAGATGCTCGACCTGACCAACTGCACCTTCGATGGTCATATCTACAACACCCGCCGGGTGATGGAGGAATGTCTCGCGATCAAGCCGGACCTGATCTTCCTGTGGGATGAAGCCTGGTTCGGGTTTGCGCGCTTTTCGCCGTTCCTGAGGCGGCGGACCGGCTTGGGTGCGGCCAATGCGATCGAGGCATGGATGCACGACCCGAAATCGGTCGCGGCCTACGAAAAGCAGCAGGCTGAACTGGGCAAGAACCCGTCGAACGAGGTGCTGCTCAAGACGCGGCTGATCCCCGATCCGCGCCAGATCCGGCTGCGCGTCTACCAGACCAATTCCACGCACAAGTCGATGTCCGCCATCCGGCAGGGCTCGATGCTATCGGTCAAGGACGTCGAATTCCATACCGTCGAGCAGCAGTTCAAGGAGGCGGTATTCACCCACGCCTCCACCAGTCCGAACCAGCAACTGATCGCAAGTCTCGACGTCTCGCGGCGCCAGATGGAGCTCGAAGGCTATGGGCTCGTGGCCAATGCGATCGAGATCGCGATCGCCATCCGCAAGGCGGTCAACAGCAACCCGCTTATCTCGAGGTATTTCCGGGTTCTGGGTGCGGATGCCATGGTGCCGGCGCAATACCGGCAAAGCGGCTTCAAGGACTACCTGGACCCGAGTGCGAACTGGGCAAGCGCCCTGAAGAGCCTGGATGACGACGAGTTCTGCCTCGATCCGACCCGCATGACCCTGGTATGTGGCACGGCGGGGTACGACGGGACGCAATTCAAGGGTATCCTCGCCAACGAGTACAACATCCAGATCAACAAGACGTCCCGCAACTCGGTTCTGCTCCAGTCAAACATCAACAACACGCGCAGCGACGTCGCTCACCTCATTCGGGTGCTGGCCGAGATCGCGGGCGAGGTGGACCGCGGCCTAACGCAAGGCGGCGCCAATGCGAAGAAGACGTTCGAGGCGCGGGTGAAGAGCCTGATGACCGATGTGCCCGATCTGCCGAACTTCTCGCATTTCCACCCGAGCTTCCGTGGCGACGCGGGCGCCAAGACCAACGAAGGCGATATCCGGAGCGGCTTCTACGCGGCGTATGACGCGCCGGGTTGCGAATTCATCCGCCTCGGTGATCCCGAGATCGATCGTCGCCTGAAGGCTGGTCCGGAACTCGTCTCCGCCAGTTTCGTGATTCCGTATCCGCCCGGCTTCCCGATCATGGTGCCAGGCCAGGTCATCACCCAGGAAACCATCGACTTCATGCGCAAGCTCGATGTGAAGGAAATCCATGGCTACGACGCCAAGGAAGGCCTGAAGCTCGTACGCATCGAAGCCTTGGCGAAGATCGGCAAGCCGAAGCCTGGCGCCGCGCCGAAGCTCAAAGCTGCTTCTTAAAAGGGGGACGACGACCATGCAGGGCTTTTTCACATTCCTGCAGCAGAATCCTTATCTGCTGCTGTTTTTCGTCGTCGGGCTCGCGGTCTGGATCGGACGGGCCAGCATCAAGGGTTATGGGCTCGGCATGGTGGCCGGCGCCATCGTGGTCGGCGCTGGTCTGTCGGTTTGGGCATCGACCTATGGCGTCAAGCTTGAACTGAACAACTTCGCCAAGAGCCTGTTCTACTATCTCTTCATGTACGGCGTGGGCTTGCGCGTTGGGCCGTCTTTCGTCAATAGCCTGAAGGGTGATGGTCTCAAGTTCTGCATTCTCGCGCTGGTGTCGAGCGTTGTCGGTCTTGCGCTCGTCGTGATCGGCGCCAAGCTGTTCGATCTGCCGGTCGGGGCCGCCGGTGGCATGCTGGCGGGCTCGCAGACCATGTCCGCCGCGATCGGTTCGGCCGAGCAGGCCATCACCTCCGGCGTCGTCAAGCTTCCGGCAGGCATGAAGCCCGAGGAAGCGTCGGGCATGATCGCGCTGTCCTACGGCATCACCTACATCTGGGGTACCGTCGGCATCATCCTGATCTGCAAGTACCTGCCGCGTTGGTGGGGTGTCGACGCCAGGGCAGCCGCCAAAAAGTACGAGGAGGAGTTCGGCGTCAAGGACCTCGAAGGCGGCGGCCTCACCGGCTATCGGCAGTTCGGCTTGCGCGCCTACCGGCTGGAAAATTCCGCCCAGGCCGGCATGAGCATTGCCGGTTTCCGCAAGGGCAATCCCGAGTATCGCATTGTCAATGTTTCGCGCGGCGGCCAGTCGTTGGGCGCCGATCCCGAACTCGTCTTGCAGAAGGGCGACATCATTGCGCTCGGCGGCTCGACCGAGCATCTTACCGAGAAGATGGGCCTGATCGGTCCGGAGGTCGCCGATGCCAAGGCACTCGGCATTCCGATGGATCAGGCGGATATCCTTGTCACTAACAAGGAAATGGTAGGCCGGACCTTCGAATCGTTCCGGGACGCGGCAATTGCCGGCCAGTTGCAGGTCACCAAGGTCGAGCGCGGTGGCGTTCCGATCCCGGCCGGTCTGAAGACCAAGCTGGAGCGGATGGACATCATCTCGGTGGTCGGCCTGAAGTCGGCCGTCAACGAACTTGGCGAGATGTGGGGTCGCATCGCGCGGACCAACACCTCGACCGATCTGCTGACGTTGGCCTTCGGCATGATCATCGGGTTCCTGATCGGCATGATTTCGTTCCCGGCATTCGGCGCCTCGATCGGCCTCGGCAATGCCGGCGGCCTGCTGCTGTCGGGTGTGATCGTGTCCTCGATCGTGTCGCGGCTGCGCTTTTTCGGCAATACGCCGAACGCGGCGCGCAATGTACTGGAGGATCTCGGCCTCGTCGTCTTCGTCGCCATCGTGGGTATCAATGCCGGCGCTGGATTGCTGGCGCAGCTCACCGGTGCGGTCGCGCTGAAGATCTTCATCGTCGGCTTCATCGCCTGCACCATCCCGCCGTTCATCGTCTGGGCGATCGGTTATCACGTTTTCAAGATCAACCCGGCCGTGCTGATGGGCGGCGTTGCCGGTGCGCGCTCGCACTCCGGCCCGTGCCGTGAAGCCGCGGTGGAGATCCAGAGCTCCGTGCCCTGGATCGGATTCCCGGTCGGCTATGCCGTGTCGGGCATCCTGCTTACGGTGTTCGGCTATTTCGCGATGCTGCTGGCGCAATAGGCGAACGGCGATCTGGAGCCCCGACCATGGTGGCCCGGGCTCGACTCGAAAAGGAAGCATTATGAAGAAAAATAGAACGGGAATGGTGCTGGCAATCGCGCTGGGATTATTGGCTTCAGTCGGATTGACAACGCCGAGCGTCGCCGAAGTCGGCGCGGTGAGCGTCGTCTTCACCAAAGGCGGGTTTATCGTCGGCGTCGGCGGCGGGCAGGGCGTGCTCGTCTTCCGCGGCCATAGATATCCCTTCACGGTATCGGGCATGAGCGTCGGCTTCACGATCGGCGCGTCGACGACCAAGTTTGTCGGCAAAGCCATCAACTTGCGCAGTCCCGGCGATCTGGCCGGCAGCTATGCCGCGGGTGGGGCCGGCGGCGCGTTCGCGGCCGGGGCCGGCGGCGTGCAGTTACAGAATGCCAATGGCGTGATCTTGCAGCTCAGTGGGCCCAAGGTTGGTCTGGAAGCCTCGGCAGCCGTCGGCGGTGTCACCATTACGATGAAATGATGCAAGCAGCGGGAGCTGCCTCGCGGCTCCCCCTGCTCGGGGCGGCATAGAATATTGCGCTATGGTAGAATTGTGCCGGTGATTTGCCCGACGTGTCAAATGTTTTTCGAAGGTAAGGCATCCCTGCCAGCGACCCACCGCTACTGTGCATGGGGTTGTTTTCAATATTTCGGTCCAGGCGGCTCGACTAGTATCGCTCTTCGACGAATTTCATCCTGCGCAAGCTGGCCTGGTCGTCGTAGCGTCCCTTGTGGGTTCGCTTCGGCAGCTTGACCTTGTCGCGGGATAGTTTCTTGTACGGGATCGTCTCAAGAATGTGCGAGATGACGTTGAGGCGGGCAAGGCGCTTGTCGTCGGAGCGGATGACATACCAGGGGGCATGCTTTGAATTGGTCACCTTGAACATCATGTCGCGCGCCCTGGAATAGTCGTACCACCGATCGAACGACTGGACGTCCATCGGGCTCAGCTTCCACTGGCGCAGCGGGTCGTCGATGCGGGCGGCAAATCGCTTTTCCTGCTCCTCCATGCCGACCTCCAGCCAGACCTTGATCAGGATAATTCCGGCCTCGACGATGTATTTTTCGATTTGCGGGCAAAGCGCCAGAAAGCGCTTGTGTTCTTCCGGGCTGCAGAAGCCCATCACATATTCGACGCCGGCGCGATTGTACCAGCTGCGGTCGAAAATCACGATTTCTCCCGCGGCCGGGAAATGCAGCATGTAGCGCTGGAAGAATATCTGGCCCTTTTCGCGATCGGACGGAGCGGGCAGCGCCACCACCCGAAATACCCGCGGGCTCACTCTCTCGGTGATGGCCTTGATGGTGCCGCCCTTGCCGGCGGTATCCCGCCCCTCGAACAGGATGATCGCCCGCAGGTTCTTCGCCCTCACCCATTGCTGGAGATGACAAAGCTGGACCTGCAGCTTGCGCAGTTCCTTTTCATAGGCTTTACGCTTCATCCGCGCCGCGTCGTCTGGCATGGTCACCCTTCCATAGCTTCAGGCAAAATGTGGTCGCAGCGACCTAGTCTCCCCAGGCAATCGTGATCGCGATGTCACCCGGCACGCCACCGGGATAATCGATGATTTGATAGCCGATGCGATAGCCGCGCGGTTTCAGGTAGTCGACCCAGAGCTGAAATATTTCCTTTGGAATACCCGTCAGCGTTTTCTCCCAACCTTGCTCCTGCTGGTTGATGGCGCGGCCGTTGTCGGTGCAAAGCGAGTTGGGGAAGCGATAGACCTGTACTTCCGTCAATCCGTTCCGCACCGCCCGCTGGATGATGGTCGAGGCCAGCTGGACCTTTTCCTCCTCGGATTTGCCCGACGGCCGGGTGAGCCGCTCGATCAGCGCCCGTTTTTCCGATTCGACTGCGGCCGCAAGACGCGCGTATTCCTCCGCCTTCTGGGCCTCCTTGAGCGCTGCTTCTTTCCGGATCTGGTTCGCGTTGGGAATGAGATCATCGATGCTGCCGGGCATGCTGATCGCTCCTGATTGACGGCTCCGCTTCAGCGTTGCCACGAGGCTAGGTGGGGTCGACATCGTTCCCTTGATCCAAATCAAGAAAGTTCGCACCGGCGAAACAGACTGTCACTGCAAGGCCTGCGAACGGCCTGATCCCGCTTCCTGCGGAAAGAGGAAATCCGATGGCTGTGTTTCGAAAGCTGGTGCTCGCTACCGCAATCGCGGCTGGCTTCGACCTGTCGTCGCCGCAGGTGAGCGCGTTCGAGCTCACCGGCGCGTGGGCTACGAGCGCAGACCAATGCAGCAAGGTATTCGCCCGCAAAGGGCGCGCGAACCAGGTCGATTTTACCAATTTTTCCGGCGTCTACGGCGGCGGCTTCATCGCTGAAGCCAATCGCCTGAAGGGGAAGTCCGAGAGTTGTTCGATCAAGTCGAGGAAGGAAAGCGGTCAGACCGTCAACCTGGTGGTCGCGTGTGCCTCGGGCATCATGGTTTCAAACGTCCAGTTCTTCCTGAGCGTGCTCGATGACAACACGATCGTCCGTCAGTTTCCGGGCATCGAAGGTATGGACGTGACGTATCATCGTTGCCGGATTTAGGCCACGCCTGCCGATGCGGCCTTTCCTTGATCTTGATCAAAGAACGCCCCGGCGCCGGACAGATGCTTGCCGCCGTGAATCCCAAAGGAGGGTGTGATGTTTCGCTGCGGCAAGATCCTGATCACGCTCGCGCTGTTGATGGTGAGCCCTGTCGGCGTCTCGGCTCAAACGGCTGACAAACCACCAGCTGTCAGCAGCCCGGCGCAACCGGCCAGCCAGCCTCCGCCGAGTGTAGAACTGTTGAAGCCCGCGCAGCTCGAGGCGATGGTTGCGCCGATCGCGCTTTATCCCGACGAATTGCTGGCGAACGTGCTGGCGGCGTCGACCTATCCGTTGGAGGTGGTGCAGGCCGATCGCTGGCTGAAGGAACGCAAGACCCTCAAGGGCGATGCCCTGAAGAAGGAGGTCGACAAGCAGTCCTGGGACGACAGCGTCAAGGCGCTGACGAGCACGCCGGACGTCATCTCGATGATGAGCGACAAGGTCGACTGGACCAAGAGTCTCGGGGACGCCGTGCTTGCGCAGCAGCCGGACGTGATGGATGCGATCCAGCGTCTGCGCTCCAAGGCCTTTGACAACAAGAAGCTGGTCACCACCAAGCAGCAGAAGGTCAGCGTTAAGACCCAGGAAAGCAAGCAAGCGATCGTCATCGAGTCGGCCGATCCCAATACGATGTATGTGCCTTACTACGAGCCGGCGGCGGTTTACGGAACCTGGCCCTATGCGGATTATCCGGCGTATTATTTTGGCTATCCCTCCTATATCGGCGCCGGTGTGATCGCGGCGGGTCTCGCCTTTGGCGCGGGCTGGGCCATCGGTCGCTGGGGCAATTACTGGGGCGGCGGATGCAACTGGGGCAGCCGCAACGTCTACGTCAACCACAGGACCACCAACATCGGAAACGGTTGGCAGCACAATCCGGCGCATCGTCAAGGCGTGCGATACAACAATGCCGGTGTTCAGCAGCGCTTTGGCAACAACAATCTGAAGGCCGGTGCCGGCGACCGGATGGATTTCCGAGGTCGCGACGGACAGCAAGTGCTGCGTCCGAACCAGGGTGCGGGCGATCGCGCCGGAGATCGTGGAGATCGCGCCGCGGATCGTGCGGGCTCGCGTGATCGGCCGGGCGGCGATCGCGCCGGTGCTGCGGACCGCGCCAAGGGTGGGGGCGACCGAGCCAAGGGAGGCGGCGATCGCGCGAAGGCCGCCAACCGTGGCGCGGCCGGTGCGGGCAATCGCGCTGCTGCCGCCAACCGCGGTGGCGGCGGCAACCGTGGCGGCGCCATGAACGTATCGTCGGGACGGGCTGCAGCAGCGGCGTCGGCGCGCGGGCGTTCGAGCATGGCGAGTATGCCGCGTGGCGGCGGCATTTCTGCCGGCGGCGGCGGGTTCCGTGGTGGAGGCGGCGGTGGCGGCGGCTTCCGTGGAGGTGGCGGCGGCGGTGGACGGCGTTCGGATATCGCGCTGAAGCATGACGTCGTCCTGCTCGGCCATCTCGCCAACGGCCTCGGTTACTACCGCTTCAGCTATGTCGGCAGTCACAAGGCCTATGTCGGTGTCATGGCGCAGGAGGTCGAGGGCGTGAAGCCGGAAGCCGTGACCCGCGGCAGCGACGGTTATCTGCGAGTCTACTACGACAAGCTCGGATTGAAATTCCGCACCTACAGCGATTGGCTTGCTGGCGGCGCGAAGATTCCTGCGGAGGTCTCGCCATGATCAGCTTGAAGTCGATCCGGCGCGCAGTGTTGTGGCCGGGCCTCATGACGTTCACGTTTCTGGGCTCTGTGGCGCAGGCACAGCAGTCCTTTCCCAACCCCGAGGACGCTGCTGCAGCCCTCGCCGCTGCCGTCAAGGGTGGGCCGAGCGATATTCTGAAGGTCCTCGGCAAGGCTGCGGACGACATCGTCTCCTCCGGTGACGAGGTCGCCGACGCCGACACGCGCCAACGCTTCACGTCCATGTACGACACCAGGCACTCGGTCAAGACGGAGGGAAACAAGAAGGCCACGCTGATGCTGGGCCCGGACGACTTCCCGTTTCCGATTCCACTTGTCAACACCAAGGCCGGATGGGAGTTCGACACCGACGAAGGCCGCATCGAGATTCTCTATCGCCGTATCGGCCGCAACGAACTCGATGCGATCCAGACCTGCCTCGCCTTTGTCGATGCCGAGAACGAATATGCCGACAAGGATCGCGGCGAAGGCGCGGGCGTCTACGCGCAACGCATCGTCTCGACGCCCGGCAAGAAGGATGGGCTGTTCTGGCGTGACGACAGCGACCCTAGTCCCCTCGGTGCGCTGGCGGCAGAGGCCTCAGCCGAAGGCTATAAGGCCGGAGCTGCGGGGCCGACGGCCTATCACGGATATTATTTCCATATCCTGAAGGGGCAGGGGTCCGGCGCACCCGGCGGCGCCCTCAATTATGTCGTCAAGGGCAAGATGATCGGCGGTTTCGGGCTGATTGCGTGGCCCGCCGAGTACGGTAATTCCGGCGTCATGACCTTCCTGGTCAATCATGGCGGCACCGTCTACCAAAAGGATCTGGGAACGCGGACCGAGTTCATCGCGCCGCGCGCCACGCTGTTCGATCCTGATCAGACCTGGAAGAAAGTGAATGCGGCGACCCCTTAGGCTGAGGAAAGTCGAAACGATGTCATCTGCAATACGGGTCGCCGTGATCGGCTTTTTTGCTGTCGTTGTTCCTTCAACATCGTCATTCGCGCAGGCCGCCGGGTATGTTCGGGTCAAATTCGCAAAAGCGGGCTTGATGCTCGGCGCCGGCGGCGGCAGTGGCGTCCTGACCTATCGCGGTCGCGACTATCCGTTCATAGTATCCGGCCTCAGCCTCGGTGTTATGGCGGGAGGGTCTGTCAGCCGGCTGGAAGGATCGGCGTCGGGCATAAGGCAGGTCAGCGACTTCGCCGGTACCTACGGCTCCGTCGGAGCGGGTGGCGCCTTTGTTGGCGGTGCCGGAGGTGTTCGACTTGGAAACGACAATGGCGTTGTCATCGCGCTGCGGGGTCCAAAGGCGGGAATGGAGTTTGCCGCCAACATCAGCAGGATCGTGATTTCGCTGAAGTGAGATCGTAAATGAGGCTGCCAACTGCGGTGTTGCTTTACCCTACCGCATGAAAAGCACCACAAATGTCAGTGCGATCGGCAGCAATCCCAGCCCGATGACGCCAATTCGGAATGCACGATCATCTCTCATTGCGTCGAGAACACTAGGCCCGGATCAATGGGCCGCCCAGTGCAGTTTGTGCCACGGGGCGAATAAATGACCGTGATGACCCACAAATCTGCATAACAAGCCGGGGGGCGGGTGCGGAAGCTTCACCGCGTGAACACCCAAACCGCGAGCGGAATCGAAAGAACACTTGAAATGACAAGCGCCAGCGCCACCATTTTAGTCCATTCCCAGACAGTCAACGATATGAATTCCGGTCGGCCCAGTGCCGCGCTGCAGCATCTACGTCAAAATGGTTTTCGACCACCCCTCCACGGTCGCGCCAGCCCCGCAAAAACAGAACCGGGATTCTACGGGATGCTTCGTCGGGCTATGCAGTTTGTGCCACCTTGCGTGGCAGCCCCATAATTTGCTGCTCGATTGATCCATATCAAGCAGGGACCCCACTTCGTCCCAAAACTGGCCGCACCGTGTTTTGCTCACCAAGGAAGGTCACCATGAAATCGTTCAACGCGAAACGGCTGCTGCTTGCTGTCGGCATCCTGGGTTTGGGAATATTCGGCTCGATCGACTTATCGCCAAACGACGGCCTTGCGCTATCGATCCAAAGCGCGGAAGCCAGGGTAGGAAGACCGCTGACGCCCGTAAGCGTTGCCGGCGTTGCGCGTCGAACAACGCGCCGTGCCGTCGTGGGAGGAGCCGCTGTGGGTGCGGCAGCTGCAGGCACCGCTTGCGTCCGCGTTCTTGTCAATGGCGCGTACGTGTGCCGCTGACGCACTTCTTGCCGGTCACTTCAAGTCACCGGCAAGAAACGTAGATGGCATCTTCCGCGAAAGGAAGTCTCGTTACAGTGCAACTGTCACGAGGATTGGCTGACGACGTGAGCCGCGCTGGCAAAGCAAATATCGTGATGCGTTTGGAAGCTGCGCGGTTTCATGCGAGTTTGCCGCTCGTCTTTGTTCCGAGACCGTGCGGGATGACCACCCGCAAGAAATCCGATACGTTGTCGTGATTGCTTCGATCTGCCTGAGTCAATCCCCTCGACCATAACGACGTCGTGTCGATTGGCTTTCCATCGAGACAACGCGGGCGTCCATTGACGTCGCGAAAATGCTGGACGCAGCTATTTTCGGACATTGGAGAAAGCCGTTTCGAGAACGTCGCCGATCGGTTGCCAGCTTCGGCCGTCGAATTGAACCAGTCGCAGGTGTTTGATCGGTCGAAAATCCCACGGCCCCGTGCTGATCTTGATTCCGGGCAGCAAAATGGAGCTTTGGTAGTCTTTGAGGGTGGTCGCTTGCTTCATGACGTTGTCGCGAGACAGGTCATTACCGCTTTGTTTGAGCACCTGGGCCAATGTCTCGGCGGCCGCGTAGCCGAACACGGCGGCGCTGTCGTCTTTGCCTCCGGCCCGATTGTATTTTTCAATGTATGTCTGCCAGTCCTTGGCGGCCTGGTCGTCCTTCCAGGTCGGATCATTTACATCCTTCAGGAAGGTCGCCGTAATGACCCCCAGCGCGTTTTCCGTACCCGCCGGCTTTAGCGCCGTCGCAATCGATGACGACATGTAGTTCAATATGAACACCGGGTGCCAGTTCAGATCCGCGGCGCTTTGGATCACTTTCGCCAGGTTTGCAGGTGCGCCCGCAAACACAAGAATCTCGGCGCCTGATCGCTTCAGGACCGATACGTGCGTGGCCAGATTCTCGTCCGCAACATCGTACGCGATGTCGACCCTGATCATCCGGGCGATGTCACCGAGCCCGTCTTCCAGTCCCCTGAACAGTTCACGACCGAAATGATCGTTCTGCCAAAGCGCCACGATCCTTTTTCCGGGGTAGAACGTCTGGATGTAGTTGGCGTAGATGCGTCCCTCTTCCCGAATGGAGGGCTGCCAGCCCATCGTCCAGGGGAACAGTGATGGATCGCTCAGATGATCATCTCCGGAAGCGACAAAGAGTTGGGGAATTTG
>Ga0310811_10007007_pt1 | contig 14418 bp, 13 predicted proteins | sample YCmetagenome_FD_207642 | JGI IMG/M metagenome (GOLD analysis project Ga0310811, IMG submission 207642) | Soil microbial communities from experimental microcosm in Duke University, North Carolina, United States - YC | ecosystem: Engineered > Artificial ecosystem > Soil microcosm > Unclassified ...
ACGGCCCGGGCCGCGTCGACGATGTTGGCCCGCACGAGCAGGTAGCTGTTGACGCCGGTGAGGATGCCGGCGACGCCGATGCCGACCAGGATGAGCCGGTGTCCGTGGCCGTCGCCGCGCCAGGCGAGGAGGTAGATGGCGGCGCCGGTGGCGACGGCGGCGAGGACCGAGCCGGTCGCTACCGCGGTGGTGCCGCCGCCCGCCGCGACCACGGCGAGCAGACCGCCGGTGGCCGAGCCCTGGGTGAAGCCGAGGACGTCGGGGCTGCCGAGCGGGTTGCGCACCAGCGACTGGAACACGGCGCCCGCCAGGGCGAGGGCGGCGCCGGCGCACAGGCCGGTGACGGCCCGCGGCAGGCGCAGCTCGCGCACGATGAACGCGTCGGCGGGGGTGCCGCCGCCGAACAGGGTGCGTACGACGTCCGGGACGCTCATGGGGTAGTCGCCGCTGCCGATCGCCACGAGCGCGACGAGCATGGCGACGACCGCCAGGACCGTGCACACGCCCGCGGTACGCACGCGGCCGTTCATGCCGTCACCTCCGCTTCGCTCCGGCGCCGGCCTGACCCAAAGCTGTGCTCATTGTTCGCGGCCCCTCCGCTTCGCTCCGGACCGCTCATGCCCGCCGCCGGCGGACGATGGCCAGGAAGAAGCCGCCGCCGACCACCGCGGTCACGACGCCGACCTGCAGCTCGCCGGGGCGGGCCACCACCCGGCCGAGGACGTCGGAGGCGAGCAGGAGGGCGGGCGCGAGGACCGCGCTGTAGGCCAGCAGCAGCCGCACGTCGGGGCCGGTGATCGGGCGGACGAGGTGCGGCACCATGAGGCCGAGGAAGACGATCGGGCCGCAGGCGGCGGTCGCCGCGCCGCACAGCAGCACGATGGCCACGGCCGCGGCGACCCTGATCCGGCCGGGGTGCGCGCCGAGCGCTCGGGCCGCGTCGTCGCCGAGCGACAGCGCGTTGAGCGGGCGGGCCAGCACCGCGGCGATGATCACGCCGGCGGCGACGAACGGGGCGATGAGCGTCGCGGTGCCGGGGCGGGCCGCGGCGAGGGAGCCGGCCGTCCAGAACCGCATCCGGTCCAGCGACGCCGTGTCCAGCAGCTGCACGGCCGAGACATAGGCGTAGAGGGCGGCCGTCACCGCGGTACCGCTGAGGGCCAGGCCGCCCGGGGATGCGCCGCGACCGCCGGCCACGGCCCAGACCACGACGGACACCAGGGCCGCACCGCCGAAGGCGAACCAGACGTAGCCGTTGAGGTCGGTCACGCCGAGATACGCGATGGCGGTGACGACGGCCGCCGATGCGCCCGCGTTGACGCCGAGCAGTCCCGGGTCGGCGAGCGGGTTGCGGGTCAGGGCCTGCATCAGCGCGCCGGCAAGGCCCAGCGCGACGCCGACGAGCAGGCCGAGGACGGTGCGGGGCAGCCGCAGCTGGCGTACGACGGTCGCGCCGGCCGCCGAGGCGTCGGTGAGCCCGTGCCAGACCTCGCCGGGCCCGAGCGCCCGCGCGCCGATGGCCAGGCTGGCGCCCGCGACCGCGACGAGGACGCCGACCGCCACCGCGAGCCGGACGAATGTGCGCAAAAGTACCGCCTTGACACGATCAACTTAAGTAAGGCTACCCTAAGTGCCGATCGAGAGAGAGGCAACCCACCATGTCCTTCAACGTTTCCCGGCGCGGCCTGCTGGCCGGCGTTCTCGGCCTCGGCGCGCTCGCCGCGTGCGGCGACGGCACGTCCGACGGCGCGGCCGAACCGGCCTCCGGCGGCGGCGCGTGGGCCTTCACCGACGATCGCGGCACGAACGTGAGCGTCCCGGCCCGCCCGAAGCGGATCGTCGCGTACGTCGGCTCCGCGGCCGCCCTGCGCGACTTCGGCGTCGACGCCCAGCTCGTCGGCGTGTTCGGCCCGCTCAAGGCGGCCGACGGCGGCAAGGACCCGCTCGCGGGCGAGCTCGACCCGGCCAAGCTCGAGTCGCTGGGCAACGCCTGGGGCGAGTTCAACATCGAGAAGTACGCGGCCCTGCGCCCCGACCTGCTGATCACCAACATGTACGAGCCGAACGCGCTGTGGTACGTGCCGGACGACAGCAAGGACAAGATCCTCGCCCTGGCGCCGAGCGTCGGGCTCAACGTCGCGCGGACCACGCTGCTGAAGGTCATCGAGCGGTACTCCGCCCTGGCCGCCTCCCTCGGCGCCGACCAGGCCGCGAAGCCGGTCGCCGACGCGAAGGCCCGCTTCGAGGCCGCGAGCGACGCGGTGCGGGCCGCGGTCAAGGGTGGCGGCGGCCTCAAGGTGCTCGCGGCCTCGGCGAGCCCGGACCTGCTCTACGTGTCGGATCCCAAGGTGTACGCCGACCTGAGCTACTACCAGGAGCTGGGCGTCGAGGTCATCGTCCCCGGCCAGGTCACCGGCGGCTACTTCGAGAACCTGAGCTGGGAGAACGCCGACAAGTACAAGGCGGACGTGATCCTGCTCGACAGCCGCACCTCGGCCCTGCAGCCCAAGGACCTCACGTCCAAGCCCACGTGGGCGGGCCTGCCCGCGGTCAAGGCCGGCCAGATCGTGCCCTGGCTGAGCGAGCCGCGCTTCAGCTACGCGGGCTGCGCCGCCCCGCTGGAGACCTTGGCCAAGTCGCTGTCGGGGGCGAAGAAGGTCGCGTCGTGACCTTCGACTTCTTCGATGTCGAGGTGGTACGCCACGAGCCGCTGACGCCCACCGCGGTCCGCGTCACCTTCGCGGGCCCCGACCTGTCCCGCTTCGCCAGCGGCGGCCGGGACCAGCGCTTCAAGCTGTTCTTCCCCCGCACCGGCCAGTCCACGCCCCTGGTCCCGCGGGGCGAGGACTGGTTCGCCGAGTGGCGCGCCCTGGACCCCGGCACCCGCGGCGTCATGCGCACGTACACGGTCGGCGCCCAGCGCCCCGGCGAGTTCGACGTCGACTTCGCCCTGCACCCCGGCGGCGGCCCGGCCATCCGGTGGGCCACCTCCGTGCAGGCCGGCGACCGTCTCGTCGCGCTCGGCCCGACGGTCCCGGACAACGGCGGCGTGGACTTCCGGCCGCCGCCCGACACGCAGTGGGTCCTGCTGGCCGGCGACGAGACGGCGGTGCCCGCCCTGGCGGCGATCCACGCCTGGCTCGACCCGGCGCTGCCCGTCTACACCTGGATCACGGCGGAGCCGCAGCGCTGCGTCTTCGCCGCGGACGTGTTCCGCTGCGAGAGCGGCCTGCTCGCCCCGATCCGCGCGACGGCGCTGCCCACCGGCACCCCGTACGCCTGGATCGCCGGCGAGTCCGGCGAGATCCGCGCGTTGCGCCGTCATCTGGTCCAGGAGCGCGGCTTCGCCAAGCACCGCGTCACGTTCACGGGCTACTGGCGCCGCGGCGCGACGGAGGACGACCTGATCGCCGAGTCCGTCGCCTGACGTCGTCTTTCGCCCGCCCCAGCGGGTGGGGTGTGAACCGGCCCGTTGCGCTGGAGGGCTGAGGTGTGGGCGGTCCGGACGCCGACGGCGTCGACACCGCCCCGCAAGCGCTCACGGTCAGTAGGAGGGCGGCCAAGACAGGTGCGAGTGTCCTGGGTCAACCGATCCTTGTCCAAGGGTGGAGGGACCACACGAACTGGTGCGCCGGGGTTCATCGGTGGGAATCGGGGTCAGCTCGGGAACATCAGGCCGTTCGGCGGCGAGCAGGTTTTTGATCACGGGCACGGAGCCGGTGATGCGCAGCGCCGCGATCGGCAGGGCCAGTGCGCCGACCCCGGTCAGCATAGCTACCGGGAACCGGCCGCCGACGCCGACGCAGACCGCGGCCCCAGGTTGGGCACTGCGCGCGAGCGAACGTCGCCGCCTGCCGCAGCGACCCGACCAAGAACAGCGGGAACCGCCACAGCGACACCAGTGGTGGCGTGTCGAGCCTGGCCGTTGACGGACATCACGGCCAGGCCGTGGATCCACGCTCCTGCACTCAGGCGTACCATTCGGGATCGGTCTTGAAGTCTTCCGTACCGACGATGAGGCGCAGGTTGCCGCCGTGGGCGTCGAGGACGTACAGGCCGTTGTGCGGGTGCAGGTAGGCGTTGTTGATCGGGTTGAGGGCGACCACAACGTGGCGCCCGTCGGGTGACCAGTCGGGGCTTGATGGGAAGCGGCCGACGGGGTCCTGGAAGAGCTTGGTCAGGTCCGTGCCGTCGGGCTTGACGGTCCAGATCGCACCGCTTGGCGACAGCCGTTCGCTGGCGAACAGGATGCGGCGGCCATCGGGCGACCAACGGGCCCACGGGGCCGGCCGGGTGGCGTCACCGGTGATCGGGTGTGCGTCGGTGCCGTCGACGTTGACCACCCAAAGGGAGCCGCCGATGTCCAGCGGGCCGGGGTCGGGGTTGACGCACCGGTAGAACACGAGCCGTCGACCGTCCGGCGTGTACACCCCGGTGCGGCTGGGATCGCCGTCGTCCCATCCTTCGAAGGCGATCCGGCCACCGTTTGGCGACCACGCCTGCGGGATGAGGTTCAGCGTTGGGTCGACCAGCGGAAGCCGGGCATAGGCAAGGTCGCCGACGGTGAGCGTGCCACCGGTCGCGGGGCTGCCGACGAGGCTGTCGTTGCCTGGCATGACGAGGAGACGCCGATGGTCGGGCGACATGCGGTGCAGGCAGCAGTAGTCGCCCCAGCCGGTCACCCGGACGACGCGGTTGCCGTCTGCGCGCCAGAAGCTCTGGACGTCGCCGTCGGTTGCGACGTGGTACAGGATGTGCCCGGGCAACGCGGCCCTAGCCGGGGTTGGTGTGACTGGCGCGTTCGCCGTCAGCCCGTACCATCCGATGCTTCCGGCGGTCAGGATGGCGGCGAGCGTGGCCTTCATGTTCATGAGACGTCCTCCCGGATCGATGCGGATATCGGCGATGCTAGGAACCGCAGACGTGCCGGCGGATCAGAGCGATCCCTCGGGGTTGTGGGGGCTGGCCCGCATGCGCGACCGGTGGAGTTGGGAGACGGCCCGGATGCGGTGCCCCGTATTGGCGGCCTACTGTCGCTCGGACCGAGGGGAGGGCCGATGGAGGCCTCAGGGATCCGAGCGTTGGCGCTGTTGCTGGTGTTGGTGCTCACCGCTTCGTGCGCCAGTTCGGTCGACAAGGCCGGGGGCGCGAAGCCGCCGGCGGTCCACACGCTGCACGTGCTGAACACCCGCGGCGAGGAGGACATCGCGCCCTTTCAGGAGCGGCTCAGCCAGTTGTCCGGTGGCACGCTGAAGCTTGACGTCGAGCACAAGTGGGAGCGGCAGAACCCATCCGCCGACGTGGACGCGATACACGCGCTACAGGCCGGCAGGGCCGAGCTCGCCGTCGTCCCGGCGCGTGCGTGGCACGAGGCCGGGGTGACCGCGTTCGACGCGCTGATCGCGCCGTTCGCGATCGACAGCCTGGCGTTGCAGGAGAAGGTGCTGGCCAGTGACCTGCCCGACCGGATGCTGCCCGCGGTCGGGCAGGCCGGCCTGCGAGGGATCGGGATCCTGCCCAGCTCGATGCGCCGTCCCACGGGCATTACCAGGACGTTCACGGTCCCGGCCGACTTCACCGGCGCGCGGATCGGTGTCCTCCCGTCCGCCGTCGCCGAGAAATCGCTCCAGGTCCTCGGTGCCACGCCGGTGAGATGGGCCTCCGAGGGCACGTCGATCGATGACTTGGACGGCGTGGAGACACAGGTGACCGCGGTGCCCCAGTACATCCATGACATGCGGTCGGTGACTGCGAATGTCGCGTTGTGGCCGCGGCCGAACGTCGTGGTCGCGACCCCGCGTGCCTACGACGGTCTGTCTAGCCGGCAGCGGGAATGGTTGCGCACGGCGGTCCGCGACGCGATCGCGCCGACCGTCCAGTCGCTGCTCAACGTGGGCGAGGAACTCGGCGACCTCTGCCGCAGCCCGCAGTTCCACTTCGTTCGCGCGACGGAGGACCAGCTGGCGGCGTTGCACGCAGCGGTGCTCCCGGTGGATACCTGGTTGCGCCAGGACGCGGACACCGCCCGGAACCTCGACCGCATCGCGGCGCTGCGCGTCGGCGTCGCACCGTACCCAAACGAGGAGCCCAGCTGCGCCGGCGTAGCCCCCACGCCGGACCTGCAAGTGGCGGCCACACCGTTCGACGGCACGTACCGTATGGATACCCCGGCCGGTTGCGACCCGGCTCCGGAAAACTGTGGCACATGGATCTTCACATTTGGGCATGGACGTTTCTCGATCACGCAAGAGAACGGCTCCGCGTGCACCTGGGGTTACGGCACGTACACGGTCACCGGCGACGTGGTCGAGTGGCGGTTCGTCGACGGCGGCGGCATCGCGCCGACAAACGCGGTGAACAAGCCAGGCGAGGACTTCGTGTTCCGGTGGAGCGCGTATCGGGACCGTATGACCCTGTCGGCGGTGCCGGGAGCGATCTCGCCGGGACCCTTCATGATCACGCCGTGGCGGCGGCTCAGCACCAAGCCCGACGCGTCCTACCTCAGCCAGCGCTGCCCGCCTCCGGCGCAGGCGCTGCCGAGCTGAGCGGCAGGACCGCGCGGACGGTGGTGCCGTGGCCGGGCCGGCTGTCCACAGTGAACGCTCCGTCAAGGACGTCGACCCGGTCGGCCAGCCCGCGCAACCCCGACCCGCGGGACGGGTCCGCGCCGCCCGGGCCGTCGTCGGAGACCTCGACGGTCAGTGCCGCTGCGTCAACGCCGATGGTGACGCGGGCCGAGGCAGTCGGCGCGTACTTCGCGACGTTGGTCAACGCCTCGGCGCAGATGAAGTATGCGGCGGTTTCGACGGCGGGTCGGAAGCGGGAGGCGGTCAGGTCGACCGCGACGCGCATGGGCATGGCGGCGGCGAGCAGCGTCACCGCCGCGGCCAAACCTCCTTCGGTCAGGAGCTGCGGATGCACGCCGCGAGCGAAGTCCGACAGCGTGCGCCGGCATTCGTCGAGTTCGGCTCGCAGGCCGTCGGTCAGCAGCGGCCGGGCCCGGTCCAGGCGTGCCAGCGCGCCGCCTGCCAGGTCGCCGGCAAGCCGCTCGCGCTCGGCGTCGGCTACCTCGAGCAGCCGACGGCGGGAGGCTTCGAGTTCCGCGACGGTGTCGAGCACCGTCGCGCGCAGGCCGATGTTGGCCAGCGCCACGCGGGCCAGCCCCGCCACCGCCTCGAGCAGCGCCGGGTCGCCCAGTACGGCGGGGTCGTGCATGAGCACGGCGAGGACCTGGTCGCCGTCGCGGACCTCGGTGACCGAGCGCGCCCCGTCCGCGGCCGCTGGGGTCAGCGGCCGACCGGTCTCGTCCACCAGGCCGTGACCGGAGGGCGCGGGATAGCCCACCAGCAGCGACGGGTCTCCGAGCGCGGCGGCGAGGCTGTTGCGCAGCGGAGTGGGGGCGACGGCGTCACCGAGGTGCACCACGAGCCCGGCCAGCGCAGACCGGGACCATCGCCCCCAGCGTGCGTCGGCGTACACGACGCCGGCGACCACGATGAGGACGGTCTCGTACGCGCTCAGCACCATCTGGTCGTGCGGTCGTCCGGCCAGCCGTGCAACGGCGCCCGCCGACAGGACGGTACCCACGCCGACCATCGCGAGCAGCGGCGTCAGACGTGCCCGGCGTATCAGCCCTGCGGAGCGCAGGTATCCGGACAGCGCCGCCGCCACGGCCGCCGTAGCCAGCGCGACGGTCACCGCGTCCACTCGGCCGAGTGGGTAGCCGACGGCGTCGATGTAGGCGGTCAGCACGACAATCCCGGTCGTCCGCCGATGCGGCCTTCCACGGGGATAGCTCAGGAGCAGGTGCACGAGCGGCCCGCGGTGCACGAACACCAACGCACCGCCCAGGTCGCCGAGCAGCCACGCCGTGCCGGTGCCGGCCGCCAGCACCGCCGCTGCGTTGAGCCGAAGGCGCCACAGCCCGACCGCGGCGCCGCAGAACGCTATTGCCACGAGCGCGTCGAGCACGGTGCTCAGCCGATCAGCGCAGCGACAGCGGCGCCGGTGAGATCCGCCTTGTTGATGAACGGCGGTGCACCGGGCTCGGCCAGCCGGCTGCGGAATGCCGACCGGTCCCGCGTCGAGGTCAACACGACGCGTGGTGGCCGGTCCAGCCCAGCCAACGCCGCGGCGACCGCGAAGCCGTCGGTGTCGGGCAACTGGACGTCGAGCAGGACGAGCGACGGGTGCAGCCGCTGGCTCGCCTCGACCGCGGACCGCCCGTCGGCGGCTTCGCCGACCACGTCGAAGCCGTCGTGTTCCAGCAGCTGACGCGCGAGCGCGCGAAACGGCGCATGATCGTCCACGATCAGCACGCTAACCGCCACCAGCCTATCGTCGTCCGACCCGGCGCGACTGTCATGGGGGCCAGCCCGCATGTTCAGCTGCCACGCAGCAGAGCCAGGACCGCCTGGACCCGCCGGTGTGAATCCGGGGACTCCGGCAAGCCCAGCCGGTCGAAGATGTGCCCGATGTGCCGTTCGACCGTCTTTGTGCTCAGCGCCAGCCGCGTGGCAATCTTCCCGTTCGAGTACCCCTCGGCCATCAGGGCGAGGACTTCCCGCTCACGCTCGGTGAGCTCATCGAGCGAGCTGCGTGCCCGCCGCCGGTCGAACAGGCGGCTGACGATCGTCGGGTCCACCACGCACTCGCCCTCGGCGATCCTTCGTAACGAGTCGACCAGGACGACCACGTCGGAGACCCGCTCCTTCAGCAGGTAGCCGACGGCACGGGGATTGTGCTCGATGAGCCGCATCGCGTACCGGGAGTCCAGGTAGTGCGACAGCACGAGCACCCCGGTGTCACCGTGGCGCTCGCGGATCGCCATCGCCGACACGAGCCCCTCGTCCGTGTGCGTCGGCGGCATCTTGATGTCGACGATCGCGACGTCCGGCCGTTCGCGGGCGACCACCTCCAGCAGCCGGGCCCCGTCGCCCACGGTCGCGACCACCTCCACGCCGACCTCGCCCAGCAGCCTCGCCACACCCTCCCGCAGCAGGGCCTCGTCATCGGCGATCACGACACGCACGGCAGCTCCACCACGACACGACCGCCGTCCAGCGACACCGAGCCGCCGACCGCTTGCACCCGGTCATCGAGGCTGGTCAGGTCGCGTGGCGCAGCACAAGGTTGCACAGTAACCCGGAGCCGGTCGCCGTCACGGGCAACCGCAACTGACGCGCCGACGGTGCCCGCGCGGGTCAGAAACGCCACGGCGTAGTAGGCGATCGACTCCACCGGCGCATCGAAGCGCTCCTTCGGCACCGAGCGCACCTCGATCGGCTCGGCTGCCGCCTCACGCAGCGTGTCCAGCGCCGGCGCCAGACCCTCGTCCGCAAGCTCGCGCGGGAACAACCCGCGGGCCACGCGGCGAAGGTCCGCCAACGCGGCCACGACCTCGGCCAGCGCCCGGTCCAGACCGGAATCAGTACCGCCTGCGCGCAGGGACGCCAGGCGCAGGCTCAGGCTGAACGTGACGAGCCTCTGCTGAGCGCCGTCGTGCAGGTCCCGCTCCAGCCGGCAGCGCTCGGCGTCGGCCAGCTCGACGATGCGCAACCTGGAAGCGCGGAGGTCCGCCAGGTGGGCAAGGGCCTCGGCCTGCAGCCGCTCGTTGTCCAGCGCAAGCACCGCAACGCTGGCGATCTCGGCCGGTTCCGTCTCCATGTCGAGCGCTCCCGGCGCATGGGCCAGCAGCGCCACGACATTTTCGCGCCGGACAACGGGCGTGATCACGTGGCCGGGTCCGGGGCTCGCGTCAGTGCCCGTGGCGTCGACGACCCGACCGCCGGACACCGGGTAGAGCACCCGCAACGCAGGATCCCCGACGATCGAACCCAGCCTCTCGGCCAGCCGTCCCGGCCGCGCTGCGGCGGCGACCTCGAGCACCAGGTCGGTAACCTTCCCCCGGACGCGGCGGCGCTGCACTGCCGGCCAAAGGCTGCCCACGCCAGCCGCCGCGAGCGCTGCGGCTTGCACGATGACCAGACGCTGATCCACCGGGTCATCACTCACAAAGCCCCGGCCCATCGAGTGCGCGTAGTCCGCCAGGACCGCCGCGAGGCACCCGATCGCCGGCAGCGCCACGCCGGCCGCCGCGACCCACCGCGGGCGTGTCGCTCTGACCAGCCGAACCGCGAGGACCGCAGCCAACAGCGCCGACCAACCCACCCCGGCGACGACTCCGGCCCGCGTCAAGGCATCGAACAGCTCCGGGTCTGCGCCAGCAGAGACGAGGTTCGCCGGACACTGATGACATGACGATCCCTTTGGATCAAAAACGAGCGCGGGTCCCACGCCAGACAGCACCAGCGTGCCCGCGTAGCCGACGCCCAACGCCACACGATCGGACGTGGCGAGCCGCGGAGTCAGGAACCTGAGCGCGGCGTGTGCCAGCAACACCGGATAGGCCGTAGACACCAACAGCCCGACCGTGAACACCACGCCCCCGTCTGCCCCGGGCTCGTCCCAGCCGGAGACCAGCCAGGCAAGCCCAGCAACAGTGAGCAGCGCACCCGCCGCACGACGCCGAGTCATGGTCAGACTGCCGCACAGCACGACGACGCAACCTGACGCCAGCACCGTCACGTTCAACAGCGTCAGCCACCCCGCGCCGCCTGCCCGGCCCGCGATCGCGGCGGACTCCAACGCAGCGGCCACCGCCGCGCCTAACACGGCCACCCGAACGAGCACGCCGAGCATCACAACGACATCCTCGCAGACGCGCCAACCCCACATAGAGCGATGTTGGTGTAACACACGACCAGCTCGACAGGAACGCCCGATCGCTCGGGTCGAACCGGAGCCCTGGCCGAGGTGGCCCGGGCGGCCGCCGCCGGCGACCACGACCACGCCGACCACATCGCCCACACGATCATCAAGCAGCGCGAGCAGGTGCGGGGCATCTCTTGGCTGGCAAGAAACGCGCGTGCCCCGATGGCGTTCATCGCTGAGAACGCGCGACGTGCCGTCATTCGATCTGCGCCACTCGGTCCGCGCGATCATCCTGACCGAAGACGACCACGTCCTGCTCTGCCGGCACCCCATTGTCGGTCCGCCTGGGCGGGCTGTCTGGCGCAGCCCCACAGTCTGCAGTCGGGTGTGGGTGTTGACGTCGAGGTTGTGCAGGACGTAACAGATGAGGTGTTGAAGGCGTTCGGCCGGCTGCTTCCGCAGCTGTCGCGATCTGCCGACCGACTGGACGCCGAGGCACTGCATACGCTGGTGAGGTGGCCGGGCAATCGGCAGCTCATCGCCCGCAGCGCCGGTGGTCGTCGTGGCCGCGCGATGCGGATTCCGTCATCGCAAGAGCGGGGCGAGGCCGTCGAGGAGGCGCTGGAGGCCAAACTCGAAGAGCATGTCCAGATTCCAGACCACGTCGTCGGCGGTGATGAAGCGGGCCATCAGCGGGAGCCGCCCGTCGGCCAGGACCGTGCCGATCCTTTCTTCCTGGGCCTCCATCCACTGGGTGTCGGTCAGGCCGCTGTCCTGCTCGGCCTGCGCCTCCTCGGCCAGGTTCACCGCCGTGCCGCGCACGTAGTTGGCCACCGTCACCGCCGCCGTGAACTGTGCGTTCAGGTCGAGCCCGCGGCCGTCGAGGGCCCGCATCGTCCACTCGGTGTGGGCCATGGCATGCGGGGCCGGCAGCGGCCGGGTGAAGGAGACCGCCTGGGCCAGCCAGGTGTGCCGACGGTACATCGCCCACTGTAGCTGGGCGATGGCCTCGAGGCAGGCCCGCCAGCCGTCGCGTTCCGGGGTGAGGGTCGGGGGCGGGTTGTCGGCCATGACCTTGTCGATCATGAACAGCACCAGCTCTTCCCGGTCGGCCACGTACCGGTAGATCGCCATCGTGGGAATGCCGAGCTGACCGGCGAGCCGGCGCATCGACAGGCCGTGCAGCCCCTCAGTGTCGGCGATGGCCACGGCGGTGGCAACCACCTGCTCGCGGTCGGGACCGGGTGCTCTACCCGCACGGGCCGCGGCGACCACGGTGCCGACACCCCGCATGGGCTCGACGAGACCCCGCTCGCGCAGGGTGGCCAGCACCTTCGTCGCGGTCGCCATCGCGACCCCGTACTCGGCCATGAGCTGCCGGGTCGACGGGATCCTCGCCCCGGGCGGGAGCTCGCCCGACACGATCCGGTCCGCGAGATCGGCGGCGATCCGGCGGTACGTCGGTTCCTCCACAGCAGCCTCCCGTGCACTAGTGCAGTCACGGTACCCCGAGGACAATTACGGGGGGCAGCCTCACTATCACCGGCACTAGTGCACTCATACGCTGTACGGCAGGACTGATGTCGTTCGCCTGGAGTCGCATCGAGCACGATTCCTGTCCGTTCCGGAGGTAGTCACGTGAATTTCTCCATCGAAGACCCGCCCGTCGGGAATCGAGCGTCGTCCGGGACACTCTCCCGGATCGTCGACGTCGACGCGTTGCGCGCCGTGGCGCTGCTGCTCATCCTGGTCGTCAACATCGCCTACTTCGCCTCCGGCTATTCCTTCCAGCTGGTTCCGGATCCGGCGCACGACTCGTGGGGCGACCAGGCGGTCCGGTGGCTGGTCGAGCTGCTCCTCGCGATGAAGGCGTACCTGCTGTTCTCCTTTCTGTTCGGCTACAGCTTCACGCTCCAGCTCGATTCCGCCGCACGGCGCGGCGTCGACCTCGCCCCACGGTTCCGGCGACGGCTGGCCGGGCTCTTCGTGCTCGGTATCCTGCACGCGGTGCTGCTGTTCCAGGGCGACATCCTGACCACGTACGCATTGCTCGGTCTGGTCCTGCTCGCCATGCGAGGAGTCGGCGTCGGGACCGCGCTGCGCGCTGCCGTACTGCTGACCGGCGGGATCGGCTTCGTCCTCGCGCTCGCCGCCACGGGCGGGACCCAGCTGGTCACCGATCCGGCGACGGCACTCGCGGCGGGGCAGCGGTCCACCGAGGCACTACAGGGCGGGATCGGCTCGGTGATCACCGAGCACGTACGCCAGCTGCCGGCGATGTTCGGCGCGCTCCTCGTGCAGGGGCCGCTCGCCCTCTCGGCCTTCCTCTGCGGTTACGCGGCTGGGCGGCGCCGGCTACTCACCGACGTCGTCGGGAACCGACAGCTCCTGCGCCGGGTGCAGCAGCTGGGCTATCCGGTCGGCCTGGCCGGTGCGGTGATCTTCGCATCGGGCGGGGGCACCGCCAACCTGACCGGGCTGACGGCGGGCGTGCTCACCGCGCCGCTGCTCGCAGCCGCGTACGCCGCCACCCTGCTCCAGTTCTTCCAGACCGACCGGGGGCGGCGGGTCGTCGCCGTACTCGCGCCGGCCGGACGGATGTCCCTGTCGAACTACCTGGGTCAGTCGCTGCTCTGCGTGCTGGTCTTCACCGGCGTCGGGCTGGGCCTCGCCGGTGCCGTCTCACCCCCGGTCGTCGTACTCATCGCGGTCGCGATCTACTGTGTGCAGCTCGCCGCCAGCGCGGCGTGGATGGCCCGGTTCCGGTACGGACCGATGGAGTGGCTGTTGCGGGCCTGGACCGAGCTGCGGTGGCCACGGCTGCGGGCCGCGGACCCGGAATGACGGGTCCGGGACCGGGGCGGATTGCCGCCCCGCCGGGACGGCATCAATCGGATTGCCGCCCCGGTCCGGGTACCGGCTCCGTAGATCAGCCCGGTGACGTACAGCCCGGCGAGCATGACCCTCGGGAAGATGCGGACCGGGTCCTTGGTCTCCTCGGCCATGTTGACCGAGTCCTCGAAGCCGACCATCGCGAAGAACGCCAGCGCCGTCGCCGCGGTGACGGAGAAAGAACGGGCATTCCCCTCCGGCGCGTGGAACTCGGTCAGCCGCGAGAGGTCACCCTCACCGCCACTCAGCGCCCACGCACCGATGCAGATGACGATGAGTAGCCCGGTCAGCTCCACGCAGGTGAGCAGAACGTTGGTCTTCACACTCTCGCCGACGCCGCGGAAGTTGACCAGCGCGACGAGCGTGATGAACCCCAGCGCCAGGGCGGTCAGGCCGATGCCTTCGCCGATCGACAGGTCGAACGCCTCGACGAAGTTGCCGGCGAACGCCTTCGACGCGCTGGAGGCGGAGGTGAGCCCGGAGGACATCACCGCGAACGTGACCAAGAACGTCAGGAAGTGGATCCCGAAGGCCTTGTGTGTGTACACAACGGCAGCCAGACCGCACCGCCCACCTCAGCGGCGACCTTGCCGGTTAGTGCGTAGATGCCGGTACCGAGAATGTCGCCGACAACGAACAGCAGCAGGAGACCGGGACCCATCACCCGGCGCAGGGCCGGCTGGCCGCCCGGAGTCGTGGTCTTGTCCGCCATCGGGCACGCCCTGGGCCGCGAAGATCAGGACGTTCTCCGAACGGTCGGGCTGTCCTCGCCCTCGGCCGTCCATTGCCGGCCGAGGGTTGCCACGGACTCGG
>Ga0310811_10007008_pt1 | contig 14417 bp, 13 predicted proteins | sample YCmetagenome_FD_207642 | JGI IMG/M metagenome (GOLD analysis project Ga0310811, IMG submission 207642) | Soil microbial communities from experimental microcosm in Duke University, North Carolina, United States - YC | ecosystem: Engineered > Artificial ecosystem > Soil microcosm > Unclassified ...
GGCGCGATCTGCAACGACGCATCGTTCAGCATCATGCTGGCACATTGCGGCATGCTGCGTGAGCGCGTGCTGCGTACCACCGCATCCTGTTTCGGCCATCGTCTGATGATGGATTGCATCGTGCCGGGTGGCACTGCTGTCGATATGGCACCTGATGGCCCGGGCAAAATCCGCACGCTGGTCGACGAGATCCGCGCGCGCTTTCCGCCACTGGTCGATCTCTACGACAAGACCGCGTCGCTGCAGGACCGCACCGCTCGGACCGGCATCCTGTCCGCGGAACTGGCACGCCGCTTCGGCGCCGGCGGTTTCATCGGCCGCGCCTCCGGGCGCGACTTCGATGCACGCAAGTCTCTCGCGTATCCACCCTACGATCGACTGCAATTCACCGTGCCGGTGCTGACAGAAGGCGACGTGAACGCCCGTGTCTGGATCCGCATCAAGGAGATCGATGCCAGCCTCGCCCTGATTGAACAGATGCTCGATCAGCTACCGCATGGCGACGTCCGCACGCCTGTCACCGCGCATGGTCCATCCGAAGCCATCGCGTTGACCGAGGCATTCCGCGGCGACCTGCTGGTGTGGCTGCGCCTGGACAGCGAAGGTCGCATCGACCGCTGCCATCTGCGTGATGCATCCTGGTTTCAATGGCCGCTGCTTGAAGCCGCGATCGAGGGCAACATCGTCGCCGACTTCCCTCTCTGCAACAAGTCGTTCAACTGCTCCTATTCAGGGCACGACCTGTGACCATGATGTGCCCGCCATGTTGAGAACTCTTCTGCAGGGTCTTCGGATTCCTGTCACCGAAGCAGCGCCGCTTGCGACGCTCGGCGCCGAACTGAACCGTGCCGTGCAACGCCGCCTCGGCCGCAGCCTCGCCATCCGCGAGGTGGATGCCGGCTCCTGCAATGGCTGCGAGCTGGAAATCCATGCACTCAACAATGCCTTCTATGATCTGGAGCGTTTCGGACTGCGCTTCGTCGCCTCGCCGCGTCACGCCGACGTGCTGATGGTCACCGGTCCCGTGACCCGAAACATGCGCGAGGGGCTGGAGCGGACATGGCGCGCCACGCCCGATCCGAAGTGGGTGGTTGCCGTTGGCGACTGCGCCGCCGGCTGCGGCGTGTTCGCCGACAGTCCTGCCTGCATCGGCGCGGTCTCCAAGGTTGTTCCAGTGGACCTGGTGATCCAGGGCTGTCCGCCGACGCCGACGCAATTGCTGCAAGGACTGCTGTCGCTGCTCGATCCGCGATGAAGTATCGCGCCGACGCAGCCCTGTTCGGCGGCCGTGTCGAGCCCGACGTTCTGATCGACATCGCTGCCGACGGCACGATCGTTTCCGTCACGCCGCGCGCAACCGAAGTGGCCGAGCGTCTGTCTGGCCTTGTCGTCCCCGGCATGCCCAACCTGCACAGCCATGCGTTCCAACGTGCAATGGCTGGCCTTGCCGAACGCGCCGGACCAACCGGCGACGACTTCTGGCGCTGGCGCGAGGTGATGTATCGCTTCCTCGCCATCCTGACTCCGGACGACGTGCAAGCCATTGCCGCGCAGCTCTATGTCGAATGTCTCCTGCACGGCTACACCTCGGTCGCCGAATTCCACTACCTGCACAACACGCCAGACGGCTCGCGGTACGAGGACAAGGCTGAGCTGTCCCATCGCGTCAAAGCTGCTGCCTGCGAAGCCGGGATTGGCCTTACACTTCTGCCGGTGCTGTATCGTCACTCGCAGTTTGGCGGTGCCGAGCCGACGGAGGGCCAGCGACGATTCATTCTGACGCTCGATGACTATGCCGATCTCTGCGCCGCAGTTGGTGATGGCGTTGCACCGCATTCGCTGCGTGCCGTCACGCCGGACGAACTGACAGCGGCGATCGCAATTGCGGGCGGTAAACCCATCCATATCCACGTCGCCGAGCAGCAGAAGGAAGTGGCCGACTGCGTTGCCTGGAGCGGCGCTCCGCCCGTCGCGTGGCTGCTGGACCATGCAGAAGTCGACCAGCGATGGTGCCTGATCCACGCAACGCACATCGACCCCGCCGAGCGGGCCCGGCTTGCGGGAAGCGGCGCCATCGCCGGCCTTTGCCAGACCACCGAGGCCAATCTCGGCGACGGCATTTTCCCCCTCCGCGACTTTCTGGCCGACGGTGGCCGGTTCGGCATCGGCACCGATTCGAACGTCAGCACGTCGCCTGTCGAGGAATTGCGCTGGCTGGAATACATACGCCGCCTGGAAACCCGCTCCCGCAACGTCACCACAGACCTCTATACACGCGCTCTTGCAGGTGGCGCCCAGGCACTCGGCCGTCGCGGCGGTTCGATCGAACCTGGCCGCCACGCGGACCTGGTCGTCCTGGACGCCGAGCATTCGTCTCTGGTTGGCCGCGCCGGCGATGCCTTGATTGACGCGTGGCTGTTCTCGGGAAACACAACACCGGTTCGCGATGTCATGGCCTGCGGCGAATGGGTTGTGCGCGATGCGATGCATCGGGCGCAGCCAAAGATCGCGGCTGCCTTTGCCCGCACCATGCGACGGCTCGCCGGCGTGCTCTGACACTCAGGGCGCGTCCATCACCGCCTTGCAAGCCGCCGGCAGAGCCGGCGGATGATATGGCTTCGCGGGCTGTGGCGGCACGTCCAACTGATCGAACCACCATTGCAGCGTCGCATCGCAGCTCTCACCGGCAGGCTGCGGCGGAATATCGACGCAATCGTGTTGCCCTGCCGGACAGCGGAAATGGATATGCATATGGGCCGAGTGGTCGTACCACGGCCTGATCATGCGCAGCCATGACCGGTCGCCCTGCACAGTATCGCAAAGCTGCTTCTTGATCGCTGCATTAACCAGGATGCGGTCCACGCCAGGCAGTCCAGCCGCCAGATGCAACAGCGTGGCCACCTGTGGCGACCAGTGGCCCGGATCCACCCCTCGCTGATCCGCCCGCACCATGCTGGGCAGTTCCACCGTTTCGCGTTCCGTCGCCGTCAGCGCGTGCTTCGGCGACACATCCAGTCCAACATCGGCATCGAGCCCCAACTGATGCGCGACATGCCCACCTGGCAATGGGCCGCCACGTGGCCGAGCAACATCCTCGACATAGAGGTCTCCGAGACCGGCGGCATGTGCCTCTTTCCCCAATTCTTCGATCCCGGCGATCGTCACCGGTGCACCCCAGAAGGAACTGCGGGACAAATGGATTGTCTGGAATCCGTCGCCACCCGCCGGCAGGCGCACGGCCCCTGCGAGGCAGCCGGCACTGGCGCCGCCAACGATGTGGAGCGGCCCCGGCGCGGGCGTATCGCGGGCTGCGGCGACGCCAAGCATGGCGAACAGCGCCACCGCCAACCGCAGCACACAATCAGAACCTGCGTTCGAACACCGTGATGACATCGCCCGGCTGCACGAAGGACTGCCTGCTCGCCCTGCCCTCCACCGCCGTCCCATTCGCGGTGCGAACGATGGCAGCATAGCCCTCGATGGCGCGATAGGTGAAGCCGCCGGCCACGGCGACAGCGGTGACCACTGTCATCCCCGGCTGATAGGCGTACTGCCCGGGTTTGTTGACCTCCCCCAGGACGTAGATCGGCCGGTAGGCGATCACCTCCACCGCGACTGATGGATGGCGCACCAGATTGTCCCGCCGCAAGGCGGCCCCGACCGCCGCCTCCAGGCCGCTCGACGCCAATCCCGCCGCATGCACGCTCCCTACGAGCGGCAGCGCAATGTTCCCGCTGTCGTTGACCCTGAATTCGCCGGTCAGATTATCCTCGCCGAACACGATAATCCGCACCTGATCGCCGGGCCCCAACGTGTAGGCCGCGCGGTCGCCATCGGGCAGCATCGGCAGCCTGCTGCCTGGCCCACCGCAGGCGACCGCCGCCCAGGACAGCGCCACCAACAGGAGGCAACGATACATACGCATGGCTGTGACTATGCGGCGGGAGGAATTAGCCATGGATTAAGACGCGGGGGGTAATTGTATTCAGATCGGGACGCTCGGCCCCGCCAAGAACGGCGGACTCTCACCCCCCGATGCAGGAAATGATGCTAGACCGACCCGCTGGGACGATAGCAGCCTCGCGGACGGCACGAAGCGAACGGATGCCGCGCGACAGGGGATCTGAAGCGGCCGCGTTGAACGGCGCAGCCGTGCTTGCGATCCTGCGACGCCGCAAGCTGCCGCTATTGACCTCGATCGTCCTGTGCCCGTTCCTGACATTCATCGCGCTCAGCCAACTCTCCCCGCGCTACACCGCGAGCGGCACGCTGCTGTACGACAATGCCGAGTACAAGGTGCGCGAGCTGCAAAGTATCCTGCGCGTCGACCCGATCACCGATGCGATCATGGTGTCGCAGGCCGAGGTGCTACGGGGCATCCCGGTGATCGAGCAGGTCACAAACCGCCTGAACCTCTATGCCAATCCCGAATTCAACCCTGAACTGCGACCACGGCCCTGGTGGCGTCGCATCTTCCACTGGCTGGTTTCCGCCGAGCACGCGCCAGCCCCCGACATCATCGGCCCGCAACTCGATCCTTCGCGCAACGCCACGCTGGCGGCGGTACAAGATTCGCTGGTCGTGACCCCGGTGAAGGCGTCGCACGTGCTTCAGGTGTCCTTCACCGCGCAAGATCCGCTGCTCGCCGCCGCCGCCGTCAATCACGCCATGGACGCCTATGTGAAGGCGCAGCTCGGCGCGAAATACGGTGCCGTGATGAAGGCACGCGACTGGCTGGAACAGCGCGCCAGGGAACTCCGGGCCGAAGTCCGCCAGTCAGAGGACCAGATAGCGCGCTATCGTGCCGATCATGGCCTCGTCGAGGGCATGCACGCCAGCCTCGACAGCGAGCAGATCAGCCTTTTGTCGGAAAACCTCGCTCGAGCGCGAAGTGCGCTCGCGGAGGCAGAAGGCCGCCTCGACGCCGCCAGTGGCAGGGCCGGCGCTGCGGCGCAGGCGGCAATTGCCCCTTCAGTGGCGCCGCTGCGGACACGTCAGGACCAGTTTACGGCAGAGCTGCAATCCATGCTCGGCCGTCTCGGGCCTAACCATCCAGAGGTGCGATCCACACGCACCCAGCTTGCCGAAACCGATCGGTCGATCTCGGCGGAAGTCACCCGCGTCGTCACGGCAACCGAGGCGGACGTGCGCGCCGATCGCGATCGTGTTGCCAAGTTGCAGGCTGATCTGGACGATGCCCGCGCGAGGTTTCAGCGCGATGCGCAGGCGCAGATTCCGTTGAACGCCATGCAGCGCGACGCCGAGGCATCGCGCAGCCTGTTGCAAACGGTGCTGGAAAGTATCCAACAAACCGCAAAACAATCGGCGATCGAAGCACCCGATGCCCACGAGATCTCGCTGGCCCTCCCGCCTGGACATCCCAGCTTCCCGCGCACGGGGGCCTGGATGGCGGGCGCCGTCGCCTTCGGCGTGCTATTCGGGCTCCTGCTTGCCTACCTGTGGGAGCTGGCGGATGCCACCTTCCGCAGCGGCGACGACATCCGCAATGTCCTTCGCCTGCCCTGCCTGGCACTGATCCCCACGGTTCGCCGTCGTTGGCTCAAGGACGTGGTCATCGAGGAGTATGCCGCCCGCAAGCCGCTCTCGGCCTTTGCCGAGCAGCTTCGTGCCCTGCGTGCCGGTCTCTCGCTCTGGCCGGACCAGCCGCACGTTGTCGCCATAACCGCGGCGCGCCCGCGCGAGGGCAAAACCGTCATCACGCACGCCCTCGGGCGCCTTACCGCCGCCAATGGCGAGCGTGTCATCGTCGTCGATTGTGATATCCGCCAGCCGAAACCTGCTAGTGAGATCGGACTGGTCGATTACCTGCTCAAACGCGCAAGCCTTGATCAGGTGATCCATAAGGACCACGACACGGGCATGGCGTTCATGCCTTGCGGCGCCCAGGATACCAATGCGCTGGGGCTGCTGATGTCCGGAGGGATGGTGCGGCTGCTCGAGACACTCCGTGAGGGCTACGACCTCGTGCTCCTCGACACGCCCCCAGCCGAGGCAATCACCGACGCGCGAATCGTGGCTGGCCTGGCCGATGCCACGTTGTTTTGTGTTCGCTGGCGCGCCACATCGCGCCATATCGCTCTGCATGCTCTTGAACTTCTGGAAGAAGCGCATGCCAACGTGGTAGGCGCGGCCTTGACGCAAGTGGACGTCAACGTCCATTTGCGCTCGGGCTATGCCGATGCGGAGGTGTATCATCCGCGCTACGGCGGCTATTTCCGGGAGTAGATGAACGATGACGCAACGGTTTCTGGTCACCGGCGGGGCGGGTTATGTCGGCAGCCACCTGGTGATGACACTCGTCGAACGCGGCGACAGCGTGGTGGTGATCGACAACCTGCGCACTGGCCATCGTGGAGCGGTACCCGACGGAGCGCAGCTTGCCGCCATCGACCTCGCTGACAGCAGCGCGGTGGATGCGCTGCTCTCGGAGGGACCGTGGGACGCCGTGTTCCACTTCGCCTCGCTCACCCAGGTAGGCGAGAGCATGCGGTTACCGTTCCGCTACCTGATCGACAACGGCGCGAATGGCATGCGCCTGATCGAGGCCTGCGTTCGCCACGGCGTATCGCGCTTCGTGCTATCGTCCACCTGCGCGGTGTATGGCACGCCGGACACGGTGCCGATTCCGGAAGACGCTCCGCAGAACCCCGAATCGCCCTACGGCGAGGGGAAACGCATCATCGAACGCGCGCTGTACTGGGCGGATCGTATCCACGGCCTGCGCTTCGCCGCCCTGCGCTATTTCAACGCCGCAGGTGCTGACCCAGGCGGTCGTATCGGCGAGGATCATCGCCCGGAGACTCATCTCGTCCCGCTGGTGATCGATGCGGCACTCGGCCGTCGCCCCGAACTCGACGTGTACGGCAACGACTATCCCACGCCCGATGGGACGTGCGTCCGCGACTACATCCATGTGAATGATCTCGCCGACGCCCACATCCGCGCAGTGGACCGGATCGAGCACGGCAGTATTTCGCTCAACCTCGGCACTGGTATCGGCCATTCGGTACTGGAGGTGATACAGTCCGTCCAGCGTGCGTCGGGCCGCCCTGTGCCCTATCGCATGTGTCCGCGCCGCCCTGGAGATCCGGCCTCGCTGATCGCGGCCGCGCAACACGCCCAACAGGAACTCGCGTGGCGGCCGCGCTTTGCCGATCTGGATGAGATCGTGCGCACCGCGCTGTTATGGCGCGAGGCACATCCCAACGGTTATGGCGACTGAGCGGCGATCGAGGTCAGTCGCTCCGATCCCGCTCGCCGCCGCATTGCTGATGTGGCCGGCGCAGTGGAACGGATATCCACTCGTCTTCTTCGACGCCGGCACCTGCCTGTCGCAGGTCATCGAGCACAGCGCCGGCTGGCATCGGCCGGTCTTCGACAGTGTTTTCCTGCTTGCGCCGCACCTGACGATCTCCTCCTGGCCAGTGATCGCGGTCCAGGCATTGCTGATTGTCTATACGCTCCACCTGGCCTTCGTGACGTACGGTGCCACGCCCGTCATGACCGCTCTTGGTCCGGGCATCGTCCCCCATGCATGACCAGGACCGCCACGCCGCCAATGTCGTCTGGTCCGGTGCCGAGGCGGCGACCTCCGCCATCCTCTCCTTCGCATCGGCCTTTATCGTCGGCCGCCTGATCGGTCCCGCCGAAGTCGGCATCGCCGCCGCTGCCATTGCTCTCCATGTGCTGCTGTGGGTGACGGTCAATTCGCTGTTCGCGGACGCTCTCGTGCAACGCAGCACCCTCAACAGAACCACTGTCTCAAGCGCCCTGTTTGCCTCCATTGCCATCGGCTGTGCCGCTGCTCTCATCCAGGCCGGTGCTGCGGCTCCGTTGCGGTGGTTACTGACCGACCAGCGCCTCACCCTGATGTGCTTCCTGCTTGCCCTGCCGCTACCACTTGTGGGTGCCGCCGGCCCGGTCCAGGGCCTCCTCACCCGCGACCGCGCTTACAGGACGCTCGCGCTGCGCACGCTGATCGGCCAGGGCCTTGGCACCGCTATTGGCATCGGTGCAGCACTGGAGGGCGCCGGCGCCTGGGCACTCGTCTTGCAGCAAGTGACGATCTCCGCCGTCGGCGCGCTCACCCTGCTGCTGCACTGCCCAGTCCGCTTCGGCCTCGCAGCGAATTGGCGCAGCCTCAACGAACTGCTGCACATTGGAATTCCCCTGACAGCCAGTACTCTCACCTACCATGCACGCTACCGCCTGTTCGCGTTGCTGATCGGAGGGACGGCAGGCGCCGCGGCGCTGGGCCAGGTGCATATGGCGTTCCGGCTGGTCGATGCAGTGCGCGACGTCGCGTTCACGGCGCAGTGGCGGTTGATGCTGCCGATCCTCTCAAAGCGCCAAGACGATCTGCCCGCGCTGCATGACGCGGTGGATCGATGCCTGGCGTGGGCCAGCCTGTTCGCCTTCCCGCTTTGCGCCGTCCTCGCGGTCTCGGTCCAGCCTCTGGTCGCGCTTCTGCTTGGACCGGCCTGGCAACCGTCCGGGACTGCGGCTCTGCCTCTCATCGCGCTGGCAGCCTGGCTGTTTCTCGCCTTTCCGGCTGGCGTTGCCGTCATCGCCCGCGGCGAACCCCGCTACGCGCTGATCGCCAACATCGTCGCTACCACGGTAACCTTCCTCGCCGTTCTGCTGATCCGGCCCGCGACTCCGTTCCATGCAGTCCTGGTCTGGCTAGGGGCGCAGATGTCGGTCAGCCCCTACGTACTCTACGCCAATGCGCGCGTACTCCACACGAGGTCGCTTAAGCCGTTGCGCGCGGGCCTGCCGATGGCGGCGGCATCGGCATTTGGCGTCGCCATGGCGATCATTGTGCCATGGGCCGTCGGCGAGCCGGCGTCGCCAGCCTGGCTGCTGGCGATGCGGCTCGCGATCGTGGTTGTCGTGGTCACGCCGATCGCACTTCGGCTTATTGGTGATAGCGGTCCTGCTCGATCACTTTCACCCCGTACCAACCCCAATAGACGCAATGACGGCGAATCAGTCCGTCCTGGATCTCCATAGACTCGACGAAATCCATCTGGTCCCCATCCGGCGTTTCGCGCGGGTACTCCCAGATCAGCTTGCGTCCGTCAGTGAAGAACGCGTTGCGGTAAGTCCCCCGGCTCGCAGGCGTGCGCGCAAACACCTGCCGGACAAAATCACGCAAGGCATCGCGCCCCTCCACGATACCGCGCTCCGCCGCGGTCAGATGGCGGACCAACGGGCTTTCGAGGCGCACATCATCGGCATAAAGCGCGACCGCAGCCTCGACATCCTTCGCCGCCAACGCTGCATTCCAGAGCTTGTAGATCCGCTCGATCGACTGACTGTCACTGTGTTGCATGTCCCATGCACTTCCGTTGTTGGAGCCCACATGATCGCAGGCTCACGCTGACAACGTTGTGTCAGCAGTCGTCGGCTGGACCCGTTCGGCGTTTCAGTGGCAAAATGCGGTCTCGGTTCCCATCTGTGAGGCCGGAATGCCCACTTACGACTACGATTGCGACCGCTGCGGCCCGTTTCGCGAGAATCACCCGATGGCGGAATTCGAGATGCCACAGCCATGTCCGGGCTGTGGCGACCCCGCGCCGCGCGCGCTGACTCTGCCGGCCATCGGCGCCGGTGCCACCGAGGCTCCGTCGGGCGCCGCGACGCCGTTTCGCTCGCATGCCGGCGGTTGCAGCTGCTGCGCGGCTCCCCGCCGCTTCAGTGCCGAGGCGGTCTGAGAGATCAGAACGCCAGTGAGGTCGCCTGCACCACCAGCGGCAGCGTCCGCACCATCGACAGCACGTCCTCGGGTACCTCCCCGTCCACTGACACCAGGCAGATGGCATCACCTCCCTGCTTCGCGCGTCCCAGATGGAACGTCGCGATATTGATGCCTGCCCCCGCCAAAGTCGCGCCAAACCGGCCGATGAAGCCGGGCTTGTCCTGGTTGGTCACGTACAGCATGTGCGGCGCGAAATCGGCTTCCACGCGGATGCCCTTGATCTCCACGATGCGCGGCCGCGAGCCAGCGAACAAAGTGCCGGAGACCGATCGTATAAGCTGATCAGTCTCCACGGTCACACGTACGAGCGTCTGATATTCGCTTGGCCTGTCGTGCACCGTCTCGGCAACATCGATGCCATGGTCCCGCGCGGCGACAGGCGCGTTCACCATGTTGATCCCTTCCATCATCGGCGTCATCAGCCCGGCCAGCGCGGCCGCGGTCAGCGGGCGTGCGTTCAGCGCAGCGACCTGGCCCTCGTATTCGATACGAACCCGCCGGATCACGCCCTCCCGCGCCTGGGTCAACTGGCCGGCCAGCGCACCGAGAAGTCGACACAGTTCCATATACGGCTTCAGCCGGGGCGCATCCTCGGCCGACACCGACGGCATGTTGATCGCGTTGGATACGGCGCCGGTCAGCAGGAAGTCGCTCATCTGCTCGGCGACCTGGAGTGCGACATTCTCCTGCGCTTCGGCGGTCGCCGCGCCCAGATGGGGGGTGCACACGACGTTCTCCAGCGCAAACAGCGGCGACTGGGTCGCGGGCTCGGCCTCGAACACATCGAGCGCAGCGCCTGCGACATGGCCGCTCTCGATCGCTTCCACGAGCGCCACCTCATCCACCAGGCCACCGCGCGCGCAGTTTATGATACGCACGCCACGCTGCGTCTTTGCCAGGGCCTCGCGAGAGAGGATATTGCGCGTTGCATCGGTGAGCGGCGTGTGGATTGTGATGATGTCGGCACGCGCCAGCAGGTCGTCCAGTTCGACCTTCTCCACACCGAGTTCCACAGCGCGATTCTCGTTGAGGAACGGATCATAGGCGACCACCTTCATCCGCAGCCCCAGCGCGCGATCGGCCACGATCGAACCGATGTTGCCGCAGCCGATCAATCCCAGCGTCTTCGCTGTTAGCTCGACGCCCATGAAGCGGTTCTTCTCCCACTTGCCGGCTTTCGTCGAAGCCGAAGCCTCAGGGATCTGCCGCGCCAGGGCGAACATCATGGCGATGGCATGTTCCGCGGTGGTGATCGTGTTGCCGTGCGGTGTGTTCATCACCACGACACCACGCGCCGTCGCCGAACGGATATCGACGTTGTCGACGCCGATGCCGGCGCGCCCGACGACTTTCAGGCTGGTCGCCGCATCGAGCAGTTCACGCGTCACCTTCGTGGCCGAGCGCACCGCCAATCCGTCATACGGCGCAATGATCGCGCGCAGTTCGGCTGGCGACAGGCCCGGCTTGAGGTCCACATCGATGCCGCGGCGGCGAAAGATATCGACGGCGGCGGGAGAAAGCTTATCGCTGATCAGTACCTTGGGCATGTCGATGTGCCTATTCCGCTGCCTTGGGCTGAGGGGTCTCGGTGAGTGTGGCATGTGCCCACTCGAGCCACGGGAGCAACGCTTCGATATCGGCCGTCTCCACCGTGGCTCCACCCCAGACCCGCAGGCCGGCCGGCGCATCGCGGTATGAGGCAATGTCGTATGCGACGCCTTCCTTCTCCAGCACTGCCGCAATTTCCTTTGGCGCCTTCAGGCAGATAGAAGTACAGGATCGCGTTGCCGCATCCTCGGCAAGGAAGTCCGCCCAGGGTGTGCGCTCAACCCAACGCGCCACCGCCGCGAGATTCGCTTCCGACCGCGCGATCAGGCCGTTCAGGCCGCCCACGCTCTCCGCCCATTTCAGCCCGTCGAGCGCATCCTCGACACACAACATGGACGGCGTGTTGATCGTTTCGCCCTTGAAGACGCCTTCGATCAGCTTGCCGCCCGAGGTCAGCCGGAATACTTTCGGGAGCGGCCAGGCCGGCTTGTAGCTGAGCAGCCGGTCGACCGCGCGCGGCGAAAGCGCAAGCATGCCGTGCGCTGCCTCGCCGCCCAGCACCTTCTGCCAGGACCAGGTCACGACATCGAGTTTTTGCCAGTCGAGGCGCATGGCAAACGCTGCCGACGTCGCATCGCAGATCGTCAGGCCCTGCCGATCCCCCGCGATCCAGTCACCATTCGGCACCCGCACGCCGGACGTGGTGCCGTTCCACGGGAACACCACATCGCGATTGAAATCCACCGCTCCGAGGTCGGGCAGCTTTCCGTACGACGCCGACAGCACCCGCGTCTCTGGCAGCTGCAGCTGCTTCACGACGTCGGTCGCCCAGCCTTCGCCGAAGCTTTCAAACGCAACGACATCGACGGCGCGTGCGCCAAGCAGCGACCACATCGCCATTTCCATCGCTCCGGTATCCGAGGCCGGCACGATACCCAGCCGCCAGTCCTGCGGCATGCCCAGGATCGCGCGCGAGCGCTCGATGACTTCGGCCAGCCGGGCCTTCGGACCGGCCGCGCGATGGCTGCGGCCGAGCATCGCGCCGGAAAGCGACTCCAGCGCAAAGCCTGGACGCTTGGCGCACGGCCCGGAGGAGAAATTCGGATTGACCGGACGCATGTCCGGCTTTGCGGCGATTGCCATGGCGGCTCTCCCTTTCAGAAGAGAAGCGCCCCGGTGGGGGGGCGTGACCCGCTGCGGCGTATAGCGAAAGCGTTGACACCGCGTCAACGACCGCGGCTATTCCTTCAACAATTGCCGCAACACCGCTGCCGGGTCTCGCATGAAGGCGCGCGTCACCCGCACGTGCTCGAGATCGTCCCACGCGACCGACCGCAAGCGGCCGTCCTCAACCAGCACTATCGTCGCGTCCGGCGTGGCCATCAGCAGAGGCGAATGGGTAGCGATGATGAACTGGCATCCGCGCTTCACGCATCCCGCCAGCATCGCGATCAACGCGAGAACACGCGAGGGCGATAGCGGAGTTTCCGGCTCATCGAGGATATACAGGCCATTCGGGACCAGCCGTGTTTGCAGCATCGCCAGAAAGGTCTCGCCGTGCGACTTCCCATCCGGATTTTCGCCATAGCGCCGCGTCAGCGCTGTGCGCTCACCGCGCGCCAGACCCGTCGCCCGATCCCGCCCCGGACCTTCGGGCAGCGCAGCGAAGTCCTGCTCGATGGCTTCGAGTTCGCTGATATTTGCGCTCAGGCGACCCGTATAGCCGAACATATCCTCGGTGCGGAGAAACAGCCGCGTGCGTGCGTGGCGCCGCCTGGCAAATACGAATCCCGCCGCGAAGTCGCGCGCAGCTTGCAACGTGGGATCGCGTTGTAGGTCATGCGCGCCGGCGGCCACCGCATCGATGCCGACAGCCATGCCTTCCAGGAGCGTCGATTTGCCGCTGCCATTCTCACCGACAAGGAATGTGATCGGCGTGGTGAACTCGAGCCTTTCCAGGTCGCGCACCAGAGGCAGCGACCATGGGAAGCGATGACCATCAACCGCAACGCCAGGACGACGGCGCAGCTCGGACAGGAACAACATCGCCACCGTGAGCCCCCTTCAGCGGACAGGCGGGTCGATGTCCGCTCAGGTCGGTTCAGACATCCACCTCCTCAACCTCTACCGTCTTGGCCCGTTCCTGGATGAATTGGAACCGCAGTTCCGGCCGCCGCCCCATCAGGCTCTCGACCAGTTCGTTGTTCTTCGCCCGCTCCTCCGGCAGCGCCACAACCTTCAGCAACGTCCGTTTCGCCGGGTCCATCGTGGTGTCCTTGAGTTGCGATGGGGGCATTTCACCCAAGCCCTTGAACCGGCTCACCTCCACCTTCGCTCCGGTTTTGAATTCGCGCTTCATCTTCGCTTCGCGATCCGCGTCGTTCATCGCGTAAACCGACTTTGCACCCTGGGTGAGCCGGTACAGGGGTGGCTGCGCCAGGTACACGTGGCCGTGCCGCACCAGTTCCGGCAGCTCCCGGTAGAAAAATGTCATCAGCAGCGAGGCGATATGCGCCCCGTCCACGTCCGCGTCCGTCATGATGATGACGCGTCCGTAGCGCAGCTTGGCGCGGTCGAAACGCTCGCCGACGCCGCAGCCCAGCGCCTCGATCAGGTCCTTCAGTTCCTGGTTCTGGCGCAACTTGTCAGCCGATGCCGAGGCCACGTTCAGGATTTTTCCGCGCAGCGGAAGGACGGCCTGCGTTTCCCGGTTGCGCGCCTGCTTGGCGGAGCCGCCGGCGCTGTCGCCCTCCACCAGGAAGATCTCGGTCTCCGCGGCGTTCTCACGCGTGCAGTCGGTCAGCTTGCCAGGCAGCCGCAGTCTCCGGGTGGCGGATTTGCGCGCGACGTCCTTGGTTTCCTTGCGCCGAAGCCGCTCCTCGGCACGCTCGATCACAAAGGCCAGGAGATTATCCGCCTGCGTTGGATCGCCGGCCAGCCAGTGATCGAACCGGTCACGCAGAGCCGTTTCCACCAGCCGCGTGGCGTCTGAGCTGGTGAGCTTCTCTTTTGTCTGTCCCTGGAATTGCGGTTCGCGCAGGAAGACCGAGAGCTTGGCGGCCAGGGTGCCGAGGAGGTCTTCGGGCAC
>Ga0310811_10007010_pt1 | contig 14415 bp, 12 predicted proteins | sample YCmetagenome_FD_207642 | JGI IMG/M metagenome (GOLD analysis project Ga0310811, IMG submission 207642) | Soil microbial communities from experimental microcosm in Duke University, North Carolina, United States - YC | ecosystem: Engineered > Artificial ecosystem > Soil microcosm > Unclassified ...
ATCCGGCGGCACCCAGTTCATCGGCGACGGCCTCATGTTCCCAGGATGCCACGCGTAGGATCGGGCCATGGACCTCAGGGACGCCACGCTCATGATGCTGCACGAGTCCGCCGACCAGCCGGCCGTGGCGTCACTCGCCCAGGCCGTCTACGACCGGCTGATGAACGAAGAGCCAGTCGACTACCGGCTGCTCGACGACCTGGTCGGCGAGGCGAGCGGCAAGGGCGTCCTCCGGGCACTGCACGCCAAGTACAGCCCTGTCGCGTACGAGGCCATCATCAGCCCGATCCTGACGGAGCTCGGCCGGCAGAAGCCGATCAAGTCGCAGCGCTACGCGCAGGACATCGACCCGGAGACGGACCCGCTGCTCGCGGCCACCTGGCCGCCGCGCTAGCCGGACGATAGCCGATAGTTCCGCACACCTGAGCGTGGCGGACTATCCACTCTCCCGGCGCGGGAGCCGCGATGGCCGTTTCGTTCAAGACACCGCGGCGCCGCCCTGGTGAGATGGGCGTATGAAGAAGACTCCAGACTTCGACGCCGCCGCTGACTTCATCGCCGCGCACGGCCGGGTGCTCGACCGGCGGATGTTCCAGCGGCTGTTCGCTGGCGGCGCGGCCGAGCCGGTGCGGGACGCGGTCGCCGCCTACCGGAACGCCGACGGCGGGTTCGGGTACGGGCTTGAGCCGGACTGCCGGGTGGCGGCCAGCCAGCCGGCGGCCGTGGAGATGGCGCTGCGGCTGCTGGACCTAGCCGACGCCTGGGATGAGCGCCTGGTGCGGGACGCGGTCGACTGGCTGGTGACCGTGGCCCCGGCCGAGGGCGGCGCGGCGTTCGTCGAGCCGACCGTGTCCGAAGGCCCGCACGCGCCCTGGTGGGTCCCGGCCGAGGGGCACCCCGCATCGCTGATCCAGACCGGGCAGCTCACCGCCCTGCTCTACGCGCACGGTTTCGTGCACCCGTGGCTGGACCGTGCCACGGAGGTCATGTGGTCGCGGCTCGCGACATTGACCGAGCCCCAGGCTTACGAGATGTTCGGCGTGCTCGCCTTCCTTGAGCACGTCCCCGACCGGGCGCGGGCCGAGGACACCTTCGACCGGATCGGGCCGCTGCTGCTCTCGCGGGGCATCGTCGAGCTCGACCCCGACGCCGAGGGCGAGACGCACGGCCCGCTCGCCTTCGCCGCGTTGCCGAGTTCCATCGCCCGCCCGCTCTTCGATCCGGCGGTCATCGAGGCGCACCTGGACCACCTGGCCGCTGCCCAGCGGGACGACGGCGGCTGGATGTTCAACTGGACGTCCTGGTCCCCCGCCGCCGAGGCCGACTGGCGCGGCTTCCTCACGGTCGACAACCTCCGCATCCTGCGCGCGAACGGCCGCGCCTAGGCCGGACGTGAAACAACAACCCGTTCAGGAAAGGCAAAAGGTTCTCCCGAACGGGTTGTTGTGTTACGTCATTCCCGACCCGTATCTCCGGAGATGGGCCGACGAACGACGTCCAGGCTCGTGGCGGCCAGCTGCGTGGCCTCATCGTCCAGCCACAGCCGAAGCCGACCTGCCGTCCAGTCCTGGGGGAGCTCCGTCGTCACCTGGACGGGCTCGCTGAGCGCGAACGGCTCAGCGGATAGGGGCAGTCCGTCGCCGATCCCGGCGGCCTCCGCAGCCTCAGCGGGCCCGCTTGTCGCGCCGAAGTGCGGCGTCCAGGCCCAGCGGAGCCGACCCTGGACCGACGCCTCGCCGTGGTGAGAGCAGCGCACGCCGAAGGAGACCTCCCGGCCGGTGACCTCCAGGTCGAGTCCTGGCTGCACCGGGAGTACGTCAAGGACGAGGACTGTCTCCGCGTTGACCTCGGCCGGGAAGACGTTGCCCAGGTCTTTGGGCGACCGATCCGCTGCGAACAGCCCGGCCATCTCGTGCTCGATGTCGTACAGCTCGGTGTAGACGTAGCCGGCGAGCTTGTCATGGCGGCGCAGTTCCTGGGTCTGCCACTTGAGGTACCAGCCGCGCTCCACGCTGGTGAAGCCCATACCGTACTCGCTGTTGAGGTTAGGGCGGCCGCGCATGGCGTCGGGCTTGACGTGGAGCGGCTTCATCGTGACGGCATCCGGGTGCAGTGCGACCGGGATCTCGGCTGCTTCGTCCCCCACAAGCGCGTCGACGTTCTTGGCCCACCGCCCGAGGTCGGACTCGTAGTAATGCCAGTCGACCAGGTCACCGCCGACGTGCGTCCACCCTGAGTTATCGACGACAGGCCGGGAGTCGTCCAGTTCGCGGACGAGGGCGACCGCCTGGGCAATGGCCTCCTGGCGCGCGGGGTCGTCCGCGACCTTCCAGTCGAGGCCCCACTCCTCGTTGAAGCAGCCCCAGACCACGATGGACGGGTGGTTGGCGTCACGCTCGACAAGGCCCGCCAGTCCCTGGCAGAACGCGGCGACGGACTCCGCCGAGAAGCGGCTGCTGCTCGGCGGCTCGGCCCAGACGAGCATGCCCTCCTGGTCAGCGAAGTGCAGCCACCGGGGGTCCTCCAGCTTGAGGTGCTTGCGGACCAGGTTGTAGCCGGCTTCCCGAGCGAGCGCGATGTCTCGCCGCAGGTCCTCCGGCGACGAGGGGCTCAGGCCGGCGCCTGGCCAGTAGCCCTGGTCGAGCACCCCGCGCAGGAAGAGCCGCTTGCCGTTCAGGCGGAGTGCGTCGCCTGCCACTTCTATCCGGCGCAGCCCGGCCGTGCAGGTCACCTCGTCGACCCCATCGGGGCTTTCCAAGCGTGCCCGGACCCGGTAAAGGTGCGGATCGGCTGGCGACCACAGCCGAGGCGACGGCACGGAGAGGCTGAGCCGTACGGTGCCGTCAGGCCCGGTTTCTACGACGGCGCTCGCGTCCGAGCCCTCGATCGTCAGAGTCAGCGTCGCGCCGGCGGCCGCTGGCCCCGCCGTGCGCACGGCGACTTCGAAGCCGTCGAGCTGCGTCGCCGGGTGGACGCGGACCGCATGCAGGAACGTGGCCGGGCGCGGCTCCAGCCATACCGGCTGCCAGATGCCGCTGGATGGCTGGAACGAGCAGGAGTCGTAGTCGGCCGCCGGGATGCCGCGCTGCTTGCCGTGCGCGATGTCTCGCTTGTCGTTCGGCGCTTCGACGCCGACGACCAGGATGCCGTGCAGTCCCCCGCCGGGCGCGGGGTGCAGGGCCTCGGTGATGTCGCACTCGAACGGCCCTACCCCGGTGTGCTCCCCGACCAGCGCCTCGTTAACGAAGACGCGCGCACGGTGGTGGACGCCGCCGAACTTGAGGATCACCCGCTCCCCAGCCCAGGACGGGGGCACGTCGAGCGTCCGCCGGTACCAGGCGTGCTCCAGCCAGGCCGCTGCAATCCCGGACGCCTGCGACTCCCAGGGAAACGGGACGGCGATCGACTCGCCGAAGTCATCCGGGGCGGCGCTCCGCACCGCGTCGCCGGCACTACCGCGCGCGAACTTCCATGAGCCGCTCAGGTCGAGCCAGCGCGCTGACCGGTCGAAATCGGGCCGCGGGTAGTTCCATTCCAACGTGAACATCACGCCTTTCTCGTCTCGTCTCTGACTGGTTGCTGCTGAGTGGCTCATCCGGTGGTGCTCCCCCGCAGGAGGTCAGCCCGGAAGTAGCGCTGCAGCAGCACGAACAGCAGCACCACGGGAATGACGGTCACAAGTCCGCCGGCGATAAGGACGGGAACCAGCCCGCCCTTGGTGCCCGTCCCCGCCCCTTGGGCTAGGAGGGACAGCCCGACCGTGAGCGGGTAGGAGCTGCTGTGGGTGAAGATGATCAGCGGCAGGAAGTAGTTGTTCCACACGGCCACGACGTTGAGCAGGAACACGGTCACCAGCCCCGGCAGCATGAGCGGCACGGCGATCTTGCGGAACACTGTGACTTCGCCCGCCCCGTCGATGCGCGCGGCCGCAACGAGGTCGGGCGGCACCGACGCCGCGATGTACGTGCGCATGAGGTACACCCCAACCGGGCTCACCATACTCGGCAGGACCATGCCCCAGATCGAGTTGATCAGTCCCACCTTCGCGTAGACCAGGTACAGCGGCAGCGCCACCGCCGTGATGGGCACCAGCAGGGTGGACAGGGTCAGGTAGAACAGCGCGTTCGAGCCGCGGAAGCGGTAGCGGGCGAAGCCGTAGCCGGCCAAGGCGCACAACACGGTGGCGCCGCCCGCGCCGACGGCCGCGTACAGGGCGGTGTTGCCCATCCACTGCAAGTAGACCCCTGACCCGCTCATCGACTGCGTCAGCAGCGAAAGGTTGTGGAACAGCGTGAACGGGCGGGCGAACCAGAAGCCGAAGGTGTTGTACACGTTGGCCTGTGTTTTGGTGGCGTTGATCACCAGCCAGGCGAGAGGCGCCAGGATGAACAGCGCGAACAGCGCCGCACACAGCGTGAGCGCTGTGACGGTGCCCCGCCGCAGCCCGTACAGCCGGATCGGCACCGCGTTCGCGAGTTCTGCGGCGCGGCGCTCGCGGCGCTTAGTGGCGGCCGCCTTACACCGGGCAGCCCAGCCGTGCGGCTCAGCCGGAGGAGGCGCGGTCATCATGCCAGGTCCCCCTTCCGCCGCCGCCAGGCAAGTGACCCGGCCGAGATCAGGCCGATCACCAAGCCGAGCACGACGGCCGCCGCGGCGCCCAGGTTGTACTCGCCGCTGCCGATCGAGGTGTTGTACACGTACAGCGCCGGGGTGAAGGAGTAGGAGACCGCCTGCGGCTGGAAGGCCGACAAGATGGACGGCTCGGTGAAAAGCTGGAGGGCGCCAACCAAGTTGACGAAGACCAGCATGACCACCGCCGGCTTGATCATCGGCAGCTTCACCCGCAGGATCACCCGGGAGAACGTGGCCCCGTCGATCACCGCCGCCTCCACGACGTCCCTGGGGATGGACTTGAGGGCGGTGTAGAGGATTGTCATGTTGTAGCCGGTCCACTCCCAGATGACGACCAGGATGATCGTGGGCAGGACCAGGGTGGAGGAGAAGTAGTTCGCGCCTGGGAAACCCAGCGCGCCTGCCACGCGGGTGTAGGGGCCGAGCTGCGGCAGGAGCAGGAACGACCACATGAGCGCCCCGACGACGGCCGGGATCGCGAACGGTATGAAGAAGACGACCCGGAAGAACCGGCCGAACTTCGCGACCCCCAAGTCGAAGATGGCGGCGAAGAAGGCGGCCAGGCCAATCGTGACCGGCACCTGGATCACCGCGAAGATGAGCACGCGGCGCACGCCGTCCCAGAAGTCGGCCGAGGTCAGCACCTGACGGTAATTCGCCAGCCCCGCGAAGGTGGTTCCGCCGATCAGCTTGGTGGTGAACAGGCTGGTGTAGATGGCGTATCCGAGCGGGACGAACATGAACAAGGTGAGTACCGCCAGGAACGGCAGCACGAACCAGAGGCCGCGCACGCCCCCGCGTTCGCCCCGTCCCCTTCTCGGGCGGCGCGGAGCGGCCTGCGCGGGCCGCGCGGGGGCGCTGAGCACGCCCACCCCTGCTGATGCCATGGTCACTGCTCCTTCCTGCCGGACGGCGCGGCACGCTTCTGGTTCTTCGGGGGCCCGCTGGGCCCCGGTGCGGCTCGCCGGCGCTCCGGCGGGCCGCACACGGCCCGCTGGCGGGGTTACGGAGTAACGGTGAACCCTTGTGCCTGGGCGTACTTCACGAGTTCGGATTGCATCTTGGCGAACGCGGCGGGCAGCGTCTCGCTCCCGCTGCTCACCCCGGCGAAGATGGTTGGCCAGAGGGTGTTCACCTCGTTCATGATCGGCGGCCACTCGGGGGCGGTCATGTCCTTGGCCGCCTGGGCGAACACGCCCTGGAACTGCTGCGAGCCGGAGATCTTGAGTGTCTGGTTCAGGAACGTCGAGCTGTTGAGCAGCGGCTCGTAGCCCGGGTACGCGCCGGCGACCGGCCCGCTCAGGATCTTCCAGGAGTCCGCCGTGCCGCCGAACCACTCGGCGAATTCCGCAGCCTCCTTGGGGTGCTGGGACGACGCCAGCACCGCGACCGTGGAGCCGCCCCAGTTGCCGGACTGGGACTGCCCAGCCGTCACCTGCGGGATCGGAGCCGCTCGCCAGTCACCGAGCGTCTTCTTGATCGACAGTTGCATGCCGACAGGGCCCCATGCCGGGCTGAAGCGGGCCGCCACGGTCTGGTTGTCCCAGGCGGCCCACTGGCCCGCCGAGAAATCGGCGTAGTGCCCCACCTGCCCGGCCGCGATCTGCTGCTGCCAGTAGTTGGCGAAGGAGGTCTCGGCCTGCCCAGTGAAGTCGATGGTCAGCTGGGTGCCGCCATGCCATTGGAACGGGAAGGCGCCGTACTGCTGCATTAGCGCGAGCATCGGTTGGTCGTCGGTCCAGTCGACCGTGCCGAGCGTGGCCGAGGGGTTGGCCTTCTTCAGCTTGGCGGCCTCGGCTGCGTACTGCGCCCAGGTTGTGGGAACCGTCAGGCCGTACTTCGACATGACAGCGGAGTTGTAGTAGAGGGCCAGCGGGCCGACATCGACCGGCATCGCGTAAACCGCGTTCCCCTGGGAGACCTGCGCCCAGGCGCTGGGCACCTCGTCCGCCTTGTACGCGTTCACGCCGTAGGGCACGAGGTCGGCCAGGCTCTTGGTGATCTCGAACGACGGCAGGACGAAGTACTCCATCTCCGCGATGTCCGGAGCGCCGCTGCCCGCCTTCTCGGCATCCTGGATCTTGGTGTATTCGACATTGGTGGCGCCGTCGTTCTCAAGCGTCACGCAGATGTCCGGGTGGGTTGCGTTGAACTGCTTGACGGCCAGGTCGTAGCCGGTCGCCCAGGCCCAGAGCGTCAGGTGCGTAGCTCCCGGCTTGCAGTTCGCCCCGCCTGAGGCGCTTGCTGCGCCGGCTGCCGAGGGGGCACTGGCAGACTGGCCCGCCGCGGTCGACGAGCCGCCGCCGCTGCTGCAGGCCGCGAGGGCGGTCAGCGCAACCGCTCCCGCCGCCGCTATCGCCGTTCGCGCGGGCGCAGAGCGCCGACGGGCGCCCGCCCGCTCCCTCTCAGGCTTCAGTCTCAGTCGCATTCCGGCATCTCCTTCGATGTGAGCAGGTGATGAGGGGAGCCGGCCCCTGTTTCCGTATAGTTTGCATCGGTGCAGACATCGATGCAAGAGGATCTTTTCTGGCTATACTCAAGCCCAGCGGAGGGAGTGGCCGGTGTCGGTGACGATCTATGACGTGGCGCGGCATGCGGGGGTTTCACCGCGCACGGTGTCCAACGTGATCAACGACTATCCGTTTGTGGCCGCCCGGACACGCCAACGGGTGCAGGAATCAATCCAGGTCCTTGGCTACCGACCGAACCTGACCGCCCGGAACCTGCGGCGCGGGCGCACCGGGATGATCGCCCTCGCGGTCCCCGAGCTGGCGGTGCCCTATTTCTCCGAGCTGAGCGGCGCCATAATGGAGGAGGTCGCCAGGCGCTCGTACACGATGATTATAGAACAGACAGACGGTTCACCCGAGCGGGAGCGCAAACTCCTTGAGGACAGCGAGCGGGCTCAGCTGTTCGACGGCCTCATCTTCAGCCCGCTCGGCCTCGGCGCGAGGGATCTAAACCTGGCTTCCGGGCGGGTGCCCGTCGTGCTTCTCGGCGAGCGCGTCAACGACGGCCCTTTCGACCACGTCACGATCGACAACGTCGCCGCGTCCCGCGAGATAGTCGCCCACCTTGCCGGGCTTGGCAGGCAGCGGATCGCCGCCATCGGCGACCAGCCGTACGAGACGGGCGAGACCGCACAGTTCCGCACCCAGGGCTACCTTGAGGGGCTTGAGGCCGCATGCCTCCCCGCGGACCGGCGGCTCATCGTCCCCACCAGGAGCTTTCATCGTGAAGAGGGCGCCCAGGCCATGCGCGAGCTCCTGGACCTGCGCAACCCGCCCGATGCCGTCTTCTGCTACAACGACCTCCTCGCCGCAGGCGCCATCAGGGTGCTGTTCACCGCTGGGCTGCGCGTGCCCGAGGACGTGGCTGTCGCGGGGTTCGACGACATCGAAGAGGGGCGCTACTCCACGCCGACCCTGACGTCCCTGGCACCAGACAAGCGCCGCATCGCGGCCATGGCCGTCGAGCAGCTTTTCCGCCGCCTCGAGGGCGGCATGGCAGGCGATCCCGAAGTGCTGCAAGCGCCGTTCTCGCTCAAGGTCAGGGAGAGCACCCTGGGCAAGGCCGCCCCTGCACCCGATTGCTAGCTTTTGCATCGATCTATGCATCGATGCAAAAGCTGGCAATCACTTGTCGCGGCGGGCTCCCTGGGACGGGTGCACGGGGAACGTCTCCGGTGCCGCGTAACCGCGGGAGCTGAACGCCGCGCCGACCGCCAGGCGCAACTGCGGGACCAGGGCGGCCGGGGTCAGCGCGATCGCCGAGCCGCCGAACCCGCCGCCGGTCATCCTGGCGCCAAGCGCGCCGGTGTCCATGGCGACCTCGACGGCCAGGTCAAGTTCCGGCGTGGAGATCTCGAAGTCGTCGCGCATCGAGCGGTGCGAGGCGGCCATCAGCCCGCCGACCGTCGCGTGGTCGCCGGCCCGGAGCGCCGCGACGGTGTCCAGCACGCGCTGGTCCTCCGTGACGACGTGCCTGGCGCGCCGGTAGTCTTCGTCGCCCAGCAGCGCACGCGCCGCGAGCAACTGCCCGGAACTCACGTCGCGCAGCGCCCGCACCCCGAGGTCGCGGGCGGCCCGCTCGCACGCCGCACGCCTGGCCGCGTACCCGCCGGAGACGTGCTCGTGCTTCACCTTGGTGTCGATGACCAGCACGGCGAGCCCGGCCGCGGCGAGCCCAAGGTTAACGGCCGCGGAGGAGGCATCCCGGCAGTCGAGGAACAGGGCGGCCCCCTCCGCTGACAGCAGCGCGGCGGACTGGTCGAGGATGCCGGTAGGCGCGCCGACGAAGTCGTTCTCCGCGAGGTGCGCCGCCTCGACGAGCCGCGCGCGGTCGAAGCCTAGCCGCCATACCTCGTTCAGCGCGACCGCGAGCGCGCACTCCAGGGCGGCGGACGACGAAAGGCCCGCGCCAACGGGCACGTCGGAGACGAAGTGCGCGTCGAAGCCGGGGACCCCGCCCAGGTCCGCCCCCACCTGCCCAAGGCCCCAGGCGACGCCGAGCGGGTAAGCGGCCCAGCCGTGGACGTCGCCTGGCCCGGCACCCAGCGCGAACTCGGCGGCCGCACCCGCCTCGCTCGCTGCCCCTGTGCCTGATGAGCTCGTGCTTGATGACACGCGGACAAGCCTGTCCTTGCGCAGCGCGAGCGCCGCGACGGTGCGGCGGTCGATCGCGAAAGGCAGCACGAAGCCCTCGTTGTAGTCCGTGTGCTCGCCGATCAGGTTCACCCGCCCGGGCGCCGACCACAGGCCGTCCGGCAGGTAGCCGAAGGCAGCCGCGAAGCCCTCTTGGGCCACGGTTAGCAGGCCGGTCATGCGGGCTTCTCCTCGTCCGCTTTAGCGATCGCCGCACGCAGCCGCTCAGCCTGGGCCTCCGGCGGGATGTCGCCGATCCAGGCGCCCATCCCCGACTCGCTGCCCGCCTGGTACTTCAGCTTGTCAACCCCGCGCCGGGGCGACATCAGCCGCAGGTGCAGGCGCGCGCTGCCGCGGTGCGACCGCACGGGTGCCTGGTGCCAGGCCGCGATGTAAGGGGTGGGATCGTCGTAGAGCGCGTCGAGGCCGCGCAGCAGCCGCAGGTAGAGCACGGCGAGCTCGTCGCGCTGCTCCTGGGTGGTCTCGGCGAAGTCGGCGACATGCTCGTTGGGCAGCAGGTGCGCCTCAACGGGCCAGCGGGCGGCGAAGGGCACGAACGCGGTCCAGTGCGCGCCGGACAGCAGGAGGCGCGGCCCCGCCTGCTCCTGCTTGAGGATGTCGGCGAACAGCGCAGGCCCGTACGTGTCGAGCTGCGCGAGGAGCTGGCGGGTGCGCGGCGTGATGTAGGGGTAGCCGTAGATCTGGCCGTGCGGGTGCTGCAGGGTGACGCCGATCTCCGCGCCGCGGTTCTCGAAGATGTATACCTGCGCCATGCCGGGCAGCGCCGACAGGGCGGCGGTCCGGTCGGCCCACGCCTCGATGACCGTGCGGGCGCGTGAACGGCTGACCGAGCCGAAGGCGCCCTCGCGCGCGGAGCTGAAGCACACGACCTCGCAGCGGCCGAACGCCGGGGCGACGCGGTCCAGGCCGACGCCGTCCAGGTGCGCCGGGTCCGCCTCGCGGGCGGCGGGCTCGGGCAGGCCAGGGCCGAACGACGGCGAGCGGTTCTCGAATACCGCCACGTCGTAGTCGGACGGGATCTCCGACGGGTTGCCCGGTGCCTGCGGCGCCAGCGGGTCCAGCGCAGCCGCCGGCATGATGACCCGGTTCTGCCGCGCCGCGGCGATCGAGATCCACTCGCCAGTCAGCGGGTCCTGCCGCATCTCGGCGGTTGGCGGCCGCTCGGGGAGCACGCGCAGGTCAGGGGCGCGGTCCGGCGACAACGTGGTATCGGCGTCATCGAAGTAGATGAGCTCGCGGCCGTCCGCAAGTGTATGCACTCTCTTGGCAATCATCCCGGTCACGGCGGCAGCGTAAGGCACTTTCGCAATCGCAAGCAAGTCCACTTTCGATTTGACAAGCCAGCGCCGCACTGGCGACGATGGCGCCGTGACCAGCGAGCTCCAGCTTTCAGGCACCGTCGAGCGGCGGGGCCGTATGCGCGCCCTCATTGAAGCCCGCGCGTTCGTGCGCGTGGCCGAGCTGAGCCGGGAGTTCGGCGTATCGGCCGTCACGGTGCGGGGCGACCTCGATGCCCTTGAGACGGAAGGCGGCATCCGGCGCATCCGCGGTGGGGCGATGCCATGCGATGCGGCCCAACTGCGGGAGCGTCCGTTCGAGGAGGCCGCGGTCGAGGCCGCCGAGGCCAAGTCCCGCATCGCCGACGCGGCCGCGGACCTGCTTGAGCCGGGCATGAGCGTCTTGCTCGACGTTGGCACGACCGCCGCGGCGGTCGCCCGCACGCTGCTCCGCCGCGACGACCTGCGCGACCTGACCGTCATCACCAACGGCTTGTCGATCGCGCTGCTGCTCGAAGCTGCCATCCCCCGGATCCAGGTCCTCGTGACGGGCGGCACGCTCCGGCCGCTGCAGCACTCGCTCGTCGCGCCGCTTGCCGGGCACGTGCTCGGTCGCGTGCACGCCGACCTCGCCCTGATCGGCTGCAACGGCGTCGACGCGGAAGCGGGCGTGACCAACATCAACCTGCCGGAGGCTGAGGTCAAGGCGGCCATGATCGACGCCGCCGCCCGCACTGTCGTGATCGCGGACGGCTCGAAGGTCGGCCGCGTCCACCTCGGCTACGTGGCCGCCGCCTCAGCCGTCGACGTGCTCATCACCGACCAGACCGCCCCGGAAGCAGCCCTAGCGGAACTGCGCTCCATCGACGGCCTGCGCATCGTCCTAGCCTGACGCCCCCGTCCGACCGTGCGGGCCTGATACGGTCGCGGTTTTTGCGATCAGGCCCGCACCGCCGGTAGCCGACCGGAGCCGATTACGGCAGCCTCTTCAGATTAGGATCCTGGTTGACAACGAGGGTGACGCTGGCCGATGCCGAGTCGCTGCCGGCGTAAAACTCGACCCTGAGGGTGTAAGTCCCCGGCTGCTCCGGTTTGCCGCCGATAGTGAACACCGTGTCGTTGTTGGTGTCGGTGAAGGTCAGCCCCGGGGGAGTCGAGCCAGCCTCGAGTGCGAGATCACCGTTCACGTACACGTTCACGGCGTAGAGGTAGTCGGGATTGCCACCGGACTTGGTGAAAGAGCACGGGGTGAATGCCTGCTCCTCCAGCACGGTGATCTGGGCCGCACAGCTGCGGCTGACCGACAATGCCTGGTTCGACGAGCCGCTCGTGGCCGGCTGCGACGGAGCGGACCCGGTGGACGGCGTGGACGGAGAAGAAGGAGTGGAAGGCGTCGAAGGAGCGGCCCACGTGCCAGGCGCGGAAGAAGCCGGTGACCCGGCCGGGCTCGTCGCCGGGCCGGAGGACGGGGGCCACGTGGCGGGCCCCGGCGACTTCGCGTGGTGCCCTGGGCTGGACGCGGGGCTGCGCGTCTTCGCCTTTGACCGCATCGCGGGTGGCATCGATGCCTTCGCCGTCGTCATTGGCGCGTCCGCCGACGGCGTCCCCCCGGACGGGCTGGCCGCCGCGACCGGCTGGGCCGAGCCGTTCAGGCTCGCCGGGCTGCTGTAACCCGTCGGCGTGGCCGCGCAAGCCGTGGCCCCAAGGGCAGCCGCGAGAACTGCCGCCGCCCCTGTGCCGGTCGCGATCCTCCGCTTACCGCCGACGCCCGCTGCATTGTTTCCGGTGCGGTCACCGGGGACGGTCGGCGTGCTCATAGAGCTCCTCGAAAAGCCAGGCGGGAGCCAAGAATATCCACACAACCGGACACATTCCCGCTGCATTCATAAACGCCAATGAGGCCGTCCGCTCGCGCCAGCCGCGGTGATCGCCGACGGTCGCTAGCCGTAGAAAAGCTGGTCCATTACCTTCCTGGCCTTGCGTGCCGTGCGGCGGTAATCCTCTTCTAGCGCCGCCGCCGGGGTATCGGACCAGGAGGAGGCGCCGTTCTGGCCGCCGTGCTTGTGGACCGTTTCCGTTGGCTTGTAGCCGAGGAGCCGGGCGACCGCGGTGAGCTCGTCGTGCTTGGCCGGGAACGTGTCGCCGGGCCGGCCGCGCACCAGCATGATCGCGTCCCTGATCCTGGCGGCGAAGCTCCAGGACGCGCGGAGCGCCGCGGCGTCGGGCGCGTCCGCGAGGCCGGCGGCGACGGCCGCGTCCAGGGCCACCAGGGTCCTGGTGGTGCGCAGGCCCTCCACGGCGTGGCCGTGCTGCAACTGCAGGAGCTGCACGGTCCACTCCACGTCGGAGAGCCCGCCAGGGCCGAGCTTGAGGTGCAGGGCGCGGTCTGTGCCCCGCGGGATCCGCTCGGCCTCGACGCGTGCCTTGATCCGGCGGATTTCCCGCACCGCGGCCTCGCCGAGCCCGCCGTCCGGGTAGCGGTACTGATCGGCGAGCGCGATGAACGCGGCGCCGAGCGCGGCGTCGCCGACGGCGAACTCGGCACGCAGCAGCGCCTGCGACTCCCAGGCCGCGGCCCGCCGGGCGTAGTAGGCCGCGCAGGCGGCCAGGGAGCGGACAAGCGGCCCTTGCTTGCCCTCCGGGCGCAGGTCCGCGTCCACGATGAGCGGCGGGTCGGGAGCGGGGATCTGCAGCAGCCGGCGCAGCTCCATCCCGATCGCCTGTGCCGCGTCCGAGGCGCGGCGCTCGCCGGCGGCGTCCAGGCCCGGGAGGGGGTCGTGCACGAAGATCACGTCGGCGTCGCTGCCGAAGCCGGATTCGTGCCCGCCGTAGCGGCCCATCGCGATCATCGCGAACCTAGTGGGCAGCGGGCCGCCGAGTTCCGCCTCGGTCTTCGCGATCGTGGCGGTAAGGACGGCGTCGAGCGACGCCGTGGTGACCGCGGTCAGCGCCTCGCCCGTCTCCGCGAGGTCGATCAGGCCAAGCACGTTCGCGGCGGCGACCCGGAAGAGCTCGCGGCGGCGCAGCGAGCGGATCGCGACCGCCGCCTGCTCCGCGTCGCCGCCGTGCCGCCTGGCCGCGGCCATCATCTCGGCGCGGAGCGCGTCGGCCGGCTTCGGCTCCAGCTCGGCGTCGTCGGCGAACATCGCGACGGCTTCCGGCGCGCGCAGCAGCAGCCCCGTCGCGTAACGGCTTGAGGCCAGCGCGGTCGCCATCCGCTCGGCGGCCTTCGTCTCGTCCCGCAGCAGCCGCAGGAACCACGGCGAGTCGCCAAGGGCCTCGCTGACCTGGCGAAACGCGAGCAGGCCCGCGTCCGGCTCGGCCGCGTCGGCGAACCAGCCGAGCAGCACGGGCAGCAGGGTCCGCTGGATCGCCGCCCGGCGGCGCAGCCCCGTGGTAAGCGCCTCGATGTGCCGCAGCGCGCCCGCGGGGTCGCGGTAGCCGAGCGCTTCGAGGCGGGCGCGGGCCGCCTCCGGGGTGAGGTGCGCCGCGCCCGACGGCAGCTTCGCGACCGCGTCGAGCAGCGGCCGGTAGAACAGCTTCTCGTGCAGGCGGCGCACCCGCTGGGCGGTCCGCGTCCAGGCTTCGGTGAAGGCCTCTTCCGGCGGGACGGCGGTGCGGCTGCCTGCGCCGCGGAAGGCAACGGGGGCATCCGGGGGAACCACGCGGACGTTCGGGAGGAGGGGGTTAGGTGCTGACCCCAGCGCGCGCCCGAGACGCCGCAGGACCGCGGGATCCGTCGGCAGCGTGTGCGTGCGGCGCAGCTGGTAGAGCTGAAGCAGGTGCTCGGTCTGGCGGAGGAAGCGGTACGCCTGGCCGAGGTCCTCGGCGTCGGTGCGGCC
>Ga0310811_10007011_pt1 | contig 14415 bp, 13 predicted proteins | sample YCmetagenome_FD_207642 | JGI IMG/M metagenome (GOLD analysis project Ga0310811, IMG submission 207642) | Soil microbial communities from experimental microcosm in Duke University, North Carolina, United States - YC | ecosystem: Engineered > Artificial ecosystem > Soil microcosm > Unclassified ...
CAGCCGTCGCAACCATGCCCGGAGCAGCGGAGAGGCCTTGAAGGCCTTCGGAAAGACCCGGCCGCTGGAACCGATGAAGGTCGGCTGTCCCAGCGTTTCGCTCCAGTCGCGCAGCGCCTGCGGCGGAAAGGCGTCGATCGCGGCCTTCAGGTTCGGCGCGGCCCCCGCGTATCGCGACAGGAACGCGGGCAGCGGTTCGCTGTGCGTGAGGTTCAGCCCGCCGCGCCCGGCCATCAGGAACTTGCGGCCGGCCGACGACATGGCATCGTAGAGGGTGACATCCACGCCGCCTTGCGCAAGCACTTCGGCCGCCATCAGCCCGGCAGGTCCGGCGCCGATAACGGCAACGCTGATTTTGGTGGATGGAGACATGGTGAATGGAGTCTCCTGTCGGCACGTCACAAATGCTCGTCATTCCGGGACATCGCGCGGCGATGGGCCCGGAATCCATTCAACCGCTGGAACACATGGCGCAATGGATTCCGGGTTCGCGCTTCGCGCGCCCCGGAATGACGGCTGGAATTATAGCTTGATCCCCGCCCGCGCCGCAGCCTGCGCCACATACTTTTGCGTCTGCTCGAACGCGCCCTGCAACGCCTTGGCGGTCGACATGTCGCCGATTTCGTTGAAATGCGCGGCGACCGCATCGGGCGTCCAGTCGGACTGGGCGAGATTGATGCCTTCGGTTTCCACGACCTTGATCACGGCAAAAGAGCCGGCGCCGGCACCCATGATGGTACGGGTCGGCGCATCCTCGCTGAGCAGGAATTCCACGGCCGGCGTAATCGCCTCGGGGCGCATCAGCGCCAGCGCCTGCGGCGACAGCAGTTCCTCGGTCATCCGGGTTGCCGCCGTGGGCGAGATGGTGTTGACGCGGATGTTGTTCTTGCGGCCCTCCTCGGCTAGCACGTTCATCAGGCCGATCATACCGGCTTTGGCCGCGCCATAATTGGCCTGGCCGAAATTACCGAACAGGCCGGAGGACGAGGTCGTCAGCACGATGCGGCCGTAATTTCGGTTGCGCATGCCATCCCACACGGCCTTGCAGCAGTAGAATGTACCTACAAGATGGACATCGAGCACCTTCGCGAAATCGGCGACGTCCATCTTACCGAACGACTTGTCGCGCAGGATGCCCGCGTTGGCGCAGAGGAGATCGACGCTGCCCCACTCCCTGGTGGCGCGCTCGACCATTGCGGTGACTTGCCCAAACTTCGAGACATCCGCGCCGTCGGCTATCGCTACGCCGCCGGCCTTGCGGATTTCCTCGACCACCGCTTCGGCAGGTGTCAGCGACCCGCCGGTGCCGTCGCGCGCGCCGCCGAAATCATTGACCACGACTTTGGCGCCGCGGCTGGCCAGCCCCAGCGCATGCGCCCGTCCCAGACCATTGCCCGCGCCGGTGACGATAGCGACACGTCCGTCAAACCTGATTGCCATTGGTGAAGTTCCTGCTTTCTTCCCTTCTCCCCTTGTCGGAGAAGGTGGCGCAAAGCGCCGGATGAGGGGTTGTCTCAAGGAGACGAGTTCGCGGAGGGAGACCCCTCACCCGGCTTCATCTCACTTCGCTCAATTTCGCCACCCTGTCCCACAAGGGGAGAGGGTAAGCAAGCCCGCCATGACGATTGCAGACCTCAAGCGAAATAGATAAGCCCGATCCAGTCGGCGACCAGGGCCGGCTTCTCCTCACCCTCGATCTCGACGGTGACGTTGGTCCGCGATTGCAGCTCCTTTGGCTTGCGCAGCCTGGCCTCCATCAGCGTGAAGCGGCCGCGAACGCGCGAGCCTGCGCGCACCGGCGAGATAAAGCGCAGTTTATCAAAGCCGTAATTGACCCCCATCGTGGTGCCCTCGATCACTGGCATCACCTCATAGGACATGATCGACATCAGCGACATCGTCAGAAAGCCGTGCGCCACGGTGGTGCCGAACGCGGTTTCCTTTTTGGCGCGCTCGGGGTCGACATGGATGAACTGGTGATCCTCGATCACGTCGGCATAGACATTGATGCGGTTCTGATCGACCAGATGCCATGACGACACTCCGATCTCCTTGCCGACCATGCCCTGGTAGGCCTCGAACGACACCGGCGGCTTCTTCCAGACTTCATTCATTGATCAAGCCTCCGTGCCGGCGGTCCGCACCTTTTGCAACTCCGGAAACTGTTCTTCGCCAAACTCCGTTCCGCGCAGCGGATCGGTCCGGTTGTCGTCGTGCTCCAGCCGGCGCAATTGCACGCGGCGGATTTTTCCCGAGATCGTCTTCGGCAATTCCGTCACCAACTCGATCCGCCGGATGCGCTTGAATGGCGCAAGGCGCGAATGCAGATGATTGAAGATCGACAGCGCGGTTTCCGGCGAGCGATCGACGCCCGCGACCAGCAGCACATAGGCCTTCGGAATTGCGAGCCTGATCGGATCGGGACTGGGAACGACGGCGGCTTCAGCCACCGATTCATGTTCCAGCAACACGCTTTCGAGTTCGAACGGGCTGATGCGGTAGTCGGACGATTTGAACACGTCGTCGGAACGGCCGACAAAGGTCAGATAACCCTCGTCGTCGGCGAACACCACATCGCCGCTGCGGTAGAGATCGCCGTCGGCGCCGCTCAATTTGCCGTCGTCGCCCTGATAACCCTGCATCAGGCCCGCCGGCCGGTCGGCGCCGAGCACGAGCGTTACCTCGCCTTCCTTGGTCACATGGCCGTCATTGTCGGTGATCTGCACGCGATAGCCCGGCAGCGGACGGCCCATCGATCCGACCTTGACCTTCTGGCCCGGCGAATTGCCGGCGAGTGCCGTGGTCTCGGTCTGGCCGTAGCCGTCGCGGATCGTCAATCCCCAGGCGTTGCGAACCTGGTCGATGACTTCAGGATTGAGCGGCTCGCCGGCGCCACAGACTTCACGCAGGCTTACCTTGAAGTCCGTGAGCTTCTCCTGGATGAACAGCCGCCATACCGTCGGCGGCGCGCATAGCGTGGTGACGCCGCAGCGGCCGATGGTCGCGAGCAGCGCCTTGGCGTCGAAGCGCGGCTGGTTGACCACGAACACGGTGGCGCCGGCGTTCCATGGCGCGAAGAAGCAGCTCCAGGCATGCTTGGCCCAGCCCGGCGATGAAATGTTGAGATGCACGTCGCCCGGCTGCAGCCCGAGCCAGAACATCGTCGACAACGCGCCGACGGGATAACTGCGCTGGCTGTGCCGCACCAGCTTCGGTTTTGCCGTGGTGCCCGAGGTGAAATAGAGCAGCATCGGCTCGTCGGCCCTGGTCGGCCCGTCCGGCGCAAATGTTTCGGAAGCATCTGTCGCCTGCTCGAACGGCAACCAGCCGTCGTGCTTCGCCGTCGCGCCGACCACGATTCGCACGAGACCCTCGCCGCTGAGTCTTGCGAATTTCGCGACCTGGTCCTGCGAGGCCACCACCACCTTGGCCCGGCCGCGATCGAGCCGGTCGCGCAATTCATCAGGCGTCAGCAGCGTAGTCGCGGGGATCACGACCACGCCGAGTTTCATCGCCGCCAGCATGGTCTCCCAGAGCGGGACGACATTACCGAGCAAGAGCAACAGATGGTCGCCGCGCTTCACGCCCTGCGCGCGCAAAAAATTGGCGACCTGGTTGGAACGGCGCGACAGCGTCGCGAAGGAGAGCTTTGTCTCCTTGTCGCTGCCGGCATCGACGATCCATAGCGCCGCGCGGTCTTTGCTGTCGGCACTTCGGGCGAGCTCGGCGTCGAACCAGTCCAGCGCCCAGTTGAACGGTACTGGATCGGGCCAACGGAATCCCTTGACCGCGGCGTCGTAGTCGGTGCGGTGCTTGAGGAGAAAGGCGCGTGCTTCCTGAAAGGTCGTCATGTCCATGGCCTAAGTTATCGTCATTGCCTGCGACAAACGCAAAGCGTTTGTACAAGGGAGCGAAGCGACGAAGCAATCCAGCTTTCCGCCCGGAACAGCCATGGATTGCTTCGCTTCGCTCGCAATGACGGTATCAATTATTTGCCCGCAAGGCTTCGAACGTGCTGGATAATCCCGGAAAAATCCACCCCGCCATGGCCGGCGGCGTCGAACGCCTTGTAGATCTCTTGCGCATGCTTGCCCAGTGGCGTCGCGGCACCTGCGGCCTTCGCCGCGTCCTGCGCCAGTGTCAGGTCCTTCACCATCAGACTGGAGGCAAAGCCCGGCTTGAAGCCGTTATTGGCGGGCGAGGTCGGAACCGGCCCCGGCACCGGGCAATAGGAGGTCAGCGCCCAGCACTGCCCTGACGAGGTCGAGGCGACATCGAACAGCGCCTGATGCGACAGACCAAGCTTCTCAGCCAGCGCGAAGGCCTCGCCGACCCCGATCATGGAAATGGCAAGGATCATGTTGTTGCATATCTTGGCCGCCTGCCCAGCGCCGGCGCCACCGCAATGCACGAGTTTCTTGCCCATGTTTTCCAGTACCGGCCTAGCGGCGTTGAACGCCCTGTCCTCGCCGCCGCACATGAAGGTCAGCGTCGCGCCCCTGGCGCCACCGGTGCCGCCGGAAACCGGCGCGTCGACGGAGGCCAAGCCGTGCTTACTGGCCAGCGCATGCGCCTGCTTGGCGCTTTCGACGTCGATGGTCGAACAGTCGATGATCAGCGCGCCCTTGGTCATCGAAGGCACGACATCGGTCCAGACCGCGATCACATGCTTGCCTGCGGGCAGCATGGTGATGACGACTTCCGCCCCCTTCACCGCTGCGGCGGCGCTGTCGGCGATGACGGCCCCGTCGGCCTTGGCTTGATTCTTCGAAGCTTCGACCAGGTCGAAGGCGATGACCTTGTGGCCGGCCTTGACCAGATTGGCCGCCATCGGCCCGCCCATGTTGCCAAGGCCAATGAATGCGATATGTGCCATCTCGAATCCTCCGCGTAAGACGTTTCCGTTTGTTCAGTCAAATCTGAGTTCGTCGGCGCCGATTTCCGTAAAATAAGGCGCCACCATTGCGGGTGTGACATCCTCGATCCGAGGTGGCGACCATTTTGGATTGCGGTCCTTGTCGATGACCGCGGCGCGTACGCCCTCGCGAAAATCGTCGCTGGCAAACACTTCCAGCGCGGCGCGATACTCGCGCACCAGGCATTCTTCCAGCGAGGACGATGCCCGCGCCAGCCGCAACAGTTTTAGCGTGACCACCATGCCCCGCGGCGATTTCTCGTTCAGCGTCCTCAGCGTCGAAAGCGCCAGCTCCGACCCGTCGCGCTGCAGGGCGGCGACAATATCTTCCATCCGGTCATGCGCGAACCAGCCGTCGATCTTCGGCTGCATCGTCGCGACGGGGCCGCAGGTCTCCCCGGTCGCATATTCCTCGATAAGGCCCTTGATGTCGGCTGGCCTCGTTCCCGCGCTGACCCTGGTCAACGCGTCGCGCAGCTCGGCCAAGTTACCCGACGGCACCACCGCATCGGCAAAACGGGAATAGACCGCGTCGGGACCATTCATGGTCTGGCCGGTCAATCCAAAATAGGTGCCTATTTCGCCCGGCGAATGCGACAGCAACCATGTGCCGCCGACGTCAGGGAAGAAGCCGAGACCGACCTCGGGCATCGCCAGCTTTGTCCGCTCGGTGACGACGCGATGGCGGCTGTGCGCGGACAGGCCGACGCCGCCGCCCATCACGATGCCGTCCATGAAGGCGACATAGGGTTTTGCGAATTTGGCGATGCGGGCGTTGAGGATGTACTCCTCGCGCCACAGGATCTTGCCGAGATCGCCGCGCACCTTCGAGCTCTCCCAGAGCGCGCGGATGTCGCCGCCGGCGCACAGCCCGCGCTCGCCCGCGCCTTCCAGCAGGACCACGGCGACGGCCGGATCAGCCTCGAACCGATCGAGCGCCTTGTCGACGTCACGAAACATTTCCAGCGTTATGGCATTGATCGCCTTCGGCCGGTTGAGCCGGATGACGCCGCAGGAGCCTTCGCGCCGCGCGATCAGGTCGCCCTCGTCCTCCATCGATGAAGCAGCTGACGTCATCGCCCGCCCTCGATCAGCTTGCGCGACACGATCAGCCGCATGATCTCATTGGTCCCTTCCAGGATCTGGTGAACGCGCAGGTCGCGCACGATCTTCTCGATGCCGTATTCGCTGAGGTAACCGTAACCGCCGTGCAGCTGCAGCGCCTGGTTCGCAACCTCAAACCCGACATCGGTGCCGAAACGCTTCGCCATCGCGCACAGCATGGTCGCGTCCGCATCCTTGCGGTCCAGCGCCGCGGCGGCGCGCCAGACAAACGTCCGCGCCGCCTCCAGTTCGGTCGCCATGTCGGCCAGGCGAAACTGCAGCGCCTGGAATTCGTCGAGGCGTTTGCCGAACGCCTTTCGCTCTTTCATGTAGGCGAGCGATTTGTCCAGCGCGTTCTGCGCACCCCCGAGCGAACAGGCGGCAATATTGATGCGGCCGCCGTCGAGCCCGGCCATCGCGATCTTGAAGCCGATACCCTCCTCGCCGAGCCGATTTTCAACCGGCACGCGGGCATTCTCGAAGATCACGGCGCGGGTCGGCTGCGCGTTCCAGCCCATTTTGCGTTCGTTGGCGCCGAACGAAAGACCGGGCGTGTCGCCCTCGATCACCAGCGTCGAAATGCCGCCGGGGCCGTCGCCACCGGTCCGCACCATCACCACATAGAGATCGCCCTTGCCGGCGCCTGAAATGAACTGCTTCTGGCCGTTGAGCACGTAGTGGTCGCCGTCGCGCACCGCGCGGGTGCGCAGCGCCGCGGCATCCGATCCGGAGCCCGGCTCGGTCAGGCAATAGCTTGCCAGCAGCTCCATGGTGCAGAGTTTTGGCAGCCATTTCCGGCGCTGGGTGTCGTTGCCATAGGCATCGATCATCCAGGACGCCATGTTGTGGATCGAGATGAACGCCGACACCGTCGGGCAACCCTGTGCCAGCGCCTCGAAGATCAGCGCGGCGTCGAACCGCGTCAGCGCCGAACCGCCGACGTCGTCGCGAATATAGACCCCGCCGATGCCGAGCTTCGCCGCCTCGCGCATCACGTCGACGGGGAAATGCTTTTCCTCGTCCCAGCGGACCGCATGCGGCGCGATTTTTTCCGCGGCGAACTCCCGCGCCATATCGCGAACCGCAATCTGGTCCTCGTTGAGAGCAAAGTGCATTTGGAGTGGCTCATTCTTGTCGTCATTGCGAGGAGCGAAGCGACCAAGCAATCCATTCTTTCTTCCTGCGCTAAGATGGATTGCTTCGCTGCGCTCGCAATGACGCTCTTGGCTACAGCATTAGTTCATCGTCGGGATCGAGAACTCTGCTCCCTCCTTGACGCCGGACGGCCAGCGCGAGGTGATGGTCTTGGTCTTGGTGTAGAAGCGGATCGAGTCCGGGCCGTGCTGGTTGAGATCGCCGAAGCCGGACTTTTTCCAGCCGCCGAAGGTGTAATAGGCGATCGGCACCGGGATCGGCACGTTGATGCCGACCATGCCGACATTGACCTTGGCCGCGAAATCGCGCGCCGCGTCGCCGTCGCGGGTGAAGATCGCAACGCCGTTGCCGTAATCGTGGTCCGAGGGCAGCGCCAGCGCTTCGTTATAATCCTTGGCGCGCACCACCGAGAGCACGGGTCCGAAGATCTCTTCCTTGTAGATGCGCATGTCTTTTGTCACATGATCGAACAGACACCCGCCCATATAAAAACCGTTCTCATAGCCCTGCATCTTGAAGCTGCGGCCATCGACCGCGAGCGTCGCGCCTTCCTTGACGCCGATCTCGACATAGTTCCTGACGCGATTGAGCGCTTCTTTCGTCACCAGCGGACCATAATCGGCCGAGGGATCGATCGAGGTGCCGATTTTGAGGCTTTCCACGCGCGGGATCAGCTTCTCCATCAGCCGGTCGGCGGTGGTCTTGCCGACCGGGACGGCGACCGAGATCGCCATGCAGCGTTCGCCGGCCGAGCCATAGCCGGCGCCGATCAGCGCGTCGACGGTCTGGTCCATGTCGGCGTCGGGCATCACGATGGCGTGGTTCTTGGCGCCGCCAAAGCACTGGCAGCGCTTGCCGGTCGCCGCCGCGCGCTCGTAGATGTACTGCGCGATCGGTGAAGAGCCGACGAAGCCGACCGCCTTGATATCGGGATCGTCGAGGATGGCGTCGACCGCTTCCTTGTCGCCATTGACGACGTTGAGGATGCCGGGCGGGAGCCCCGCCTCGATCATTAGGGCCGCCAGCAGCATCGGCACGCCGGGATCGCGCTCCGAGGGCTTGAGGATGAAGGCGTTGCCGCAGGCGATTGCAGGCGCGAATTTCCACATCGGGATCATCGCCGGGAAATTGAACGGCGTGATGCCGGCGACGACGCCGAGCGGTTGCCGCATCGAGTAGATGTCGATGCCGGGGCCGGCGCCTTCGGTGTATTCGCCCTTCATCAGATGCGGAATGCCGCAGGCGAATTCGACGACTTCGAGGCCGCGCTGGATGTCGCCCCTGGCGTCGGGAACGGTCTTGCCGTGCTCGCGCGCCAGCAAATCGGCGAGCTTGTCGTAATCGCGCTGGGCAAGTTCGAGGAATTTCATCATCACGCGCGCGCGGCGCTGCGGATTGGTGTTGGCCCACTCGACCTGGGCGGCCTTGGCGTTTTCGACGGCGGCGCGAACCTCGGCTTTGGAGGCCAGGGCCACCTTGGCCTGGACGTCGCCGGTCATCGGCTCGAATACGTCGGCTGTGCGGCCCGACGTGCCCTTTACTTCCTTGCCGCCGATGAAATGTCCGATGGAACGCATGAATATTCTCCCTGGGAGGCCCTTGGTTCTAATTGAAATCAGAACCAAGGCTCATTGTTTTGACGCGTTTTCTTCACGCGAACCGGTATCCACTTCGCTCAAAAACGCTATGGGTTCGCTTTACAGCCTTTTTGACCTGCATTTCCTGGGATACAAGTCTGAGTTATTGCACCTTAGATGTGCGGAAATGCTGGATCAAGGCGGCGGTTCGATCGACTGGGATGACTTCCGTTTTGTGCTCGCCATCGTGCGCGGCGGAACGGTATCCGCGGCTGCCCGGCAGCTTTCCGTCGATCATGCCACAGTGATCCGGCGTGTCGACCGGCTGGAACGGCATCTTTCCGCAAAGCTGTTTGATCGCCGCAAGACCGGCTACCAGTTGACCGAGGCCGGCCAGCGCGTCGCGGACAGCGCGGAGGCGATGGAATCCACCATCGTCGCCAACCAGGAGGCGGTCGGCGGCTCGCGGGCGCATCTGACCGGCACGGTGCGGATCGGCGCGCCCGACGGTTTCGGCAGCCACTTCCTGGCTTCGCGCCTGGTCAAATTCGCCGAGCGCTACCCGGATCTCGATCTCCAGCTCGTTGCCACCGCACGGCTGTTCAGCCTGTCCAAGCGCGAGGCAGATATTGCAATCAGCCTGTCGATGCCGAAGGAAGGCCGGGTCTTCGGGCGAAAACTGCTCGATTACAGCCTCGGGCTCTACGCGGCGCCGGCCTATCTCGACCGCGCAGCCAAAATCACGGGACGTAGCGACCTCGCCGGTCATCGCTTCGTCGGCTATATCGAGGAGCTCCTGTTCACGCCCGAACTGGACTACCTGCCGCAGGTCAGCCCGAGGATTTCCGCAAAATTCCGTAGCGCCAATCTGATCGCGCAGCTCAACGCCACCATCGCGGGCTTCGGGATTGCCGTGCTGCCGCACTTCATGGCGACGGCGCATCCGCAGTTGCGCCCGGTTTTACCCGACGAGGTCACGATCTCGCGCACGTTCTGGCTTCTGATGCACGCCGACAGCAAGGACCTGGCGCGGATCCGCGCCGTTGCCGACTACATCTATGAGACCGTGGAAAACGAGCGCGCGCTGTTCAGCGGGCGATAATTCGTAGCGGTAATTCGTAGGGTGGGCAAAGGCGCACTTGCGCCGTGCCCACCATCTATCCGCGCAGCTCGCTCTCGATGGTGGGCACGCTGCGCTTTGCCCACCCTACGAGATCAGTTCGCCTTCGCCTTTTTCGCCGCGCGGCCGAGCACCGCTTCGCGTCCGGCGGCCAGGATCTCCTCGGATAATTCGCCGCTGCCGGCGATCCGCGACAGCACCAGCGTACCCATCATGGTGGCAAGCGCCGCAACCGCCTGCTTGCGCGCGCCCTTGCGCGGCACCTCGAGCACCTGATCGGCCATCATGTCGATCATCTGTTCCAGCTTGGCCGCAAACGCCTTGCGGGTCTTCGGGCTCTCGCGGGCGATCTCGGCGCCGAGCGTTGGAACCGCGCAGCCGTGGCCGGGATCGTCACGGTGCAGCGGCGTCAGATAGTTCTCGACGATGGTCGCCAGCCGCTTGTCAGGCGGGGTCTGCTCGGCAAGCTTGCGCCAGCGCTCGGTCGAGCGGTCCATCGCATAGCCAAAGGCCTCCATGACCAACGCCTCGCGCGAATCGAAATGCGCGTAGAAGCCGCCATGGGTCAAGCCCGCCTCCTTCATCAGGTCGGCGACGCCGATGCCATGCGCACCCTTCTCGCGCAGCCGCACCGAGGCCTTCTTCACGATCCGCGCGTGGGTTTCCTGCTTGTGTTCCTTCGAATACCGCATTGCAATCCTGCAACCCATAAGATGTTTACGGTCATATAATAGCAGTTGCGCGCGAAAAAAGCTGCATCTATTTCGCTTTTGGGCTCTCGCCCATCATCGAGAACGTGGCGGTGGCGTGCACTGCGAGATTGCCGGCTCCGTCGCGGACAAAGCCCTCGGTATAGCTGGTCTGGCGGCCGAGTTTTATCAGCCTACCTTCCGCCGAAATGGTGCCCGACCTGACCGAGAGCGGCCGCAAATAGGTTAATTTGAGGTCGAGGGTTACCGCGCCCTGCCCGGCCGGAAGCATGGTCGAGATCGCGCAGCCCATGGCGGTATCGAGCAACGCCGCCGCGGTCGCGCCGTGCAGCAGCCCGATGGTATTTTCCAGGCTCTCATGCGGTTCGAGTTCCATCACGATCCGGCCGGGCTCGGCGGTGCGGAGCCGGAAATCGATCAGACGGGCCATCGGCGGCTCAGGCAGAATGCCGTCGCGGATCGCCTGCATGGCCTCCATTCCCGACATTGCGGCGGCGGCCTTCGCGGCCGGGCCCGGCGCCTGCCAGTCGACCACGCGCTCGCGTCGCGTGGATGATGAGAACAGGTCGGTGGTCTCAATCGTGGTCATGACGGCTCCTTTTGAATTATGATCGTCATATTAAACGAACGACCGCGACCACGCAACGGCCCCCACCTGCCCTTGACAATCCGCCGCATTGTCCGGGAAGTGGCGCGGCAAACGAGGCCTTGAAACCAGATGGATATGCTCAATCCCCATTGCGGCGTCGACCGCGATTCCCGAGGCGTGGTGCGCCTCACGATCTGCAACGCCGGCTCGCTCAATATCCTGGGTTCAGCCGTCACCAACGGCGTGCGCGATGGTTTTGAGAAGCTCGCCACCGACCCGGCGATCCGCGCGGTGATCCTGGCCGGGCAAAGCGAGAAGAGCATGATCGGCGGCGCCGACATCAAGGAAATGGCAAAACTGGACCAGAAATCCGCCGAAGCCTTCATCACGCGGCTGCGCGACCTCTGCGAAGCCGTGCGCCAATTCCCCGCGCCTGTGATCGCGCGGCTGCCCGGCTGGTGCCTCGGCGGCGGGCTGGAAGTCGCGGCCGCCTGCGATTTCCGGATTGCCGCGCATGATGCCCATTTCGGCATGCCCGAAGTCCGCGTCGGCATCCCCTCGGTGATCCATGCCGCGCTGTTGCCGCGGCTGATCGGCTGGGGCCGCGCCCGCTGGCTGGTGATGACCGCGGAAAACATCGACGCGCCGACGGCGCTGGCCTGGGGGCTGGTCGACAAGGTTGCGCCACAAGGCGGCCTCGACGACGCGGTCGAGCACACGGTGAAAGCGCTGCTCGAATGCGGGCCGGAAGCGCTGCGTTCGCAGAAAGCGCTGCTGCGGCAATGGGAAGAACTGCCGCTGAAGGAATCCGTCGATCTCAGCGTCGGCGTGTTCGGGCAATCCTTCCTGACCGGGGAGCCGCAACGGCTGATGCAGGGCTTTCTCGACCGGAAGCGATGAGCGGAGGGACCCATGAGACCTGCCGGCAAAGGGCCGCTGGAGTCGCTTTATTTCAACTATCCGATCTTCCCGGCGCGGCGCGTTGCCGAGCTCGACGGTGCAGTCACGCGGCATCCTGTCGCAATCGTCGGCGCCGGGCCGATCGGCATGACGGCGGCGCTGGTGCTGGCGCGGTACGGCATCCGCAGCGTCCTGCTGGACCGCAAGGACACCTTCAACGACGGTAGCCGCGCGCTCTGCATCGCGCGGCCGAGCATGCACATCCTGGAGCGGATCGGGGTCGTCACACCGTTCCTGAGGAAGGCGCTCGGCTGGCGCTACGGCCGCAGCTACTACCGTGGCGAACAGATCTTCCAGCTCGAAATGCCGCACCCGGACAATGAAAAATATTTGCCGATGTATAATCTGCAGCAGCAGTATATCGAGCAGTATCTGCACGACGCGGTCGCGGCCTGCGATCTGATCGACATGCGCTGGCAGAGCGAACTTTCCGATATCAGGCCTGGCGCGGATGGCGTTTCGATTGGCATCACCTCGCCTGTCGGCAACTACCGCCTCGACGCCGGCTATGTTCTGGCCGCCGACGGCGCGAGATCGCCGATCCGCACGCAGCTCGGACTGCGAATGAAGGGCGACAATTACGAAGGCCGCTACGTAATCGCCGATATCCGCATGGATCACGATTTCCCGACCGAGCGCCGCGCCTTCTTCGAGCCGAGCGGCAATCCCGGCGGCACCGTTCTGATCCACAAGCAGCCGGAAAATATCTGGCGCGTCGACTACCAGCTTCGCGAGGGCGAAAGCGAGCAGGAGGCGCTCCGCGAGGAAAACATCCGCGCCCGCGTCGGCGCGATTCTCAGGGATATCAACCACTCAAAGCTGTGGGAACTGGAATGGTGGAGCATCTATTCCGCCAACACGTTATGCCTCGACGACTACCGGCACGGCCGGGTGTTCTTCATCGGCGATGCCGCGCATATCGTGCCGATCTTTGGCGTACGCGGCCTCAACAACGGCCTGGCGGACGCCGAAAATCTCGGCTGGAAGCTCGCTTCCGTTCTGAACGGCGAGGCGGATGAAAAACTGCTCGACAGCTATTCGCCGGAGCGGCGCGGCGCCACGCTTGATGTGTTCGCCAACGCCACCAAGAGCACGCGCTTCATGACGCCACCGACGCGCGGCTGGAGGCTGGCGCGGGAGGCCGCGCTCTCGCTGAGTTTGAAGCACGAGTTCCCGCGCGGCCTCGCCAACCCCCGTCAGATGCAGCCCTACACCTATTCCGAGAGCCCGCTAACACCCTATGCCAAACGCGACGCCGAATTTGCCGGCGGCCCCGTCAGCGGCAGCGTCACGCCGAACGCCAGGCTTGCCGACGGACACTTTCTGCTGGACCTCGCCGGGATCGGCATGACGGCGATCTTGTTCTGCAACGGATCGCCATCTGCGGAACAGACAGCGCTGTTCGATCAACTCGGCAAGATCGACAAGCGGTTTATTGCACTGCCGGTCGCCTGCCAGGAATCGACGGCCAGGGCCAGAGCCATCCCGGACACCAACGGCAAGATAGCCCGCCTGTTCGCCGCAGAACCCGACACGTTCTATCTGCTGCGGCCGGACCTCCACATCGCCGGACGATGGAAAACGGCCATCGCCGACGAAATCCTGCGAACCGCCGGCCGTTGCCTCGGGAGAGAAGCGCCATGAGCACAATGCCCCCGGGCGATTTCGAGATCGCCTACGAGACGCTGGCCACCGCGATCGATTCGGCCGGACCGGAACGCGAGGCGCTGTTCCTGACCCGGCTCGCGCTGGTGCTCGCGCATGAAGTGGGTGACATCGCCGTGTTCCGAAAAGTCGTCAAGGCGGCGCTCGAGGGACTGGAATAGACGTGCGCAGCAGGTGCGAGCGGGTATCCCGGGGAACGCATCAATTCTGCTCATGCGAAATCAAGATTTTCTCATGAAATGATCCACGCAATTTCATGCGATCATCCGTTGCAATTTTTGCGGCGCATTATATGATAATCATAATTTTATTTCCATCGAGATCCCCCGGAGTTCCGCCATGGCCACCGCTTCCGATCCCGTCGTCATCCTTTCCGCCGCCCGCACCCCTCTTGGCCGGTTCATGGGCGAGTTATCCCCCTTCAGCGCCCACAAGCTCGGCTCCCACGTGATCGGTGCGGCGTTGGAGCGGGCGAAACTCGCGCCGGAGCGAATTGACGAGGTCTTCATGGGTAACGTGCTGCCGGCCGGCCAGGGTCAGGCGCCGGCGCGGCAGGCCGCCCGTGGTGCAAAGCTGCCCGACGCCACCGGGGCCACCACCATCAACAAGGTCTGCGGCTC
>Ga0310811_10007012_pt1 | contig 14414 bp, 14 predicted proteins | sample YCmetagenome_FD_207642 | JGI IMG/M metagenome (GOLD analysis project Ga0310811, IMG submission 207642) | Soil microbial communities from experimental microcosm in Duke University, North Carolina, United States - YC | ecosystem: Engineered > Artificial ecosystem > Soil microcosm > Unclassified ...
GCGCGAGATCGGCCTCCCACGCCTCCGCGGTGAGCGCCGAGGGGAGCGCCGGCCACCAGGGCTTCGTTAGGCGGTGCGGGAACGCGGGCGGTGCGAAGCCCATCCGCCCGAGCATCATCTGCCGCGCATAGGCGAGATGCAGCGTGAGCTCCCAGATGTTGTGACGACCCGCGCCCGGCCGCCACGCCGCCGCGCTCGCATCCAAACCTCGCACGGCCTCACGCACCGCGACCGAGGGTCCGTGCCACCCGCCGCGGTAATAGTTCTCACGCAATGACCGCAACAAGAGCGGCGTTGGCGGCGTGAGATTTCGCTCGGCGCGCCTGAGCTGCACACTCGATAGAGTCATGATCGATCCTCCCTCCGTCTGATGTCCTATTCCAATTCGTCGATCGACTTCGGCCAATCCTCGCGCAACAGCCGTGACATCGCGCGATCGGCCAGGAGCCGGCCGCCGGTCTGGCAGCGCGCACAGTAGTTCGTCTCGTTGGACGCGTAGCGAATCCGCTGCACGGGCGTACCGCACACAGGGCACGCCTTGCCGTATCGCCCGTGCACGCTCATCTCATCGCGGAACGCCGTCACCTTTTCGGGAAACTCGCCGCCTAACTGATCGCGCAACCGGTCCGTCCATTCGCGCAGTACTATCTGCACTGCCTCATACAGGCGCGACACCTCCTCCGTGCTCAGTTTCCTGCTCAGCGCGAGCGGCGACAGCCGCGCCCGATGCAGGATCTCGTCCGAGTACGCGTTGCCGATGCCACTGAAAATGCGCGGATCCGTGAGCGAGCGCTTGAGCGTGTGATTCTCTCGCGCGAGCTGACTGGCGAAGGTCGCGAGATCGATCTCGAGCGGCTCGATACCGCCGCGATCCATCTCGCGCAACGCTGCCTCACCGCGCACGATGTGCAGCGACGCACGACGCGTGCTGCCGGCTTCCGTGAGCGCGAGCACGCCCGCCGGGAACTGGAAGACCGCGAGCACGTTTCCCGGCGGCATCTTGGCACCCCTCGCGCGCCAACGCAGCCGGCCCGCGATCATGAGATGAATCACCACGAACAGCTCGTTGCCCATGTCGAGCACGATGCGCTTGCCTAACCGACGGACGCCGGCCACGTGTCGGCCTTCCACGGCCGAGGTGGGCGGCGAGACGCTGCGCAGCACGAACGGGGTCTTGATGGTCAGCTTCTCCAGCGGCTGACCGAGGACCCTCGCCGCCAGCGACTCGACGTAGATGGTGACGTCCGGCAGCTCGGGCATGCGATGGGTTGCGACTCAGCGTGCGTCGACGGCGTCGTTGCGGCGAATCAGAACGCGCAGCGCCGTCGCAATCTCCCATCCGCACAACAACGCGACCGCGCCCAACACGAGCCGGCTCGACTCGTCGAAGCACAGCACGCCCACCAGGCCGCCCACAGCCGCGATCCACGCGAGCCATGCCAACCAGCGCGGCTGCGACCTGTCCCGCCATTCCACGATGCCCAACACGAGCGCGCCTAACGCAATGAGACCGTTGCCGAAGCGCGCTGCCATGAGGCCGAAGCCGTGCACCGCGTCGAAAATTGGCCCCATTTCCGCGCGGCCGGCCAGGAACATCGCGGCCATACGGGTCCCCGACCGCGCCATGAGCAGAATGTCGAACGCGTTCAGCGTCATCCCGATGCAGATGACCACGAGCGCGCCAACGAGTGGCGCCCTCGCGTCGTCGCTGGCGCCGCCCAACCGGACCCACACGCCCGTCATCACCAGCGCCGAGCCCGTGAGCATCGAGAGATGCATCAGCCGCCAGCCCGGCGTCGCGGCAATCACGCGCAGGTCCGCCGAGCCGACACCGGCGCCGGTGAGCACCGGATGCATCACCGAACCGGCGCCCAACAGCGCCGTGCCCGCCAGCAAGAACACGGCGAGCAGCTTGGTCGGCATGACCGAATCACTCATGAGATGATCGCGCAGGTAATAGCCATGCAGGTATTCTTCACGGCGTGACGGTTTTCGCCACCCCCGCTCCGTCGACCTCGATGCTCGGTCGCGTCTGCCTCGTCACGGGCGCGAACTCGGGACTCGGCCTCGCCACCGCAACGGGACTGGCGCGGTTGGGCGCGACGGTCATCATGCTGTGCCGAAATATCGACCGCGGCAGCGCGGCGCGCGACCGCGTACGCGCCGAGACGGGCAACGAGAACGTCTCTCTCGTCGTCGCCGATCTCGCCTCGCTCGATCAAGTTCGTCGTGCATCGGCTGAGGTCGCGCGCGAGCACACGCACCTCCACGTGCTCGTGAACAACGCGGGCATACAGGCGCGTCGTCGCCGCGTCACGGCAGACGGTTTCGAGGAGACGCTCGCGGTGAACCACCTGGCGCCGTTTCTCCTCACCTCCCTGCTCGCACCGCTGCTGCGAGCGAGCGCGCCCGCGCGCGTGGTTACGGTGGCATCGCGCGTGGAACGGATGGGCCGCATCCACTTCGACGACCTCCAGCTCGCGCGCGGCTATGGCCCCGTGCGCGCGTACGCACAGTCGAAGCTGGCCAACATCATGTTCACGTACGAGCTCGCCGCGCGGCTCGCCGGCACCGGTGTGACCGCGAACTGTCTGCACCCAGGCTACGTGAACACGGGCCTGATGCGAGAATCGCCGGACTGGATGCGCGCCCTGTGGCGGCCGTTCCTGCCTAACGCAGACCATGGCGCGGCAACCGCGCTCTACCTGGCGGCGGCGCCTAACGGGGCGACCGTGACCGGCGGATACTTCGAGCGCTGCCGCCCCGCGCACTCGTCGCGCCGCTCGTACGACGTGGCCGCACGCCGGCGGCTGTGGGACATGAGCGCCGCCCTCACCGGCGCCCCGCCGCTCGACGCCACACTCCGTTAGGCGCGCCGGCCGGCGCGGAGCATGAGCGTGAACGTGGTGCCGGTGCCCTCCACGCTGCGCACGCGCAGGTCGCCGCCCATCCCGCGCGCCAATCCCCGGCTGATCGCGAGACCGAGTCCCGTGCCCTCGCTGCTGTTGGTGAGACTCCGCTGGATCTGCACGAATGGCTCGAAAATCGACGTCAGCCGGCTGGTCGGAATGCCCGCACCCGTGTCGCTCACCCGCAGAAACACGACGCCCGTTGGGCCGCCGCCATCCCCGCGCGTCCCCGTGTCGACCGTGATGCGCCCGTCGCACTCGGTGAACTTCACCGCGTTGGACAACAGGTTGAGCAGGATCTGCCACAACTTCTCGGCGTCGGCGCGTACAACGATCGCGGGATCGATCCGAACTTCGTATCCCAGCCGTTTGGTGGCGATCTGCGGCTCGATCATCGGACTCACTTCGGCAACGGCGTCGACCAGCCTCACGTCGCGCGTGCTGTACTCGACGCGGCCGGCCTCGAGCTTCGCGAAATTCAGAATGTCGTTGATGAGGGAGAGCAGGTAGCGCTGGCTGCGCTGCACTCGCTGCAACGCGAGGTGCTGCTCCGGCGAGAGCGGCCCGTGCACCTCGAGGTCGAGCAGTTGGACATAGCCGGCGATCGCGTTGAGCGGCGTGCGCAGCTCGTGACTCATTGCGGCGAGAAACTCGCTCTTGGCGCGGTTGGCGTCGTTCACCGCATTCTCGGCGCGCTTGCGATCGGTGATGTCGACCAGCACGTTCACCGCGCCTACCAACCGGCCGTCGTCGTCGTGAATGGGATTCGCGTGGGCGAGCGCCACACGCCGGTCGCCATCGGGCCGTTCGATGAGGATCTCGCAGCCGTCGTATGCGCGGTCGTGCCGCAACGCGAGCGCCATCCAGCACTCCTCGCGCGGAATCGGAGCGCCGTCGAGCGAGAGGAGCTTGAGCGATCCGCAGAATCGGTCGACAGAATCGTGCAAGGCAGGCGCGCGGCCCCATAACTCGACCGCGCGCTCATTGTAGTACGTGATCAGTCCCTGCGCGTCACACGTATACGCAGCCGCCGGAAGCTTCTCCAGCAGTCGGCGAAATCGCAATTCGCTGACTTGCGCGGCGGCGTCGCCGCTCATGAGCCGATATATCGTGACTGCAATCTGCTGCGCTCGGTTGTCCCCCTTGTGATGGTAGGGAAACTCGCGCCAACCGCAAGGGCGGACACGCCCGGAAACGGCCGGACTCTACCGGAGGTGCTGCCCCTCGAAATGCCAGCGTTCGAAACCAACAACCAGGTCCTGTCTTGTCCGTTCGTGTCCGGCCTCGTCCGCACCTTACGTTCGTCAGACTCTCATCGTCGTCGGAGGCGGATTCGCGAGCGCTCAGTCGTGCGCGCGTGTCCGCCTCCGCTGTCTGACAAGCATCCACGAGTTGATAAGCGGACACCCGGACAAATCCTGACAAAGCGGATTTGATTTGTAGTTGCTCTGGGCCGCTCGTAATAGTGCTCCGACCGTGTCCGGCTTTGTCCGGCCGTGTGGCCTTACTCCCTTCTCACTGCGTCACGCGATAGCGGACGGCCATTCCCTCCTCGAAGTGAAAGCTCACGTGGCAGTGGAAGAGCCACGTGCCGACGTCGTCGGGAATCATGTCGGCGCTCTCCATCTGCATCATCGACAGTTGCGTGACGTCGGTTCGCATGCCGTTCAGGATGACGGTGTTGCCGTGCCAATGCGGCGCATGGAAATCGAAGTCGTTGGTCGACGCCATGAGATACCAGCGCACACGCTCGCCTTTCTTGATCGTGAGGTCGACGAGCGGCATGCTGCCGTGCACGTAGCCGTTGATCGTGAACTTGACGAACCACGGATATGCGTCCGAAGGGAGGTGCGGGTTGGGGATGGGACCCAGCGCCCCGAGCGAGTCGTCGGTGAGCCCGGTTGGGTTGTTGTCGAGCCAACTGTTCTGTTCTTCGACCTGCATGAACGACGCGATGATCTCGCGGTCGACATCGTTAGGCGAGCCGTCGGGCCGCGCCTTGGCGCGCGCGGTCACGATGATCGGTCCGAAGAGGCCGGTGTTGATGTCGCGCACCTCGTCGACGTGCGAGTGGTACATCCACATGACCGAGCTGCCATCCATCGGACCGGGTCCCGCGCGCTCGGGGACCAGCCACACGTACGTGAACGTCGCGCCAGGCGCCACGCCGTCGTCTGCTTTGTCGCTGCCGCTCGTGCCGTCATTGTAAGGCACGCCTTCGGCGCTCTTCTCGTAGAACACGCCGTGCGGATGGATGCTGTACGGCCGTTGGGCATTGTTCCGGAACACCACGCGAATGGTGTCGCCCACCACTGCTCGGATGAGCGGGCCCAAAAATCCGAGGTGGTGCCACTCGGCCGGCCTCGGCTTGAGCGTGCGGAAGGTGCTGTCCGTGTATTCGCGGTAGAGGACTTTCTTGTAGACGGTGCTGACCGGACGCGGCTTCCCCCTCGCGAAGAACGCCGTGTCCACGTACGGTTTGCCCGTGATCTCGTCGCGGCCGCCTGGCACGTAGTCCCACGACATGGGGTCAGCGGCGATGAAGTACGTGCGCGTCTCCGGCCGAACGGATCCGGTTTGGGCAGCAAGTCCGCCGACGGGTGTGAGAGCAAGCAGCATCAGAGCTGCGCATTTCATGAAGAGCATGGGCGCCTCATCGCGCTGGCAGTGAACGAACACCGGGGTGTGGTGCGACGTGCAGCGCACGCGATATGTGCATCTGCTCCGGTCGCAACACGCGCGATCTAACGGGACGCCGTTATCCAGCCGCTATTTAGGCGTTTTCACCCGTGCCATTCACTCGTACAGCCGCTCATGGCCCGGTGCTTGCGCCGTCGTGCCTGCAGGCAAGGACGTGCAAACCGTCCCGACAAGGAGAGTGACATGGCCACGCGCAAGAAGCACTCGCGAAAAAAACGCAGCTCGCGGAAGTACGGGAAAGCCGCGTCGAAGCGCGTGAAGAGCGCGATGCACCGCCGCAAGAAGGGCACACTGCGGCGCGGAAAGTCCGGCCACGGCGGGAAGGTGAAGAGCCGGAGGCAGGCGATCGCGATCGGATTGTCCGAGGCGCGGAAGAAGGGCGCCAAGGTGCCGAAGAAGCGCAAGTAACTGCCTAACCAGGCGACAGCCGCCCGCGCCGCCGCGGCGCCGGGTCCAGGACGAACCACCGCGCGGCGAGCGCGAGCGCGACGCCGATGTACACGAGCGACGCCGGAACCGACATGATGAGTCCGGCGACTTGTTGGTCCTCGAGCAAGGTGAGGTGCCATGCGGCGGCGCCCGCGGCATGCGCCGGGTACCACGGCGTGCGCGCGAACGCGAGGATGACGCCGAGTGCGCCGCTCTGCATGAGTGCGAGGGCGAGATAGACCACGGCGCCACCGTGGGCAAGCCGACGTCGCCCGATGGGCTGGAACACGATCCACCAGAAGAGAAACGCGGCGCCGAGGAAAGTCAGGTGCTCGAGGGCGTGGAGCCGTTCATCGCCCAACGCGGCGAGGTACGGGCCGGGCAGGTGCCAGAACCAGAGCACGGCGAGGTTGGCCAGCCAGACGCCTAACGGATCGCACCCGGCCCGCACGGCGCGCCGCGCGCGCGGCGACGCCCGCCACCACCGGCCGATCGCGAGGCGCCGCTCGCCCGGCAGCGCCCACAGCGCCGGCAAGAGTGGCTCGCCTAACGCAAGGAGCGGCGCTGCGACCAGCATCAAGAGCAGGTGCTGCACCATGTGCGCCGAGAAGAGCGTCTCCGCCAGCGCGTCGACCGGCGAGAGGAGCGCGATCGCGAGCGTCACGACGCCGCCCGCGAAACACCACACCTGCCAGCGTCGCACGCCGTGTCCCACTCCGGCGCGCCGCCACAGCGCTCGGACGCCGATCGTGTACCACGCGGTGCACAGCGCGAGCGGCACCGAGATAGACGGTGTCCATTGCCAGGCGGTCCACACGGCGCCCGGCCCAACGATCGTCGAGCCGCCCGCGATCACCGGCAGGCCGGAACGGCGAAGAGCGAGATGAGGCCGAATACAATGAGTGCGCTGAACAGCACGCCGAACGGGATGCCCATGAACGCCATATAGTGGAACACGGCGGCGCGCTCGGGGTCGCCACGCGGCTGTCCCTCGGCGACGCGCGTCTGCGTCTGGCCCCAGACGCGAGTCGCGGTGCCGAGCGACACCAGTGCAACGATCAGCATGATGATCATGATGATGAGCGATGCGGTCCACGCGCCGCCGGCCGATGACGTGTCGAGCAAGTGGTCCATCGGATAGCACGCGTGCGCGGTGAGCGCGTATGCGCAGAGCTCGTACACGGTCCACGCGGCCGGCGCGCCGAAGAGGGCGAACCATGCGGCGCCGTAGCCTTCAGCGCGCGTATGCCGGTGCGCAGCGGGTGCGACGGTCATGGCTCGAGCCCTCCCAAGTGCCTAACCAAGGCGCGGCGAGACGTAGAGCGACGCGAACACGAACAACCACACGATGTCGACGAAGTGCCAGTACATGCCGGCGTTGGTCACGGCGAGGTGCGACTCGCGCGTGAACGTGCCGCGCGCCGCCCAGATCTGAACCAGCATGTTCATCAGCAGCCCCACGACGACGTGCGCGCCGTGGAAGCCGGTGATCGTGTAGAAGAGCGATCCGAAAGCGCCGTCGCGTGCGCCGAAGGGTTGGTTGCTCCACTCGATCCCCTGGATGATGATGAAGATGAGACCGAGGATGAACGCGATCGCCAACCCGGCGCGGAGGCGCGCGCGATTCCCGGCGCGGATGCCCCGCTCGCCCCACATGTACGCGATGCTCGACAGGATCAGAATGACCGTGTTGGGCAGCGAGAGCTTGAGCGCGAGCGGGCCCGTGGGCGGCCAGGCCGACCTCGACTGCGAGCCGAGGTAGAAGAAGCTGAACAAGAGGAAGGCGAACAACGCCGCTTCGGTGGCGATGGTCCACACCATCGCCCACCAGCCCGGCGCCCGCCCTTCGTGAGCGCCTAACGGAATGGTGCGATCGTACGCGGTGGTCGTCATGCGCGTTCTCCGGTCGCGAGATGCCGGGGCCAGAGCCATCCGACGAGGCAGGCCAACGTGCCTAACGCGCCGAGGATGGCCAGCCACCACTGGGCGAACACCAGCCCGTACGCGGTGGCGAGCATGGCGATGGCGAGCAGGAACGGCCACAGTGAGTCCTCGGGCATGTGGAGCACGTGCAACGGCTCCGCCTCCAGCGGCGACGTGCCGAACGTCTCGCGTCCTTCGGCGAGCACGGCGCCCTCGCTGATGTGGCTGTGTCCCTCACCGGGGATCATGCCGGGCGTCTCGTCGCCTAACTGATCCTCCCACAACGGCAGCCGGCTCCGAATGATCGGGATAACGGCGAAGTTGTACGGCGGCGGCGGCGACTCCATGGCCCACTCGAGCGTGCCCGCGTCCCACGGATTGGACCCCGCGAACGCACCGCGCCGGCGGCTCACGAAGAAATTGATCACGAACAGCAGCACGCCGATGGCGAAGAGAAACGCTCCGATCGTCGTGATGAGGTTCACCGTGTCCCAGCCGGCGCTCGCCGGATACGTGTAGACGCGCCGAGGCATGCCTAACAGGCCGGCGATGTGCATCGGGAAGAAGCCGAGGTTGAAGCCGATGAACATCGTCCAGAAATTCCATTTGCCTAACGTCTCGTCCATCATCCGGCCGGTCATCTTCGGGATCCAATAATAGAACGCCCCGATCACCGGGAAGACGTTGATGCCGATGAGCACGTAGTGGATGTGCGCGACCACGAAGTAGGTGTCGGTTACCTGCCAGTCGAACGGCACCGCGGCGGTCACGACACCCGAGACGCCGCCGATCACGAACAGCACCACGAATCCGGCGGCGAAGAGCAAGGGCGTTTTCCAGACGGGCTTGCCCAACCACATCGTGGCGATCCAGGCGAACACCGCGATCGCGCTCGGGATCGTGATGAGAAAGCTCGCGCCGCTGAAGAACGACATCGACACCGCCGGGAGCCCGGTGGCGAACATGTGGTGCACCCACACGCCGAAGCCGATGAGGCCCGTGGCGATCGTCGACAGCGCGACATACGGATATCCGACGAGCGGGCGCCGGCAGAATGTCGGAATCATTTCCGACACCATGCCCATTGCCGGCAGCACGATGATGTAGACCCACGGGTGGCCCAGGATCCAGAACAGGTGCTGCCAGAGGAGCGGACTGCCTCCCTGGGCGGCGTCGAAGAAGTGCATGTGAAACTGGCGCTCGAGGTACAGGAACACGCATCCCGCGGTGAGCGCCGGCAGCGCGAAGATCGCCGCGAACGACGCGGTCATCGTCCCGTACACGAAGATCGGCAGCCGGTTCAGCGACATGCCCGGTGCGCGCATCTTCATCACGGTGCCAATGAAGTTGATGGCACCGACGGTCGTCGACACGGTGAGGAAGATCAGTCCGAGGGCGTAGAAGTCCATGTTGAGCCCCGGATTGTACGGCTGCAGCGACACCGGCGCGTACCCGAACCATCCGTCGTTAGGCGCCTGTCCGATGCACAGCGCCGTGTAGATGAAGATGCCGGACGCAAGGAACGTCCAATAGCTGAGCGCGTTCACGCGCGGGTACGCCATGTCGCGCGAGCCGAGCATCAGCGGCCAGATGTAGTTGCTGAAGCCGGACAGGATCGGCGAGGCGTACCAGAACATCATCGTGATGCCGTGCATCGAGAAGAGCTGGTTGTACGCCTCGGGCGACAACAGGTGCGTGTCCGCGTGCGCGAGTTGGACGCGCATGACCAGCGCCTCGATGCCCCCGATGATGAGGAAGATCACCGCGGTCACGAGATAGCGCTTGCCGATGGTCTTGTGGTCGACCGTCGCGAGGATGCCGTACAGGCCCGGGCGCGATTCCCACGTCTCGTGGAGCCGCTCGATGGGTGCGGTCGAGATGGGTGCGATGGTGGCCACGGCGATTCCTCTATTTGAGCGTCTCGAGGTACGCGGCCAGCGACTGCAGATCGCGTGCGGGTACGGCGATGGTCGGCATGTCGCTGCCGGGCTTGATGGCCTGCGCCCCGACGATCCAGCCCATCAAGTTGGCTTCCGTGTTAGGCAGCGCGCCGGCGGCGATCGTGGTTCGCGACGCGATGTGGGTGAGGTCGGGGCCCACGGCGCCGCCCGCGAGCGTGCCGCGGATGCTGTGGCAGTTCGCGCATCCCGACGTCATGAACACGCGCAATCCGTCGGCCGTGCTCGGCGCGCTCGCTTGTCCGGCCGGCGCGCGCTGGTCCACGAGCCATTGCTGGAACCGGGCGGGCGGATCGGCAATGACGCGGATCTGCATGTGTGCGTGCTGCGCACCACAGTACTCGCCGCACGTGCCGCCGAACACGCCCGCGTGCCGCGCTTCGATCCACGTGGTGTTGGTCTGTCCCGGGATGAGGTCCGTCTTGCCCGCGAGCTCGGGCACCCAGAAGCTGTGGATCACATCGCTCGTCGAGAGCTCGAGCCTAACGGGCTCGCCCACCGGGACGTGGATCTCGTTCGCCGTCACCACGCCCTGCGCGGGGCCGACTCCCTCGTAGCGGACTTCCCACCACCACTGATGTCCGATGATCTGGATGGTCGCTGCCGGCGCGCGCTCCGGCGCGGCGACGGCGTCGAGCGTTCCGATGGTGAAGAGAAACGCGGCGACGAGCACGATGGACGGGATCACGACGCCGCCCCATGCAATCCATGGAAGGCCGGAGCTGCCGGTGAACACCACGTCGTCGCGCGTTTGGCGTCGGCGCGAGCGCGCCCACGCCGCGAGCACCAGAATGGTGACCATGAGCACCACCGTGCACGAGACGATGACGAGGAACCAGCCCAGTGACGTCTCGCTGCTCGCGGTCGTGCCGTCGCGGGCAAGCGTGTTCAGCGGCCCGCACCCCGCCATGCCGCATGCGCCTAACGCAAAGACGAGCGGCGCCCGACGACGCGACACGCGTATCATGGCGCGCTCACTTCGGGATCGGTACGTCCACCGGGGGCGGCGGCGCGTCCGGTTCCTGCGGCGTGCCTAACGCCCGGATGTACGTGATGATCTTCCACATCTGGTCCGTCGGGATGCGGCCGCCCCACGCCGGCATGCCCGCCGAGCGGCCTTCGGTGATGGTGCCAAGGAGTTGGGCATCGCTGCTCCCGTAGGTCCAGAGGCTGTCGCGCAGGCTCGGACCCATGCCGCCGCCGGCGCGCCCACCGTGACATCCCGAGCAGTTGTACTGCACGAACAGTTGGCGCCCCTCGTTTGCGGCGCCCGCATCGCCGGCGTATGGATTGTGGACGTCGCCGAAGAAGACCGTTGGATGAATGCCGGGTAAGACGCCGTTCGATGCCGTCGGCGTGATGCGAGGCGACAGGACACCGGCCGACGCCATCGTGACATTTCCGCTGGCGGCCGGCGCCGGCTGCTGCTTGCAGCCGACCGCGGCAAGCAGCGCCGCGGCGACCGCGATCGACGTGGCCACGTTCGGCGCGATCCTCATGGCGTTCCTCCTGACGCGGTGTGCGGTGCGACGGCAGGCGCCGCATGCTCCACATTCGCACGCGCTTGAGGCTCGGCGCCGCCATCATCGCTGACTAACGGAACGCGGTATTCCTGCAGTATCCGGCGAATCGCGTCGCGGCGGGTGTGGAGCTCCCGTTCCAACGAGCCGCGCAGCGTCGAGTCTCCCTTCCGCACGCCCATGGCGATCGCGTACGAGAACGGGATGCCGTGTCCCGCCATTGCGTTGGTAACCGGCGACACGTCGAGCGGTACGCGCGAACGCGCCGCGTAGTAGCCGGCGAGCGGTCCCCATGCGATCGCGACGTCCACTTTGCCGTGCGCGACGGCACTGATGAGCGTCGAGGGCGGACTCTCTTGCGCGTAGTTGCCGTAAATGCTGTAGCCCACCACGTTCTGCACGATGCCGCGCCCTGCGAGCGCGACGCCGGGCGGCAGACTGTTGTAGTCGTCGCCGATGACGTGAATCCCGATGCGCACGTGGTGCAGGCGCGGATCGTCCATCGACGCCAGACGCAGCCGGCTCGAGCGGCGCGTGACGAACACGTATGTCGAGCGATAGTACGGCGTCGTGGTACTCAGTTGTTCGTCGCCCGCGATGATCCCGATGACGACGTCGCAGCGCTCGGCGCTGAGCGTATTGCGGACGAAGCCGCGTCGTTGCGCCCACCACGTGTATTGCACGGGCTCGTGGAGGTCGCGCGCGATGAGCGAAGCGATGCGGTTCTCGAAGCCATGACCGGCGCTGTCGCTGAACGGCATGTTGTTGGGGTCGGCGCACACGCGTAAGGCCCGGGCGCGCGCCGGGGATGGCGTGCCGTTGGAGGCGGCGGCGGCGAAGGCCGCGACGCCGAGAGCGGTTGCCAGCCGAATCGCGATCCACGTCATGGCAACGCGAACACGTAGAGCATGCCGCCCGGCGCCGTGTACTTGGGCAGGTCGGGCATGGCACCGGTCGCGCCTAACGCAGCGGTCGGATCGCTCGCCGACAAGCCGAGTGCGATCGCGCCCAGCCAGCCGCCGATTCCCGAGTATACCGCCACGTACTGCTTCCCGTCCGGACCTTGATACGTCATCGGATTGCCGACGATCCCCGACCCCACCTTGAACTTCCAGAGCTCCTGCCCCGTGCGCGCGCTCACGGCCTTGAACCATCCATCCATCGTGCCGTAGAACAGCACGTCGCTTCCCGTCACCACCGGACCGCTCCACACCGGGAAGCGCTCGGTGATCGCCCACACCCTCTTGCCCGTGGCCGCGTTCCACGCGATGACTTGCCCGCGGCCGTTCCATCCGCCGGGGCCCGCGTACATGCGAACGTCAGCGCCCAAATACGGAGTGCCCGCGATATAGCTCGCCTTGAGCCCTTTGTAGTCCATGCACAGATCGGTACTCGGCGTATAGAACAGACCGGTGCGCGGCGAGAATGCCGCCGGCTGTTGGTCGCGCGCACCCGTCGACGACGGACAGATGTCGGTGGTGTTCACGCCTTGATGCGTTTCCTTGGACGGCACGCGCACGGGCTTCCCCGTTTGCGGATCCACGCCCGTTGCCCAGTTGAGCGATTGATACGGTTGGGCGACGACCACCTGGCCGGTCGCGCGATCGATCGTGTAGGCGAAACCGTTGCGATCGAAGTGCACGATCACCTTGCGCGCCTGGCCATCGATCGTGAGGTCGACCGGAATGTTCTCGTTCACGCCGTCGTAGTCCCACGAGTCGTGCGGCGTGAACTGGTACGCCCAGTGGGCGTCGCCGGTCTTGGGGTCGCGCGCGAACACGCCCGCGCTCCACAGGTTGTCGCCGGGGCGCATGTCCGGATTCCAGACGCCCGGGTTCGCCGTACCATAGTAGATGAGGTTCAGCTCGGGGTCGTACGTGATCCATCCCCACACGGTGCCTCCGCCTAACTTCCATTGGTCGGGCGGCCACGTGGAGACGCCGAGGTCCTTTCCTTTGTATTGCGGATAGTACGGCCTGAAATCGGCGCCGATCTTCACGACGCTGTCGGGGCCGGTGGAGTACGCGCGCCAGAGCACCGCGCCGGTACCGAGGTCGAGCCCGGCCGCCCATCCCTTCACGCCTAACTCAGCGCCGCTGTTGCCGACGAGGACCACGTTCCCGGCGATGAGCGGCGCCATCGTCATCGTCGAGCCTTCCTCGATGGAGTCGAGCTTCGTGTCCCACACCACCTTCCCCGTCTTCGCATCGAGCGCGACGGTGTGGTTGTCCAGGCGATTGAACACGATTTTGCCGTCGGCGTAGGACGCGCCGCGATTGACGACATCGCAGCACGCTTCGCCTTGCGACGCGGGGGCCGTGGTGGGCAGGTAGTGCCACTTCACCGGGCCGCCGGTTTTCGTGAGATCGAGCGCGAAGACGTGATTGGGATACGGCGACACCACGTACATCGTGCTGTCGACGACGAGTGGTTGGCCTTCGAAGCCGCGCGCGGTGCCCGTGGAGAATGTCCACGCGACTTGGAGATTCTTGACGTTGTCGGCGGTGATTTGTGCGAGCGGGCTGTAGCGCCAACCTTGCGCGTTGCGTCCGGGGAGGGGCCACGATCCGGGAGGGGGAGCGCCTGGTGCTTCGGCACCGGCGCTGGCCGGCGGTGCGCTCCCTGTCGCCGCCATCGCCATCGGTGCGTGCTCGCCGCGACACGCGGCGACCGACGTCACGATCGTCGCGAACGCGATCCACGAGCTGGCCCATCGACTGCCCTGCATCCAATCCTCCGCGTGTGCGCGAACACGCCGCGCGTCCAAACTCGCCGGCGTCGCGCGAGCGATGTCGGTGCGATGGAATCGTGCGGCCGGGTTTTGCATATCGTGTTCCGAAGGCCGGTCAGAGCCATCTAATCGTGGACGGGGCCCGGTCGCGTACGGTTGGGGTCCCATACGACGTGCTCGATTACGGACACAGGCACGACAGTTGCTTTTCACGCGGTCACTCGCCGACGATCGATGGGGATGG
>Ga0310811_10007013_pt1 | contig 14413 bp, 13 predicted proteins | sample YCmetagenome_FD_207642 | JGI IMG/M metagenome (GOLD analysis project Ga0310811, IMG submission 207642) | Soil microbial communities from experimental microcosm in Duke University, North Carolina, United States - YC | ecosystem: Engineered > Artificial ecosystem > Soil microcosm > Unclassified ...
CGAACTCGGGTCCACTGTGGACGAGGTCGCCGCGCGGCTGTCCGCGGTGCAGCGGCGGTCCGCGCGCCGGATGGAGGTCTCCACCCGCGCCGACGGCGTCACCGTGCTCAACGACTCCTACAACGCGAACCCCGAATCCGTGCGCGCCGCGCTCAAGGCGCTGGCCTCGATGAGCCGCGGCCGGCGATCTTGGGCGGTCCTCGGTGTGATGGGTGAACTCGGAGCCGATAGCGTGTCCGCGCACGACGGGATCGGCCGCCTCGCGGTCCGGCTCAACATCAGCCGGCTCGTCGTCGTCGGCGAACAGGCCGCGGCCATGCACTCCGGCGCCAGCCACGAAGGCTCGTGGGGCGAGGAGTCGATGCTCGTGCCCGACACCGAGGCGGCGATCCAGGTGCTCCGGCAGGAGCTGGAGCCGGGTGACGTCGTGCTCGTGAAGGCTTCCAAGGTCGCCGAGCTGCACCGGGTGGCCGATGCGCTGTTGGCTGATGAAAAAGGCGGTGTTGCGTGATCAGCATCCTGATCGCGGCTTCGTTCGGGCTGGGCGTCTCCATCCTGCTCACGCCCTACCTGATCCGGGTGTTCTCCCGCCAGGGCTTTGGCCAGGAGATCCGCGAGGAGGGCCCGCAGGGCCACAAGTCCAAGCGCGGGACGCCGACGATGGGTGGGGTGGCGATCATCCTCGCCCTGGTCGTCGGCTACCTCGGCGCGCACCTGGTGACCTGGCAGCGGCCCACGGTCTCCGGCGTGCTGGTGCTCTTCCTGGCCTGCGGTCTGGGCGTGGTCGGGTTCCTCGACGACTTCATCAAGATCCGCAAGCAGCGCAACCTCGGCCTGAACAAGACCGCCAAACTGGTCGGTCAGCTCGTGGTGGCGGTGGCGTTCGGCATCCTGGTGATGAACTTCCCCAACGCGCAGGACCTGACCCCGGCGTCGCTGAACCTTTCCTATGTGCGGGACCTGACGCTGATCAGCTTTCCCGCCGTGATCTTCGTCGTGTTCTGCTACGTGGTGATCTCGGGCTGGTCCAACGCGGTGAACTTCACCGACGGTCTCGACGGGCTCGCCGGCGGCGTCTCGGCCATGGTGCTGGCGACCTACGTGGTGATCGCGTTCTGGCAGGAGCGCCTGTCCTGCACGGTGAGCCCGCAGGCGGCCTGTTACGACGTGCGCGACCCGCTCGACCTGGCCGTGCTGGCGGCCGCCGCGGCGGGCGCGTGTATCGGCTTCCTGTGGTGGAACGCGGCTCCCGCGAAGATCTTCATGGGCGACACCGGCTCGCTCGCGCTGGGCGGGATGGTCGCCGGGCTGTCCATCACCACCCGCACCGAACTGCTGGCGATCGTGATCGGCGGCCTGTTCATGGTCGAGATGATCTCGGTGGTGCTGCAGATCGCGGTTTTCCGCACCACCCGGCGCCGGCTGTTCCGGATGGCCCCGTTCCACCACCACTTCGAGCTGGCCGGCTGGGCCGAGACCACGGTGATCATCCGGTTCTGGCTGCTGGCCGCGATCTGCTGCATGTTCGGGCTCGGCCTGTTCTACAGCGAGCAACTGGGCGCGGGAGGCTAGGACAGTGTTCGGCGGACGCCGGGTTCTCGTTGCCGGTGCCGGGGTCACCGGCAAATCCGTGGTGCCCGCGCTGACCGGGATGGGCGCCACGGTCACGGTCACCGACGGCGACGCCGAGCGCCTCGCCCGGCTCGACGGGCTGGGCGCGGAGCTGGCGCACGGCTTGAGCGAGCCGCCGCCCGGCACGGACCTGGTGGTCACCAGCCCGGGCTGGCGGCCGACCGCGCCGCTGCTGGTGGCCGCCGCTGCGGCGGGCATCGAGGTGATCGGCGACGTCGAGCTGGCCTGGCGGGTCGGGCGGACGCTCGCCCGTCCGCCGGCCTGGCTCGCGGTGACCGGCACCAACGGCAAGACGACCACGGTCGGGATGCTGGAGGCGATCCTGCGCGCCGCCGGACACCACGCGGTGGCCTGCGGCAACGTGGGTTTCGCCGTCCTCGAAGCGGTGCTGGCCGGCTACGAGGTGCTGGCCGTGGAGCTGTCCAGCTTCCAGCTGCACTGGTCGAACTCGCTGGCCCCGCACGCCTCGGTCGTGCTCAACGTCGCCGAAGACCACCTCGACTGGCACGGCTCGGTCGAGGCGTACGCGGCGGACAAGGGCAGGATCCACGACCGGTCGGCGACCGTGGTCCACAACGTCCACGACGGCTGGTCCACCCGGCTGGCGGCCGGGCACGCGCCGGATTCCGCCCGCCGGACGGGATTCCGGCTCGACACCCCGGGGCCGGGCGAACTCGGCCTGGTGGAGGACCTCCTGGTCGACCGCGCCTTCGTCGCCGATCCGGTGCACCAGGCCGAAGAGCTCGCGACGGTGGCCGACGTGCGCCCCGCCGGCCCGCACAACCTCGCCAACGCGCTCGCCGCCGCCGCGCTGGCCCGCGCCTACGGGGTGGGCACCGACGCCGTGGCCAAGGGCCTGCGCGAATTCCGGCCCGGCGCGCACCGCGCCGTCGAGGTGGGCGAGCTCGGCGGGGTCCGCTACATCAACGATTCCAAGGCCACCAACCCGCATGCGGCGGCCGGGTCGCTGCTGTCGCATCCGAGCGTGGTGTGGATCGCGGGGGGCCTGCTCAAGGGCGCCTCCGTGGACGACCTGGTCGCCGCGGTCGCCGACCGGCTGCGCGCGGTCGTGCTGCTGGGGGCCGATGCCGGCGTGATCGCGGCCGCTCTCGCGCGACACGCGCCGGATGTCCCCGTCCATCGTCTCTCGCCGGGCGACGATGAGCCCATGAATGCGGCGGTCGAGACTGCGCGGGGACTGGCGCGTCCCGGGGATGTCGTGCTGCTGGCCCCGGCCGCGGCGTCGATGGACATGTTCCGTGACTACGCGCAGCGCGGCGATGCCTTCGCCGCCGCGGTCGGCGCGCTGGTGGACGGGAGCGGCCGTGCCTGACCGGCGTCGTGCCCGGGCCGCCCGGACGGCCGGAAACGCGGCATGACCGTCGTCGACGGGCCGCGGCGGCAGGGGGCGGGAAAGCCGCGCCCGAAGAGCCCGAAGAAGGAGAGCCGCGGCGCGGCGGTCTACTCGGCGCTGACCGCGTGGCTGTCCCGGCCGCTGGCCGACTTCCACCTGATCCTGGCGCTGACCGGTCTGCTCACCTCGATCGGCCTCGTCATGGTGCTCTCGGCGTCCTCGGTCGCCGCGGTCAACCCGGCCACCGGCACCGGCGTGTACTCGATCTTCACCCGCGACCTGATGTTCGTCGGCAGCGGTGCGCTGGTGTTCTGGCTCGGCCTGCGGATGCCGCTGCGCCGCACCCGCGCGCTGTCCGCGACCGCCATGCTCGTCTGCGTCGTGATGCTGCTGCTGGTGCTGACCCCGCTCGGGGCGGCCGGTGGCGGGGCGCAGCGCTGGTTCGCGATCGGGTCCTTCTCGGTGCAGCCGGTCGAGTTCACCAAGGTCGCGCTCGCGCTGTGGGGCGCGCACGTGCTGGTCAGCAAGGAGGCCGTGCTGCACCAGTGGCGGCACCTGCTGGTGCCCGTGGTGCCGGTGGCGCTGGTGGTGTTCGCGCTGGTGATGGCCCAGCCCAACCTGTCCGGCACGATCACGCTGGGTGTGGTGCTGCTGTCCCTGCTGTGGTTCGCCGGAGCGCCCAAGCGGCTGTTCGCGGTGTTGACCGCGGGGGGTGTCGCGGGCGCCGTCGTGCTGGCGCTGACCGCTTCGTACCGGCTTTCCCGGGTGATGTCGTTCCTCTCCCCGAGTTCCGACACCAGTGACGCGTCGTACCAGGCCACGCAGGCGAAGTACGCGCTCGCCGACGGAGGTCTGTTCGGCAAGGGGCTCGGGCAGGGACCGTCGAAATGGTTCTACCTGCCCAACGTGCAGAACGACTTCATCTTCGCGGTGATCGGGGAGGAACTCGGCTTCCTCGGCTGCGCGGTGGTGATCGGGCTGTTCGGCGGGCTCGCGGTGGTCGGCCTGCGCATCGCCACGCGTAACCTGGACCCCTGGATCCGGATCGTGGCCGGCACGCTGACCGTGTTCACCGTCTCGCAGGCGGGCATCAACATCGGCTACGTGGTGGGCCTGCTGCCGGTCACCGGGGTCACGCTCCCGCTGATCTCGGCGGGCGGCACGTCGATCTGGGTCACCATGTTCCTGATGGGCGTGCTCGCCAGCGCGGCCCGGCACGAGCCGGAGTCGGTCGCGGCGCTGCGCTCGCAGGGACCCGGTAAATTCGGTCGTCTGCTGCGGCTGCCCGCGCCGGAGGTGTACCGGCCGCCCACGAGGCGGCGGTCCCGCCCGGCCGCGGCGGCCACCGGCCGGGACCGGCCCGCGGCGCGCCGGACCCGTGCCGCGCAGCCGCCGGAGCGCAGGCGTGCACGTGATCAGGTAGGACGAGCTCGGAGAGGGTCTGGTGGATAAGCGACAAGCGGCCAGGCAACACGCCCGCTCCGGAGCACGAGAGACACAGAGAGGGACTACGTGAGCCAGGCCGTTACGGGGCCGGCCCCGACCGTGGTGGTGGCCGGCGGCGGCACCGCCGGACACATCGAGCCCGCGCTGGCGCTCGCCGACGCCATACTGAGGGTGCGGCCGGACGCCAAGGTCGTCGCGCTCGGCACGCCTCGAGGACTGGAGAACGACCTGGTCCCGCAGCGCGGTTACCCGCTGGAGCTGATCCCGCCGGTGCCGCTGCCCCGCAAGCCGACGACCGAACTGCTGCGTCTGCCGCTGAAGGTGCGGGACTCGGTGAAACGCGCCCGCGAGGTGCTGGACAAGGTCGGCGCGGACGTGGTCGTCGGGTTCGGCGGCTACGTGGCGCTGCCGGCCTACCTGGCCGCGCGCGGCCGGACGCCGATCGTGGTGCACGAGGCCAACCAGTCACCGGGTCTGGCCAACCGGGTGGGCGCCCGGTTCGCCGCGCGGGTCGCGGTCGCGGTCCCCGGCACGCCGTTGCCGCACGCCGAGGTCGTCGGCATCCCGCTGCGGCAGTCCATCACCACACTCGACCGGGCCGCGCTGCGGCAGCAGGCCCGCGCGCACTTCGGGCTCGACCCGGACGCCCCGACCCTGCTGGTGTTCGGCGGGTCGCAGGGCGCCCGGTCGATCAACGCGGCGCTGTCCGGTGCGGCGAACGAACTCGCCGAGGCCGGGGTGGGCGTGCTGCACGCGCACGGTCCCAAGAACACCCTGGTGGTCCAGGAGTTCCCGGGCCGGCCGCCGTACGTGCCGGTGCCCTACCTGGAACGGATGGACCTCGCCTACGCCGCCGCGGACGTGGTGCTGTGCCGCTCCGGCGCGATGACGGCGGCCGAGGTGTCCGCGGTCGGGCTGCCGGCGGTGTTCGTGCCGCTGCCGCACGGCAACGGCGAGCAGGCCACGAACGCCCGCCCCGCCGTGGCTGCCGGTGCCGCGTTGCTGGTCGAGGATGCCGAGCTGACTCCGGCGAAGGTGGCGGAGCTGGTCATCCCACTGGTCACCGACGCCGGCCGGGTCGAGCGGATGAGCGCCGCGGCGGTCGGCCTCGGCCACGGGAAGGCGGACGAGACCTTGGCCCGGATCGTGCTGGAGGCGATAGGTGGCAAACCCCGCGGCGGTACCGGAGACCAGCAGTGACTCCCAGGACGGAAGCAGTGGCCGGATGAACGGGCAGACGAGCGTTCCCGATCAGCTGCGCAGCGCGCACCTGATCGGCATCGGTGGCGCGGGGATGAGCGGGATCGCGCGGATCCTGCTCGCCCGCGGCGCCCGGGTGTCGGGCTCCGACGCCAAGGACTCGCGGGCGTTTCTGACCCTGCGGGCGCAGGGCGCGCGGATCGAGATCGGCCAGTGCGCCGAGAACCTGGACGATCCCTCCGCCGTCGTGGTGTCCACGGCGATCAAGGAGGACAACCCGGAGCTGGCCGCGGCCCGCGAGCGCGGGATCCCGGTGCTGCACCGGGCGCGGGCGCTGGCCGAGCTGATGGCGGGGCACCGGGTGGCCTGCGTGGCGGGCACCCACGGCAAGACCTCCACCACCTCCATGCTCACGGTGGCGTTGCAGCACTGCCGGCTCGACCCGTCCTTCGCCATCGGCGGCGACCTCAACGAGTCGGGCGCCAACGCGCACCACGGCGAGGGCGGCATCTTCGTCGCCGAGGCCGACGAGAGCGACGGATCGTTTCTCAACTACTCGCCGTCGGTGGCCGTGGTCACCAACGTCGAGCCCGATCATCTGGACCACCACGGCACCGTCGAGGCCTACGTGGCCGTCTTCGACGAGTTCGTGCGGCGGCTGGTGCCCGGTGGCCTGCTGATCGTCTGCGGCGACGACGAACGCGCCGCGGCGCTGGGCGGACGCGCCGAATCGGCGGGCGTCCGCGTCGTGGAGTATGGACGGTCGGTGACCGGCGACGGGGACGCGCGGGTGCTCGGCTTCGACCCCGCCGACGGCGGCGGAGTGGTCCGGATCTCCTTGCGGGGCAACCAGATCGCGGTGCGGGTGGCCGTGCCGGGCGAGCACATGGCGTTCAACGCGGTGGCGGCGCTGCTGGCCGGGATCGAGCTGGGCGCGCCGGTCGACGGGCTCGTGGAGGGACTCGCCGCGTTCGGCGGAGTGCGCCGCCGCTTCGAGTTCAAGGGGAGGTCGGCCGACGTCCGGGTCTACGACGACTACGCGCATCACCCGACCGAGGTCGCGGCGCAGCTGCGGGCCGTGCGGGGCACCGCGGGCCGGGGCCGGGTGATCGTGGTCTTCCAGCCGCATCTGTACTCGCGCACCAAGACCTTCTCGGACGCCTTCGCCGAGGCGCTCGGGCTGGCGGACGAGGTGGTGGTCCTCGATGTCTACGGGGCCCGGGAGGAACCCGAGCCGGGTGTCACCGGGGCGCTCATCGCGGACCGGATCACCGGCGCCGGGGTGCACTACGAGCCCGCTTTCGACCGCGCCGCGACGCTGGCCGCCGATCTGGTGAAGCCCGGGGACCTGCTGGTCACCATGGGCGCCGGGGACGTGACCCAGCTCGGTCCGGAGATCCTCGCCGAGCTCGACCGGCGCACCGGCCAGGCATGAGCGCCCCAGCGGCGAACCGGCCGGGGGCGGGGTGTCCTCGTCCGGCGTCGGATGGCGCGCCCGTCGACGCGATCGCGCGCGGGCTCACGGGGAAGCCGGCATGAGCGGCGGCAAGTCCGGCCCGGCCCGGTGCGGGACCGTGGTCGTGGTGGTGCGCGGGCGGGAGGGCTAGCGCGTGGTTCGGCAGGGGATCGACCGGTCGGCGACCCAGCGGCGCGGCAGGCCGCCCGCCCGGCGCAGCACGCCGCGGCCGGTGCGGGAGCGCAGCCGGCTCAACGCCCGGAAGCGCGCCGGCACCCCGACCGCCCTCACCCGGCGGAAGGCGTTGCGGCGGCGGTGGGTTGCGTTGCTGACCCTGCTCACCGTGGCCTGCGCCGTCTACCTCCTGTTCTTCACCTCGTTCCTCGGGGTGGGCGCGGTCGAGGTGACCGGCGCCACGACCGTGCCCGCGGAGCAGATCCGCACCGCCGCCGCGGTGCCTCGAGAGCAGCCGATGCTGCTGGTCGACACGGGCGAAATCGCCGGCAGGGTGGACAAGCTCGCCGGGGTGGCCTCGGTGGACGTGTCCCGCTCGTGGCCGTCCACGATCGTGATCGCGGTGACCGAGCGGACCCCGATCGGCTTCTTCACCGACTCCTCCGGTGTTCATCTCGTGGACACCACCGGTCTGGACTACAAGACGGTCCAGGCCAAGCCGGCCGGGCTCCCGGAACTCGACCTGGCGCACATCGCCCCCGACGACGCCGTCACGCGCTCCGTCGCGGCCGTGCTGGCTTCGCTGCCCCAGGCATTGAAGGCGGAGATCACGAACGTCCGTGCGCAGACCCCCGGTGGCGTCGAGTTCACCCTCAAGAACGGGAAGATCGTGCGCTGGGGCGATGCCGGCGAGGCCGACCGCAAGGCGAAGGTCCTGGCGGTTCTGCTGACCCGCAAGGGTCATATCTACGACGTCGCCAGCCCGGAACTTCCGACCGTCTCCTGAGCGCGCCGAGTAAGGGTTTTCGGCGTAGCGCCGCGGCTGGGAAATGCGCGGCGCACCGGGCAGGTGGCTGTCCTCAATGGACAGCCGGGGCCCGGTCGGCCCGTCGCGGAGTTCCCGTGGTTCCACCGGAAGCCACGCACTCCGCGGAGCGCGGTTCCCGCGTGGGCGCCGCGGCGCCCCGGCATCCGGGCGCGGCTCGAACTCGTCGGCGAAATCGGGTTCGGGGCCGCCGCGCGCGAGGGCAATCCCCGTCCCGGCCGGATACCCGGGGCGGCGGAGGTGTCCCGGCGCGCCGGGACACCGGGATTTGCTCGGGGAAATGCTCGGGCTTGACCGGCGAAAAAGGTCACGGAAAGGTGTTGTGGCGAAACAGTCTTCACGACACGCGGCGTGGCTGCTGGATTCCGGTCGGCCTGATCCCTACCGTCCTGCACCAGTATAGGCAGTTGACATAACTCTAAGCCTTCACTGCAGGTTGAGAGTTTTTCCGCTGCCGAGCGGCATGTGAAGGCACGATCAGGAAGGCGGACCCGATGACGCCCCCGCACAACTACCTCGCGGTGATCAAGGTCGTCGGCATCGGCGGCGGCGGCGTGAACGCCGTCAACCGCATGATCGAGGTCGGCCTCAAGGGTGTCGAGTTCATCGCGGTGAACACCGACGCGCAGGCGCTGCTGATGTCCGACGCCGACGTCAAACTCGACATCGGCCGGGAACTGACGCGCGGCCTCGGTGCCGGCGCCAACCCCGAGGTGGGGCACAAGGCGGCCGAGGATCACCGGGAGGAGATCGAGGAGGTGCTCAAGGGCGCCGACATGGTCTTCGTGACCGCCGGCGAGGGCGGTGGCACCGGCACCGGCGGCGCTCCGGTGGTGGCCTCGATCGCCCGCAAGCTCGGCGCGCTGACCATCGGCGTGGTCACCCGGCCGTTCACCTTCGAGGGCAAGCGCCGCAGCAAGCAGGCCGAGGACGGGATCCAGGCGCTGCGCCAGGAGTGCGACACCCTGATCGTCATCCCCAACGACCGGCTGCTGCAGCTCGGCGACATCGGGGTGAGCCTGATGGACGCGTTCCGCTCCGCGGACGAGGTGCTCCTCTCCGGTGTCCAGGGCATCACCGATCTGATCACCACCCCCGGCCTGATCAACCTGGACTTCGCCGACGTCAAGAGCGTGATGTCCGGGGCGGGCAGCGCGCTGATGGGGATCGGGTCGGCCCGCGGCGAGGGCCGCGCGGTGCAGGCCGCCGAGAAGGCGATCAACTCGCCGCTGCTGGAGGCGTCCATGGAGGGCGCGCACGGGGCGCTGCTGTCCATCGCGGGCGGCTCCGACCTGGGCCTGTTCGAGATCAACGAGGCCGCGTCGCTGGTGCAGGAGTCCGCGCACCCCGAGGCGAACATCATCTTCGGCACGATCATCGACGACTCCCTCGGCGACGAGGTGCGGGTGACGGTGATAGCGGCCGGGTTCGACGCCGGCGCGCCCACGCACAAGAAGCTGGAGACCCCGGCGCTGGGCGCCCGCCCCGCCACGACCGTCTCGGCCGAAGCCGGGCAGGTGCGCACTCCGCCGGCGCCGCAGCCCGGCGGCGGCTCGTTCCCGCCCGTCGCGCAGCCGCGCACCCCCGCGCCGTCCGCGTATCCGGCCCCGCAGCCGCCGCTGCCGCAGCCCGGCGGCGGCCGATACCCGTCGGCTTCGCGGCCCGGTCAGGGCGGTCTGCCGAGCCGTCCCGTGCCGGTCACCGACGACCCGTCCGACGACGAGGTCGACGTTCCGCCGTTCATGCGCCGCTGACCGTCCCGGCGGCCTGCCCCGAGGAACCCCGGCGGCTCGCCGCCGTTGGGGTTTGGCGGCCCGCCGCCGTGGGGTCTTGGTGGCTCGCCGCTGTTGGGGTTTGGCGGCTCGCCGCCGTGGAATCTTGGCGGCTCGCCGCCGTTGGGGTTTGGCGGCTCGCCGCCGTGGAACCTTCGGTCCCGCGTGTCGCGGGGCATCCGGCGGAGCCGGGCACCGGAGGTTCTAGGCTCGAAGCGTGCGGATTCGTCGGGTGATCACCACCAGGGAAGGCGGAGCCTCGGCGCCGCCGTACGACTCGTTCAACCTCGGCGACCACGTCGGGGACGACCCGGCCGCGGTGGCGGCCAACCGGAAGCGGCTGGCCGAGGAGCTGGGCCTGGCCACGGTGTGCTGGATGGAACAGGTCCACGGCCGGACCGTCACCGTCGTCGACGGCTCCACGGCCGGGCCGGCGGAGGCCACCGACGCGCTGGTGACCACCACCCCCGGGGTCGCGGTCGCGGTGCTGGTCGCCGACTGCGTGCCGGTCCTGCTCGGGGACGCCGAGGCCGGCGTCGTGGCGGCAGTGCACGCCGGCCGCGTCGGCGCGCGGGTCGGGGTGCTCCCGGCCGCGCTGCGGGCGATGGTCACGGCCGGCGCCGACCCCGGCCGCATCGAAGCGCTGCTCGGGCCGGCCATCTGTGGCGAGTGCTACGAGGTCCCTGCCGAGATGGCCCGCGACGTCGAAGCGCACCTGCCGGGCAGCCTGTCCCGGACCCGCGCCGGCACCCCGGGGCTCGACCTGCGCGCCGGACTGTGGCAGCAGCTGGCCGACGCCGGGGTCGGCAAGATCGGCGTGGACCCGCGCTGCACCGCCGAGGAGGACGGCTTGTTCAGCTACCGGCGTGCGGGCACCTGCGGGCGCATCGCCGCACTGACCTGGGTAGAGCGCGAATGACCGGGCCGGACGAGGGAACTTCGGCCGAGGAACGCAGGGCGGAGCTGGCGAAGTCGCTGGAAGTGGTCGAAGACCGGATTTCCCGCGCCTGCGCGGCGGCCGGACGGTCCCGCGGACAGGTGCGGCTGGTCGCGGTCACCAAGACCTTTCCGGCCACCGACGCCGCCCTGCTCGCCGACCTGGGACTGGGCGATCTCGCCGAGAACCGGGACCAGGAGGCCGCACCCAAGGTCGAGCAGGTCGCCGGGCTGCGCCCGGACGCGGCCATCCGCTGGCACATGGTGGGCCGGCTGCAGCGCAACAAGGCCCGTTCCGTGGTGCGCTGGGCCGACGAGGTCCAGTCGGTGGACTCGATCCGGTTGGCGGACGCCCTGGACCGGGCCGTGCTCGCCGATCCCGGCCGGGCCGCCCCGCTGGACGTACTGGTCCAGGCCAGCCTCGACGGCGATCCGCGCCGGGGCGGCTGCCCGCCGGCCGAGCTCGGCGCGCTGGCCGACCACATCGCCGGGACCGGCGGGTTGCGCTTGCGGGGCTTGATGGCCGTCGCTCCGCTCGGCGCCGATCCCGGCCCGGCGTTCGCGGCCCTCGCTCGCGCGGGGGAGCGGCTGCGGCGCGATCACCCGGCCGCCGTCGAGCTCTCCGCGGGGATGAGCGGTGATCTGGAATTAGCGATCGCGCATGGTTCCACCTGTGTGCGTGTCGGAAACGCGTTGCTCGGTCGCCGCGGATTAGCCTCGCCCTAGCGAGATCACCCGGCCTGGCCTCATCATGGCCGGGGTAGGGATTACGAGGGGCGGCTAGGGAGAGGCATGAGTGCGCTGCAGAAGCTGAAGGCCTACTTCGGCATGATCCCAGCCGAGAGTGAAGACTACGACGAGTACGACGGTGACGACGACTACCGCCGCGATTACCCCGACTCGGGCTACGACGCCTACGGCGAGGAGTCGCGCGCCTCGCGTCGTCGCCGGAGTGACTATGACGCCGATCCCGTGGCTCGCACGCGGGGCCGCGAACCAGCCGTCCAGGGCGCGCTCGCCGTGGACCGGCGGACCGAGCCCGTCGCGCGGCTGCGGTCCGTTCCGGAGGAGTCCAGGATGACTGCGCAGCGCGACGCACTCAGTCGCATCACCACCTTGCACCCGACGAACTACTTCGAGGCGCGCGCGATCGGGGAGGCCTACCGCGACGGCACCCCGGTGATCATCAACCTGACCGAGATGGACAACGCCGACGCCAAGCGGCTGGTGGACTTCGCGGCCGGGTTGGCCTTCGCGCTGCGCGGGTCGATGGACAAGGTGACGACGAAGGTCTTCCTGCTTTCGCCGCCCGACGTCGAGGTGACCGCCGAGGACCGCCGCCGGATCGCCGAGGACGGGCTGTTCCGCCGTCAATGACCGCGTCCTCCCGAATAGCGGAATATCACCCCGGTGTTGTAAGCGTGTGGCTACACTGAGTGAAATGCTCCGCCATCCGGGTGAACGCGTTGGCTAAATCACAGTTCGATTACGTGAGCCGGACACTCCGGACGTTGCGGGTGCGCGGAAGGTTCCCCTGATGTGGCAGAGTGGTGACGTGGATGTGCTCCGGGTCGTCGCGTACTACGTGCTGTTCTTCTTTTGGCTGCTGCTCACAGCACGTGTCGTGGTCGAACTCGTGCGCGCGTTCGCGCGCGAGTGGCGCCCGGCGGGTGGAGTTGCGGTAACCCTCGAAACCATCTACACAGTGACCGATCCCCCGGTCCGATTGGTCCGGAGGGTCATCCCGATGGTGCGCATTGGCGGCGTCGGACTGGACTTATCGATTATGGTGCTGCTGTTGGTTGTGTTCATACTGATGCAACTGGCGTATCCCGGGTGATAAACGGGGACCGGGACGGAACAGCAGGCCATGGAGTGCGTGAGGTGATCTGATGTCGTTGACCCCCGCTGACGTGCATAATGTTGCGTTCAGCAAGCCACCCATCGGCAAACGGGGCTACAACGAGGACGAGGTGGATGCATTCCTCGACCTGGTGGAGACCGAGCTGGCCCGGCTGATCGAGGACAACAACGAGCTGCGCCAGCAGATGGAGCAGCTCGACGCCGAACTCGAGACGGCCCGCGGTGAGCTGGAGAGCGCCCGGGCGGGCGCGTCGGTGCGGGAGGAGCCCTCCCGTCGGCTCGCGCCGGTGCCGACGCCTTCGCCGGTGGAGCAGACCCAGGTCCACCCGATGGCCGACGCCGGCGAGCCCAACGTGCAGGCCGCCAAGGTGCTGGGCCTGGCGCAGGAGATGGCCGACCGGCTCACCGCCGAGGCCAAGACCGAGTCCGACGGCATGCTGGCGGAGGCTCGGGCCAAGTCCGAGCAGCTGCTCTCCGACGCCAGGGCGAAGTCGGACTCCATGGTCAACGAGGCGCGCACGCGGGCCGAGGCCATGCTCAACGAGGCCCGGACCCGGGCCGAGACCGTCGAGCGCGCCGCGCGCGACAAGGCGACCACGCTGGAACGCGAGGCGCAGCGCAAGTACACCGAGACCATGAACACCATGAACACCGAGAAGACCACGCTGGGCAAGAAGATCGAGGAGCTGCGCACCATAGAGCGCGAGTACCGCACCCGGCTGCGGGGCTTCCTCGAGTCGCAGCTGCGTGAACTCGACGACCGGGGTTCGGCCGCGCCGGCCTCCGCTTCGTCCAGCTCGTCGAGCTCCTCGGGCGGCCAGGGCTACTCGTTCGGCCCGCGCGCCGAAGCGGGCTGATTTCCCGGTGCCGCACGGCAAACGGGCCGGGCGGCACCACGCCAGAACCGCGGGATGGTTCCGGTGCCGCGTGGCGGGCCGGGACCGTTTCTCCGTTCGGTCCGTGTTGTAATGCACTGTGCTCTATCTGGTCCTTCTGCTGGTCCTGGGCGCGCTGGGGCTGCTGGTCACCGCACTGATCACCGCGTTGTCGCTGTGGGCGTGGGTTTCCATCGGGCTTTCGGCGGTGGCCGGGCTGTTGCTGGTCGCCGACGTGGTGCGCCGCAACGCCCGGCGGGCGGCCGAGCGGGCCGCGGACGACGGAACCGCGGTCGAGGCCCAGACCAGTGTCGAGCCGCGGGAAGAGGCTTCCGGACGCGCGCCGCAACAGAGCGCGGCCTCCGGAAGGGACGAGGCCGGCGAGCCGGCCGGGCAGCCGGACCGTGTCGAGCGGGCCGGACCGGCGAGAGAACCGGAGCCCGACCCCGCGGGTGTCCCGGCCGTCGAGCAGAGCACTCCCGACGACGCCGCCCTGGTTTCCGGACTCGAGGTCGAGGTCGTGGTGGTCGACGAGCTGCCCCGCTATCACCGAGGCCAGTGCGACTGGCTGGGTGATCGTGAGGTCATCCCGATCTCGGTCCAGGAGGCGCGCGGCCTGGGCTTCACGCCGTGCGCGCGCTGCACGCCCGACGCCCACCTGGCCGCCGCGCATCGCCGATCCGTCTGACGCGCCTGGTCATCCGGCGGTCCGGGAGCGTCCCGTTCCGCGTTCCCCCTCGGTTCAGGTCCCCAGGTCCACATCGAGGCGGGTGCGGAGCCCCACGGTGCCCCGATCGGTGATCCGTAGGGCCCGATGGCCCGGCTTGCGGTGTTCGAGCCGGCCGAATCCCAGTAGGGCGCGAGCGAGTTCGGCACCGA
>Ga0310811_10007014_pt1 | contig 14412 bp, 10 predicted proteins | sample YCmetagenome_FD_207642 | JGI IMG/M metagenome (GOLD analysis project Ga0310811, IMG submission 207642) | Soil microbial communities from experimental microcosm in Duke University, North Carolina, United States - YC | ecosystem: Engineered > Artificial ecosystem > Soil microcosm > Unclassified ...
GCCACGATGACGCTGAGCGTGACGAACGCGGCGGACCCGATAGGCGTGGCGGGCGCGACCCGCGCGACGGTGGCGGCGGCCGCCGCCGTCGCCGTTCGCCGCTGGCGACGCTCGGCCTCTGGTTCGCGGGCCTGATCGGTTTTGGCTTGGTGACCGGTGCGCTGGTGCTGGGCTACGCCCTTGTCGTGATGGCGCCGAAGCTGCCGTCGCTCGACGCGCTGACCGACTATCGTCCGAAGGTGCCATTGCGCGTCTATACCGCCGACCACGTGCTGATCGGCGAGTTTGGCGACGAGCGGCGCACCGTGGTGCGTTTCGCCGACATCCCCGATATCCAGAAAAAGGCGGTGCTGGCGATCGAGGACTACCGATTCTACGAACATGGCGGCGTCGATTTCGTCGGCATCCTGCGCGCCGGTGTCGCCGACCTGATGCGCGGCGGGGCGACCCAGGGCGCGAGCACGATCACCATGCAGGTGGCGCGCAACTTCTTCCTGTCGAGCGAGAAGACGTATACGCGCAAGATTTACGAGATGATGCTCGCCTACAAGATCGAGCGTGCGTTGACCAAGGATCAGATCCTCGAGCTGTACATGAACCAGATTTACCTCGGGCAACGTGCCTACGGCTTTGGGGCTGCCGCGCGCGTCTACTTCGGCAAGGATCTGAAGAACATCACGCTGGCCGAGGCCGCGATGCTTGCGGGACTGCCGAAGGCGCCGTCCGCCTACAACCCGATCGTCAACCCGAAGCGCGCGAAGATCCGCCAGCAGTACATCCTGAAACGAATGTATGAGGTCGGCTATATCACGAAGGACCAATACGATCAGGCGGCGGCCGAGGAGCTGCATACGCGGGCCTCGGGTGCGGAGTACAGCGTGCACGCGGAGTATGTCGCGGAAATGGTCCGGCAGATCATGTACGCCCAATATAAGGACGACGCCTACACGCGCGGCCTGACGGTCACGACGACCATCGACTCGGCGGGTCAGGAGGGCGCTTACGAGGCGGTCCGCAAGGGCGTGATGGATTACGAGCGGCGTCACGGCTATCGCGGACCGGAAGGCTTCGTCGCGCTGCCGCCGCCCGGGGACGAACGCGATCAGGCGATCGACGACGCGCTGGTCGGCCATCCTGAGAACGGCGATCTGCTCCCCGCGGTGGTGACCGCCGCGAGCCCGAAGTCGGTCGATGTGCAACTGGCTGACGGCACCGGCATCAACCTGAGCGGCGACGGGCTGCGCTTCGCGGCCGGGGCGCTCGGCGCGCGCGCGTCCGCAACGCAGGCCATCAAGCCGGGCTCGATCGTGCGGGTCACGAAGGACGCGAAAGGCAACTGGCAGATCACGCAATTGCCGCAGGTCGAAGGCGCGCTGGTAGCGCTGGCGCCGCAAGACGGCGCGATCCGCGCCATGATCGGCGGCTTCGACTTCAACCAGAACAAGTTCAACCACGTCACGCAGGCGTGGCGCCAGCCGGGTTCGAGCTTTAAGCCATTCGTCTATTCGGCGTCGCTCGAACAAGGCCTCGCGCCGGCGACGATCATCAACGACGCGCCGCTGTATTTTCCGCCGACCACGCCGGGCGGCCAGTCTTGGGAGCCGAAGGACGACGACCAGCCGGACGGTCCCATTACGATGCGCACCGCCTTGCAGAAGTCGAAAAATCTCGTGTCGATCCGGATTTTGGCGTATATCGGCACGCAGTACGCGCAGCGGTTCGTCACGCAGCGCTTTGGCTTCGACGTCGACAAGACACCGCCGTACCTGCCGATGGCGCTCGGCGCGGGGCTGGTCACACCGTTGCAGTCCGCGGCCGCGTATGCGGTGTTCGCGAACGGCGGCTATCGCGTCAATCCGTATTTGATCGCCGAGGTCGACGACGTGCACGGCCAGCCGATGTCGCGCGCGCAGCCGGTGGTAGCCGGTCAGAACGCGCCGCAGTCGATCGATGCGCGCAATGCATACGTGATGACGAGCCTACTGCATACGGTGGCGACATCGGGCACCGGCGCGGGCACCAATGTGCTCAAGCGCAGCGATCTGGCCGGCAAGACCGGCACCACGAACGACTCGAAGGACGGGTGGTTCGCCGGCTTCCAGCGTTCCCTCGTCGCGGTCGTGTGGATGGGCTACGACCAGCCGAAGTCGCTCGGCAGCCGGGAGTTCGGCGCGCAGGTCGCGCTGCCGATCTGGGTGCAGTACATGCAGCGCGCGCTGAGCGGCGTGCCGCAGGACACGTTGCCGATCCCGGATGGCCTGACAACCATGGATGGCGACTTGTTCTACGCGGACAAGACACCGGGCAACGGCTTCGTGGCATCGATCGGCCTGGATGCGTCGGCGCCGGCCGGCGGCAGTAATGCGACAGCATCGTTCGGCACCGTCGGCCCCAGCGGACTGACGCCGCCGGCAGCGCCGCAGATACCGGTCGCACCGGTCAACCCGAACGAGCGCAACCAGATCCTCGATCTGTTCGGAACCACGAAGCCCTAACGCGCAAGCGTGCCGGGCCGACGTCCGTAAGACAGGCGTCGGCCGGGTGAGGCTTACGCCTGGTCGCGCATAAAGCGCATCGCCGTGCCTTCGCGCGCAATGCGTTCCCACACCGCGGCTTTCTGCTCGTCGGACATGAACACCCAATTCGACACCTCGAATGCGGTGCGTCCGCAGCCTTTGCAGACGTCGTCGAAGAGCGTCGAACAGACGCCGATACAGGGGCTGTCGGGCAGCGAATGAAGCGTCGAACTCATTGTGTACCTTGAGCGTTCAAATTGTGATGCCTCGCGACGCGCATTGTACGTGTTCGAGGCGAACAGATCCGAACGGCGCAGGACGATAATAATGATTCTCATTCAATATGGCAAATTGAGACTTTCAATCGATGAGGGCGCGCGGGGACCGATTCGTCATTTACATGGGGGCGCAACGGGATAAAATGCGCGGTCTTTGGCGCGGTGATTTTTTGCCCGTTCCTCAATCGATGGTACTTTTCACTATTCGGGGCGGCGGACAACAGTCGCGAGCGTATGGCGGGGGCATGCCCCGGGCGGACGGGTTTGACGGCACTGCGTTTATCGAATGACGGAGATCAACATGAAAAATGAGGCGATGAAGCGCTCCGCGCCGAGCGAGCCGAGCGCGCGGCGCGCGTGGCTCGCACGGCTGCGACGGCTTTCGGCGGTCTTGCTGTGCGCGGCGCCGTTGATGTCGGCGATGGCCAAGGACACCGTACTGAACGTCTACAACTGGTCCGATTACATCGCGAAGGACACGATTCCGAATTTCGAAAAGCAAACCGGGATCAAGGTCAAGTACGACAACTACGACAGCGACGATACGCTGCAGGCCAAACTGCTGACCGGCAGCTCCGGCTATGACATCGTCGTGCCGACCAGCAACTACGCGGGCAAGCAAATCGCCGCGGGTATTTTCGCGCCGCTGGACAAGTCGAAGCTGCCGAACCTGAAGAATCTCGATCCGGCGCTGATGGCGCTGGTCGCCGGTGCGGATCCGGGCAACAAGTACACGGTGCCGTGGGCCTACGGCACCACCGGTCTCGGTTACAACGTGGACAAGGCGCAGCAGATTCTTGGCAAGGGCACGGCGCTGGATAACTGGGACGTTCTGTTCAAACCGGAAAACATTTCGAAGCTGAAGGCCTGCGGGGTGTCCGTGCTCGACGCGCCGGACCAGATGTTCGCGGCGGCGCTGCACTACATGGGCCGCGACCCGGCCAGTACCAACGAGGCCGATTATCGCGACGCCCTCGCGATGATGAAAAAGATTCGCCCGTACATCACGCAGTTCAACTCGTCGGGCTACATCAACGACATGGTCGGTGGCGACATCTGCTTTGCCTTCGGCTGGTCGGGTGACGTCGTGATCGCCAAACACCGTGCCGCCGAAGCGAAGAAGCCGTACAAGATCGAATACTACATACCGCGCGGCGGCGCGCCGGTCTGGTTCGACGTGATGGCGATCCCCAAGGACGCGAAGGACAAGGACGCGGCGCACCAATGGATCAACTACATCGAGGACCCGAAGGTGCACGCGGCGATCACGAACACCGTGTACTATCCGAGCGCGAACGCGCAAGCACGCCAGTACGTCGACAAGGACGTGGCGAGCGATCCGGCGGTCTATCCGCCGCCACAGGTGGTTAAGACGCTGTTCCTGTTGAAGCCGCTGCCGCCAAACATTCAGCGCCTCCAAACGCGCTTGTGGACAGAGTTCAAGTCGGGTCGCTGATGTCGCTGATCATGAATGAGCAGTCGAAGGTCGAAACGGTGTCGGACGTCAGCCGTGCGCGCGATGCGCAAGACTACGTCCGCATTGTCGACGTGGTGAAGAAATTCGACGAAACCGTCGCGGTGAACAGGGTGAGCCTGTCGGTCCGCCAGGGCGAGTTGTTTGCGCTGCTCGGCAGTTCGGGCTGCGGCAAGTCGACCTTGCTGCGCATGCTCGCGGGGCTCGAAACGATCACCTCCGGGCAGATTTTGATCGACGGCGAGGATCTTGCCGCGCTGCCGCCGTACAAGCGGCCTGTGAACATGATGTTCCAGTCGTACGCACTGTTTCCGCACATGAGCGTAGAAGGCAATGTCGCCTACGGATTGAAGCAGGAAGGCGTGCCGAAAACCGAACTGAAGGAACGCGTCGCGTCGGCCCTGGATCTGGTGCAGATGACACGCTACGCGAAGCGCAAGCCGCACCAGCTGTCCGGTGGTCAGCAGCAGCGCGTCGCACTGGCGCGTTCGCTGGTCAAGCGCCCCAAGGTACTGCTGCTCGACGAACCGATGTCGGCACTCGACAAACAGATCCGCCAGCGCACGCAGATCGAGTTGGTGAGCATCCTCGACAAGGTCGGCGTCACCTGCATCATGGTCACGCACGACCAGGAGGAGGCTATGACGATGGCCAGCCGCATCGCCGTGATGAGCGAAGGCAACATCGTCCAGGTCGGTACGCCGCAGGAAGTCTACGAGCATCCGAACAGCCGCTTTTCGGCCGAATTCATTGGCTCGACCAACCTGTTTTCCGGCGTCGTCGTCGAAGACGAGCCGGATCACGTATACATCGAAACGCCGGACATGCCGACCCGTCTCTACGTGAGCCACGGCATCACCGGCCCGCTGGGGATGGCCGTGACCGTGTCCGTGCGGCCGGAGCGGATCGCGCTGTCGCGCAAGGCGCCTTCTGATAGCCAGTACAACACCGCGCGCGGCGTTATTGCGAATGTCGCCTACATGGGCGGTTACACGCTGTACCACGTTCGCCTCGACTCGGGCAAGGTCGTGATGGCAAACGTGTCGAGCTTGGCGCTTGACGATATCGATGCGCCGGGTTGGGACGAAGAAGTGTGGGTCCGCTGGAGTGCGTCGGCGGGCGTCGTCCTCACGAAGTAAGCGAGCACGTCAATGAGCACACCGATCGAATCGCCCGTCGCCGCGGCCCGCACACCACGTCCGCGCGCGGCTTGGCTCGCACGCCTGCGTCCATCCGGCCGCACGCTGGTGATCGCCGGCCCCTACACGTGGCTGCTGCTGTTCTTTTTCGTGCCGTTTCTGCTCGTCGTCAAAATCAGCTTTGCCGATATGGAGCTCGGCATTCCGCCGTACACGGAACTGGTCACGATCGACCAAGGCGTGGTCCATGTCGCGCTGCAACTCAGCCACTATGCGTTCCTGCTGACCGACAGCCTGTACTTCGCGACTTATATCAGCTCGCTGCAGGTGGCCGCCGTCACGACGCTGCTGTGCCTGTTGATCGGCTATCCGATGGCGTACTACATCGCGCGCTCGAACGAGTCGGCACGCAATCTTCTGATGATGGCCGTGATGCTGCCGTTCTGGACTTCTTTCGTGATCCGTGTTTACGCATGGATCGGCATACTGAAGAACAACGGTCTACTGAACAACTTCCTGATGTCGATTGGCTTGATCCACACCCCGATCGAACTGTATCGGACGAATATCGCGGTATACATCGGGATGGTCTATTCGTACCTGCCGTTTCTCGTGATGCCGCTGTATGCGCACTTGGTCAAGATGGACCTGCGGTTGCTCGAGGCGGCATCGGACCTCGGCGCAAAGCCCTGGAAAGTGTTTACGACGATCACGCTGCCGCTGTCGAAGAACGGCGTGATCGCCGGCTGCTTGCTGGTTTTCATCCCCGCCGTTGGCGAATACGTGATTCCGGAATTGCTCGGCGGCGCAAACACGCTGATGATCGGGCGCGTGATGTGGAATGAATTCTTCGACAATGCCGACTGGCCGATGGCATCGGCGGTGGCCTGCGCGATGGTGGTCCTGCTGCTGGTGCCGATGGCGCTGTTTCAGCATTTCCAGGCGAAGCAGCTGGAGGAGGGGCGCAAGTGATCCGGCCAAATCGTACGCTGCAAGGGCTGTCGCTCGGGCTGGGCTTTGCCTTCCTGTATATCCCGATTCTGAGCCTGATCGTCTACTCGTTCAACGACTCGCAACTGGTGACCGTGTGGACGCATTTTTCGACGCGCTGGTATGCGGCGTTGCTGCAGGACGACGAACTGATCGCCGCCGCGTGGCTGTCGTTGCGGGTAGCGCTGTTGACCGCGTTCGCGTCGGTGATCATCGGCACCTGGGCGGGCTTCGTGCTGGCACGCCTGGGCCGCTTCAAAGGCTTTACGCTCTATACCGCGATGATCAATGCGCCGCTGGTCATCCCCGAAGTGATCCAGGGCATCTCGCTGTTGCTGCTCTTTGTCGAATTGGAGAAATTTTTCGGCTGGCCAGCGGGGCGGGGCGTTTTCACGATCTGGATCGGCCACGTGATGCTGTGCATTTCGTATGTGGCGATCATCGTGCAGTCGCGGGTTCGCGAATTGAACCCGTCACTTGAGGAAGCAGCGCTCGATCTTGGCGCGACGCCGTTGAAAGTGTTTTTCACGGTGACGCTGCCGCTGATTTCGCAGGCGCTGATGGCGGGTTGGTTGCTGTCGTTTACGCTGTCGATTGACGACTTGGTGCTGTCGGCTTTCTTGTCCGGACCAGGCTCGACGACGCTGCCGCTGGTGGTGTTCTCGCGCGTACGGCTGGGGTTGAACCCGGAGATGAATGCGCTCGCGACCTTGTTTATCGCCATCGTGACGATTGGGGTTATCGCCGTGAATCAGGTGATGCTTGCCAGTCAGCGTCGTCGGCTGGCGGTGGCGACTTAGGGGTGGTGGCCGCCGGCTGCTGCCGGACTTTCAAGGGCTCCCCGTTACAAATCAATTTTCCACGCTATAAATCGAATCGATCGGCCCGCTCTGAGAGCGGGCCGTTCTTTTGATGCCGTTCACCGCGCGTAGGCACTATGTGCGACGAGTCAACGCACGAGCGCAAGGAGGGCGTACAGACCGTCAGTCACTGATAACTCGACGTGTCGTCCACCTTGGTTATTTTCCAGATTCCGTCTTGCTTTCTTAGAAAGACGAGAACGCTGATTTTGTTCCTTGAGCCAAAGGTGACAGGCACAACAGCTACTTCATCAAGCGCTATTGCGTGACCTATTGCCATATTGAGAGACCAGTCGCGTTCATCGTAGTCCTGCACTTTTAAAAAATAATCCGTGTCGCCTGGAAGGCTGCCATGCTTATAGTCGTCTCTTAATCGATCAACCGTACACCGTGCCACGTAATCGTATGCCTGCTTATCCAGCATGATAAATCCAGATCCGACGTCCTTCTTCATATACCAGACATAAAATTGTCTGGTGGTGCTCTCGGGCGTGGATTGCGTTCCTGCAGCGATGCTGGTCTGCTGAAACAGCAATCCGAAAATTAGCCCGAACAGAGCGAGGAGCGACAGAAAATATCGGTTCATCGTTTCTACCTCCCCTTAATTGTGTCGATATAACTTGTATGCTGGTTTAGCAAATCTTTACGCCTGGCCGGGATAGAAGCATTGGGTGAAGTCTGAAATCCAGTTCGCGCCGTCGTATATTGCCATGTGGCCGTGAGGGTGGCCCGGTGCTGGCTGAATAACGATGACGTCCCCACGACGTGGCGACGACGCATCGCTATACTCAGTGAAGCCGGCCTGCCGCAACGCGTACCCGTAGTCCTTTGCGTCTTCCGTCCGTGCAATATTAATTCCTCCAGCCGCGATAGCGAGCCGCACGTACCGCGCACACATTCCCGTACTTTGACTTCGTGCGTGAACCCGCGCGTGGGTAGCGGCTGCAGAGGCGTTCCACATGATAGTTCTCCGTTCTTTTTGGAAGATTGTACTAGTTGTGAATTGGTGGGCTACCCAACTGCCACTTTGTTTGGAACGTACCCGTTCCGAGGCGAAGCTCTCGCTCAGCTTCGGTGCTTTCATTTTGGACGTGACGGTCAGTAGAACCGGTGAGACGCTATGAGACCACGTGTCGCTGGTAGTTGCCTATAAGACAAATCTGAAATTTGCATAGGACAATGAAAAACCTCGAGCCGTGGTCAAGGTTATTCACAGGACTACAAAAATTGTATATCGTGCCTTCCCAGACGCACGTCGGGATCGAACGACGTCGACCGAGCGCGGCCACGCTCGCCCGATGGATCGATCGCATGTAGTGGCGCGACCACGATCCCGCCCACTTCCACGCCCGATACGGCGAGTTCGAGGCGCTCATTGGCGTCGATACGCTTGAAGTGCTAGCCGGATCGCTGCCGAAGCGCGCTCTTGCGCTGGTGCTGGAGTGGGCGTCGGAACACCGAGCCGAACTCAACGAGGATTGGCTACTCTGTCGTTCCCTTGCGACACCGAAGCCAATCGCTCCCCTGGAGTAATGGATATGATTGCATGGTATGTGACGGCGCTGAGTGTCTTGCCCGGTCATCGACTGGAAGTGCAGTTCGCCGATGGGCAGGCCGGTGTGGTAGATATGTCGAGAGACGACTTCAGCGGCGTGTTTGCACCGCTGGCGGACGAAACGTATTTCGCACAAGCAGTCGTTAAGGATGGCGTCGTGGTTTGGCCGAATGGCGTCGACATTGCTCCTGACGCAATGTACGAAGAAGTCAGCGGCAAGCGTGTGGGGATCGCGGCGTGACGAAAGTAGTGCCGAAGTCCCAGCAAGATTTTTTGCGTGAAACGATGGCTACGCTGGGCCTCACGCGCGAGCAATTCGCGGAGCGTATCGGTGCAAAGAAGCGCGGGCTTGATAATTGGCTATTGCCGAGTGAGTCGAAGGAATTTCGAGCGATGCCGGATATGGCATGGAAGTTCATTAGAGAAATTTTAGCCAATCAAAAATAAAGCATTTTATTTCACTCAATGAGTGAATATGATAGGCGTGTACTCACAAAACTAAGCTACCCCAACAACGCCCGTGCACGCGACAGATGTCGCCCTAGTGTCTCGGGATCGGTAATGCTGCCGCCCAACAGAATGCCCACGCGCTTGCCCTGAAGCGTCTCACGCAGCGGCCCTAGGAGCGCCGCGAGCGGCGCGGCGCATGCAGGCTCCACCGCTAGCTTCAATTGCTCGAACAACCGCAGCATGGCGATGCGCAGCGCGTCATCGGACACCGTCACCATCCGATCCACATGGCGCCGGCATAGCTCATAGCTGTACGCTTCGGTCTGCTGAGCCATTAGCGAGTCCGCGATGCTGTGCATCGGCTCCATCTTGACGGTGTGATTCGCCGCGAAGCTGCGGCTCATGACGTCGGCCGATTCGGGCTCGACGCCATACACGTGGATGCACCGGCGCGCGAGCCGCAGCGCGGTCGACACACCCGCAGCCAGCCCACCGCCGCCAACCGGCAGAATGACCGCGTCCAGCGCCGGCGTCTGCGTTGCCCATTCGTAGCCGAGCGTCGCGGTGCCGAGTACCGTGCGGTAGCCGTTGAACGGATGGACTAGAACGCGACCTTCATCCGCCTCGATCCGGCGCACCTTGTCCAATGCGTCCGCACCATCATCGGCCATGACTACTTCGGCGCCGTATTGCCGGCACAGCGCAATGCGCGACGGGCTGGCGGTCTTGAGCAGCACGACTTTCGCGCAAAGCCCGAGACGCATCGCCGCGTAGGCAAGCGCCACGGCGTGATTGCCGGTGCTGACACACGTGACGCCGTTGCTCCGCTGCGCCTCGTCGAGCGCCAGCAGATTGGAAAATGCGCCGCGCGCCTTGAAGGTGCCGCTTGCCTGCAGCAATTCGAGCTTGAAGTTTAGCGTGGTGCCGTCCAAGGACGGGAAGTCGCTGCGCTCGAAGGTCGGCGTGCGATTCACCCACGGCGCCAACGCGAGGTGCTGCGCGGCGATGTCGTCGAGCGTCGGGACGCGCTGGCCGTCGATGGTCGGCGGGTCCTCTTCGAAGGGCGCGTCCGTCCCCTTGAGAAAACCTGGCGCCGACGCGAAGCGGCTGGTAAAGCCGGCGGTACTCATCGCATATGTCCTTGTCAGGCTTGGACCTCGACCGCGCGGATCAACTTGTTGACAAATGACTCGCACGCCGCCAATTGTTCGAGCGTGACGAACTCGTTGGGCTTGTGCGCCTGTTCGATATTGCCCGGACCGCAGACGATGCTGGGCACGCCGGCCAACTGGAATAGCCCGGCTTCGGTGCCGTAGGCGACCTTATGCCGCGCTTGATTGGCCGTCAAGGCGCGAACCAACTGCGTGATGGCGGCCTGTTCCGTTGCATCGAGGCCCGGTGAGGCGGAGATTTTCGAGAACTCGATCGCGGCCTGCGGGTGTTCGCGGCGCATTTGCGGCAGCAGCGTGTCGCGCGCATAGGCTTCGATCCGCGCAAAGATCGGCTCGGGATCCAGGGTCGGCAAATTGCGGAACTCGAACTCGAATTCGCACAGCGCAGGCACCGTGTTGATCGCGTTGCCGCCGCTGATCGTACTGGTTTGCGCGGTCGAGAACGGCACGTCGAATAGTTCGTCAAACGGACCGTCGCTGCGGAATCGGTCGGCGATGTCGCGAATATGGCAGATCATCCGCGCCGCGTATTCGATTGCGTTCAGGCCTTTGGGCGTCAGCGACGAGTGCGCCGCGTGACCGCGCACGCAGCAGCGATACGCGTTGATGCCCTTGTGCGCCACGACCGGCCGCATGCTGGTCGGCTCGCCGACGATGCAGCCTTCCGGCTTCAAGCCGCGCTTCTGCAATTCGGCAATCATGAGCGGCGCGCCGGCGCATCCGACCTCTTCGTCGAACGACAGCGCGATATGCAACGGCTTCGCGAGCCGGGCCGCCTGCATGGCAGGCAACAGCCCGATGAGGGTGCCAATGAAGCCCTTCATGTCGCAGGTGCCGCGCCCGTACAGCTTGTCGTCGCGCACTTGCGCGACGAACGGATCGCTGTCCCACTGTTGGCCGTCCACCGGCACCACGTCGGTATGGCCGGATAGCACGATGCCGCCGTCGGTGGCGCCGTCGTGCGCCGGCAGGGTGGCGAAAAGATTGGCCCACTGCGCGCGCTTGGCGTCGTAAGTCAGCGTCGAATCGATGCCGGCGGCTCGTAGGTGGTCCCGCACGGTTTCGATCAAACCGAGATTCGGACTACGGCTCGTCGTATCGAAGCCGACCAGCCGGCTGGTCCAATCGAGCGTTGCTTGAGAGGGGGCGGAGCCGGAAGTCGTCGGGCCAGGCGCGGCAACGGATGTCACGGACGATGCGCGCGCGCGCGGGCTTCCAGATGCCGATTCAGCGACTTCGGACATAATCTGACTCCAACTGAACATGTTCCGATCATACCCGTTTACCCTAGTGACTTGAACACGACAGCACAAAAATCAGCGCACACACGTTCCGCCGCATGCCCAGGCAGTCCTCCGGCGCGGCCGGGGACGGTTACGACGGTCACGCGTTGACCCGCACTTTGTCCGGTGATGAAAGTGCGCGCAGGGTCTCCTTGACGGTGCCGATTCGAATCGCGAAGTCCGGGCTGCGCGTTTCGATGCGCAGCTTGTCCTGGCCGGCGAGCTTTACGTGCTTGTTCTTCTGAACCATGTCGATGATGCGCATGCCGTCGATCGGCGGATTGGGCGCGAATTGGATGGCGATAACGTTTTCGGCCGCGTCGATCTTCGTAATGCCCAGAGGCTTCGCGGCAAGGCGCAACCGATGCGTCTCGATCAGCGCCTGCGCTTGCGCGGGCAGCTTGCCGAAGCGATCGATCAGTTCTTCGTGGATATCGTCGATCGCGTCGTTCGATTCGCCGTTGGCGAGCCGCTTGTACAAGCTCAACCGTTCCTGGACGTCTGCGCAATAGTCCGAGGGAAGGATTGCCGGCACGTGCAGGTTGATCTCGGTGGTCGCCACCAGCGGCGCCGTCAGGTCGGGCTCTCGGCCTTCCTTCAGTGCTTTGACCGCGTCGTTCAGCATATCGGTGTAGAGCTGGAAGCCGATCTCCTGGATTTCGCCCGATTGCTTGTCGCCCAGTACTTCGCCAGTGCCGCGGATCTCGAGGTCGTGCATCGCGAGGTAGAAACCAGAGCCCAACTCTTCCATCTGCTGAATGGCTTCGAGTCGGCGCTGCGCCTGTTTGGTGAGCGCTTGCGGGTCGTGCACCAGTAAGTAGGCGTAGGCCTGGTGGTGCGAACGGCCGACGCGGCCGCGCAACTGGTGCAACTGCGCGAGCCCGAACTTGTCGGCCCGGTGCATCAAAATCGTGTTGGCGGTCGGCACGTCGATGCCGGTTTCGATGATGGTCGTGCAGAGCAGCACATTGGCGCGTTGCGCGACGAAATCGCGCATCACACGCTCCAGTTCGCGTTCGTGCATCTGGCCGTGCGCGACCGCAATGCGCGCTTCGGGCACCAGCGCTTCGAGCATCGCGCGGCGATTTTCGATGGTTTCGACTTCGTTGTGCAGGAAATAAACCTGGCCGCCGCGCTTCAGTTCGCGCAACATCGCCTCGCGCAGCACGCCATCCTCCTCGCGCCGTACGAAGGTCTTGATCGCCAGCCGTTTCTGAGGCGCGGTCGCGATCACCGAAAAGTCGCGCAAGCCTTCGAGCGCCATGCCGAGCGTGCGCGGGATGGGCGTCGCGGTCAGTGTCAGCACGTCGACCTCGGCGCGCAGCGCTTTCAGCGCCTCCTTTTGTCGGACCCCGAAGCGGTGCTCCTCGTCGATGATCACGAGTCCCAGCCGCTTGAACTGCACGTCGGACGACAGCAGCTTGTGCGTGCCGATCACGATGTCGACGGTGCCTTCGTTGATCGCCTGGATCGCCGACGAGACCTCCTTGGACGATTTGAAGCGCGACAGCTCGGCGACCTTCACCGGCCAATCGGCGAAACGGTCGGCGAAGGTCTGGGTATGCTGCTCGGCGAGCAGGGTAGTCGGCGACAGCAGCGCGACCTGCTTGCCGCCCATGACCGCGATGAACGCCGCGCGCAGCGCGACTTCGGTCTTGCCGAAGCCCACGTCACCGCACACCAGCCGGTCCATCGGCTTGCCGCTCGTCATGTCGCCGATCACCGCGGCGATCGCGGCCGCCTGATCGGGGGTTTCCTCGAAACCAAAGCTGTCGGCGAACTTGACGTAGTCTCGCGGCTCCAGCTTGAACGCGTGGCCCTGTCGCGCCGCGCGCCGCGCATACAAATTCAGCAGTTCCGCCGCGGTGTCGCGGATCTGTTGGGCGGCGCGGCGCTTGGCCTTGTCCCATTGGCCCGAGCCGAGCGCGTGCAGCGGTGCGTTGTCAGGGTCCGCGCCGCTGTAGCGCGAGATCGCATGCAGTTGCGCAACCGGCACATACAGCTTGCTGTTGCCCTGGTACTCCAAGTGCAGGAACTCGGTTTCGCCTTCGCCCAGATCCATGGCGACCAGGCCCATGTAGCGGCCGATGCCGTGCTGACTGTGCACCACGGGATCCCCGACCTTCAGCTCCGACAGGTCGCGCACCATCGACGCGACATCGCTCGCTTGTTCCTGGCGGCGGCGTCCGGCGCGGCGCGCGAGCGGGCCGTACAGCTCGGTTTCCGTGACGAAGGCGACGTTTTCGCCCGGCAGCAGGAAGCCGTTGGCGAGCGGCGCGACGCTCAGCGCGAACGGCGTATCGCTTTGCAAAAACGTGTCGAACGAGTCGGCCGGCGCCGGCTTCAGGCCGTGCTCGGCGAGCAGTTGCTGGATCGTTTCGCGACGCCCCGCCGATTCGGCCGCTAGCAGCACGCGCCGTCCGGACGACGCGACGAATGCGCGCAGCGAGGTGACGGGGTTGTCCGCATGGCGATCGATGGCCAGTGTCGGCAGCGTCGTCGACCAGGCCGTCGGGTCGGCGTCGCCTTGGCGCGGCAGCGACAGGCGCGCAAAGGGCTTGGCGAGCGTGAAGAAATCGTCGTCGGTCAGGAAAAGCCGTTTCGGATCGAGGATCGGACGTTCGCGATCATGCGAAAGGAATGCATGACGCTGCTTCGTGTCGACGGTGAAACGCTTGATGGCGGCGTCCAGGTC
>Ga0310811_10007015_pt1 | contig 14411 bp, 19 predicted proteins | sample YCmetagenome_FD_207642 | JGI IMG/M metagenome (GOLD analysis project Ga0310811, IMG submission 207642) | Soil microbial communities from experimental microcosm in Duke University, North Carolina, United States - YC | ecosystem: Engineered > Artificial ecosystem > Soil microcosm > Unclassified ...
CGTCGTGGCCTACAGTCCCCGGTCTGTTCACCACGGAACCGCGGAATGACGGCCAACGTGTCGGAGGGCGATCATATTCAGTAGCCATCTTCCTTCCCAGTGTCAACAGGAATGTATTGTCTACTGCAAATTCACCATGGCAAACAGCACGAGTTTGTCATTCGAGTGTTTCAGACTGGTCGCAGATTGTACGGTCTACGACCAGGACGTGCTGGTCGTGGACCGCATGATCCGCGATCTAGAACCTGAAACACACATGAAGGTGGTATGCCAAGAGTTTGCCTCTGAATAGATGCGCGTTTAAATTAAAGCGGAAGTTTGAACACAGCAGGTGAGTTCTTCCCTGAATGGTTGTGGTCGTGAGATTGACTATGACACTTACAGTTGCGGGATGAGTATCAGGTTAAAAATCTGGCGGAAATAGACTGATTGCTGGCGAAGAGTCGGGTTGATTATTGAAGCCGAGAACGACCGATGGCAAGCAAAGATAGGCGACTTGGATCCGAGTCGTTCTGTGTGACCGGTGGACCGGCCATGAGTCACGCTTGGCGCGTTTCTAATATTAATTCCCGACTCTACGGAGTAGAGGTTATTGTGGGATGAGAGCCTTGTATGAAAAAGTACTAGCGCGGGAACGTTTTTCTTGTTGTTCGACGAGAGTCGGACCACCGGGTTTACATGCGAAGATAGTATACTAATACGGTGGCTATGGCATCTAGTGGAGCCGAGAACGCAGATCTTATTCGTTAGAAGATTCCGGATAGTAAGTTCCCCCTTGTATCTCATGCAGACTACAAACTGATGCGGCAGTCTCAGCTCAGGGATATCATAGCCGGTATATTTAGACCACCATACGTATGTACTATCCAGCATAGGGCACGGCCCCACCGGACAACAAACGGGGACGGGGACAAAGAAAATCATAGCCGATCTGCAATATCATACGTGCTGGTATTCTCAGTGCTAGACCTGAAGTAGTAATATTTCTCATAATTCATGCTAACAGTGTCATTGATGGGGTAAGTTCGACCCTTCTCGTTAATTTGTATTTGATTGAGACGTGAATTCCAGCTTTATGTGCTCATCTATGGTGACGGCACTGCGTGTGTTGCTGACTTCGGTCTTTCCTCGATGTATTCGAAGGTCATAAGCACCTCTCAGGCTTCCTGGATGCCCACGCTCAAAGGAAACATGCGACGGATGGCTCCTAAGCTGCTTGTGGAGCAGGAAGATGGATCTCGAGTTTGGCCAAGCGAACAGAGTGACGTAGATTCATTCGGCAGCGTAATGTTTTAGGTACGTCTGAGTTAACCTTGACTTCTCATTGACATCACTAGCTCCACTAGTACTAGGTCCTGCATCAATACAATACCCTATTATCACCTCTCGAATGATGCCGTCATTATGCTTTGCATAACCAAGTTACAAACGCCTTCCCGATCCTGTTATCTCGAACTTCCTGAATATTGGATGTTTATCGAGCAATATTGGTCTACCGATCCTCGAGACCGTCCATCGACGGAGGGAGCTGATGTGACGGTCAGGAATAAATTTTACTGGTTGTTCAGATCTCGTTGATTCTGATGCACCGTCTCGCATTCAAAAATCTATTTTCAGCACAGCCAGATAGACAAACCTATGTATACCTGTATAGTAAATGTAGGCTCACCCCAAGATTTCTCTTGTAATACTTTGGAGCATAACAATGTAGGTACTGTAGTTCCTATGTAGTACCGCGCACTACTAGTACCACCCCACGGCAGACGTCATACTGCAAGTCTGTTTACCGGTTCACCGATTACGATAAACTTGTTCCTGGCACAATACAACACGATCACTCAAGGTCCTTGCCAGAAAACGATACATTTTACCGTTCGAGATGTGGACTGCGATGAGCTCGAGAAACACCGCTCATAGAAGGTCAAGGATACCAACACACTCCAAAAATGTCAAAGACTCGCGGCCAGACATACCATTCAGCGGTCATGATGGTTGTAACATTGAGAAAGTCAATTTGACCAAAGCGCACATGAAAGAGCTCTCTTTTCTCCAGAGTCTAAAATTATAAGTGACGTCGAAAACACGGTCTATGAACTTTGAAACACCTTTTGGCTGTCCTGCAGTGACGATTCTGATGAGGATGCGTTTTGACGGACTATCAAATACAATGTACTCATATTATGGAAAACTCTTTCACCCTTTCCGGAGTCAGTGTCTCGTTCCCTTCTGCACAGTTCTCATTCGTGATGAAAGATATCTGCTCATCCCAAGTTACAGATGGAGCTCCGGTAACGTTGAGACCAACGCGAGATGATGCAGCGCCTAAATGTCCTACAGAGACAAGGCTATCTAGAAACGACATCTTCTCTGACTAGGGAGGATAAGGAATGTGGGACGTGTGCTGGTGAGGAAGTTTGGCTTGGGACGGGTTGTCATGGGGCCCATCCAACCGAAAAGTATTGAACATTGACTATCCCTGTGAGTGATAGCAAACTGGCAATATATGCCAAAGGCCTCATCTCTCAGAATTATTAAGCATGTTCAGGAAGGTGGGGAAGTTGTATGATATTCCTTACTGTCAGACACTCTCTCTATCCTTAGCTTGCGTGCATTCTTTTGATCTCCGACCCCATTAACATTTTTCGTTTGATGAATCCCGATTCCCGACAGTTTTAGTCAGTCTATCGAGAATCTAGGTTGGCACGTACGCACCTCGGGGATATCTTATGTTTTGAGACGGGCCTCGCAAGGTATGAAGGTGAGTTCCTTTCATGGACGGACCATATATAAAAAGGAGGTTTTTGCGCAATGACTAGACCTCCGAACATCTATACACCGCAAAAATGCTGTCAGCAGGTTTCGAACCAACTCCCAAGAGAAACTGATTTTGACTCTGTAGTAACTTGGCTAAGACCAATTAAATGGAGCTCCGAGGAAACTGTCCATGAGCTATTGTAAAGGTGTCCGACACAAGAAACTTTGCGTTCGGCAGGTTTAGAACCTGCGCAGTTCAAGGGAAACAGATTTCGACTCTGGTAACCACTTGACCAAGACCAGTGAAGATGAACGTTTGAACTCCCGAGGAACTCTCAATTCGACTTTTGTAGTAACCACCTGGCTAAGACCAGTTAAGATGGACCTCCACGCAAACTATCCGTGAGTGAATCTTCAAGGCATGTTCTGAATAGGGAAAGAAAACCTCGTCATTAGCAAGTTTCAAACCCGCACTGGCACAGTATATTCAGATTCTGTTGTGGTAACCACTTTTTCCCAGGATGAAGTTGAGATGAACCTTCGAGGAAACCATCCATGAATTCAATGATAATTGCCGAGGTGTGGACCAGTGGTGTGATAGAAAACGAACCTGCAGTCCGAGAGAAACAGATCTTGATTTTGAGTTATGGCGTGCACCATACTGTGTTCCAGCGCTTTGCCCATCAGCCTAGCGTGGTTCTGCCGGACATGCATTCGTCTCTTGTAGCCAAATTAAATGCCGATCCTGTCTGGTTTGTTCATACCATGCGGATAACCTAAATGCGCTGTCGGCTCCCGCTCTCCACATCCTCAATAGGGACATGGAAGTGGCTGACAACTGATACAGTGCAGGTAAACAGAATGGGCCGGTCAAATGTAAGAAGATTACTACCTGTAACTCGGGGCAACCTCGATGCCCGGTGAAAACTGGACCTCACCGGTGGATGGCTTGTACAAAGGCATCGGGCTGACTAAAGCCAACGAGATTCTACATGAAGCCCCAGGACTAAACGGATGGCGGTCACGGGAAGGCTATTCCCGTGCATGTCTGAAGGGACTTGGGAGAACTTGAAGCTGTTCTAGGTTGCTGTGAATGGTGCTCGATGTGACTCTGGGAAACACTGGTCGGATACTAGAAACGAGTAGAGACATGTATTGCACAGATCGTCACAGTGGAACGTTGTGTGTTGAGCTTTCGGGGGAAAGAAACAAATAAAGGAATTGGCCGGTCAAGGGAGTCGAGGACAGGCGGCTCACCGCCGCTACGATATCCTACATACAATAATATATACACCCGCTAAAACTTTTGTGCTATGCAGACTTATGGAGAACAATATTTTCTAGTGTAAGGGACACCTGTCCCTGCCGCACTTCAAGGCTCACAAATGCCCTGGCGTGAGGCAGTATTCAGAGACATCACGTAGGTACGAAGTCAGTCAATAAACTCATCGAAAAAACAAATCCCAAGGAGGTAGAGCAAGCCAAAGCCAATGCGCCCCACCAAGCAGCTGCAGTTAAACCTAAGTCTAAATGATCAATCACAATGATGTTATATGCATTTTGGACTCCTCTCCCCAACACGCTCGAGTTGCAGTAACAATTCTGATAGACATCCGCAAACTGCAGCATGCTGGCCGTGACTACCCAAACCGCATTGACGATTGCCAAGAAATTTCCACCCCATCTCAAAAGGTTCGATAGGACCTTTGCGAGACGCATTGTGATAGAAAAGAAAGGACTCCAGCTGGTTCTGCCCGAGTATGAATATGTGTAGTGCGAAATGATACTCGACGTGACGAGCATCGCCCACACCATCGTAGCCAGTGCGCCGTAGATGATATAACCAAGAGATCTACAACCAAGGCCCTATCGTGTCCTATTTGTCAGCGACAAGTACAGGTTTGTGCACCACACGATGCTTACCACAGCCGGAGTATAATACACAACCAGTACCGCAGCTCCAGTTGTTGCCCACTGCAAAGCTAAGGGCAGAAGCGACGCCATAAACATGCGGAAGAATATCCCTGACGCCCATGGGCTACGTATTCCGTATCTAGGTGCTGCATATCGAGGAAGTCTACAGTAAGCATTGACTTCGGACGGGTTTCCGGACCTGTTGCTGGGCTCAATAACATTCCTCCCGCCCCCATTCTTCCATATATCACCTATCCTGACCGGTCTATGCATTCTGGAATTGTTGGAGGCCATTCGAAAAGCATCGAAAACATCCTCCGCAGATCGAGACCATGGGATGGCCCTGGCATAGTTGTAGACGGGTGGGGTTGAATTTTCATCAGGAGACGAAGGGTGTTCCGAAGTGGAATCAATGGATATTGCTCGTTTTTCGGAAAGGTCTGATGCCTTCATGACTCCATGATGGGTGGCTACAAATGCCATTGCATCTGCATTATCCATGGCCCGTTTAATGCGGACGTAGTCACACTTTGGAGATAGCTGCAGCCAACCTATAACGATTGGTATGAGCCACAACCATACTGACACCGCGCCTTGCCCGTTGGAGTTGAAATTGCCGTTAACATCCGATAGCGAGCCGACGACTGTCAATAGGTATGCAACAGTGACCCAAGCAATGGATGCCGCAGATGCGATGGACCAAGTGAGAGTATAATCAAGTAAATCTGCAATCGTTGGCCACCAGTTGTCATTCTCTGGCAGGACAATGAGGGAGCTGAGTAGCGAGTCTTCATTTGTTATTTTCAGTGGAGTCTGTTGAAGGCTTATAAGGATGCGGACGGCGTGTTTGGCGTTGGGGAAGGACACATTCTCAAATCGGCGACTGATCCACCGAGCGTTGAGAATGGTGAGAATCATCGAGTAACCGGCGAGCACCGGTGAACCGACTGTGAGGATAGCAGACATGAGGTTGTCAACTCTATGTCTTGCACCGAAGGGCAAATGAGAAATGAGCGCAAGGTAGGGTAATAGCCAGGCACTGAACTGCTGCGAAGTGTTTGCCCAGGTGGGCTTCTGTGTTCCAGGGCCGCACCGTGAAAGACAGGCATCATAGGTGAATCCAACTGCTTGTAAGATCCCCCGCGATGTATTTGCTATGTTTCCACCATTGGCATCCACTAATCCGGACGCATCAAGTGTCTGATTCGCATGATTTCTGAAGTCGATAAAACAGTCGGTGAAGTTGACCGCGTACGCTCCCCGGAGAGAGGCGAGCAGCAGGAGGAACAATCGGATCTCTGGGAGAATGGTAAGCAGAAGTCACGCCTAGATTTCGAACTCACTCATTGTATCGTGCATTAGCTGCATCATAAGGCAGAGTGCACCAATAGATTTATATAAGGGAGATCCTGATCCATAAGCTCTAGGAGACTGATGAGAAACTTATTTGACCAACAACCGTTTAACATCGTTATCATGTCCAAACTTGACGACTCGTTACCAACTGATATCTGAGCTTTGAAATAATACAGGAACTTACCGTATCCGGTTTTAGCCGACCTTTTTGAATGAGTGAGAACGTTTACCCCAAATTCATAAACCTCGAGCGCAAATGTAACTGCAGGAGGTCCGCAGATACCATAAAATGATGTTAATGATCCAAGGAGACATATACCAACTGCTGCCTTCGAGGCGAACCAGACTTGCAGTGCGAAGCAGAGCAAAGAGCCTCGTATTTGCGTCTATATATGTGGGAGTTGTGGATTGGTTGAAGATTAAACCAGACTTGGTCGACACTGCAGAATTGTTTAGATAGCAGGTTACAATAATGCGAGGCGGACAGATATGCATCTGGTGAGTATATCCTGAAGAGTAGAACCGAGCACAAAATGGAAGGAAGCACCAGCTTGTAGTAATGATTTTACGTGTCATGCACACCGTGTGTCGATTAATGTTGTGCAAATGTGGGAATACTTCGGAACCAACGAGTTTACGCCTCCAAGTCGAAGCTCTGGTTCGCTACAACAGAGAAGACAGTAGCCCACTCGTGAGGCCTGAATGCTGATGGTCTAGGTGAAAGTAGTGCTGAGCAAGCTTCCGTATTGACTCCCGCGTTATGCATCCGAAGAGATCCGGGGAACGAAATTTTATCGATCTCCATCTCCGACTCCACTCTCGTGGAGAAGATGGTTTTCATTAATTACTGTTGTTGGCAGAATGAAATAACTCTGCTGGTGGCAATTGTCAGGTGCGAATTGCCGGCAGTAGGTCGGTTGGTAGAAGTCGGCAGAACTACGATAACCTAGTATTTGCAACTTTTCACGGATTCCAGAAACGTTCAGGCACCAGGCTGCAAACAAATATGCATACTGACTATTAATATTGATTTACTTTAAGTTTTTGAATGTAAGTTTCCGTGGTCTGCGTATCATAGGGGGCGTCCTGCTGTCAATAATTGTTCATGTTCAAAAACGGGCGATAGTCTTACCTGTCATATCTGAAATCTGAAATTGTACTATGTACTTGTCAGATTGCTTCCTCGCACGAGCGCATGAAAAGAATGGAGATACAGACAACACGTTCCAGAACCTTGATGTTGTCCCTCGAAGTGAGTGGCCAATCATGGACCTTGCCTTGAAATGCCTTTGCCAATATGTGTAGCCGTCCTCTGAGTGGTTGACCCCTTCAACGTCAGATATTAACATACACATCGAAGAGGCCTGACGATGTGATGCCTAGCTTGTCAGAGCGCGTACTCGGGAACCGCCGTAACAAGCTTAATGTTAAAAGGGTGTTTGAAGAAGTCTGTTGTAACAACGCCGCATTTGAAGGCAGGTGTCTCCGATCCAGATTCCAAAGTGTGACAACATTAGACGAACATTCATATCTGGCTGCTGCTCTCGAAATACTGTTCCCTGACCTATGGATTCTGGTCAGACATCGAAGACTCTATCTAATCAATGAATACAACAATCCTCATCCCATTTCTGATCAAACTGCGAATATCTCGAGCCACCTGTATGGAGTCGGCCATAGCGAACTGCCCAGTCCTATTCAAGTCGGGGATTGGTGGTTCGCCGCCGTTACAATGTGGTAACCACAGGTCTGGCCAGGACGCTTCCCAAGTTAAGATGAATCTCTTGAAGTGAATGTCAAGGTGTCACTGATAAGAGGGGAATTCATTTGTCCGCAGGTTTCGAATTCGCACCACCTTACAGATTTAATTCGTTCTGGTGCCAGTTAGCCATGACTATTTAAGATGGACCTTCAGGGACCCATCCACGAGTGAATATTCAAGGCGTGGTAAAAGGAAAAAGTTTGTTGAACCTGCAACAGATTTCGGTCCTATCAAACTTGGCTAAAACTGGTCAAGATGGACCGAATAACAGTAAAATTACATAAGATTAGCCGCAAAATGAAAAAAAAAATTAGTTGACATTTACATGGTGTCAGAGTTGGGGGCTGGCACCAGCGCCGTTATGAAATACTATCATCTTCTGGCCATAATGTCCTCGGAATTGCTACAACGTTATTAGCAACTCTCTTTGTCTTTCGATTATCTCTGAGCTGTCACCGTATACATAATCTGTGCCAAACTATTCTTCGTGGGAAATCGTTTCAATTGTTTGTACCGCGTACAAACAAAGCTACTGTCTGGTATACGCTGAGGGAATCTTGAAGCGATAGCCTTGAAGTGATAGCAAGCTCAGCACTCAGCGTGTCGAGGGTGTGTAATTCTTGTCATGGGCCTGTGATATGCAAGCAAGAGGATCGTAGTTCCGTCTCGGTTATTGAGTACCACACCCGCTCAACAAGTCCAGGAAAACCCCCCACAACGATTTGGGGCTGGCAATCATCAGTCTACAAGCTTACAAACAAGTGGTATATATGGTATAAAGATTACGCAGCGAGGCCCTCAAGTATTCACGCCAAAGCACCCTGGATAAAACGATCAGCATCTTGCATCTGCGGAACAATACTGTCCTACCATGGGATCCCAAGCAGGCAACACAATCCTCTCCTCCGATTCAAAGATCTTCACATGCTCCTTTGTTGCTAAAGATTTGTGCACCACGACCTGGAACACAAACTGGTCGAACCACTTATCGCTCATCACATTATAACCCTTCACGCCACTGTCTTCACCCCAAGAGTTCTCCACCTTGAATCGGACGGGACGACCAGTCTTCTCATCAACATGCACGCCAGAGATGACCATTGCATGCGTCATGGCAGACTCGTTTGTCTGCAATCGCTGAGCCTTAGTAAGTCCCAGCGTGATGTTGAACGCTTGCTGTAATAGGGAAGAGTGGATTTTTAAAACCATCATTCTTATGTTAGAAATGGCTTACTTCGTATTCGAAATAGTCGGTGTCCATGATACCGACGCCCTTGCTGGAGTCGGAGAATTGACCAACATCACAACCGAAGAAGACTGGCTGGCCGGCCTTGATAGACTGCAAATGAGGGGGGTCAAAATCACAAACTAAGTAATTGAGAGATTTAAAACTGCGTACTCGGACTATGGCCTGCTTGAGGTCGTCGACCTCAGTGTTCACGTCTGCTAGCAGTTGAGTTGTTGAAATGCAGACTTAATGAACACAGCTTACACAGAACAGGTCGTCCGCCCCAAATGTTGCCGAGCTTGTTTACGGTGTATAGCTTCCCATACTCATTCCGCGGGTCATTAATGAGTGAGAAAGACTCTGCCGGCTTGAGATTCGTGAGTGCAGATTCGTCAATATTGTTACATGCACTAACTGAGAATTTGGCCGTGAAAGCCTTGTAGAACTGCAGAGGAGTACCCTCCCACTTCGCATACTTGCCATCTTCAGTGTAATACTCCCAAGTGAAGGTCGCGTCGGGCTTAGGAGGAACGCCCAGGGTTGCGCTCATGATGGTATAAACCTCTTGCATAAGTTCTTCCTTCTTCGCACGAAGGGTCGAGATAGCCAATTCCTGCGAGACGCTGGGATCGGCCTTCAGTGATGAAGAGAGCGTGCGAAGAGTGAGAGCATGCTCTCGGAGTTTCGTCTTCAAAAGCATGTTGATGGGACTCGAGAGGCTTGAATGGAATGACTCAGGGTAAATTGTCTGAGGAACGAGACCATATGTCTGGGAGACGTTGAAGACATGTCATGCTATCGTCTGTAAGGAAAGCGTACCTCGAGCAAGTTGACAGCCATGTCCCATTGACCGCCGTCGCTAATGGGGTCTTTCGCGAGGAAGTTGACCAAGCGATCATCGACGGGCAGGTCTGCATTCTGGATAGAAAGCTCGAGGTAATAATTAGACTTGTTCAACTTGTCCCAGAAGAAGAGGTATGACTGTGACATTTTGTGAGTGAGGAGCTAGCGAGAACCGATGATGATAGACGGTCACCTGGGAGAGCTGGAATTCCTTGAGCTTTAGCTGCTTCATGACTTCATATCGAATGACATTGGTAGTTGCGAAGAGCCAGCATCTACCACTGGACTTCTGGGCTGTGACAGGTCCAGTCTTGAATTCTACCTCGTGATTGAAAACATGAGGTATTGCAACCCCGGCCGAACGACTGGTAAGCGACGACTTCATGTTGGTATGGTCAAGAATTGTGCGGGCAAGTTGAATCTTTGGGTCAGCAGCAGCAGTGGACTCCCAGGCATCGACATTAGACAACGAAAGTGTGCCGTCGGTTGCCAAAGGCAACGAACCTGCCATGGGCGACGTAGAGCGCTGTTGACGAATAGAGGCTTTCTCGTCGAGCAATTCGGAGGAAGATGTCGTGTTTACAGTGCTTGAAACTTGAGCAGGAACCTTAGATACAGATGAACCCATCGTTGCAAACAAGACTTGACGTGCGTCGCGGTATGAGCAGGAAGCGATATATGGGCGGGTAGACCAGAAAAAGTCCTTTATATAAGTCCTTTACAGGTCGCTTGGTTTTTATTGGGTACGATAAGACTAGGAGTACGTTGTCCATTCTAACCAGGCTGCAATGATTGGTCCGGAGAATGTGTTGCCCCACGCCGTAATAAATGATGACGCTAAACAGACACTGCTCTTGGTATACCCGTTCTGATAAGCTGAAATCGGCCTCTCAATTATGTGCGGAAACAGGAAAACCGATGCGGACGTAACTGCTAATTTATGTCATTGCCGACACTAACGCGCTTCTCGACCGCGGCGACCAAAATTCGTTTCCGCGTTTGGGGAGTGGCATGTCCCGCGAGAGGAGTGCATAATACCCTGTTAGCATTCCGAAGCAGATCGGCTGCCAACCGAAAGGGAAACACAAGTCCCTGAAAGCACCGGCGATTAGGCCATCAGACTTCAACACTCGACGTCCAACCAGTAAGAATTGGTTGTGACGGGAGAAGACTGTATGTGTTGGGATGTGTTGATGATAGTGGTCGGGAAGAGGGTCATAACTTACATAAGTGGGACGATAAGCACAGCTGCCTATCAGCGAAAGACCCAGTTTTCTCGCTTACCAGAAAGAAGTTTGATGCTTATGGTGAGCTTACGGCGCTGGTGCACATGGAGCAACGTGAATGGTGGAACAGACTTTTCCATAGTACAATGTAAACATCTTAATCATAATTTGCAGAAGTGAGATATTAACTGTCGTGTGCCACAACAATTGACACGTCACTGTCACAGACCGTCATCTCGGCAACAGCCGGACGTGATAGGAAAACATCTCACAATTAGTGTTGTGGGCAGAAGTCTGCCATTCTGCCGACAGCAATTGGCAAGTGGCAATTGCCGGCAGTACTAGGTCGAGGGCCCTTGGCAGAAGTTGGCAGAAATCAAAGTGAATCTTATTTGTACTACAAGTAAATAACATATATTTGATGTTCAAAAAAAAGTGTATCTGACCTCTGAGTCTGTGTACTGTTAGCAACTGAACTCAGGTACTGTCTTACTTGGATAAACTCGCAGGGCCTAGGGTACAGGTGCTGGCTGCAAGTACTGTCCAACTGCTAGGAAACTAGTGGGTTGTTGAGTCAGGGCATGGGCACTGTCTTGCGGCTGGCAATGACTATAGCCTGAGTCATAGGTGATGACAACAAAGGCTTCTGAGAGATCTTAAGATGTGATGACCAAAGGTCAAAGCAAAGTGAGAAGATCACAAGTGTAAGCTTTTAAAGCTTAAGAGGTTATGGATGAAGTAACCGGGAAGAACCAAGTAGATTCAAGTTAGAGAATACAGTTGTGGTACATGATCATCAGGAAAAAGCAAGCTGACTATATAGTGCTATATAGTCAGCATAGTCAGTGGAGCTTGGGAGCTACCTGCCTTGTATATAGTAAAGGATTAATACAATCGCGCGAGTCTGGAAACAAACAGACTATCTGTGCTATATAAGTGAAGGTGAATAAAAGGTAACTGTAAAGTATCTCACCTCAGTTGTGCGTGAAGGCAAATGTCTGAGGTGGCTATCTGACTCTGTAGCTAACTAAATAGATTAGATGATCTTGTATGAACGAATAAGTAAGTAAGACTGTAACAAGAGATATTTGTCGTGCTGGTCCATGCAGACAATAGATTCAGTAATAACAATGAAAAGGGAACTAACAAGAGCAAATAAGAGAAACATATGTGTCGCTGGACATAGTGAACGAAAACAAGAGTAACCAGTAACGAGTCTTGATTTATGAGGCGCGCGCTTGCTATTCCAATACTCCCCCTCAAGCTGCACGTAGTCCGAGTTGAGAAGTGAAATGCTTGACTTTTGGTGACAGTAATGCTTTGGTAAGTGTGTCGGCGATCATATTGACAGTAGGGCAAAAAATTAATCTTAGCTTTTCCTCCTCGATGACCCAACGGATAAAATGAAAATGAATGTCGATATGCTTCATATGAGCATGGTACTGATGATCCTTGGTCAATGTGATTGCTGATTGGTTATCGGAGAAAAGGGTGATGGGGTTGGTAAAAGGTTCAAAGATCTGTCCGATGAAGGAGCGCAGCCATAGTGCTTCCTTTGTTGTGTGTGTCGTGGCGACATACTCACTCTTGGTTGTGGACAACGACACTATTTCTTGGCATTTCGACGACCAGGAAATGGCCCCTCCGTCGATCAAAAAGGCATATCCTGAGATTGCGTGTCTATCCTCCCCCATGCTTCCATCCGCATCCGCATACCCTGTTAACACACTTTCTACACTTCCATACGTCAGTTTTAGATCTGTTGTTCCGAGCAGGTATTGGTATATACGACAGATGGCATCCCAGTGTAGCTGCCCTGGGTTGCTTGAGAAGCGTGACACAGTTGTGACTGCGTAAGATATGTCAGGTCTGGTACCGAGAGAAGCATACATCAGCGATCCAACAGCTTCGCGATATGGGACGTGGCGCATTGCCGCGTAGTCTGCTCCTGTTGACGGTGACTGCCTGGAGTGGAGTTTTGTAATTGGCTCCATGGGGTTTGAGATGGGTTTCAGGTCCTGGAAATTAAAACAGCGAATGATTGAATCAAGGTAAGATTTCTGGGATAAGGACAGCGTGTGGTTGTTGCGGTTGCGTGAAACCTCTATACCGAGCAACCAGTGAAGTTCCCTGAGATCAGTGATTTCAATGTGCATTCAGATCTTCTCCTTGAGTTTGGTGATGGCGTTGATGGATGATGCAGCAATGGTGCAGTCATCAACATGGACGACAATGACAACTAACTCACTTCCTGAGCGTGAGAAGAAAACTGCTTGGTCAACATCGCACTGGGCGAAGCCAAGATTCTCCACCAATATTTCGACCAACTTTTGATACCATCAGTGCCTGCTTTGCTTTAGTCCATATAGCGTTTTCTGCAAATGACATACTTGCTTCGGATGATCTGTTGATTTGAAGCCAGGAGGCTGGTGCATGTAAACAACTTCTTCATCGGTAAGTTCTCCGTTTAGATAAGCGCCTTTGATATCTATCTGATGGATCTCCATGTCCAGTTGAGCTGCAAGTGCAAGAACGGTTCTGATTGACGCGAGTGTCGCAACAGGTGCGTAAGTATCGAAATAGTCCACCCCAGGGACTTGGGAGTAGCCCTGGGCCACTAGTCGGGCTTTATGCTGCATCCTTTTTAGCGCGGAAAACCCATTTAGAACCCACAATGTTGGCACCCTGAGGTGGGTCAATGAGTTTCCAAGTTCCTGCAGTCTTTAGCGTTGCTAACTCTTCCTGGATTCCAGCTTCCCATTGGGGCCAATCCGGGTGGCGTTTCGCCTCGGTCAGAGTGGTAGGTTCTAATGCTTCTGTATCAGCCATGAACTGTTAAGGTCATGCTCAAGGGGTAATGGATCTGAAGGGCTTCGGCCTCAGCTCGTATGCTGTGCCCCTTTCCTGAGTATAGCCCCGTATTTCAGAATGCTATAAGTATCGTATCCAAAGATCCGGATGGCTATTGTAGCGTATCTGAAGGTCCGGACGACTATCGTATGGTATCCGGTTAGAGAGGAAGGTAACGTATTCCTATCCGAAGACAAGGAATAGTATCATATAATATCCGAAGGTAAGGATTAGTATCGTATTCCTATCCAAAGATAAGGAATAGTATCGTATATGTATCCAGATGGCGTCCAGATATCAGACGAGAGTATAAGGACTAGTCTAGACAAGTCTAGGACTAGAAACTAGCAGAGTGTAGACTATCCGTAGATAGAGGCGGATGCGTATAGACTATCGGATACAATCCTTAAGTCTTGGAGGGTGACAAGAGTTGTTAAGACTCGAGTCCGGATAACGGAATGAGGACAATCTAAGATGA
>Ga0310811_10007016_pt1 | contig 14410 bp, 14 predicted proteins | sample YCmetagenome_FD_207642 | JGI IMG/M metagenome (GOLD analysis project Ga0310811, IMG submission 207642) | Soil microbial communities from experimental microcosm in Duke University, North Carolina, United States - YC | ecosystem: Engineered > Artificial ecosystem > Soil microcosm > Unclassified ...
TCCGCCCCAGATCCCGTAAGGCTCACGGACGCTCAACGCGTGTCCGCGGCACTGCATCAGAACCGGGCAACCGGCACAGACCGCTTTGGCGCTGGCGTCCCGCCGCTGTCGCGCCGGGCCACGTTCGCCCTCAGGATTGAAGAAGCGCGTGCTGTCGACGCCGCGACAGGCGGCGCGCAGCTGCCAGTCCCATGCCGCGGTGGTGGGTCTGGGAAGTCGACGTGTGTCGGTCATCTACGCTCTCCCTGCTGGCGTCGTGGTGGTGGGTAGCGTGGCGGTCGGGGTGGTCCACCGGGTCGCCGAGGTGACCGGGCGGCAACGCCTTCCGTGCGCCAGACGCTGCCGCGTCCGCCGCCGGGTGCGCGCCGGCCGTTTCGTCAGCACGTCATCCACCGGGACTCAGGTACCGGCGCGGATCGCCGCCCGCACGGGCGCCACTGGCCAGCCAACGTGCGAAGCCGGCGTGGTCGCGCCGTTCCAACTCGTCGAGGTATTCCTGCCTGGCTCGGATGATCTGCTGGCGCGCGGGCTCGTCGGCCGCCCGTTGCAGCTGGACGTAGCTACACCGCCAAACCAGGCACAGGTCGTCGGTGGACAGGTCGCGGGCCCGCCCGGTCGGCAGGGTGCGCAGCATCGTCGGTGGCCTTGACGGCTTCGACTCCCCCAGGTCGCCCGGCGGCTTCGCGTATGTGCCACGCCACAGCCGCCACCCGAACCACCCTGAGACCGCCAGAACCGCCCCCAGCAGGGTCGAGACCGTCAAGGCGTCCGCCACGGTGGCCATGCCGGCGACCACCAGACACAGCACGACGAAGGCCGACGCGACGGCCGTCCCGGTCCACACGTCGGGCCTGCGTGGCTCGACCAACTGCTGGATCGTGGGAAAGACGAGCGTGGCCTTCCACACGGCGATGCCGGCGGCCAGACCCAACAGGCCCCAGAACACCAGCAGGCCGACCGGTGTCACCCGCACGCCGACGACACCGAAAATGACCAGCACGAGGGCCAATGCCGCCCAGCCGATCCGAACCAACCCGCGAACCCACACCGGCAACCGCCCTCGCTCGGGAGTAAGGGGATCCGCCGGGGGCTCGGGCGTGCCACGACGCGCGGTCGCACAGACGCGGCTACCACATAGTTTAGCCCTGATGGCAAGTGCGCGGGTCACCCGCCACATGGTCCATTGTGGACGCCATCGAGCGGGGGACGCGCGGGCCGCCGTGAATCAGCCCGGCCCTCGTCGGTCCCGTGCGGCGGTCTCGCATCGCCGCACGGGGGCGGGATGGTCTAACGTTGGCGGTGATAGTTGGCGCTGCTCCAGCCCCTGGCGGCCCCGGCGTACGTCCGAGGAGCGGTCATGGTCTTCAGTCAGGTGCCGTCGCAGCGGCCACTCATCCGAGAACCCGAGTCCGTCGGCATTGACGCCCTGCCGGTGCTGTACTCCTACCCGCCACTGCACGGGTGGACGTTGCACAGCCTCATGTTCCCGACGGCCGTGCGGTGCGCGGCCTGCGAGTGCCTGGGCAACAGCGTCCTGGTCGCGAGCGACGCAACGCGCGGCGAGGTCGTCTGCGCGGCGTGTTACGGCGTGTTGACGGCAGCGGGGCCGGTTCCGGCCGTGGCAACGGTTCTGGGGGCTGAACCTGCCCGCCAGGCGATGGATCCGGTGTGATCGCCGCGCGTTGCGGCCGCGTCAGAACGGCACGATGAGCGGATGCCGCCGGGAACGTGCCGTGACGTCGAGACGAGCACAGGACAGGCCGAAATGCTCTGGCACTCGTCGTCCGGCGCGGACCAGTCTGAGCGGACAGTGGTACCACCGGGTCATGCCAGGCCCCGCCGAGCACCACATCCGCGTTGTCCCTCGCACTCGGTGTGCTTGCCGGCCGGCGGCCCGGAAGAGAGGGGTGGCCCGCCGATGGAGACCGAGCTGTCCCCGCAGGGGCGAGTCGGTGTCCTGCTCACGGGCACCCGAGGGGCTGACGGGCCGGGCGAGGTGCTGATCAGGATCCGCGGCGGGACGGAGACGTACCTGGCGTACTCGGAATCGCCGATCGCGAAAGGGGAGTCCGTGCTCGTCGTCGAGTCCCGCGGACACCGCGCGGTCGACGTCGTCGCCTGGGTCGATCCTCTCTACGGCTAGGAGTCACGATGTTCGGATATCGGGTGCCAGCACCGGACGAGGCGATGTTGATCTCGGGAGGCAAGCACAGCGGCACCGGCGAGACCCCGTTCCGGGTGGTGACCGGCCACGGCGCGTTCGTGATGCCGTTCTTCCGCAAGGTGCGCTTCCTGACCTTGAGCATGGCCGAGGCCGAGGTGTCGGAAACCTGCGTGACCAAGCAGGCCATCGCGCTGAACGTGCGCGCGGTGATCGCGTTCAAGGTGGGCAACGACGCCGAGAGCATCGTCAACGCGGGTCAGCGTTTCCTGTCCGACCAGGCCCAGATGGCCGTGCTGACCGGCCGGATCTTCGCCGGACACCTGCGCTCGATCGTCGGCTCGATGACGGTCGAGGAGATCGTGACCGAGCGCCAGAAACTCGCCAACGAGGTGCTCGACGGCTCGGCGGCGGAGATGGCGAAGATCGGTCTGACGATCGACTCGCTGCAGATCCAGTCGATCGACGACATGAAACTCGGCTATATCGCGGCGATGGCGGCCCCGCACAACGCGGCGATCCAACGTGAGGCGCAGATCGCGCAGGCCGCCGCCGACCAGGCCGCGGCGGAGGCCCAACAGGCGTCACAACGCAAGCAGGCCGAGTACGCCCGCCAGACGGCCGTCGTGCAGGCGACCTACAAGGCCGAGGTCGACCGGGCGCAGGCCGAGGCGGCGCAGGCGGGTCCGCTCGCACAGGCCACCGCCCAGCGTGACGTGATCAACGCGCGCACCGAGCTCGCGCAGCGGGAGGCGGAGCTTCGCCAACAGCAACTCGTCGCCGAGATCGTCAAACCCGCCGAAGCCGAGGCGGCGAAGGTCAGAGTGCTCGCCGCCGCGGACGCGCAGGCGATGGAGATCCAGGCCGCCGCGGCCGCGTCCAACAACCGGGTGGCACTGGACCGCCTCATCATCGAGCAGCTGCCACAGATCGTGCGCGAAGCGGCCCTCGGGCTCAGCGGCGCGAAGGTCACGATCCTCAACGGGGCCGACGGCCTCGGCGACGTGGCAGCCGGACTCGTCGGGCAGGGCATGGCGATACTGGACTCGGTCAGGGCCGGGATCACCGCGGCCGCCGGTTCGTCGGCGGCCGCGCCCGGACCTTCCACATCCGTCACACCCAACTCCACCCGCGAACACGTGACCACGGCCTGATCCCCTGCCGCTGGCGTGCTGGAGATCCTTGCGCCGTGGGTGGTCGACCGAGCGGCTCAGCGAGCACGGACGCGGCTGCGGGTGGCGTCGAGGTGGAACCGGATCCTGGCGGGCAGCTCGGGCAGGGCCAGCGCCACGCACAGCCGTGGCATGGCGTGCGTTTCGATCCGCCGACGGATCTCGGCCAGGTCGGCATCGGGCTCAAGACCGATACGCAGTTCCAGCATGGGGTTGGCCGCGTCGCCGGCGAGGCTGGCCACGACGCTGTGCGCGCCGGGGTAGGAACGGATGTCGTGTTCCAGCGGAACGACCGCCACGTCGGCGTCGATGGTCGTCTCGCCGCCGGCCGGATCGGCCGGCGGTAGCCGCCAGATGCCGGTGCGCGGCCCGTGCGTCGACTGCACGACGAGCCAGAGCAAGCAGGCCAGGCCGACGACGACGGCGACGGCGATCACGACCGCGTACGGCAACCACGAGGCGCCGATCTCGGTGGTCGGCAACACGGGCGAACCGGGATCGAGCACGGGAATGACCGCGAGGCCGGTGAGTGCCACGAAGGCGCCGCCGGCCAGCAGGACCACACCCAGCAACGCGAGCAGCGTGCGGTTGAGGCGTGCCGGTCGATTCAGGCTGCTCATCGCCGATTCCCCACCTGTGTCACGCGAACGCGCAGTGCCGGCCGCTCGGCGAGCTCGATCGAATCGAGGCGCTGGCAGAGCGTCTCCTGCACGCGGCTGTCGATGCCCGCCAGATCCAAGCGATGGCTACGCACCTTCACCGTGATGACACGGCGGCGCAACCTGACCTGCGCCGAGGCCACACCGTCGGTCGATTCGGCGCTGTGCAACAGGGTCTTGCGCAGGCTTCGCCGAGTCACGCCGCCGGCCACTCGCTCTCCCGTGTCCGGATGGTCGCTGAGCGGCAGGACGATCGGGGCACCGGGCAGCACGGCGCCGGCCAACAGCACCAGCCCCAGCGCTGCCGCGACAGCCCCCGCCACGATGACGACGACGTCGTGCCAGTTCAGCTGATGTCCAGCAGTGGCGAGCCGATCGACCGGGATGACGGGGATGTGCCCGATCAGCAGCTGGACGGCCGACAACGCGACGAGAACGCACGCCGCGAGCAACAGCGTCGCGACGACGACCGCCGGAATGGTGCGACGTGGTCGGTACTTCATCGCAGCACGCGGTTCTCGTCCGGAGTGTGCAGGGCGGTCACGACGATGTCGACGCGACCGACCGCCATTCCGGCCAGTTCGCCGATCCGGTCGACGAGATGCGCGCGCACGGCGTCGGCGGTCGCGGCCACCGGAATCGAGTAACCGACCGACAAGTGCACCACCAGGTCGACGAGATCGCGGTCGACGACGGCGCGGACCCGCACCGCCTGCTCGCCCTTCTCAGCGCCCAGCGCCAGCCCGGCCAGGCGACGGGCACTGCCGCCGACATCAGCGATGTCCGTGGCGGCGTGGGCGGCGATGCGCTCCAGCGCCAGCGGGGCCACCGTCGTCCGACCCCGCTCCGCGACCTCCGGCGGGTGAACGGTCATCGTCTCAACGCCTTCGTTCAGCGGGGCCCCCGGCCCCGGCGGGAATCACGCAGGGCTTCGAAGTCGTGGTGTCCGTCGAGCCACCGCCCGACGGCGAGGCCGACGGCGCCGGCGACGAGCACGATGAGGAACGCGACGAACCCGCCGAACGCCCAGGCGAAGCCCAACGCCAATCCCACCAGGATGCCGATCGTGGTGTTGCTCATGGCTGCCTCGACTCCGGCACGGCCAGGTCTTCGACGGTCACCGACACCGGCCGGTCGGCGACCACCGTTCCCACCGCTGTGCGCACCTGCTCGGCGATCGCGGCGATCGACGCGGGATAGCGCCCCACCACGTGCACACCGACGTCCCGGTCGGTGACGCGGACGCCGACGACGGCATGCCCGGGCAGATAGGTGGCGACCTCGCCGTAGCGGCCGCCGTGCAGTCCAGCCACGGCCGGGCACGCCCGCACCGCGGCCGCTATGGTGTCGGCGATCAGGTCGGCGCCGGCGGCCGGCGGCGTGGTCACAGCACGCGGGCCGACTCCGTGGGAACGGCCTGCTCGCCCACTTCCGGGATGTGCACGTCGTTGACGTGGATGTTGACCTCGACGACCTCGAGACCGGTCATCCGCTCGATGGCCGTGGTGACGTTGCGGCGTACCGCCTTGGACAGTTCGCCGATCGCCACGCCGTACTCGACGACGATGCTCAGGTCGGCGGCGGCCTGGCGCTCCCCCACCTCGACGTCGACGCCCTGTCCGCTGCTCGCGCTGGCGCCCGGGATACGTTCCCGCAGAGCGCCGAACGCGCGTGAGGCGCCGCCGCCGAGTGCGTACACGCCGCTGATCTCGCGGGTGGCCAGGCCGGCGATCTTCTGCACGACGATGTCGGAGATGGTCGTGTGGCCGTGGCGGCCGGACACCGTCGCGGTGTCCTCGCGATGGGCGAGTTCGCCCCGTGTCTTGTCGCTGCTGCTGATCGTTGGTGCGGTCATTTCCGTCATGCTCCTTCGCCGGTCCGCACGCCGCCAAAGGCGTGCGATCGCGTGTTCGGTGACGTCAATGGACCCATGTGAGTGGCGAGGTGCTGCTCCCACGCCCGGCCCTGTCGCGTCCGGGGCTGCCAGGGGCTGGGACAGCGGTACTGACAGCGTCCATGTTACGCCGCTCGGCCACAGCCGGCCGGGTAGAACTTGTGCTTCGGCCGGGCGGGCCGGTGTCGGTCGCCGCCAACGGGTCAGCTCTTGGCGGCACCGGGATTCCACGTGCTGTTCCCGACGGGGACGACTCCCATCGGGAACAGCACTCGCGGGAACCGGTCGATCGTGCCCCGCACGCCTGCGTGCCGCCGATGGGAGCTGGCGGCACGGTCCCCCGACGGGGTGTGCGGAGACGGCCTTACCGGTCCGGAGTTCGCAACGGGCAAGCCCGTGGCGACGCCGGCCGACCGCACCCCGTCGGGGTCGTGCCGGCCCTGGCCCCGGTGTCACGGCACAGGACAGCCGAAACCCCAGTGGTGGCGGACTCTTCGTTGAGCCCCTGCGGCCGTGACGAGATCCGCAGCATGACCGTCATGACTGTGTGACGGGGCTGCCGGGGGCCGGGGCAGAGCCGCGTTTCGAGAGCCGGTCGCGCTGCGCCATCCGCAGCGCGGTCGAGGGCCGGTTGTCGTCAATCGCGGCAGGGTGAGCGTAGACCACTCGGCGGCCATCCAGCCGCTGCATGGCGCGAACAAGGGTCGAGATTCCCCACTTCGGAGTACTCCGCGTCGCCGAGTGGATGGCGGCACGCCGCAGGGGTGCGTTGCCACCGAGCACTCCACGGGTGGGAAATCAGTCTCGGTGGGGAGAAGGACGACCAGGATGCGCGGGACCACTTCCCGTCTCCGGTCCCGCGCTTGCGAGATCACGTCGTCCCCACGACTCGTCGTGGCCGGCGGTGTCGCGCTGTCGTGTCGACAATGCGGCCCACGGTGCTCGCCCGCGGCCGTCACGGCGACGAGAAGTCGAGGATTCCTCGGTTGTGCTGAAGCGGGCGGCACGCAGGCGTAGGCGGCGGTGCCGGCCGTAGGGCCGCCGCGGGACGGGGCCCGCGGTGTCCACGGCCCCGTAGAAGATCCGTTTGCCCAGCTCGATCAGCCCGAGATAGCACAGCACCATCCCGGCCAGCGCGGCGAAGAACGCGCCCGGCAGCGGCTGGAACCCGAGGACGTGGGCCAGGGGCGTCGCGGGCAGCAGCGCGCCGACGGTGACGACGCCAAGGGCGGCCAGGGTCAGCGGCAGGCTCGGATGGCTGCGGAAGAACGGGATCCGGCGGGTGCGGATCGCGAAGATCACCAGCGTCTGGGTGGCCAGCGACTCGACGAACCAGCCGGAGCGGAACTGCTCGGGGCCGGCGTTGAACACCCAGAGCATGACCGCGAAGGTGCCGAAGTCGAACAGCGAGCTGACCGGGCCGAAGGAGACCATGAACCGGCGGATGAACCCGATGTCCCAGTGCGAGGGCCGGCGCAGCTGCTGCTCGTCGACGTTGTCGGTCGGGATCGCCAGCTGGCTGGTGTCGTAGAGCAGGTTGTTGAGCAGGATCTGCGAGGGCAGCATCGGCAGGAAGGCCAGGAACAGCGACGCCCCGGCCGCCGAGGCCATGTTGCCGAAGTTGCTCGACGTGCCCATCAGCACGTACTTGATGGTGTTGGCGAAGATCCGCCGGCCTTCGGCGACGCCGTCGGCGAGCACGTCGAGGTCCTTGTCCAGCAGGATCACGTCGGCGGCGTCCTTGGCGACATCGGTCGCCGAGTCGACCGAGATGCCGACGTCGGCGGCGTGCAGCGCGAGCGCGTCGTTGACGCCGTCGCCGAGGAACGCGACCCCGCCCCCGCTGTGCCGCTGGACGCGCACGATGCGGGCCTTGTGCTCGGGAGTGACCCGGGCGAACACCGTGGTGCGGGTGATCGCCTCGGCGAGCTCGGCGTCGTCGAGCGCGTCGAGGTCGGTTCCGGTGAGCGCTTCGGCCCCGCTCAGCCCGAGGTCGTGGCACACCTTGACGGCCACGACCGGGTTGTCGCCGGTGACGACCTTGACCGCGATACCCAGCTTCGCCAGCCGTTGCAGCGCCGTGGCGGCATCGTGCTTGGGTGGGTCCAGGAAGACCAGCAGCCCGGCCAGGCTCAGGCCGTACTCGTCGGCCACTGTCGGCGGATCGGCGCCGGGCATGGGACGGGTCGCGACGGCGACCACCCGGTTCCCGGCGGCGAACTCCGCCTCCAGCGCCGTACGCGCCCCATCGGGAATGCCGACGCAGCGGTCGAGAACGGTTTCCGGGGCACCCTTGGTGATCATGGTGTGCGCGCCCGCGGTGTCACGGACGAGCACGGAGACCATCCGCCGCTCATGGTCGAAGGGCAGCACCGCCAGCCGCGGGTAGCCGTCCAGCTCGGCCCGCATCCCCACCACGGCCGGCGACCGCCACAGCGCCTGGTCGAGCGGATTCCCGCCGCCGACGTCCTGGGTGCACAGCAGGCCCCATCGCAGCACCGGACCAGGACCGTCCGCGCCGGCGGGAACCGCCCGCATGTAGTCGATCCGGCCAACGGTGAGGGTCCCGGTCTTGTCGGTGAACAGCACGTCCACGTCGCCGAGGTCCTCGATGCACACCAGCCGCTTCACCAGCACCTTGAGCCGGCTCATCCGCCGCGATCCCGCCGCGAGACTGGTGGACACGACCGCGGGCAGCAGCTGCGGGGTGATACCGACCGCGATCGCCAGGGAGAACAGCAGCGCGTCGATCACCGGTTTGTGCAGCACCACGTTGATGCCGAAGATGGTCACCGTCAGCGCACCCGCGACGTACACCAGCAGCATCGAGAACTTCCTCAGCCCGACCTGGAACTCGGTGTCGAGCTGGTGGGTGCCCAGCCCCGCCGCGATCCTGCCGAACCGGGTGCGGGCGCCGATGGCCACCACGACCCCGACAGCACTGCCCCCGTGCACCACCGAGCCCATCAGCGCGCACCCGGTCAGCTCCGCCAGGGGCGTTCCCGCGGGCACGGCGGCGGTGTCCTTGCCGACCGGCAGCGACTCACCGGTCAGAACCGACTCGTCGCACTCCAGACCGGCGACCTCGACCAGCCGGATGTCGGCCGGGACGATGTCGCCGAGCCGCAACTGGACCACGTCGCCCGGCACGAGCGTGGTGACGTCCACCATGGCCTGCCGTCCGTCGCGCAGGACCGCCACGGTGTGCCGGATCTGGGAGTGCAACGCCTCGGCCGCCTTCTCGGCCCGGTACTCGTTGGCGAACCCGAGCCCGACCGAGACGGCGACGATCACCCCGATGATGACCGCGTCACTGCGCTCGCCGACCAGGTAGGACGCGACCGCCGCGGCCACCAGCAGCCCGAGCAGCGGAGACCGAACCTGATGCCACAGCACCGGCAGCAGCCGGGCGCGGTGCGAGGAGACGGCGTTGGGGCCGTACCGGGCCCGCCGGCGGGCGACTTCCGACTCCGACAAGCCGGTCTCGGCGTGCACAGCGAACTCGCGCAGCACGTCGGCGACCGACCGGCCAGCCGCGGCTTCGGCTCCGCCAGGGGCCTGCGCCGGCGTCACCGGCGGCGCAGCGGTCACCATCGTCTCAAGGCCAGATCGTGTCTTGCCACGTGCTTCTCCGCCTCACGACCCATCGTTCACGATCGGATCTCGTCGACCGCGCAGCCAACGAGGACGCGCTTGGCCGGCGACACGGGTCACCGGGACCGTGGCTGCTCGCCGTGGCCAGGGCGCTGTCTTCCACGATGCCGTTGCCCGGCGCGAGCCGACAGGGGCGTTTCCCCTCGGACGCAGGGCCCTTGTGCCCCGGCCGGCCGGGGCACAAGGGCGCGTGCACATGACCGTCCCATCGCGACAGTCAACTCCTTGCGGCCGCAACGGAATGCCCGACCGGGATGGCAGATCGAGCGATCGGCGCAAGACCGACACCAGAACACCACCCTGTCGAGCACCAGACCGGAGCCATACGGGCGTGCCGCGCCCGGAACGCGTGTGGGAGGCTGAACATGTGGTGGTGGTGCGCCGCCGCCCAACAGAAGGGCCCGCAATGCAGGACCATCGGCTCCGTTTGCGTGCGTTGCTGGCAGGTGATGGCACTAGAGCATCCCCGGCGTTGGCGCGGATCTGCGCGCTCGCGGTGTCGGAGTTGGCAGTCACCGGCGTCGGTGTGACCTTGCTCGACCAGCCCGGCGCCATCGACGGGCAGCAGCAGTTGGCGCGCGCCACCGACGCGGTGGCGGCCCAACTGGAGGACCTCCAGTTCACCCTGGGTGAGGGTCCGGGACGGGAGTCGGTCGTCACCGGCGCACCGGTGCTCGTGCCCGATCTCGCCGACGCGGGGGCTCGATGGCCGGCGTTCACTGCCGGCGCCCAGCTGGCGGGCGTGGGTGCGGTGTTCTCCTTCCCGTTGCAGCTGGGCACGATCGGTCTGGGCTCCCTGGACTGCTACCGCACGTCGCCCGGCTCGTTGAGCCCCCGGCAGGTGTCCAGCGGGCTGGTGCTGGCCGAACTGGCCTTCGAGGCGGTCCTGGCCGCCGTCACCGATCACGCCCCCGACGATCTGGGCTGGATCTCCGACATCCACGTCGAGGTCCACCAGGCGACCGGGATCGTGATGCACCAACAGAGCATCAGCATGCGTGAGGCACTGATGCGAATCCGTGCCTTCGCGTACGCCCACGAGTTGCCGTTGGCCGTGGTGGCCAGCCGGATCGTCGACCGCCGGCTGACGCTGGACGCGGACGAATGAGTCGATCACGGACGAGCCGTCTCGGCGCGCGCAGCACAGGATAGGAGCAGCGGTGAACGACCAGCACGAACAGCGACTGGCACGAGTGCTCGTCGAACTCGCCGACACCTTGGTCGACGACTTCGACCTGTTGGAGTTTCTGAGCACGCTCGTCCAACGATGCGTGGAACTGCTCAACGTCACCGCGGCGGGGGTGGTACTGGCGGATCAGAAGGGCGGCCTGCGCATGGCGGCCGCGTCCTCCGAGCAGGCCCGACTGGTCGAAGTGCTGGCGGTGCAAGCCGATGACGGGCCGTGTCTGGACTGCGTGCACACCGGCGAGCGGGTGCTCAGCGCGGACCTGGCCGCCGACACCGCTCGATGGCCCCGATTCGTCCCGGTCGCGCTCGAAGCCGGGTTCCACGCCGCGTCCGCCGTGCCGATGCGGTTGCGCCACAACGTGATCGGGTCACTCAACCTGCTGCACACCGGTCCGGAGGTGGTGGACGAGGCACGGGTGAGTCTGGGCCAGGCGCTGGCCGACGTGGCCACCATCGGGATACTCCAGCAACGAGCCGTCGACAACAGCACGCTGCTGATCGAGCAGTTGCAGACCGCGCTGAACTCCCGCGTGGTGATCGAGCAGGCCAAGGGTGTGCTGTCCGCCCACGGTGGCGTGGACATGGATCGAGCCTTCAACGCACTGCGCTCGCATGCCCGCTCGCACAACCTGCGCCTTTCCGAGCTGGCCCGAACCGTCGCCGAGGGAACGGCCGACCTCAACGCCATCCTGGCTGTCCCACCCCACGGCCGCCCCATCGTCGAACCACGCCGCCGACCGCAGTAACCGAGAGGTGCTCGCCCGGCCTGCCCCTCACCCTGGTCGTCCCCAGCCATCGCGCCGCGCGGCGAAACCACGACACAGGGTCCGTTCGCCGCGGCCGAACCCGACCGTCACGCTGCGTGGCCACTTGTCGGCTCCGCCGGTGGGGACGTCCCCGAAGTGCGAAAACACGCGAGAATTCTTCTCGCGCAGCCGGCCTCCCGGCACAGAACAGGTCTACGCTCAGAAGTGCCGCGTCCGTCGAAGACCGGTCCAACCGCGCCCCTTGGGAAGCCGCGCGACCGGTCCGCGGGGACGCGGTTCTGCCCCGGCCCCTGGCAGGGTCCGTCCATCAGTCATGACGGCCACGTCGCGGTCTGCCGCCTCGCACCGGGGCTCATCGAGGAGTCCACCACCATCGGGGTCCGGTCGTCCGCCGCGACAGCCGGGCCGAGGCCTGCGCGGCGTGCCCTCACGTTCTGGAGGTCCACACCCATGACCGTCCCAGTTCTGTTCCACCGCCCCGGCGACGGGGTGGACTCGTCCACCGGTGTCCGCGCCCACAGGATTCGGACAACGGAACTGCCGGCCGACGAGTTCATCCTGCCCGACCTGCTGCGCGCGCTCGCCGCATCGTGCTGCCACCTGACCCGGGCGGACTTCTGCGTGCTCACCGTGACCAGCCCACCCGCGCTGGCGTTCGACATCAGCCACATCGGTGACACCGACCGGATTCCCCGGCAGGCCGACGCGGCCGCGCGCCGGCCGACAGCGCCACCGGAGACCGCCGGGATGTGCCTGTTCGTCGAGGTTCCCATCCGAGCGGGCGCGGCCGTCATCGGCCGTGTTGGCCTGGCCGCGCAGCACGACCACACCGGGTTCACCGACCAGGACGGGGACACCGCGACCACGATCGCCGACATCGTCGGCGACGCGGTGCGCCTGGTGGCGGTGATCCGGGAACCTCGCCACCAGGACCGGTCCGGCGATGTGGCGAACGCCCTCGCCGATGCGATCATCAACGCGCTCTACGGCGTTGGCATCCAACTGCACCTCCGCGCTCCCGCTGACGCGGCGACATCGGTTCGGCACACGGTCGGCACGCTCAGCCGAGCTGTTCGGCAACTCCAGTTGGTCATGCTCGGCTCGTGTGCGGACGGCGTCGTCATCGAGAAGCCGTAACCGATCCGGATCGGTAGAGCCACTCGCGCACCACGTCGGACCTGGCGTGGCCACGACACCACCGCCGGTGGACACACGTGCGGCGTGGTCCGGCTCAGCACGCGAAACTGTGAAGGAGGTGCGCGGTGCCCATCGCCAGACAGGACGGGCGACATCCGTGGAATGGTCCGGACAGTCAGCATCCCGGCGACCTGTCGCGGCTGCGGCTCAGCGAGCTGATCACGGAGCTGTCCGCGCACGTCACCGAACTCCTCGGTGCCAAGAACCAGATCCAGGGGCTGGTGAACGCGGTGATGACCGTATCCGCCGGGCTGGCCCTGGATCCGACCCTGCACCGAATCGCGCTCGCGGCGACCGAGCTGGTCGACGCGGAGTACGGCGCGCTCGGTGTGCTCGGTCCCGACGGCAGGCTGTCCAGTTTCGTCACCGTCGGCCTCGACGAGGCCACCCGCACCGCGATGGGGCCGCTGCCGACCGGCCACGGCCTGCTGGGCACCCTCATCGCCGATCCCCGACCGTTGCGGCTCACCGACCTGTCCGCCCACCCGGCCTCGGTCGGGTACCCGCAGCACCACCCCCCGATGCGGACCTTCCTCGGTGTGCCGGTGCGTATCCGGGACGAGGTCTACGGCAACCTCTACCTCACCGACAAACGCGGCGGCCGCGAGTTCAGCGCCGACGACGAGGTCGTCGTCGAGGCGCTCGCGGCCGCGGCCGGCATCGCGGTGGACAACGCCCGCCTGTTCGAACAGGCCACCCAGCGCCAGCGGTGGCTGGAGGCGGTCACCGAGGTCACCACCGACCTGATGTCGGGCATGGACCAGCGTGAGGCCCTGAAGCTGGTCGCCGTCCGGGCGGTGGACCTGGCCGACGCCGACGCCGCGCTGGTCCTGCTGACTCCGCCGGGCCGCCGCGACCGGCGCGTGGTGCACGCCTGGGTCGGCGGCATCGACGCGTCGGTGGACGGCCGGGAGATCCCCAGCGACGATCCGCTGATCGCCGACGTCATCGCCGGGGACGCACCCGTGATCGCGACCGACCTGGCCCGCACCAGGGCGGACAGCGAGCTGGCCGACCTGCTCGTCGGCTTCCAGCACTCGATGGCGGCCGCCATGCGCTCGGGTGAGCACATCCACGGCGTGCTGCTGCTCCTGCGCGGCAAGGACCGACAGCCCTTCGTCACCGGCCAGCTGCCGCTGCTGGCCTCGTTCGGCAGCCAGGCGTCGCTGGCGTTGCGGCTGGCCGGCGAGCAGACCAGGGGCCGGCAGCTGGAACTGGTCACCGACCGTGACCGGATCGGCCGGGACCTGCACGACCACGTCATCCAGGGGCTGTTCGGCACCGGACTGCGGCTGCAGGGCATCGCCTCGGCGGTCAGCGACCCCGAGCACCGACGCCGGCTGAAGGCCGGCATCGGCGAGATCGACGACATGATCCGGGAAATCCGCACGTCCATCTTCGACCTACAGGCCCCTGCGGACACCGTCGAGGTTGGCCTGCGCCGGCGTCTGCTGGACGTGATACTGGGTGGCGTCGACGCGACGGCGGTGCAGCCGACGGTGCGGATCTCCGGACCGGTGGACACCCGCGTGCCACCCGCGGTGGCCGATCACGTCGTCGCGGTGCTGCGAGCAATGCTCACTTTCTGGCCCGGCGATGCCACCGAGGTCATGGTCACCGTCGAGGCCACTGATCACCTGCTTGTCGTCGAGGTGAGCGACAACGGCACGGGACTGGACCGGAGCGCAGTCGACGAGAGCATGCGTCACCTTGAGAAC
>Ga0310811_10007017_pt1 | contig 14409 bp, 13 predicted proteins | sample YCmetagenome_FD_207642 | JGI IMG/M metagenome (GOLD analysis project Ga0310811, IMG submission 207642) | Soil microbial communities from experimental microcosm in Duke University, North Carolina, United States - YC | ecosystem: Engineered > Artificial ecosystem > Soil microcosm > Unclassified ...
AAACGTCGTGTAAATGGCATTGCTTCTCCCGGCGGAGGGGTGGCCGAGTGGCTGAAGGCGGCGGTTTGCTAAACCGTTGTACAGGGTCAACCTGTACCGTGAGTTCGAATCTCATCCCCTCCGCCAGCGGGCTGTCCGAGCGTGCCCATTTTCGTCCAGACGGCAATCAAAACCACCAAAAATCAACGACTTAAGGCACCTCACGGTCCAGTGAGGTCCACCCGTGTTTGCCCCAAGCCACGATCAAGGTGTAGGTAGAAGTGTAGGCGGGATTCGGGGCGGGACTTTTGGCGGGCAAGCTCAGTAGTCTTAGGATCAAGGCCATCGGGGGCCGGACCGGCCTTTACTCGGATGGTGGCGGTCTCTATCTCCAGGTCCGCTCGGCAAATCAACGCTCATGGATCTATAGATTCAAAATCGATGGCAAGTCCCGCTCCATGGGGTTGGGCTCAGCGGCGGACGTGTCGCTGTCAGAAGCCCGGGAAGCCGCTACGGCAGCCAGGAAGCTTGCTCATAAGAAGATCGATCCCATCGAGCATCGCACTGCTGTCCAAGAGGCCGCAGAGCGGGAGGCTGCCGGCGCCCTGACCTTCAAGGCCTGCGCCGAGAAATATATCGCCGATAAAAAGGCGGGGTGGAGTAACCCGAAGCACGCGGCACAGTGGGACTCCACGCTGGCCCAGCACGTCTATCCGGTGTTCGGAGGTAAGGCCGTCCAGAGCATCGGCCTGGATGAGGTCTTGGCGGCCCTGAGACCGATCTGGGAGACGAAAACGGAAACCGCCACCAGGGTCCGGGGCCGGATCGAGAGCGTGCTCGACTACGCCCGAGTCAATGGATGGCGGGTGGGGGAGAATCCGGCGCGATGGAAAGGGCACCTCGCCAACATCTTGCCGGCAAAGTCCAAGGTGGCGAAGGTCGAGCATCATTCAGCGCTGCCCTGGCAAGAGGCTGCCGCGTTCTTGGTGTCGCTGGGCGCCCAGGCCGGCATGGGGGCAATAGCACTGCGCTTCGTGATCCTGACCGCTTGTAGGACCAGCGAGGCGCTGGGCGCGACATGGGATGAGGTAAGTCTGGACGAGAAGGTGTGGATCATCCCGGCTGAGAGGATGAAAGCGCGAAAAGAGCATCGAGTGCCGCTCTCGGCCGCCGCGATGGCCCTGCTAGAGGCGCTGCCGCACCGCCAGGGGCCGCTGTTCCCCGGCCCGCGCGTAGGTAAGGGTCTCAGCAACATGGCCCTGCTTGCCACGCTCAAGCGCATGGGGAGGCAAGATCTCACGGCCCATGGGTTCAGATCCACCTTCCGCGATTGGGCCGCCGAAACCGGCAGGCCTAATGATATTGCAGAGGCTGCCCTTGCGCACTCGGCAGGCGGTGCAACGGTAGTCGCCTATCAGCGTGGCGACCTTCTCTCCCGGCGCCGCGCGTTGATGGAAGACTGGGCCGACTACTGCGGCGCGGTGGTTAAGCCCACGTAGATGCCGGCCCGGGCGCCGGCTGTGGCACTACTGTCGTGCGGGTTAGTGAATGGTATTCGCATCGGCCGGGGGCAGCATCGCATCCAGCCAGCGGTTGACGGTGGTCGAATGCCAGCGGGATAGAGTACCGAGCTTAATCGGCGCGGGAAATTCCCCATCTGCAACCATCTCATAAAGCTTAGAGCGCGAAATACGTAGCTTCGTCTTCAGGTCTGTGACGTTAAGCAGGTAGTCGCCCGTTGCGTGGGCCGGCAGTGGCGCCAGCGGCAGCGCGGCGGGCGGATGAGATTCGGTGTTAGCGGTGTAGGCGAGCCCATAGCGGTCTTTATATTTATAACGGGCGTGGGTGGGCGCGGAGGCAGTAGTGGTAGCGGTAGCAGGAGTCGACATTGGGTAGCTGTGGTCTCTCGTGTCCAGTTGGGGCCGGAAGTGGCCGCCTGAGAATTCAGCGTAAACGCTCACCACTAAGTCAAGTACATTCGTAGCAGGCCGGGCCGCAAATGTGCATGACTGCCCATTTCGGTCTTTGCGGAGACAAGGATGCCAAGGCTGCCTGCCCGCCGACCGGTCGGGATGGTCGGCCACGTGCCTGATCTCCACGGAAACTCATCGGTTTTTTTCGCTTGGTTGGCGAGTCACATGTCGCAAGCTGCTCGGGCTTGGGATCATCGCACCGCGTTGACGCGACATTGCCCCTTGTAGGTGGAGGGGTGTGCGCTCCGAAGGTGGGTGAAGCGCGGTATGCGGCTATCTCATACTGGCAGCAGAACCGTTTCTGGATCCGGACGAGCATCGAGGTGGTGGCCCTTGATCGCTGTGCCGCGACTACCGTTGACCTAGGCCCCCAAGCCGACAGGGTGGTCCGGAGGTTTGGTGACTGTCTTGGGGGTCTCTTCCTGACCGGATTCGGGCCGGCAGTGTCGATAGCGGAGATCCGACGCACGCCATGAGTTGCTGAGAGGTGAATGGGCTGCGTGATACTTAGCGCACCTAGCGACAGGCGGCCTGCCGCGAACCCAGGACAGAACTGCCAGGCACACTCAATCTTGAGAGCCGGGCGTTCGGCAGGCCAGAATATCTCTGATGATCTCTGGCTTCCAGACGATGCCTAACTGCGCTTGGATCTCGTTCCGGCCAACGTGCCGACCAGAGTAGACCCCGACAAACTCGACATGTCGATGTGGCCTGGAACCACCGTAACCGGTAATGTCGCTGTTTCTTACATACACTACTGGAGAACCCGACATACCCTCTCGCGTGGCTGTGTCGATGAGGAAGGCGGGTCTTCCATTGAGCAGAATTTCCATCTCGGTTGCTACCGACGCTCGCTTCCAAATCGGGAAATGCCCCGTAGGCTTCAATCCCATTGGAAACCCAAGGACAAAGAGATCAGAGCCCATGTCAAGTCGCCGACCTGTCCATTCGCCACTGTAGCTCGTCTTATCAATCGGACAGACGTAAGAGTTTTGAGGTCCTTTACTTGTCTCAACCATCAGATGTAGCGGAACGGGTATCGCCGTAACGTCGACAGAGTTTGAATAAACGGGATGCACGAACCAAGTTGCAGCGCAATTTTCATCGCGAAGTCTAATTTTCTGCCTCCATACCTCGGTATAGGATTCGCCCTGAATAAATCGAGGATATTCAAGCTCCTCTGGAGCGAAGTATGATAATGGCTCACCCGTATCTGGATGACGCCCGGCGACGACATGCCAGTTTGTTATCAGGAACGTTTCGCCATTTTCGGTCCAGAAAAAACCTGTTGCCTCTCCGAGGCACGCATCATTGCAGAGAATGCGCAGAGGAACTGAACGCAGTGACCACTCATCAAGCTTGCTCGGCATGACACTCTCCAATACCAATAGACTGAACTTTAGGTGGCAATCAGCGCGGGCGCCAGATGCCGACCGCTATCTAATCGTAATGACTGGACTTTTCGTGGACAAGCTGAGCATCGATATAGAGGGAGACGTTTAGTCTTCGTGCGCTTCGCGCATTACTCGCATGCTAGGTTTTAGCCGTTGAGACTCAATGACGAAGGCGTCCTTCGCCAATATCTGTGGCGAAAGAGACATGGATAGAAAGTATGAGCATGACAGGCCGATGTGAAGCCGATGAGGTCCGTGCGAACGCCGCGGTCGCCAAGTTCCTGGACTACTATGTTGATCCGAACCGTCCCTTCGACTACGCTGTCATGGTCAATGGCCCCTGGGGCTCTGGCAAAACCCATCTCGTCAAGGAATTCTTGAAGGACCGAAGCTTCCTCAAGCCGCTCTACGTCACGCTCAATGGGCTCTCGTCGATCGAACAAATCGACCAGGAGTTCTACCGGCAGCTCCATCCTATCCTGTCGTCACGTGGCATGAGGATCGCCGGTGCTGCCGCCCGGGCACTGGCGAAGGGTGCCCTCAAGATGGACTTCTCCAAGGAAGAGAGCGGCACCATGAACTTCTCGGTGCCCGAGATCGACCTGACCAAGGATTTAGCCAGTCCACGCGACCGGCTCCTGATCTTCGACGACCTCGAGCGGTGTAAGATGCCGATGAACGAGGTACTTGGTTATATCAACGGTTTCGTCGAGCACGACGGTCTCAAAGCCATAATCCTCGCGAACGAGACGGAGATAAGGACCAACCTTGAGTCCCGATATGATGAATTCAGGGAGAAGCTGATCGGCCAGACCCTGACTGTGTCTGCGCCGGCCGGAGAGGCATTCGACGTCTTCGTCCGTCAGGTCAGTCACCAGGCGACGAAAGAGTTCCTAATGCGCCAGAGGGAGGCCGTCCTCACCCTACACGCACAAGGTGGCCGGGGAAACCTTCGGACGCTGAAACATGCGTTGTGGGATTTCGAGAAGATCGGTTCGCAGCTTGAACAACGCCACTGGAGCAAAGAGGCATCAGTCCTGAAAATTATGAAGGGTGTGATGACCGTCACGATGGAATGCCGCTCCGGAAACTTGAACGAGCAGGATCTCTCCTCGCTGATTGGAAACCGGATTGGGCGGCTGATGCGGCTCCAGGGCGGGAAAGAGAAGTCGAAGGTTGACCTGATTGATGAGCGCTACCCCCAGGTAGACTTCGATAAAGTGCTGTTGGGAGCGAACATGCTCAGCGCGATCCTCCTCCGCGGCGAGATGGACGCGGCGGGGCTGGTGGCCGCGCTCGATGGAACGAGCGACTACGCGAAGCCAGGAGAGCAGCCAGTGTGGCTGCAGGCTATGCAGATCTTGACCTGCGACGACGCAACGTGTGACCGCATCGCGTACGAGGTAGAGAGCGCCTTTACAAGGCGCGAGTTTACTGTCCGTGGCGAGTTCCTCCAGATTGTCGGCATCCGACTGTGGTTCGCCAAGGTCGGCCTCCTGTCGAAAACACGCGAAGACATCGTTGCCGAGAGCAAAGTCTACATTGATGATCTGGGCCGCGACGGCCGGCTGGAGGCTAGCCTGGACCGACCGAGGGCCTCTGTTCGCGAGACGACCTACGGCGGTTACGTCATCGCCGAATCGGGCACCCCCGAACACAACGAGATCGCCGCGCACTACGACGAGGTGGCCCGCCGACAGGAAGAGATGACCTACCCCCAGATTGCCCGGGAGCTTCTCGCTCAACTGTCCGTCGATCCGGACGGCTTTCTCTTCGAGCTTGCGCCGAATAGCGTCCGAAATGGACGATACTGGTATAAGCCGGTTCTGGCATCGCTACCGCCCGTGGATTACGCCACGACCGTGTTCGCGGCGTCGCCCGAGATACAGTCGCGTGCCATCGAAGCCCTCCACAGCCGCCATGACCACTATCCGGAACCGTCGCTCCAGCCGGAGCGGCTGTGGATAGCGAAGGTCAAGGCCGAACTTGAGAAGCTGATGGCGACGGCCAAGCCCGTGACCCGATACCGCCTTCAGTCGCTCATCGCGCGTAACCTCAATCCGCTTTTGGCGGACGACGACCGTGGCGAGGTCGTTGGCTCGTCGGCGCTCGAAGAGAAACGGTAGCATCTGCTACTAGATTATAAAGCCTGAAGGCAGGCCACGCGGAAAATTTCCCTAGCCTGACACGTTCCGACCGTCGCGCATAGCCAGTAACCAATGTCAGCGCCGCGGTGAGTTACCGACTGCTTGAGGAGCCAAATCGTGGATGATGATCGGCTAGGTGGCGGGGTAAGCCCTGAGAAGGCCGAACAGCTGCGCCAGCTTCTTTTGGCTCTTGAGGAGCAGGTGAGAAGCCGTCAGCACCAAGCCGGTATAGACGAACTCTCGACGGAAGTTGCGAAGATCCGGGAGGCGGTTGAGAGTGGAAACCGCACAACGCCCCTCGCGGAGATCTTCAAATCGGTTCGCAACATTGCCGAAGGAATTGTCGGCGCTGCGATCTACGACCTCATACCAAGCAATTTGAAGTCCTCTCTGAGAGAGGAGCTTCTCGGCGCGCCTCAAGATCCTCGTGATATCGATGATAGGTGCCTCTACGCAGTTCGAGTTCAGATCCTGCTCGAATCAGTGCGTGCCTTCCAATTCGCCGTCGACGCCCGTTTGCCATTCGCCTTCACTTTGAACGGCTTGGAGATGCGCATCTGGTGCGGCCCTCAGTTGGCGGCCATGCTGCGACTAGCTTTTGAGAAGAGCGACATCGAACACCCAACTGGAGCACATTTGGGGATACGGCTTCGCGTCCTGACGCCACGGCAGGCAGAAGTCGTGAAGGCAGGGCTTATGCAAGTTCAAGAAGAAATTGCACTCGCGATCTTGCGGCCGAGCTCCGGATTGTCACCCGAGGAGGTGGCGAATAACGTCTTGGCCAACCTCCGCCAGCCGAAGGCTGTGCTTCGGCGTGCAATTTTGCCTGCGGCCCCGCACTAATTGCGACGCGACTGGATGAGCAGTTCGCTGTTGGGAATCATGCACCCCACATAGCAATCCAGGTTCCGGGGCCTCCCCTTGCCGACGCTCGCCCGTGGCCGAGCCTTCTTCACAGCGCCGGCCACCTGGTTGGGGTCACCGCACCGATCAAATATCTCGAACGGGCTAGCGCCTCGACATCGAGGCGGCATAAGGTGTTCTTCTTTTGTTCACGTTATTCACAGGTTTGCCCACAGGCTCTCGATGCCGCATCCGCCCTCATTCAACGCCAACGACCGCCTATCCGATTGGCCCCTCTGTCTGATCGAAGCAGCATGCTCAGAGTGTGGGAGACGCACCGTTATCCCCATCTCGCTGCTGCTCAGGACGCAGCCGGACGCCCGCATCATGGACGTGGTGAAGCGTCTGCGGTGCGACAGGTGCGGGGTCGGCGCGGCGCCTGTGTTCCTATGTGAGGGGTTCCACCGCCAGGGCGGCAATGGTGGGCCGTCACCTGGTTGGAGCCTCGAACTGGTGCCGGCCGGGCAGTAGGCGCGGACACAACGGTGCCGGCATCGATCCCCCCCCCTTGTGGCCCCGAGCGGGTCGCGAAGGCCCCCAGGGCTCGCGGGAGGCGGGTATCCGGCCACCGTGCCGGGGGTGTATATCTTGTCTCGATGCGAGCCTAAGGGAGGCTTAGCAGCGCCGTATCCCGCTAGTCGGGGCCAAGAGTGGATTGCTGATGAATACGACCTTCGCGACTGCCCACAACCATGCATCCCGCACCCATGTCTGCCGGTGGTCCATGAAGGGTGAACATGAGAACTGTTCCGAATCGCAGCGGTAGCCGCAACATGGCTAAAGCCGATCGCGACTCCGACATCCAGTATGGCGCGTTGCCATATCGCGTAGGGCACCATGGCATCGAAGTCATGCTCATCACGAGCCGTGAGACGCATCGGTGGGTTATCCCGAAGGGTTGGCCGATGGGTGGCAAGAAGCCTCACCGCGTCGCCGAAATCGAGGCCTTCCAAGAGGCCGGAGTGAAGGGAGTCATCGCGAAGAAGCCGATCGGCACCTATCCCTATCCGAAGGTTCTCCCGCACGGCGAAGAGAGGCTGTGCTTCATCGAGGTCTACCCGCTGCGGGTAACACTCGAAACCCGGAAGTGGCGCGAGAGGGCAGAGCGACAACGTGCTTGGTTTCGCGCCGAGGAAGCAGCAGGGCTAGTCGATGAAGGTGGATTAGCACTGATCATCGATGACTGGCGCTAACGACATCGTCGGATAGCGGGGCACTCGTGAGCCGCTGATGCGCCACGGTGGACTGGCACCAGGGCGCAGTCGTGAACTGGTGCCCAACACATCGAAACCCTCTCAGGCCCTTTGGCTTGACGCCGGGGCGCGGGTGTTGCCTGCATGCTCTCCTGGCCTCTGAACTTCGTCAAGGAAGAGGCCCCGCGCTTCCGGGCAGGCCTCGTTCCACGCGTTCATAAGCTTGCGCAATTGCGCGTATGCCTCGGACTCGGTTAGCGCGATGGTGCGGTCAGTCTGCTGATTGCGCCTGCGAGACTCGGCGGCATCACGCTCGCGTTTGAGATCTGCCACCTTCTCAAGCTGCTTCTCTAGGGGCTGAGAGGCTATCGCCAGCCGTGCCTTCTGCGTATCAAGGCCGGCTTCGTCGGCAGCCTGCTTGGCTTCCTCGGAAATGCTGGCGATCTTGATGGAGCGCTGTGCCTCTTTCTCGTTTATTCCAAGCTCAAGGGATGCAGCAGCGATGCCACCTTCGTGACGGTGACCACGACCATCAGAACGCTTACTTTCAATCGGGACATCTTGTCCCAATTGAAGCTTTGAATCTGTAAGCCTTATCCACTCAGCGACATGGTCCGCGCGTTCCTGCACCGACAGTTCCGCCCTGTGAAGGCTCTCTGCGATCTCCCACAAGCGGCACTCGTCCTCGGTGGAACCGTGGAGAATGATCACGTCGATATCTTTCATGCCAACGATTTTGGCCGCTTCAAGCCTGTGACGCCCCGCGACGAGTATGGGAACGTCGATAACAGCCTCTCCATCCAAGATCATCTCCGGCTCGATCCGAATCGAAATGGGTGTGCGAACCCCGAGAAGCTTGACCGATTCCGCAAGAGCCGCTGCCCGAGACGGATCGAATGCACGGAACCGGTCTGGTATCTGAATGTCATCTATTGGGAATGATTCAACCTTCAATTATCGAACCTCGGGAAGGGTTCAAAAGTGAAAGCGATGGTGGCAGTAGTAGGATTCATTGAAATTAAGTAACCTTCGCCATATGTTGGGTTGAGGATTATTGCCTGTCCGCATTGTATGGAAATGCGGCGGCAAGCGGGTAGATGCTTGTCACGCATGAAACGGTTCGTGTCGGCTTTTTGTGTGTCAAGGTAAATCTTGGCCTTCAAAGCCCTTAAATGTGCTTATGTCTCCATCTAAGAGAAGATGCGGAAGTAGGTAGCCGCGCCCTTGTCAATTCAAGCGAGTAGGTAGAGCATCCAGAGATACCTGCGAAGGATCAGACCGCATGGTAGACACAACCTTGTCTGGTCTACGTGTTCTCGTCGTAGAAGACGAGGCGATCATCGCCATGTTGATCGAAGATGCTCTCGAGGCGGAGGGATCCGTGGTCATTGGTCCTTATGCGACCGTCGTAGAGGCCCTGCAGGTGGCCCAGCTTCCCGGCATCGACTTCGCCCTGCTCGACATGAGTCTGTTAGATGGAATGGTCTTTCCGGTGGCTCAGGAGCTATTCCGCCGAGATGTCCCATTCCTGCTCATCAGCGGCTATGGAGAGGATGCGGTGCCACCTGAACACTTAGGGTGGCCCTACCAAAGCAAGCCCTTCACATGCGACGATCTGTTGAACCGAATGCGGCGTCTGCTGCACCAGCGGTAAGGCCGGTTCGTGCAGGCCCGGGGGTGTCGTGGGAAGGGTTCGGCCGGGTGGGCCGTGGTGGTAGGGCCCGATAGGGATCGCTTTGGACGGAAAAGAAGGGGCAAGGGCAAGCTCCAGGCCAGCGGACAACGCTACCCAGCAATCGCCGCAGACGAGCTGCGTATTGGGCTTGGCCCATGCATTCGCGGCACAGCTCGGGCAGATGTATTTCGTCTTGCTGGCGGCCTTCTTCTTCCGGGTCTCGCCCTCATGATCGTTGGCCCACTCCACGAACGATAGGGTAGAGCCTGCCGCCAGTAGGCCGACGCACGATTGCTCGAACCGACCGCCGGTTTCGATGTAATGGCTCACATGCTGGCCCGTGTCTTTCCCACCGGGCGCCTCGGTGGCGGACGGGATCAGACCGACGCGTCGCATGAGCCCGGCCCACTCTTTGTTATGGTAGCCGTTTCGTCCCGGGTCGCCGTGGTGATGCTGCTCCAGATGCGTCATCTCGTGCACCAGCGTGGAAAGCACTTGCACAACACCCTGATCGAGGAAATGGCGGGGGTTCAGCGCAATTTCGTCCGTGATATCGTCATGATCCCGCGTTCCGAAGCGATTGCCTACGAAAAAACCGTAGCACTTGTTTTTTCGCTGCAGCGTGATTATGCAGGGAGGCAGTCGCCCTTCGAACAGCTCTCTGTTGAAGTGGTCGTATGCGGCGGTCAGTTCGCCATAGGTCCGGGTAGTCGGGTCGCTCTGCTGGCTCATTCCACTAAATTTCTTTTTGTTTCGTACGATACAATTCATCACCCGCTTTGACAGGTCGGGAGCACTTGCCAAGTCTGCTGGACCCGAAGATCGGCGGGGCTCGGGCATCCATGATGTCCACATATTGCAGAATCAAGAGGCGTGCTGGTTTGAGCAATCGATGTTGGCAGGGTCCAGGCCACAGGCCGCCTTTCCATTCGTGGTCGAACGTATAAACGGATACACCGAGGCGGGTAGCAGCTTTGCTACGGCCCAGCGTCCGGGACCAAAACGGCAGGTCAGTCGGTTTGGTCATTGTGATAAGGCAAGCTTCGAAGCCTCTTATATCGCCACACTGACGTGTAGCGGCGTTGATCCTGACGGCCCTCCTGATTGATGATCTCGCATCTGTGCAGCCTGCATTCAAAACCTGCATGATTGATGATACGTATGGGCTCTACCGAAAGGTTGGACGTTTGATTGGGCAGTGTTTATGCTTCCTTCCCAGCTACGTGTTGTAGCCGAGGATTCGGCATGATTGGGCAATCCTTACACTCTTTTATCTCCCCCATGGCGGGGACGGGACATTGGGACACCCTTAAGGGTGTGTCCCTCATGTCCCAATGTCCCTACGGACCTTTTGGGCCTTCGAATATTTCCAGGGACATCGTGTCCCCGTTCATGTCCCTAGTGTCCCGACCCCGATTTTAAGTAGGGAATCCCTAGGCTTCGTCGGGGACATCCCCGTATCAAGCGTGTCCCTGGAGGTGCCAAACATCTGCCCAATCCGACCTCGATTTCGGTCCTTTTCCAGGGACATGGCGAGGAAATAAGGAGGACCAAATCCAGGGGCATGTCCCTGTCAAAACCTGCCTTGGCGAGCACTACGACTGCCCATCAGGCGCTGCCCGCCGGGGTCGCGTAGATGAAACCATCGGCAGTAGCCGACCAAACTTCGATAGCATCAAAGTCATCTTCCGCCGAACGCGGTTCATCGATCCATGCCCACGGCTTTTGGACCATAACTCTGCCCGGTTCGCCCGGTGGGACTTTGAGGGCGCGGTCGAATGCTCTCTTATTCGCTCCCTCCGTTGACTCGGGTCGCTTGGCATAGAAAACCTGTCGCCATGCCTCAACGTCGCACGCGATATCCCCATTAGGCTGCCGAACCCCATCCGCACTGATGGTCTCCCGCAAAGCATCGACAATCGTTCTCGGGATTTCCAGCAAGTCATCCTCCCACCGCTTCTCCACGATGGCTTGCGCGGCGGCTTCTACGGCGATCGGTGCCGTGATCATGTCGCCATCCTCGTCTAAGCCCAGCGACATAGACTCAATCTTAAACGCGATGGGCAAGAATGGGTTGCCATTGCGGTTCTTGCTCAGACGGACTTTGATGACCGGATCATTCACCTTCCGGTCCAGCACCAGGCAGGCATCTAACGTTCCGTTGAGCGAGCTATGGCCGCGTGGAGTCCCATCACCATGCTTTGCCGGGTGATGCAGCAATAGGACTGCTGCACCAGTCGCCGTGATCTTACGAGCAAAGGCGACAACTCCACCCATGCCGCCATCGCCCCTGCCTCCGTTCTCCTCGATCCCAGCCCATGCCGCGGCAAGCGTGTCGATGACCACAAGACACGGCTTCCACTCATCCACATACGCGAGGAGGTCGGCTGCATTGTCGGTATCGTTCAGGTCCGAGATGTCAACAACTTGAAAGTTGTCGGTATCACCGTGACGCCGATAGAGGGCATCAACTCGCTGCCTCATGCCCGCGAAGTCCTCGGCTGCGGCGTAGAGAACTCGTCCTGGCTTGGTCCGAAGGCCAAATATCGGTCGCCCCTGTGCAATGCCATAGCCGATGTAGGGGGCTAACACGCTCTTGCCAGCGCCTGGATGCGACACAAGGGCGGCAACGTCACCGGGGGCTATCAACCCCTTTGCGATATAGCCACGCCGCTCTGTCGTGCTGCACTGGGCGGGAGTCACCACCCTGTCGCGCAGCTTCCGATTGGTCCGAACAGCAGTCACCTTGCCGATCTCGATCCGCAGTTGCTGGTCCAATGGCAGTCCCATGTCCACAGCGTCGCTCATGCTGCGATCCCCTCGCCACTGGGCGCCGGTTCGGTCTCGGGGATGAAGTCGGCGAACTCCTCGGCAGCTGACTCGTTCACGATGTCGCGCAGCCCCAGGTGCCGAGCCTCCTCCATCAATAGATTCCAGCCCGACTTGTTGTCGCACTGGGCGAAATCTTCATCCCACTTAAAAAGCTCTGCCTCGAAACTCGTCACCTTGCCGTCACGCCCGGGCCAACGCGCGGCCCACTCGACTGCCGCAATGCGAATACGGTCGGCGTCCTCCTCCGATAGACCCAGAAGGGCCTCCAAGGCCTGCATGCAGCCCGCCGTGGCCCGCATGATCCCGATATAACTCCCACGGTCTAGCTCGGCATCATGCTCCATTCTCTCCAATAACCGCACGAGCAGGTCCACGGATGGGGGCAACTGCCCTTCCAACTTATCCCCCTGCGCGACGGCCGCTCCCTTGCGAGACATGTGCACGTCGATGCCCCCAGCGCGAAAGACCCCCATAAGTCCATCCATGATCGCGTCCAGCGCCGCGCGATCGGTCAGCACTGGAATCTGGGCCGCTGTGGGCGCCCTGTAGCGCTGCCCTGGGCGATCCGTCCGCTCCCACCATATGAGGTCGCGTGTATATGCGTGGCGGCCTCCCACGACCGTCTGCTGCCCGTTGCAAAGGCATTCAACCTTACCCAGAGGCTCACCATCCGCCGCGCGCGACAGATGGTATTCTCGTTTGCGGCCCGCCTCTTGATCCGCCGCGATTCCAACTAGGATGGCGCAACGTCCTGGCCGGGTATATCTGACCCAGATTGGCCTGCCGATCTGCTTCGCCACCTCGTCAATTGCAACACGACTCATCAGGGTCGCGAGCTTCACGTCAGCGTCCGTATCGACACGGGTATCCACATCGATCATGACGAATTGTCTGCCGTCCGCGACGATACCGAGTAGCAATCCGCAGTTCGCACCCTGCCTGTCGGCGTTGCGCAGGATTAGTGGATCAGCGCCCCTACGCCACCCGTAGAGCGCCTTCCACTTACCCTCGCCTGCCGGCATAGCGGGACTCTTGCCAGGGCTCGCCAGACTGCTTGCAACGCCAACTGCGTCGATGGGGGCGATGGGTAGCAGCACGGCTTGTGGAAAGCCGGAGCGCACGAAGGCAGCGATATGGCCTAGCTGCGCGGTAGCAACTGCAGGCTTTGATTTATTTTCCCTTTGCACGTCATTTTCTATTGCGCCGGAGCCGGTGTTTGTGATAGGAATAAAGTCAGTCGAAAGCATTTAGGCGTGAGCGATCATCGTTGAAATGTTTGTTGAATACGTGGTTGATACATGGCGGCGGTGACCTTGAGGCGGGTCATCGCCGTTTCTTTTTCGTGACCGATGGCATCATGGTGTTTGATCTGCCGCATCCGGAGCACGTGCCCGAAGCGCTGCCGCAACCAAGATTCGAACTGCCGCCGTCTCGGTGAGGCCGCGTTCGGTTCGATACGCGAGAAGCTGTGCCGCTAGCCGTGGTTGCGAGGTCAGGTCCAGGCTCATCCTGCCGTATTTCTCGCTACGGTCTACCGACGCGCTCATAGAGGGCTCTCGTGGCTATGGCGGCGCAGTCCGTCATTAACCAGGATGCGCAAGGCCTCCGCGCCATGGACGATTGCGTTTTCTCGCTGATATCGCCGCGCAGCTTCGAAAAGCCAGCGCGGCAGATAGATGACCTTGCGCCCTGTTGTAGGGTTGCTGGCCGGTTCAATGTGTAGTGTGGTCAAGGTATCTCTTTATATATGGCCCGCCCTATCTGTGAGGACGCTAATACGTTGATATCACAGAGCGCATACACCTCAGTATAGTATGCGTCAAGTTAAATTCGCATATTCGTCGAAATTTCCGTGATTATATTTGGTTCTATACAATCAAGATGTATGTTAACACCTGTTATTATACAATTGAGTTGTATCGGTTACTGTCTCCGGAGGTCCAGGGAGGTCTCAGGAGGTATCATTTGCCGAAGCGGGGTTCGCGCCGCTGACCCCGATTGCCCGATGGCGGTAGTGCTGATGCCGTGGGTGCTGCGGGCTCCGAAACCCATTCCAAATTGCGTGTGCCCGATCCATCCGTGATCGCGACCCAGCCGGTCGCTGTTCGCCGCCAGAGCCATCTGCCGTCTTCTGTGAGCCACGGCTGAGGGGGGTTCTTCACACTACCAGACGGAACCCACTCCTCCCGCACGGCCGGCTTCTTCGGCGAGATAAGCCTGAAGATGAGGTATACCCACCTGCATAGCACGAGAGCGCAAAATATGAGAAAGACGATGCCTACGCCGTCCATGTAGCTCTCGACCCAGGTCGGG
>Ga0310811_10007018_pt1 | contig 14409 bp, 13 predicted proteins | sample YCmetagenome_FD_207642 | JGI IMG/M metagenome (GOLD analysis project Ga0310811, IMG submission 207642) | Soil microbial communities from experimental microcosm in Duke University, North Carolina, United States - YC | ecosystem: Engineered > Artificial ecosystem > Soil microcosm > Unclassified ...
TCGTGCGGGTAGTACATGCACGACACCGCCTCGAACACCGTGCCGGATCCGGCGCCGCCCCAGCTCACGGCTCCCTCGATGAGCCAGCGGGTCTGCTGGAAGTCGACCGTCGCCGCCGGCAGGACGGCTCCCTCGGCCAGCCGGACGAGCTTCACGTTGGGGCCGGTCTCGTACATGTTGAGCACGTGCTTGACCTCTACGCCCTCGCGCAGCGGCCGCCAGGGGATCTCACCGGTGCGGACGTAGACCGGATGCAGCAGCCTCGGCCGGGCGTACTCGACCTTCTCCTCACCGGTCAGCTCCAGGGTGCCCCGCTCGATCGCCACCGTGATGGCCTCGAAGGAGTCCATCGGGCGACCGCCGTCGGGGCGGTAGACGCCGTTGTCGAACACGCCCCGCTTCGCCAGCTCCTCGGTGGTCCTGGAGATCAGCGTCTGGTCCAGGAACGGCCGGTTGGCCGGGCCGGTGAACTGGGTCTGCAGCATGTGGCACCGGGTGGTCGGGTTCTCGATCGATCCCATCGGCCCGTACTTCACCGAGTCGCCGACGAACTGCAGGTCGCCCTCCTCCACGACGTCCCTGCCGAACTTCATCGAGCCCCGGTGGAAGTAGCGGATCTGCGAGAAGGTGTGCGCGTGCCGGACGTTGTGGATCTCCTCCAGCTCCAGCGCACTGTTGTTGGTCACCGCGATTCCCCGCTCGGGGTTGATCACCTGGAAGAACCGCTGGTCCCAGCTGGAGGCCTGCCGGCCGCCGAACCCCTGGGCCTGGACCGCGAGGTCGTCGTAGCCGACGCAGACGGCCTCGGTGCCGTCGAAGGTGTCCGTCTCGTTCAGGATCAGAGGCATCTGCGGGTCCCCTCCTCGATCTCGACAGGCCCTATTCGGCCTCGAAGCGTCGTCACGTGATTGTCGGACAATATCGTAGCCGTCGGTCCAGACTCTCGCCATCGGTGTCGCAGACGATCGTCACGACCGGTTCCGCAACGGTCCGCTCGAGATTGACCGAGGGCCTTAATTGTCCTATATTTTCCCTTGCATCGTGATGCGCACGACGGGCCGTGGGTCGACCGGTTCCGACGTCCAGCGACCGAGAGGGATGACATGTCTTCCGAGGCCTCCGCCGACACCGTTGTGGCACCGAACCTCAGCCTGCTGACCGGTCCGATCGAGAACCCCGGCCAGCCGACCATCTTCAAGATCGAGAAGCCGGAGATGAAGCGGGGCAGGCACGTCCGGGTCCTGGCGCGGACCGAGACGATGTACTGCAACGTGCAGTTCGTCCGCCAGGGCGGGGAGAACAAGCTGCACTCGCACCCGAACCTCGACGGGCTGTGGTTCGTACTGAAGGGCCGGGCCCGCTTCTACCAGGGTCACGAGGAGCTGCTGGTCGAGCTGGGAGCGGGCGAGGGCGTGGTCATCCCCCACGACTTCCGGTACTGGTTCGAGAGCACGGGCGACGAGGACCTGGAGCTACTCCAGGTCGAGTCGTTCACGAACCCCGGCGGAGCCATCCAGCGGGTCGTGCACGACAGGTCCGGCGAGCTCTCCGCGGAGTCCTACGACATGGAGTCCGGCCACTGAGCCCGGCGAGCGGGGGTCACCGGACCGCCAGCTCCCGGGCGGACGGCGCCGCTCCGCTCAGCCGACCGGGTCCCAGCGACGGACGCTGACCGGCTCCTCGCCCGGGTCCCGGTCGAAGTTGAACCGCAGCCAGGCCTTCGCCACCTCGGCCACGAAGATCCGCCCCTCCTCGTCGACGGCGACGTCGTGCGGGGCGACGAGCCGCCGACCGTCGTGGGAGTCCAGCACCAGACGCTCGCGACCTGTGGCGTCGACGGCGACCAGGCGGTTGCCCAGCCCCGCGACCTCTCGCTGCACCCCACTGGGCCCGAGCTCGGCGATGAGCAGAAGGTCCTCGCCGTCGAAGCGCATCGGGACCGCGGCGCACGGGCGGTGACAGTGCCACTGGCCCCGGACGCCGCCGTCCGTGTCGAAGAACTGCAACCGGAAGTTCTCCCGATCGGACACCACCAGCAGGTCATCGGCCAGCAGCCGCACGTGGTGGGGAAGGCTGAAGCAGCCGAGCGTGCCTCCCGGCGCCCCCCACGACGACAGGTGGTTCCCTCGGCGGTCGAAGCGGTGCACCCGGGAGTTCCCGTAGCCGTCCGCGACGAATATCTCGCCGGTCCGGGGGTGCACGGCCACCGAGGTGGGGCGGTTGAACATCTCGCCGCCCTGCCACGGCGCCGGTTCCCCCCGCCGGCCCAGGACCAGCAACAGCTCGCCGTCCGGCGACCGTTTCTCCACCACGTGGGCGAACTCGTCGACCAGATACACGTCGCCGAACCGGTCGAGGGTGATGCCGTGCGGGCGCTCGAAGTCGCCCTCTCCCCAGGCTTGCAGCACCCGCCCTTCGAGGTCGAGCTGCACAACCGGCATCTCGCCTCGGTGGTACACCCAGACGGTGCCGTCCGGTCCGACCGCCACGGAGGCGGTGTCCCCGGTGAACATCGCACCGCCGTCGGCACCAGAGGGCCAATCGGGCCGCGGGCGGAACCCGGCCGCCCCGTCCGCGCCGGCGGCCGGACCGGCCGCGGCCAGCGCGGCCAGCGGAGTGCTCGGCGGCAGCTCCCCCATGGCCGCGGTCAGTACTGAGTGTTGCCGGCGTCGACCGTCATCGCATGGGCGGTGACGTAGCGGGCCTCGTCGGAGACCAGGAACAGCAGGGCGTTGCTGGCGTCGACCGGCTCGACCATGTCGATCTCCAGGCCGTTGGTGAACATGCCCCCGAGGCGCGGATGCCTGGCCAGGACCTCGCCCATCCTCGCAAAGGAGGCCTCGGAGTTCATCAGCGTCTGGACACCGGTGGGGTGCAGCGTGTTGACCCGGATGTGGTGCTCGGCCAGCTCGAAGGACAGCGAGCGCATCAGACCCACGAGCGCGCTCTTGGCCGCGGTGTACGGGTGAAAGAACGGCAGGCCCTTGAGCCCGGCCGCCGAGCTGATCAGCACGATCGAGCCGCCGCCGGCGTCGATGAGGTGCTGGATGGAGAGCTGGACGGTGTTCCACACGCCGGTGAGGTTGATGTCCAGGACGTCCTGCCAGAGTTCGGGGGTCACCTCGTGCCACTCCTGGATGGTGATGATCCCCGCGTTGGCCACCACGGCGTCGAGCCGGCCGAGGACACCCACGCCCTGCTCGATCGCCGCCCCCAGCCCGTCCCGGTCGCGGACGTCGGCCTCGACGGCGACGATCCGGCGGTCGAGCGCCTCGACCTCCTTGACCGTCTGCGCCAGGTCCTCGGACGTCGCGGGCGGGTAGATCGTGTGCGGCATTGCCGCGCACGCGTCCACCGCGATGATGTCCGCGCCCTCCTGCGCCATCCGGACGGCGTGGCTTCGGCCCTGACCGCGAGCGGCGCCGGTGATCAGCACGACCTTGCCGTCCAGACGTCCCACGGCCACCGCCTCCTCAAATCGTCAGACAATTAGCCTAGCGGACGCATCGGCCGACTGCCAGCACACTCCATATCCGGCGGAAGCGGATACCCACGCAAGGGTCGGAGTCGAGCGAACTGTCGGGCATTTGAGGTGGACGCGTGTTGCGAGCGAGCCGGAGAGCTCAGCGGGCTGTCACACCGAGGTAGTCCAGGACCGCCGTTTCGGCGGTGTCCGGATCCCGCGCCTCGAATGCGCTCACAACGGCCTTGAAGGACTCGAGAAGCTGGCCGCCGGGCCGGACGCCCACGCCCCTCGTCCGGCTCGACGCCACCCGCAGGGCGGCCAGCACGATGAAGCCGACCACGTTGCCCGAGGACTCGAAGACGGCCTCGTGGAACTCGGTGTCCAGCTCGGTGAGCTTCGGATCATCCCCGTCCAAGCCCTCGGCCTGCTCGATGATCTTGCGAAGGATGTTCAGATCGCTCTCGGTGTGCTTCGCCGCCGCGAGGCGCGCGCAGTGTCCGCCGAGCACCCGTACGACGTCGGAGAACTCCTCGGAGGCCAGCGCGTCGGCGCCCAGCAGGATCTCCAGGTCACGTCCGAATCCGGTACCGACCGTCCTCGGGTCCAGCGCCCGCACGAAGCTTCCCCCACCCGAACCGGAGAACTTCTCGATGAGGCCGTCCGAGACCAGCGTCCGCAGCGCCTCCCGGACCGTCGAGCGGGAGACGCTGAACGTGCCGGCCAGGGTGATCTCGCTCGGCAACCGATCACCGGACCGCAGGGTCCCGGACGTGATCGCTTCCCGCAGCTGGTCCTCCACCTGCTGACGGGGCCGCTTGACCGGCGTGATGGCCAGTGTCGGAGATGTCTCCGCGCCGAACTCCATGTGGCTGCCCTCCGCGCCGAACTACCGGTGTCCACACATCTTTCCGCGTCAGGCGCTGGAACGCCGGGACGCGCCGCCGACCGCCCTGGACGGCCGTCCGTCCTGGACCGACGGCATTCCGCGTCCGTCCCGCTGGCCGTCCGGCAGGAGGTGATCACGCAGGTAGCTCAGGTGCTCGACCATCGCGCGTTCCGCCGCGTCCGGATCGCCGGTCTCGATCGCCGCCAGGATCGCCTGGTGCTGGCGCACGGCCTCCCGGCCCACCTCGGGTGACAGCTCGAGGTAGTGCACCGGCTCGGTCTCCGCGTGCAGGGCGCTCACGAACGAGGCCACCGCCCGGTTCCCGGAGGCCGCGGCGATCGTCGTGTGGAAGCGGGCGTCGAGCTCCGGCACCTCCGGATCGTCGACCGAGATCGACTTCTGCCGGGCGACGACCTCCCGGAGCGCCGCCAGGTCGCGGGCCGAACGGTGCTCGGCGGCCAGGCGGGCGGCCGGGACCTCGAGGTACTGGCGCACCATCGCCACCTCGTCGGGGCGCAGGGTGCCCAGCTCCAGACGTACGTGGAGGGACTCCTGGAGCAGCACGCCGAGAGACTGGTAGTCGACGTCCTGGACGAAACTGCCGCCCTTGACCCCGGGCGACTTGCGGATCAGGCCCTGGGCGCACAGGGAACGCAGCGCCTCGCGCACGGTCGTCCGGCTGACCCCGAACTGACGACCCAGCTCGTCCTCGGAGGGAAGCCGCTCACCCCCGCGCAGGTCGCCGGAGAAGATCGCCGAGCGGATCTTCTCCTCCACCTGGGCGCGCGGACGGAGCACCTTCTGCCCGATGATCCTCGGCGGGGGTCTGCCCGCCCCGGTTGCCGACGCTGCCACCGCGTCCCTCCGACTCTCGACCGTCGGCTCGGCCGAGCCTCCAGGAAGCCCAATTGTAGGACAGTAGGCAGGATGAAGCCGAACGGACCGGCCGTCGGCTGAGGTTTCCCGCAGCGCCGGTCCGGGTCACATCAGGGCCGGTCCGGGATGCCCCGCTCCAGGAACAGCGCCAGTACCGAGGCCACCTCGGCCCGGGGCATGAGGTCCTCCTGCACGCAGAGCGCATACGGGAGCTCGACCAGCAGCGCCCACATCACCACCCGCGCCACCCGTCTCTCCAGCGACTCATCCGGTAGATCGGTGGGCGACAGGCCGTCCATGATCGCCAGCGTCGTCTCACGCAGGTGCACCGTCAGCCCGCCGAGCTCGATGTCGTTGCCCGTCTCGTGAACCCAGACGTGCAGGACCGGCCCGTGCTCGGCGAGAACGTCGAGCCAGCGGTCGATCCAGTCGTGGAGGTCGTTGCGCCGGGTGTCGCTGGTCGGGAGGTTCTCCAACGGCTCGCGCACCGCGAGGGCCGCCCGGTGCGCGAGCGTCTGCAGCAGCGCGCGGCGGTCGGCCCAGTACGCGGTGAAACTGCCCCGGGGAACCCCCGCCGCGGCTACCACGTCCGCGACACTCGTACCGCTGTACCCCTGCCTGCGGATGACGTCCAGTGCGGCGGGCAGGACCCGATCGACGACCACCCGCCCCCTCGGCGTGTCCACCGACCGCCGCAGGCCGACGAACCCGCTGGAGGGTTCGGGGAACTCGGGCAGGACCTGACGGCTGCGACGGCGAGGAGTGATCTCGTCGCGCGGGGCGGGCAGCGGCGGTCCCTGCCAGGTGGGCCGGGCCGAGTCCGGCAGGAGCGTGTTCCCCAGCAACACCGCGAGATGATCGTCCACCGAGCTCTCACCGATGGCGGGCATCTGCGAGGCCCTGGTCAGCTGGGCCCAGGCGACTAGGGCCAGGACCGCCGTCGCCATCACCCCCGGATCCACCCCGGCCGTGTCGGTCTTGGCCAGCCGGGGCTTCAACGTGTCCGCGAACATCCGAAGGAATCGTGTGACGGCCCGGCGCAGACCGTGGTCGGCGTGGTCGACGATCGGCCACAGCCGGATCGTCGTCGAACGCCGATGCACCACCGAGGACAGTCCGGCGATCCATACCCGCAGCTCGTCGAGCCCGATCGGGTCGGCCTCGATCGGACCGAGGCGGCCCGCGTGCCTGACCAGGTCCGATCCGGCCTCATAGGCGAGCTCACGGAAGATCTCGGCCGTCGACGCGTGCCGTTCGCGGATCGCCGCCCGGGACTGCCCGGTGGCCTCGGCGACGGCATCCAGGGTCACCGCCCGGTATCCGATGTCGGTGAACAGCCGCTGCGCCGCCCGAAGGGTGTCGTCGCGGTTCGACCCGCTCGACCCGGTGAGCGACGGGCCGCCACCGCCCCGCGCTCGAGGTCCGACCACCATCACGCCTCCGGGGGTCAATCTAACCGACCCCGGCCGTCCCCGGCATCAACGCTCCACCAGGCCGGACCCCCGGCCCCGGCGGCCCGCGCGGAGCCACTAGCGTCTGATCAAGGCCTACTCCGAAGGGAGCCTCTCGTGCCCAAGCTCCAGCCCGTCGACGAGTCGTTCTTCGACTCCGCGCCCACCCGCATCGCCCGTACCTGGTCGATCAACCGCCCGGCCGCCCAGGTGTGGCAGGAGCTCGTGGCCGACCGGCCGTTGGACTGGTGTCGCGGCCTCTCGGTCAGCTGGACCTCGGCGCGCCCCTTCTCGGTGGGCACCACCCGCCAGGCCAAGGTGCTGGGCGGGGTCCTCACCGTTCAGGAGCACTTCTTCATCTGGGACGAGGGCCGCCGCTACGCCTTCTACGTGACCTCGGCGAACGCCCCGCTGTTCAAGAGCCTGGCGGAGGACTACATCGTCGAGCCCACCGGCGCGGACAGCTGCACCTTCACCTGGAAGGTCGCCGCGGCACCCACCACCATCGGCAAGCCGGGCGCGCCGGTGACCGGGGTGCTGTTCAGCAGCTTCTACAAGGACACCGAGCGCCACTACGGCATCTCGTAGGCATCCCCGCTGATCAGCCGGGCGGATCAGTCGCTCCGGCTGGAGCGGCGCTGCTTGTCCTTCTTCGCCTTCTTGCCGTGAGGCTGCGAGCGTTGGCTGTGGCCACCGGATACCTGCTGATCCGCCGCCGGAGGACGGACGGCGGCCGTCGGGCCACCCGGGGCGCCGCCGGTGGGTGATCCGGACGCACCGGGTACCGCCGAGGGCGGGAGCACCGTGGGCGGCGCGACGACGGCCATGAAGGCCGGTGGGGCGGCCGGCACGACGGTATTTGCACCCACGACCACCCGGGGCGCGGACGACGGGCCGATGCCCAGCATCGATGCGGCCTGGTAACTCAGGAAACACAGCACCACCAGCGTTCCAAGGCTCAGGCCGGCCATCCCCAGGGACAGTTTGCGGGTGGTGCGCGGGTCGCGGGTGACGCTCGCGTCGCCGTCCGCGCGCCACAGTTCGCGCTGCCCGGCCTCGACGTGGTCCTGCGGCGGCAGTACCTCGCAGGACCATTCCACCCGCAGGTCACCGATCACCCGCCCGATCGCGGCGGCGGTCCGCACCCGCGTGTGGGACCGGTCGACCCCCTCGCCGAGCGCCGCCATCGCCAGCGCGGACAGCTCCGGCGCCAGCCCGTGCCGGACCTGCGCCGGGGCCAGGGCCGTGCCGAACCGGTCACGGGGTGCGGGCGGCAGGCCGTCGAGCTCCGCGTCGTCCGCGGGAAGCGGCCAGTATCCGGTCAGCAGTGCGTAGAGGACGGCGCCCAGCCCCTGGACGTCCTGCTCAGGGGTGGCATCCCTCGGGGTCGGCGTGATCGCCATCTCCAACCGGCCGTCGTCGGCACGGCGGATCCGGGAGGGGTGGGCGCAGCCGAGCGCGAGCCCGTGCCGGTGGGCGGCGGCGACGCTCTGGGCCAGCGGACCGAAGCACTCGAGCAGCTGGCGGGTGGACGGGAGGCCGGAGGCCAGCGCGCCGGCCAGGCCACGCGTGGCTGGGCCGGTCCGGGCCGGCCCCCGTAGTTCAAGCACGGGAAACTTCGACCCGGTGACCACTTTCTCGCCCCTCACAGCTGCGCCTCGACGATCGGATTCATGCTCATACACAGTCTTCGCCCATTCCCGTCGCGATGAAACGCATCGGGCGCAAAGAGCGTGTGAAGAGCACGCTACGCGTGTCGCCGCCCGCCCCGGGCGGATCGCCCGGGATGGAGCAGCGAGACCGGGTCGGCGGCCTCGAGGAGTGACCGAGCGGCTACCGGCTGAGCAGCTCGAGTGGAGGTGAACACCTTGACCGCCGGGTCGTCGCAGCGGCCTGGTGGAGCCGGGGGCAGCCTGATCCGGGAGGTGCCTGGGAGGGTGGGAGCAACCCCGACAAAGCCAGGACGTGCCAGCACCGCCAGATGGCGCGGGTCCGGCGAGCGGGACCGAGAATCAGCGCCCGATGAACTTCGGGTCGCGGCGTTCCTGGAAGGCCGCCGGCCCTTCGGTGGCGTCCTCGGTGCTCAGGACGACGGACATCATGGATGCGGCCATGTCGAGTGCCTGCTCCTTGCTGACCTCAAAAGAGCTGTAGACCAGCCGCTTCGCGGCTCGGATCGCCACCGCCGGCCCGTTCGCCAGCCGGCGGGCGAACAGCCCCACCCGTGACATGAGCTCGTCGGGCGGGTGGACGGCGCTGACGTAACCCCAGTCCAGGGCCTGCTGGGCGTCGAAGATGTCGCCGGTCCAGATCAGCTCGAGCGCCCTGGGCAAGCCCACGATCCGCGGCAGGTAGAAAGCGCCACCATCGCCGGGGATCATTCCGACCTTCACGTAGCCCATGCCGAACCTGGCTCGGTCCGAGCAGAATCTGAGGTCGGCCATCGATGCGATGTCCATGCCGGCCCCGATCGCGGCGCCGTTGATCGCCGCGAGGTAAGGCTTGTCCATCCGGCTGAGCTCGCGGGCGATCTCGTGGATCCGTTCGAGGTTTCGGTAGCTGTCGATCGGCGATGCCTTCGTGGCGTCGACCAGGGGGCCGCCGCCGAGGTCGCCGCCGGCGCAGAATGCCCGGTCGCCCGCGCCGGTCACGATGACCACCCGGACCTCCGGGCTTCGCCGGGCGGTGCGCACGGCGTCGGCGAACAAGTCGACCAGCTCCATGGACAGCACGTTCCGCTGCTCGGGGCGGTTGAGCGTGATCGTGGCGACGCCGTCCACGACGTCGTAGCGCAGCGCGGGCCCATCAGGCATGAGGGGATCTCCGTTCGAGAACGTGTACCGCGCAGCTGGAGCCCAGCCCGATCACATGGGTGAGGCCGACCGTGGCGCCGTGGATCTGTCGGTCACCGGCCTCGCCGCGCAGGTGGGTGGCCACCTCGTAGATGTTGGCGATGCCGGTGGCGCCGATCGGGTGGCCCTTGCTGAGCAGGCCGCCGGAGACGTTGACCGGGGTCTTGCCGTCACGGTCGGCGGCGCCGGAGTCGATGAACGCGCCGGCTCCGCCTGGGGCGCACAACCGGAGGTTGTCGTAGTGCATGAGTTCGGCGGTTGCGAAGCAGTCGTGCAGCTCGACCAGGTCGAGGTCCTCAGGCGCCACCCCGGCTTGCTCGTAGGCGAGATCCGCGGCGTGTCTGGTCAGGGTGTTGACGTCGAACTGGGCCTCCCCTGATTCCACCCAGGGATCCGTTGTCAGTACCGACGCCGAGATCTTCACCGCCCGGCGCCGCCGCTCGGGCGGCATGCCACGCAGCCGCTCACCGCTGACCACCACAGCCGCTGCCGCTCCGTCGCTGTTCGGGCAACACATCGGCAGGGTGTTCGGGTAGGCGACCATGCGCGCGCCGAGGACTTCCTCGAGGGTGAACCGTTTGCGGTACTGGGCCTTCGGGTTGAGCACCGAGTTGTCGTGGTTCTTCACCGCCACGCGGGCGTACTGCTCGACTCCGACACCCTCGTAGCGGGCGGCGTACTCGGTGCCGGCGTGCCCGAAGACCCCCGGCATCTGATAGGTGCCGAGCAAGCCTTCGAGCTGCGCCGTGGCGGGCGAGCCGTCTGAGGGGACGCAAGGTGGGGGCGGGCGGTAGCCGGTCATGTGCTCGGCGCCGACGGCCAGGCCGATCGACGTCTCTCCGGCCTTGATCGCCATGATGGCCACCCGCAGCGCCGCCGCACCCGAGGCGCACGAGTTCATCACGTGGTAGATCGGTGCGCCGGTGTGTCCGATCCGGCGCATGATCCGGTGTCCCAGGCCTTCGCCACCGGAGTCGCCGGTCATGTCGGTGCGGTTGCCCACGGCCATCACCCCGATGTCGCGCATGGTCAAACCCGCGTCGTCGAGAGCGTCGAGAGCCGCATCGGCACCGAGTCCGGCGGTGTCGCGGTCCGCGAACTTCCCGAAGCCGGTCATCGAGACGCCGAGCAGCCAGATGTCCTCGCTCACGGGGCGGGGTCGACGGTAGCCGGCAGCGCGACCCGGGCGTCGGCCTCCACGAGGACCTCGCCGTTCTGGTTGGCAGCCTCGAACCGGCAACTCACCAGACCGTCTTCGTCCTTCGACAGGATCGTCCCGGTGACGGTGACCGAGTCCCCGGGCCAGATCTGCTTGCGGAACCGAAACTTGATCGAGCGCGCGGTGTCGATCCCGAGCCACCCGGTGAGGTAGCGAGTCAGCAGACCGGCGACGAACATGCCGTGCCCGAAGACTCCGGGATAGCCGGCGGAACGCGCGAACTCCTCGTCGAAATGAATCGGGTTGAAGTCGCCCGAGGCGCCGGCAAAGCGCACGAAGTCCGACCGGGTCGCCTCCGCCAATGTCCACGGAACACCGCGCTGACCGGCCTCCACCTCGCCGTATCCGACCAGAGCACCTCCAGGCATACACGTTCTCCTTCAACCTCATCAGCGATCTCCGAATCAGTATGCCGACCGGTCGGGTTAAACGCTAGGGTGTGTCTGGGCGGACCCACCCACCGACGAGGTTCACAGGCAGGATTCACGCGGGAGAGCGGAGCAAGGGCGATGGCATCCTGGAACAGCTGCAGGAAGGACACCCTGGCTGATGTTCTCGACGTCAGCGCGGCCGAGTTCCCGGACAAACCGTGCTTCGTCCTCGACCACCGGCCGGTGACCTTCGACGAGCTACGACGGCGCTCGAACTCCTGGGCGGCGAGGCTGCTCGAGCTCGGCGTGGGCCACGGTGACCGGGTGGCGTGCTTCGTCGGAAACTGTCCGGAGATCGTCTACTCGTGGTTGGCGTGCGCACAGATAGGCGCGGTCCACGTGCCGCTGAACACCGCGCTGCACGGCGACTTCCTGCTCCACCAGTTGGCCACGTCATCGCCCTCGGCCATGCTGGTCGATGCTTCGCGGCTGGCCACGGTGCTCCAGGTGGCCCGTGGGGTACCGAGCCTGCGCCACGTCATCGTGCGCGACGACGAAGCGACTCCACAGACCGGCGCCATCGATTCCCTGGGCGGGCTGGTCCGTCATGCTGCCGCCGATCTTCTGGCCGGCCCGGACCTCGAAGCCCCTACCGACCGCCGGCCGCGCTTCGACGATCTCAACGCGATCTTCTTCACCAGCGGCACCACCGGTCCCTCCAAGGGAGCGGCGATGAGCCACAACTACATCGTGCATATCGCTCGGTCATTGGCCCGCAATTTGAAGGTGGACGCAGATTCGACCTGGTACCAGCCCTCGGCGCTGTTTCATATCAACGCCGCTCTGACCGTTGTGCTCACCCCGATCCTGGTCGGTGCGACGGGGTGCTCCGACGTCCGGTTCAGCGCCAGCCGCTACTGGGACACCGTGCGCGGATACGGGGCTACGCACATCAGCTTCCTGACGTTCGGGGTGATGCTGTGGAAGCAACCGGTGCGTGACGACGACGCCGACAACCCCGTACGTCTGGCGTCGGGTACGGCGATCCCCCGCGAGCTGCATGAGCCCCTTGAGCGACGGTTCGACCTGAAGATCATCAAGCAGTACGCGCTCTCCGAGTCGTGCGCCAGCCCGTTGGGATCCACTGCCGACGCGCCCGCCCCGCCGGGCACCTCTGGGGCGGCCAGCCCGGACTACGACATCGCGCTGCTGGATGAGGACGACGATGAGGTCCCGGTCGGGGTTGCGGGCGAGATCGCGATCCGGCCCCGGTCGCCGTACACCATGTTCTCCGGGTACTTCAACAACGACGGGGCCACCGTCGCAGCTTGGCGCAACGGCTGGTTCCATACCGGCGACCTGGCCAAGGTTGATGAACACGGCTGGTACACGTTCATGGATCGTCGCAAGGACTACATCCGCCGGCGTGGCGAGAACATCTCCTCCTACGAGCTCGAGGGCGTGCTCCAAGGATTCGACGGTGTCGCCGAGGTGGCCGTGCACGGGGTGCCGAGCGAGCTGGGCGAGGACGAGGTGAAGGCATGCCTGGTGCTCGAGCCGGACACCGCGCTGGACCACACGGTGTTCATCGGCTACTGCGAGCTGAAACTCCCGCGCTACGCCGTACCTCGCTACGTCGAGGTGCTGGCGAGCCTGCCCCGCAACCAGACCGGGCGCGTCATCAAGGGCGAGCTCAAGGAGCGCGGCGTCACTCCGGAGACCTGGGACCGTGAGCAGACCGACGGCTCGTAGGCTGACGACGTGAAGAACGCAGGTGACATGGCGACCTCGGCGCCGACCTTCACCGAGAGCGAGCTGTTCTCAGACACCCCGGAACTGGATTTCGATGCCTGGCCGGCCCACAAGAAGTCGCTCTATCGGGCAGCGATCGAGTTGTTCTACGAGCAGGGTTTCGACGCCACCGGGGTGCAGCAGATCGCGTCCAGGGCAGCTCTGTCCAAGGGAACGCTCTACCACTACTTCGACACGAAGGACACCATCCTGCGGGTCATCAGCGAGCGATTTCTGGCTCGCCTCATGCCCGGCATCACCGCCATTCGCGACGAGGGCCTGCCACCTGCCGAAGCGATTCACCGAGTCTGCCATCTGATGGTCGAAATCATCTCCGAGCACCGCGAAGAGGTCGTCATCTTCTACGAGGAGTGGCGGCACATGTCCAAGGAGTTCTTCGCCCGGACCAAGGCCAAGCGCGACGCCGTCGCCGATGTCATGACCGAGATAGTCGCCTCCGCCGTCGAGTCGGGTGAGTTCCGCCGGATCGGCCCGGACAAGCTCGTCGGTTTCACCATCTTCGGCGTCTGCTCCTACGCCCAGTACTGGTATGACCCTGACGCGAAGATGAGCCCGGCCGAGCTGGGCAGGTTGTACGGCGATCTGATCGTCGGCGGACTGACTTCCCGCTAGATCTTCGGGCGAAGCCCAGCACTGTCCTGCCAGTCTTGCGCGACCAGCCTCTTGACCAGCTTGCCCGCGTCGTTGTGCGGCAGCGCCTCGGTACGGATCCACCACCGCGACGGCACCTCGAAGTAGGCCAGCTTCGCGCGCACGTACTCCGCCAGCTCGGCAGCGCTGAGTCTCGAGCCGGCGCTGACCACTACGGCGGCCGCCACCTCCTCTCCCAGGTCGGCGTGCGGGAGCCCGACCACCGCGACTTCCTGGACGCCGGGGTGGGCGAGGATCTGGGCCTCGACGTGGGCTGCCGCGATGTTCTCGCCACCCCGGATGATCAGGTCCTTGGCCCGCCCGGTGATGTACAGGAAGCGGTCGGCGTCGACCCGGCCGAGGTCACCGGTGCGTAGCCAGCCGTCGGCGTCCAGAATCGGGTCGTCGGGGCGTCCCCAGTAGCCGTCCATCACCGCGGGTGAGCGCACCACGATCTCCCCCACTCCGTCCGCGTCCGGGGCGTCGATTCGGACCTCGGCGACCGGCATCAGCCTGCCCGCTGAGCCGGGGTGCCCGGCCAGGTCGGCGCCGACGCCGGTGGCCACCACCCCGCCGAGCTCGGTCATCCCGTAGGACTGGCCGATCCGGCTGTGCGCCGACGGGAACGCGGCGTTGACCCGTTCCAGCATCTCCTTCGACACCGGCGAGCCGCCCATGACGATCGTCCGCAGCGTCGAGGTGTCCCGGACGGCGACGTCCGGGTGGTGCACGATCCGCTGGATCATCGTGGGCACCGCCGACAGCACGGTGGCCCGCTCGGTCTCGATCAGCCGCAGCACTTCCGCCGGGTCGAACCGTCCGGACAGGAAGACACTGGTGTTTCCG